>Ga0210386_10005479_pt1 | contig 10310 bp, 7 predicted proteins | sample IncBWH32OmetaG_FD_160091 | JGI IMG/M metagenome (GOLD analysis project Ga0210386, IMG submission 160091) | Forest soil microbial communities from Barre Woods Harvard Forest LTER site, Petersham, Massachusetts, United States - Inc-BW-H-32-O ... | reverse complement strand
CGCGCGACCGTCTCGTCGAGGTCCTCGACGGTGCCCAGCACCGGCAGGTCGCGGCCGCCGACCTCGGCGATCGAACGCGGGTCCTCGTCGAGGAAGCCGATCGGCGCGAGGCCGTACTCGGGGTGGCTCTCGAGCCGACGCGCGACCTGCGCGCCGACGACGCCGGCGCCCATGATCAGGACGGGCTTGCCGACGAGGCGGCGCGCCCGCGCCAAGCGCTGCGCCGAGGACAGCACGATCCTTCCGATCCCGACGCCAAGCAGCGCGAACAGCCACGTCCGGACGGTCGCCGACTGCGGCGGCGCCGTGCCGTTGACGAACAGCCCCAACACCGCCGCGGACATCGCGCCGATCGAGATCGCGCTGATCACCGGCACGACCCCATCGAGGACGAGCGCGCGCAGGCGCGTCCGATACAGCCCACGCAGATAGAACAGCAGCAGGACGAGCACAGGCAGCAGCATCAGCGGCGCGCGCGCGGTGCTCGGATACAGCGTTCGGTGCAGCCCCCCCTGCGCGACGATCACCGCGAGACAGACCAGCACGAAGTCGACGGTCGGTCGCAGCACCCGCCATCCGGCGCCCTCGAGCGCCCACTGCAGCGGGCCGCCGAAGGTCCCGCCGACGGCCGACTTCGGCGTCGGCGCCGAACGCGAGAGTTCCCCCTGCAGCGAGAGGGTGGTCGAGGTCTGCTGCGTGATCGGTGTCCGAGGCATGTTGATCGAGCCTTCGCTCTTAGCCGTGTAGTCGGATCGCGGTCGCTATCCCTTTAGCGCGCGCCGCGTCTGGAGCCCGTCGCGCCGAGCCGCCGGGTGAGCACCCCGAGAGATACGAGCATCCCCGCGCCGAGAATTATGTAAGCGAGGTCGGCGGCGGAGAGTCCGAGCGCGTCCCCCTGCCCCCCCGGAGGGATCCGTTCAGAGGCCGGATAGAGGCTCGCCGGCGTGGCTGAAGGGCGCCCGAGCGAGCGTGATTGCGCCGCCGCGCCGCCGCCGCGCGGCGACCCGCTCGCCGGCGCGGAGCCGGCGCTCGAGCCGCCCTGCGATCGCACCGCGCGCCCCGGCGACGCGCCCGATCGTTCGCGCCCGGCGACGATCGACGGTGATTCCGAGCTTTCGCTCACGCTCGAGCCAGCCGACGCTGCACCGCCGCCGCCGGAGGCGCCGCCGCCGGAGCGCCCGCCGCCCTGCCCGCCGACGACGGTCGAGCCGAGGATCGCCTGGTTGCCCTGGCCGGGCCCGCCGTAGCCGCTCAGCAGCGTGCTGCTCGCGGCGTAGGCGGAGGGCGCAGCCGTCAAGGCTGCGAGGACTCCTGCGATCGCGATGAAGTGGCGGTGCGCTCTCATGCTTCCTTGCCTTGGGTCTTCTGCCCGCTCGAGCAACGCTGCGAAACCCTTCCTGACTGCCTCCAGCCCCGCCGTAGGACACCGATCCTCCGCGATCGAGGCGGAGCCGGTCGGACACCGCGAAGACTGCACATACGGTACCTGACCCCATCCGGGGTGTCGAGCGAAAAAGTTCCAATCTGGTGAAATCGATGGCTTGCGTCATTCGAGTCGGCGAGCTTTGAGCAGGATCGAGCGGTTGAGCCCGTCGACGTCGACGCGGAAGCCTTCGCGCACGACCCGCAGCACGGCCTGCGTGAGTTCGTCATGAGGATTCAGGCGATGCGCGCGCTGCAGCAAGGTAAGCGCTTGCGCGCGCTCGCCGTGAGCGGAGGCGATCGCACCGCGCTCGAGCAGCGCATAGGAGTCCCGCGGCGTGCGCTGCAGCGCGCGTGAGAATTCGCGGTCGGCACGATCGAGATCGCCGAAGCGCAGCGCGATGCTCCCGGCGAGGAGGTACGGCTCGTCGCTGAGCGGGTTCAGGCCGGCGGCGCGGTCGAGGTCGGAGTACGCCTGCCGCGGCGCCGTCGGCCACACTTTGGCCGCATTCTGGACCTGCACCTGGCTGAGCCACGGCGTGATCAGCGAGAGCGCCCCGGCGAGCGCCAACGCGACCCCGGCGCCGAGCGCGAGCCGGCGCCACACGACGCGCCGCGGCGCGCTCGTCGGCGGCGCCTCGCGGCGTGGCGCGAGCGCGCAGGCGATCCCGAGCAGGGCGAACGCCGGGGCGCCGAGCCCCGCAAACTCCCAGAACCAGTCGAACGAGCCGTGCACGAACCAGTACGCGAAGCCGGCCAGCGCCGCCGCCGCCGCGATCGCGGCGAGCGGGTCGCGCCGACGCACGGTCGAGGAGAAGGCGGCGCGTCCGGCCGCGAGCAGCGCGCCGCCCAGGCCGATCACGGCGAGCAGCACGCCGATCACGCCCGTCTCTGCGAGCGCGCGGAGCTCGACGCTGTGCGGATAGTGAGGCGTCTCGGACTCGCGTCCGCGCGCGAGGTACTGCTCGGCGAAGTTGTCGACGCCGATCCCGACGATCGGATGCGCGAGGAATTCGTCGAGCGAGACGCGGTAGAAGTCGTAGCGACCGCTGCCGAGGCCGCCGACGAGCCGGTTGACGTTGGCGTTGTTCGCCGAGTAGCCGCCCTTGAACGTGTTCCACGCGTGTTCGGCCCGCGCGACCGGGTTGCGTGCGGCGATCAGGCCGCCGGCGACGACGGCGAGGAGCGCCGCGATCGCGAGCGTGCCAACGGCGCGATGCAGGCGCGCCGCGGTCGCCCGCGCGACCACGCCGCGTGACTCGATCGCGCCGCCGAGCGCGACGAGCGCCATGACGAGCGCCGCCGCGAGGAGCACCGCGAGCGTCGCCGTGTCCAGCGCGCCGTGCACGTCGCCGCCGTGCTTGAGGCGGTCACCGACGCGCAGCACGAACGGCGCGCTCGCGCCGATCCCGATCGCCACGGGCGCGACCACGAGGAAGATCCGCACGCGCCACGGCATCGCCGCGAACACGAGCACGAGCACGATCGCGGTCGTGTAGAGCGAGCCGCGGCTCTGGCTGAACAGCGCGAGATCGGCGAGCAGGACGGCGCCGCCCGCGAGCGCGCCGCGCAGCGCCCAGTGAAAGCGACCGCTGCTCGACAGCAGCAACGCGGGCCACAGGGCCATGCACCAGATGGCCGCGCACGCGTTTTCGTACGCAACGGGGTATCTCAGCCGCTGTTCGCCGAACAGCGACGCGGGATCGGCGGCGGCGTCGACATGCAGCAACACGAACGCGGCGAGCGCCGTCATCGCCAGCGCCCACGCTCCAAGCAGCAGCGCGGCGGACGCCCCGCGCTGCGGCCACAGCGCGAACAGCGCGAACACGAACAGGTACAGAAGCGTGCGATCGGCGCCTTCCCACGCGTCGCCCGGCACGTGCGCCCAGAGGATCGAGAGGAAGCTGAGCGCGGTGTACAGCGCGAGGCACGCGACCGCGACGCGCACCGCCGTCGGGACCTCGCGCCAACGCTGCGGCGCGCCGATCAGCGCGATCGCCAAGAGCGCGAGGACGATCAGGGCGCCGGGCGCCCAATGGGTGAGCGGATATCCGGCTTCGTCGCCGGCCCACACGACGAACAGCGCGAGCGCGCCGAGGCCGGGGATCGTGGCGGGGCTCTCGCGCAACGCGCCCAGCAGTTGGGCTCCTCGCCCCGTCTCGGCGGACATCTCCTGACACTATCGGCGGGATCGCACGGCAAGCTGAGGATCAAGCCGGCCCGCCTTTCGGCCGATCCGTACGCTTGAGCCAGATGTCCGCCTGCCGCTGGATGCCCTTCGCCGAGCTTCGCGATCGTCGCGCCGAGTGGCGCGCGCTCGTCTCCGCGAGCGAGTTCCCGAACGCGTTCGCCGACCCCGGATGGCTGCTCTCGTGGTGGGAGAGCTACGGCGCGCTGCAAGAGCCGTGGACGTTCGTGCTCGAGGATCACGACGGAGCGATGCGCGCGCTGGCTCTGCTCGCGCTCGACGGCTCGCGCCTCGGCCGCGAGCTCACCTTCGCCGGGGGAAGTTGGAACGGGATCGAGACGCTCCTCTGCGCGCCGGGATCAGAACGCGAGCTCGTCGGCGCGCTGCTCGACGCGCTGCACGAGCGCCGCCGCGAATGGGACCGCTGGCGGATCCAGCGGCTGCGCGCGGACTCGGTGCTCGCCTCCACGCTGCTCGCCGGTCGCGCGCGGTTGCGCGCGGCGGCGCACGGCGTGCGCCTGCAGCCGTATCTGGAGCTGCCGGCGGAGGTCGAGCGCTACGAAGCGCAGTTCGGCTCCAAGCAACGCAACACGCAACGGCGCAAGTGGCGCAAGCTCGGCGAGCTCGGCGCCAGCCCGCGGCTGCTCGCGGACCCGAGCGAGGCCGAGGCGGCGCTGCGCGAGCTGCTCGAGCTGCGCCGCCGGCGCGCGATCGAGCAGCGACAGCGCCACGCGCACATGGAAGCGCGCTTCGAGCGGTTCCTGCGAGACGCCGTGCGCGAGATGCTGCCGCGGCAGGCTCGCCTGTGGACGCTCGAGCTCGACGGAGCGACGCTCGCGAGCCGGTTGAATCTGCTGCAGGGCGCACGCGAGCACAGCTATCTGCTCGGACTTGGCGAGGCGCACGCCAACCTCAGCCCGGGCAACATGCTCGAGCTGCACGCGATTCGATCGGCGATCGAGCAGGGGCGCGGCGAGTTCGAGCTCGGGCCCGGCCGCGACGCGTACAAGTACCGCCTCGGCGGTCGTGACCGCGAGCTCGTGCGCCTCGTCGTATCGAGCAGGACGCCGCGCGGACGCGGCGTCGGCGCGATCGCCGCGAGCGACCTGCGCCTGCGCGAGACGCGCGCCGCGGATGTGCTGCGCCGTCGGCTCGGCATCGCGCCGGTGCGCGACGCGCGCGGGCGCGAGAGCGCACCGGCGAGCGCGACGGCGACGACGCCCGGTGCCTGAGCGGCGGCTGCGATGAGGACGCTGATGTACCACGACGTCGCCGGCCCGCACGAGCGCGAGTCGGTGGGCTTCCCGGGCCCGCTCGCGGCCCGCTACAAGCTCGAGCCAAGCCGTTTCGAGGAGCACCTCGACGCGATCGCCGCGACCGGCCTGGCGGTCGGCACGCTCGACGGCGGCGGATTGCCACCGGCGGTCGCGATCACCTTCGACGACGGCGGCGCCTCGGCGCCGCTCGCCGCCGAGCTGCTCGAGCGCCGCGGCTGGCGCGGGCAGTACTTCATCACCTCGGCGCGCATCGGCACACCGGGCTTCATGTCAGCAGCGCAGGTGGCGGACCTGCAACGGCGAGGTCACCTGATCGGCAGCCACTCGCGCACGCACCCGACCTACATCGGCCGCCTCTCGCGCGCCGAGCTCGACGCGGAGTGGTCGCGCAGCCGCGCCGAGCTGAGCGAGATCCTCGGCGAGCCGCCGCGCACGGCTTCGGTCCCGGGCGGATATCTGTCTCGAGCGGTGATCGCCGCCGCCGCGGCGGCCGGCTACGAGCTGCTGTTCACCTCCGAGCCGACGGCGCGCGTGCTCGAGTGCCCGTTGCCCGTGCGCGGGCGCTACACGATCTGGGCGAGCACGCCGGCGCACGTCGCCGCCGCATACGCGCGCGGGAGCCGGCTGGCGTGCGGCAGGCTGTGGCTCGAGTGGAACGCGAAGAAGCTCGCCAAGCGCGCTAGCCCGGCGGCCTATCAGGCGCTGCGCCGCGTGCGCGCCGCCGGCTCCTGAGCGAGCGGCGTCGTCGCGAGGTACTCCGCCAGCCGCGCCGACGCGCTCTCGAGCGTGCCCGCACGCGCGCGCTCCAGGCCGGCGTCGATCAGCGTCTCGCGCAGCGCCGGATCCTCGACGATCCGCTCCAACGCCGCCGCGGCGGCGGCGGCGTCGTCCGGCTCGACGAGCAACGCCGCGCCGTCGGCCGCCGCGGGCACGCCGCCGACGGCCGTCGCCACCGCGGGCAGACCCGAGGCGAACGCCTCGACGAGCACCTGCGGAAAGCCCTCGGTCCAGGAGACGTGCAGGAACGCGTGGCTCGTGCGGTACAGCTCGAGCAGGCCGCCGTCGATCGGGACGTAGCCGAGCAGCTCGACGCGATCGCCCAGCCCGAGCTGCCCGATGCGCGCCGCGAGCTGCTCGCGCAGGGGACCCTCGCCGCAGACGAGCAGGCGCCAGTCGCGCGTGCTCTCGCGAAGGCGCGCGAGCACGTCGGCGAGCAGCAGCGGGTTCTTCTCGACGTCGATCCGTCCGACCGTCAGCACGGTCAGCGCACCGGAGTAGTCGCGCGCGGCGACGGCCTGCGCGGCCGCCTCGAGATCGGCTTCGGCGACGAGCGAGACGGTCGTCGCGAAGACGCTGCGCGCGCCGCCCTCGCGGTACTTGCGCTCGAGCTCGGGGCCGACGACGACGACCGGATAGCGACGCGCGAGCAGCCGCCAAATCCCCTCGAGCAGGTCCGCGCTGAAATGCATCCAGCGCCGCCCGGGCCGTCTGCTGCGCACGTACAGCGGGAAGTCCTGGCGCACGCCGAGCACCAGCCGCCTGCCACGCAGCGCCGTCAGGATCGCGAGCAGCACCGAGTGTGGATACGGGCCGAGCACCCACACGGTGTCGACCTCGTCGAGCAGCCGCCAGAAGCGCGCGACCGACACGACGAGCGAGCGCAGCACCGCCAACGGGTCTCCAAGGCTCTCGTAATGAGGCAATCCGACGAGCTCGGTCTCCTCGTGCAGCGGATAGTGCGAGCGACCGGGCCGCGGATCGAACCGGCCGACGAGCACGAGGCGATCGACGTGCTCGCGCAGCGCCTCCAGGAACACGACGAACGCCCGCTGTCCATAGCGGCGTGTGCCGTCTGAGGTGTACTCGTAGTCGGTGTAGACCGCCAGCCGCACCTATGCGCCCTCGCGGCCCCGCAGCGAAGGCGCATAAACCTCGCCGGCGGCGAGGTGACGCGGCGCCCGCGCACTGCCGAGCAGCGTCGCGAACGCGGACAGCGGCGGCCCGAAGCGGGCCATCCCGACGAGTGTGCCGACGCCCCACGAGAAGTGCATCGTCGGGAGCACGGCGAGCAGCAGCGCGCCCTCGGCTCGCCGTCGCCGATCCGAGGCCGTGCTCGCGGCGGACGCCGCGACGGCGCACGCGTAGGCGAGCAGGCCTGCGCGCGCGGCCGAGCGCAGCGGACGCGGCGCGGTCGCCGCGGCGGCCGCGTCCAGCACGAGCGCGGGCGCGATCAGATGCGATCGGCGCATGCTCTGCGGATGGCGGCGAAACGTGCGCGCGCGGTAGACGCCGTAGCGGTAGTACTGGCGCGCAAGACCCTTCAGCGTGTCTCTCGGCACGTAGTGGCCCGCCATCTGCGGCAGGCAGATCAGCCGCGCTCCGCGCTGCAGGTAGCGGGCGGCCATCTCCGAGTCCTGGTTGACCGGCCATCGCTCGTCCCATCCGCCGGCGCGCAGCAGGCTCTCGCGCCGCCACACGCCGCCGAACACGCCGCTGTCGAGCTCGTGCTCGTCCTGGGCCGCCGCCTGGCCCTCGTCCCACTTGCGCGATCCACCGCGTCCGAGCCACGACGCCAGCGCGATCGCGACCGCGCGCGAGACCGGTCCGACGGGGCGCGGCACGGCGGGGCCGCTGACCCACTCGGTGCCGCCGCGGCGCAGTCGCTCGACGCCGGCGGCGAGGTAGCGCTCGTCGTAGAAGGTGTGCGCGTCCATCCGCGCCACGTGCTCGCCGCGCGCCTCTCGCAGGCAGACGTTGAGGCCGCTCGCCGTGCCGCGGCGCGGGTTGTCGAGCACGCGTATGCGCGGATCGTCGGCCGCCAGCTCGCGCAGGATCTCGCGCGTGCCGTCCTCGGAGCCGCCATCCGCGAACAGCAGCTCGACCGTCCCGTCGAAGCGCTGCGCCTGCATCGCGGCGACCGTCTCGCGGATGTGGCGCGCCTCGTTGAGCACGGGGATCAGAACGCTCACGTCGACACGATCGCCGCCCGGCGTCGATGAAGCCGGTTCGGATATCGGGAAGGCGCTCACCGCGGTTCATTATGCTGTCTGGCCGTCGGGTCCGACACGATGATCCTCTGCTACCACGCGCTGAGCCCCGACTGGAGCGCCGATTTGGCGACGACGCCGGAGCGGTTCGAGTCGCAGCTCGCGCTGCTGGCGAGACGCGGCTATGAGGGCATGCGGTTCACGGACGCCGTCCGGGCGCCGGCGCGCCGGCGGATCGTCGCGATCACGTTCGACGACGCCTACCGCTCGGTGCTGACGCTCGCGCGTCCGATCCTCGACCGATTCGGGTTTCCGGCGACCGTGTTCGTCCCGACGAACGGCGTCGAGTCGGGCGGCGCGCTGCGCTGGCCGGGCATCGATCAGTGGATCGGCGGCCCGCACGAGCACGAGCTGACGCCGATGTCGTGGGAGGAACTGCGATCGCTCGCGAGCGCCGGCTGGGAGATCGGCTCGCATACCGCGTCGCACCCCCATCTCACGCGGCTCGACGACGCGGCGCTCGCGGACGAGCTCGGCCGTTCGCGGGAGGTCTGCGAGGAGCGTCTGGCGCGTCCGTGCGGCTCGATCGCCTATCCGTACGGCGACGTCGACGACAGGGTAGTCGCGGCGACGGCGCGCGCCGGCTACGACGTCGCCGCCGCGCTCCCGCGAAGGTTGAACCCACGGGGGCCGCTGCGCACTCCGCGCATCGGCGTCTTCCAGATCGACGACGACCGCCGCTTCCGGATGAAGATCTCGCCCGCGATGCGTCGGCTGCGCAGCTCCCCCCTGTGGGACGCGCTCGATCGCCTCCGCGTGGTCGCCCCCCTCGCCTGATGGCGCGTCCGCGGTCGGCGCACGCGCGCGGCCGCGGGCCGGCGGATGCGCGGAGCCGCGGGCCGGCGGATGCCGGGCCCGCGCCCGTCGCCCGCGGGCTGAAACCGCCGTTGCACGGCTAATCGCGCGCGTCGCTTCGGCCGTTCTGTGCGAGGTGAGCCCCGCGCACGCCGTCCATCACGCGCCCGCCGCCGCGCGGGGCTCGGACGAACGTCCAGCCGGTGGAGCGATGTTCGCGACGGTGAGCGGAGCGTGTCGCGCCGTGTCGCCGGCGGATACGGCGATCTTCCGTTCTCGCCACCGCGACGCCCCGGTCGGCCCGCCCGCGCCGCCGACGCGCAGACGCCTCGTGTTGCCGGGTGAATCGCTACCTTTGTCTGGGCGGGTCGCCCCCGACGGCGCCCCGTCGTCCCTCTCCCATGCCACGCCCTAACGATCCCGCGCTGACACCCGACTGGCTGGCACCCCAGGGGCCGCGCGAGGGTCTCGGCCATTACGTCGAGGTGGTCCGCGACCGTCGGCGGCTGATCATCGCGTGCGTGGTGATCGTGACGATCGTCGCTGGCGTCTATGCGAAGCTGGCGACGCCGGAATACACCGCCGAATCGCATCTGCTGATCTCGCCGGTCAACAACGAAACGAGCCTGATCGGCCTCGGCTTGATCGAGAACTCGTCGAACCCGACCGCGGACGTGCTGACGGCGGCGAGCCTCGTGACGACCTCGGAAGTCGCGTCGCTGGCGGCGCTGCAGATCGGGAACACGACCGGAAGGGCGCTGCTCGGCAACGTCAGCGCCGTTCCAGTGGCGCAGAGCAACGTCGTGGCGGTCACGGCGACCGCCACGACCGCGGATCGCGCGCAGGCGATCGCCAACGCATTCGCCGTGGCGACCGTCCAGCAGCGGACGAACGCGCTGCACCATCGCCTCGCGACGATCGTCCCGACGCTGAAACGCCAAGTGGAAGCGCTGCCGCCAAGCCAGCAGACCGGACAGGGCTCGCTCGGCGAACGACTGTCCTCGCTCGAGACGCTGGCCGCCGGCCCCGATCCGACGGTCTCGGTCGAGTCGCTCGCGCAGCGCCCGACGGCGCCCTCGTGGCCGAACACCAAATTGAGCGTGATCGCCGGATTCCTGATCGGCCTCGTGATCGGCCTCGGCGCCGCGTTCGCGCTCGAGAGCCTCGACCCGCGGATCCGCCGCGAGGAGACGCTGCGACGGATCTTCCGCCTGCCGGTGCTGGCGCGGATCCCACGCGAACGCCGTCCGGGTCTGCGCCAGCTGCCGCTGGGGCCAGGCGAGATCTCTCCGGCCGCGCAGGAGAGCTACCGGATGCTGCGCGTCGCGATTCGATCGCGCGGCCGCACGGCGGGCACTCACTCGGTGATGATCACCGGGTCGACGCGCTCGGAGGGGAAGTCGACGGTGGCGATCAACCTCGCCGCGACGCTCGCGTTCTCCGGCGATCGCGTGATCCTCGTCGAGGCCGATCTGCGGCGGCCGTCGCTCGCCGGCGCGCTCGAGCTGATGGCCAAGCGCGGCAAACGTGGCACCGCCGGCGTGCTGATGGGCGAGATCTCGCTGCAGGACGCGCTGATGC
>Ga0210386_10005478_pt1 | contig 10317 bp, 9 predicted proteins | sample IncBWH32OmetaG_FD_160091 | JGI IMG/M metagenome (GOLD analysis project Ga0210386, IMG submission 160091) | Forest soil microbial communities from Barre Woods Harvard Forest LTER site, Petersham, Massachusetts, United States - Inc-BW-H-32-O ... | reverse complement strand
ATTGTTCGTCCCATCGCGCATCGACCGCCACCAGCGCTTGCGCGAAATCGGCGGCATTTTCGATGATGTTGCCCAATCCGTGCAGCAGTTCGGGTGCGCGCCAGACTTGCGGCTCGGGTTCGTCCGCCTTGGGCTGGGAGATGGTGATGCGAATTTCCAGATCCTCGCCGCGATGGGGCCCGGCGATGTCATCCAGGAACGCGCCCAACGGCAACCGGGCCGTGGCGCCCAACATGGCCGCTTCCGGATTGGCGAGGCGGGCGATGATGGCGCGGCAGCGTTCGGCCTGGTCGCGCAATAGCCGCACATCCTCCGCTTCATTGGAATGTTCCGGCAAGGCGCGTTCCAGTTCCCGCGCCACCACCGCGATGGTGCCCAAGGGCGTGCCCAACTCATGGGCCGCGGCAGTGGCAAGCGCACCCAGCGCCGCCAGCCGATGCTCGCGCGAGAGCGCAAGCTGCGTCGCCGCCAGGCCCGCGGACATGCGCGCCGACTCCGAGGCGATCCGCCAGGCATAGACCGAGGTGAAGCCGATGCCGATCACCAGCGCGATCCAGATGCCGGCCTGGTAAAGCTCGGGCAGAGCCAAGGCTTCGCGCGCCGGCCAGGGCAGCGGCAGATGCTTGAGCGCGATCAGTGAGGCCGAGGCAAAGGCGATGCCGGCCAGGATCAGCACATTGCCCAGATTGAGGGTGGTAGCGGCGATCACCACCGGGGCCACGAACATCAAGACAAAGGGATTGGTGATGCCGCCGGTCAGATAGAGCAGCGCCGCCAGTTGCAGCACGTCGAAGGCGAGATAGAAGGTGGCTTCCCGGTTGGTCAGCCGGTGCGCCGGGGGATAGCGGATGGACAGCGCCACATTCAACGCCGCGCTGACCGCAATCGCGACGGCGCAATAAAGAAAGGGCAGGCTGTAGCCCAGGGCGAAGTGGACCAGGAACAGCGCCGCCGACTGGCCCGCCACCGCCAGCCAGCGCAGGTTCGAGAGCGTGCGCAGCCGCACCCGCCCGCCACCGCCGGCACCTTGCGGGAAAACCCGCGCCATCTCCTTGCGCGCCAATGTCACTTCCCTTTGAAATGGCTAGTGCCCGGATTCCGAAATTCGCCACAGCTCGATATCAAAGTCATGCGAATTTCGGAATCGAAGGGCACTAGCAACTAAATAATTGCCAGTGTCGTTTTGGTTTCGAAGTTCGCCTTGAGCCCGATATCTATGCTATTGCGAACTTCGAAACCACGACACTGGCGGTGGATTAGAGCATTGGCCATGCTGCGCAACAAGCAAGCCCTGATCCCCTATCTGCTGCTGATCGCGGCCGTGGCCGGCGGCTTTCTTTGGCATGAAAGCGAATTGGTGCCGGGGCTGGGCAAGACTGTGATCACCGGCCAGGCCACGGTGGGCGGGCCCTTTCGCCTCACCGGCCAGACCGGCAAGACGGTGAGCGATGCCGATTTCCGCGGCCGCTACATGCTGATCTATTTCGGCTACAGCTTCTGTCCCGATGTCTGTCCCACCACGCTTGGGGTGATGACCCAGGCGCTGGAAAAAATGGGCGCGGATTCAAGCCGCATCGTACCTGTCTTCATCACCGTGGACCCGGCGCGCGACACACCCAAGGTGCTGGCCGATTACATGAAGGCGTTCGGACCCAATTTCGTGGGCCTGACCGGCAGCGATGCCGAGATCAAGGCGGTGGAGAAGGAATATCGCGTCTATGCCGTCAAGCGGCCGCTGGAAAACGGAAATTACGGCATGGATCATTCCTCGGTGCTCTATCTGATGGGGCCGACGGGAAAGCTGGTCACTTTCTACGATGAAGCCATTTCGCCGGATGATCTGGCGAAGGATCTGAAGCAGAAGATTTAGCTCTATATGTCATGGCCGGCCTCCGAGCCGGCCATCCAGTGCGCGAAGCGCCATTAAAAAGATGGATGGCCGGGTCAAGCCCGGCCATGACATGAGGGTTACAGCGTCGTCGGCAGCGCCAACCCATTCTGCGCGCAAGCCGCTATGAGCGTATTATGCATCAGGCAGACAATGGTCATGGCGCCGACGCCGCCGGGCACCGGGGTGATCGCGCCGGCGACTTCTTTCGCAGCGTCATAATCCACATCGCCGACGAGTTTATATTTGCCCTCGCCCGCATCCACGCGGTTGATGCCCACATCGATCACTACCGCGCCGGGCTTGACCCAGTCGGCCTTGACGAATTCGGGCTTGCCTATGGCGGCGACCAGGATGTCGGCGCGCCGTGCGAGAGCGGGCAAATCCTTCGAACGCGAATGGGCCATGGTGACGGTGGCATTGGCGGCCAGAAGCAGCTGCGCCGCCGGCTTGCCGAACAACAGCGAACGGCCGATCACCAGCGCCTCCTTGCCGGTAATGTCACCCACATATTCCTTCAGCAGCAGCATTACGCCTGACGGGGTACAGCTGACGAGATGGGCGCGACCCGACAGCAAAAGCCCTGCGTTTTTCGGCGTCAGTGCATCCACATCCTTGGCCGGGTCGAGCACATCCAGCACGGCATTTTCGTCCAGATGCCTGGGCAAGGGCAGCTGCACCAGGATGCCATGCACCGACGGATCGGCGGAGAGCGCGCTGACCCGCGCCATCAATTCGTCTTGTGTGACATCGGCGGGGAGTTCGACATGCACCGACTTGAAGCCGATGGCTTCGGCGGTTTTGCGCTTGTTGCGGACATAGACTTCGGAGGCCGGGTCGCTGCCCACCAGCACGGTGGCAAGTCCGGGCTGGACGCCGTGCTTGGATTTCAGGTCTGCGGTAAAGGCCGCGATCTTCTCGCGCAATTTCGCGGCGCTGGCCTTGCCGTCAATGATAACGGCAGTCATGAGTAAAGATGGAGGCGAAGTGCTACCCAAGGAATGACGCTAGCCCTGAGCCACCAAATGGCAACAAGAACAACCAGAGGAGAAAAATCCAGGCCGCCAATTGGCGGGATCACGCGGCGAATTTGGCGGAAAACAGGCTCAGTTAGAGTCATAAGCACCCGCAAGATCGTCCGCACGATGTTGTTGTGCTGATTGATCACGTTGAAGGCCAGCAGCCAACTCACGATCACCGCGGCAAACACCACGTACCAGTAAAGGTCCAACAAATACTCAATGAGCGTGACAATGGGATTTTCCATAGCCCCCTTGTAGCGGCGGGAACCAGGGCGGAAAAGCCGGAAATTGACGCTAGGGCGATGGAAGGTGCCGGTACGGGTTTTGCCCATTCATTCGGCCCGCAAGGCGGGCCGGCCGCCACCTGCGCCGCGCCCTCGCGGCGCGCTACGCTGTCGCTAACGCCACTTCGGGCACCATTACTCGGTCGCCCTCTGGCGACCGAGTAATGGTGGAGCTGAGCGGAATCGAACCGCTGGCCTCCTCATTGCGAACGAGGCGCTCTCCCAACTGAGCTACAGCCCCGAACCGGAGGCGGGGTTTTAGGGACGGCCACTGATACCGTCAAGCCACAGCCAATATCCCATAAAAGCTACTTGCCGGTATACGTCACCCGCCAGACCACATTGCCCACATCGTCGGCGATCAGCAGGCTGCCGTCCTTGGCCACCGCCAGGCCCACTGGGCGGCCCCAGACCTTGGCCGGGTCGCCATTGCCGCCCATGCCGTTCCAGAAGCCGGTGGCGAAATTCTCATAGCCATTTTCGGGCTTGCCGCCCGAAAAATGCACCCGCACCACCTTGTAGCCGGTGGGATTGGCGGCATTCCACGAGCCGTGCAGCGAGACGAAGGCGTCGCCCCTGTAGTCGGCCGGGAAGTTGGAACCGGTGTAAAAGGCCAGGCCCGTGGGCGCGGAATGGGCATGGAACAACACATCGGGGGTAATGGTGGCCGCCACCTTGGCCGGGTCCTTGGCGCCCCAGTCCGGTGCGGGATTCTTGCCGATATAGGCGAAAGGATAGCCGTAAAAGCCGCCCGGCTTGACGCTGGTGAAATAGTCCGGCGGCAGCTCGTCGCCAAAGCCGTCGCGCTCATTGGTGCTGACATAAAGCGTGTTGGTTCCGGGCGCGAAGGCAATGCCGACCGGATTTCTGATGCCGCTGGCGAATTCGCTCATGCTGCCGTCGGCGTTGATCTTGAACACCTCCGCACCCGGCTTGAAGTCGGAGATGTTGTCGCGCGAGCCCATCGCCAGATAAAGCGCGCCATCCGGACCAAAGGCGATGTCGCGGGTGACGTGACCGCCCTTGGGCCGCAGGTCCGCGACTTTGGTGGTGACCTTCTCGGGCGCGCTGGCGGCCGTCTGGCCGTCCTTATAGGCAAAGCGCCAGATGCCCCGCAGGTCGCCCACATAGAGATAGCCCTCATGGAAGGCCAGGCCATGGGGATAGATGAAGCCGGCCGAGGCCGGCAGGAAAGTGAAGGTCTTGTCCGCCTTGCCGTCGCCATTGGAGTCGCGAAGGATGGTGATCTTGCCGCCGGACTCCGTCGGCTCGGCCAGGAACACATCGCCATTGGGCGCCACCGCCATCCAGCGGGCGTCGCTCAGGTGATCGGCGAAGATCCCGATCTGGAATCCCTTGGGCACTTCCGGCATCACCCCGGCCGGGCGCGGGATGGCGGTGGACTCATTGGCCTTCGCCTCCGTGGCAAAGGGTTTGACCAGGCTGGCGGGGGAAATCTGGAACTTCTGGCCCGGGTGGTCGGCCGCCAGCGTCTGGCAGGGCAGCAGCGCCACCGCCAAGGCGGCAGGAATCAGGCTGATCTTGGTCATTCGGGTCTCCGTTAATCCTCGGCGCCGCGTCCGGCGTTAAAATTCGGTTTACCAACAGGGGCGCTTACTGCGCTAGTGTCGTGGTTTCGAAGTTCGCAATATTGTCGATATCAGGCTCTTAGCGAACTTCGAAACCAAAACGACACTAGAATTCAATGAGTTGCTAGTGTCCCTCGATTCCGAAATTCGCCAAGAGCCTGATATCGCGATCCCGCGAATTTCGGAATCGGGACACTAGCCGAAAGGTGAACCCGATGCGCCCTGTTCCGCTTTTTCTTGTTCTGGCCGGCGCCTTAAGCGCGAGCCTGCCCTTGCGCGCGCAAGATGCCCCCAAAGCCCAGAAAGCACCAGAGCACAAGACCACCCAGTCCAAGAGCTATATCGAGGTGGACCCGATCTACACCACCATCGTGGCGGACAACCACGCGGCGGGCATGCTGATGGTGGGCACCGGGCTGGACGTGCCGGATGACAAGTTGAGGGACGAAGTCACCCGATCGCTGCCGGTACTGCGGGACGCCTATATCCGCAACCTGATGACCTTCACCGCCAGTGTGGTGCGCACCGATACCCAGCCGGATGTGGGCATGATCGCCGACCGGCTGCAAGCCGTGACCGACCGCGCGCTGGGCAGGAAAGGCGCCAAGGTGCTGATGGCCCAGGTCGCCATCCGGGTCACCAACAGATAGTCAAACGATCAGGGAAAGGCCCCACGCGCTTCTCGCGCGGGGCGATCTGCATCAGGCCGACAGCAACGCCTGGGTGAGCGAAGCTTCTGTCGTGTCGTCGGCGCTGTCCGCCGCCGCGACGCCCATCGCATCCGTCGTGGAAGCCGTGCCACTTGTCGTGGGCGAAGACGAGGACGGATCGGCGGATTGGGCCTGCATTCCCCCGCCGTGATGATGATGGTGATGATGCGACGCGCCTTGCGCCTGACCAGCCTGTTGGCCGGCCTGGCCATTGGAACTGGCCTGGGAAGAATCCGTGCCGGAATCCTGTTGAGCCGGATCCTGCTGAACCAGGTCCATCAGGGCTTGCAGGGTTTGGCTGTCCAGGCTGGCGGTTGTGCTGCCGGTCAGGGCGTTACTGCCGGAAGTGCCAGTGCTGGAGGTGCTGTCTGACGCGCTGCTTGTCAGCCCGTCGGGGGACGAGGCTGCCTGTGCGGCTTGCGCCGCCCAAAGCGGATTGAGGGACGAAGTCCCGCCAATCGAACCAATGCTCATGGGTCTGTCCTTTCTTGCCCGCCGGGAAGAGCGGGCAACCTCGTACGCAGCGAAAATTGTGCCTGCGCAATGTGAGCGGTGGCAGGCAGGGGACCAGCGGAAAACGCGGTAAGGGAAGGCTTAAAACAGCTGGCGCTGGCAGAAACTGCCCGGCAAGAACAGGTTTCCGCCCGGTGACGGGGGCCGCTGGCAATAATACTGTGCAGGACGCATGGATTCGTCCAACTCCGCCATCACCTGGTCCAGGCCGCTCGGCATCTGGCTGGCGCCGACGCTGGTTTTGGTCCTGGGCTTTCTGGTCATCCTGTCTGATCCCTTCGGCATCGAAGCCTCCCTGAGCAACGGGCTGTTCGATGCCTATCAGCGCCATGCCGCGCGCCCCTTCGACAGCAACCACAAGGTGCGGGTGCTGGAATTGCCCTCCCTGGACGAGGACAGTCTGGTCCGGGCGACCCGCGCGCTGACGCTTCAGGGCGTTGGCCTGATCGTCTTCACCGCGCCGGTCCAATCGGGCCCCTCACCCCAAAGCCTGGCGGCGCGGCTGCCGCCGGGCAGCGATGCGGCCCGTGCCGCATTGGAGAAGCTGCCGGAACCGGGCCATGAGCTGGCCCAGGCCATCGCCGATACCAGGGCCATTGTTCCGGTGATGCTGGGCCAGCAAGGCCGCGAGCCCCATATCAAAACGCGCTTTGTCTATCGCGGCACCGCCGACCCCTTTGGCAAGACCCCCCTGTTCCATGCCGCGTCAGCCCCGCCCGCCCTGCTGGAAACCAATGCCGCAGGCTCCGCCGCCGCCAACCTGATGCCGGATGCCGATGGCGTGGTGCGCCGCATGCCCATGGCGTTCGGCCTCTATGATGGCTTGGTGCCCGGCATGGCGGCGGAAGTGATGGCCGTGGCGAGCGGTGCAAGCGACATCACCATGGCCGGCAACGAACATGATCCCTTGAGCTTTCTTTCCGGTGTCGGCCTTGCGGCACTCGAGACAAAAAATGGCCGGGTTCCGACCGATCCGGCTGGGCGCATCCGGCTGCGCTATGCCGCCGATCCATCGCCGCGCCTGCTGAACCCTGAGAGTCTGGCGGACGACACGCTGAAAGACGCCATCGTGCTGGTGGGCGCCCAAGGCCAGGTGGTGAAGACGCCCCTGGGCCCTTCCAGTGCCGCCAATGTGATGGCGGACGGGGTGGAGGACCTGCTCACCGGCCAGGTGCTTGAGCGCCCCGATTGGGCGAAGCCCCTCGAGGCGCTGCTGATGGCTCTGGCAGGCGCCGGCATGATCGTCCTGCTGCGCTTCGGCCTGGGCTGGGCGGCGGCATTGGTAATGGCGGCCTGCGCGACCTTGGGCCTTTGCTCCTGGTATCTCTACGCCGTCCACGCCATCCTGATCGACGCCGCCACGCCTTCACTGCTCCTGCTCCTGGCATTTACCGCGGGCGGCGTGGTCTGGGTCCAGGACTTGCGGCTTGCCTATGCCGGACTGCGCAAGGCCTTTGCGGAATCCCTGCCGCGCGCGACCATCGAAAAGATCGCGCGCCGTCCGGAGTTGCTGCGCATGGAAGGCGAGACCCGCGACGTCACCTATCTGGTGTGCGGGTTGCGCGGGCTCTCGGGGCTTGCGGTCCAGTACAAGGACGATGCGAGCGGCTTCACTCGCGTGATGCAGCGGCTGCTGACGCCGCTGATGGATCAGGCGCTGGCGCATGGCGGCACCATCGACCGGCTGACCGCCGACGGCTTTGCCGCTTTCTGGAACGCGCCGCTGGACGATCCCGACCATGCGCTGCACGCTTGCGAGGCCGCTCTCGCCATGGCCGGCCTGGCGGCGCGTGTGGCGGAAAGTCTTGCGCAGGAACAGAAGGACGCTGCGCCGGCTGTGGAGATCCGGCTGGGCATCGCGACCGGAGCGGTGATCGCCGGCGGCTTCGGCGGCGCCAGCCGCATGGGCTACAGCGTCCATGGCGGGGCGGTGAACCTGGCCCAGCAGATTCAGGCACTTTCCCATCATTATGGACCGGCGCTGGTGGTGGCGGAGGAAACCCGGCGGCTGGCCGATCGCGGTTTCGCCTTCCTGGAGATCGACACCATTGCGATGGAGCAACCGCCAGTCTCGCTTCCGGTGACGCTCTACGCCCTGATGGGCAATCCCGCCGCGCGCGCCTCGCCCAAGTTCCGCGCCTTGAGCGTGTTCCACGACCATATCTTCCAGGCCATCCGCAAGCAGAATTGGGGCATGGCGCGGGAGTTGATCGCCCAATGCCGCCGGCTGTCGGGCGCGAGCGAGCGCCTGTACGACCTGCATCTGACGCGCATCGCCTACTACGAAAAGAATCCGCCGGGAGCCGAATGGGACGGGGCGTTCAGGTCTGTTCTGGAATAGACGCGAGCCCGTAATGCGCCGCGGGCGCAGCCGTCAGCGCCGCCCACAACTGGTCGCCCCAGCTGAAGTGCCACCATTCGTCGGGATGGCCGGCAAAGCCTTCCTCCGCCATCAGCCAGTGCAGCAGGCGGCGGTTGGCCTGCGCCTCGTGGTCGGAGAAGGAGACATTCTCCGCCTCAAGCTGCTCAAAGCGGTCGCGATGGGCAAGCGGGGTGACGTCATCGAACAGCGAGCCCATCCAGAGCTGCTCGCCGCCCTTCCAGCGCAAGGTGAGGTCGGCCGCCGCTCCCGTGGCGTGCGGCGCGGGCGAGGTCGCATCTTCCGAAGGTGCGGCCCAATAGCGTTCGACTTCCTCGCTCAAGGCCGCGCCCGAAAGCGAAGGATCGCGGCGTTGAAGTTCGCGCGGCATCCACACGTCATGGAAATAGGCTTGCACGGCGCGCGGCCGCCAGGCGTCGAACAGAAACAGTTCCAGTCCCGCCTGGCCGGCACGCGCATTCACGCGCAAAAGCTTTGCGGCCACGCTTTGGCGCAGCCACAGCCTGTCGGTGGCCCCTTCGATGGGCTGCCAATAGGGCGGATTGCGGGTGCCGGCATAATAATTCTCGCCGGCGAGTCCCGCTTGCCGCGCTTCCACCACGCTTTCGCCGAACAGGGCATTGTCGCGCTGGATGGGGATGCGCCGGCGAAAGCCCTGGCGCGCCCGGCGCGCGGGTTCCTGATCGCCGATGGGGCGGCGGCGCAACTCTTCCAAATCACCGAACACGGGCATATGCGCTAAGGTAGAACGATGGCGGCCTCTTCCGAAAGTCCTCTGCAAAAGGCGCAATCCTACCGCGCCGCGCGCCGCGCCTTCGTCGCCGCCTGCGAGGCCGCGCATGTGGATGTGATCACGCGGCTGCATCCGTCCAAGTCTGCCGACGGCAAGCCCTTGTTCATGGATGCCGCCGCGTTTGGGCCCCGGCTGGCGGCCAAGGCCGTGCTGGTGATTGCCCGGCGAGCCGGGGGAGGGAGATTGATGACCCAATTGCTGGGCCAGGGTCTTGCGCCGCCGGCGGGCACGCGGGTGGTGCTGGTGCACGCCCTGGAGCCCGCCGCCTTTGCCGGCGCGGATATCATTTCGGACTGGCCGGCCACGATGTTGGGCGCGGTGGCGACCGAAGACCTGTCGCGGGTGCGCGATTTGGCAGTGCTGCCGCTGCAGGAGAGCGGGGATCCGACAGCGGTCCTGTCCGCCCGCCTGCCGAAAGCCAAGATCAGCCTGCTTCCGGTGGCGGCCACGACCGAACAGGCGCAAGCCGCCATCGCCGCGTTCCTTTCCCGCTAACCGCTTTGCAACAGGAGGCTGTTTTCTTTATTAGGGGCCCCTGGAGCGTCGGCGCGAGCCGGAGCGACCAGAAACAAGCTGCACCCGTAGCTCAGCTGGATAGAGTGCTGCCCTCCGAAGGCAGAGGTCACAGGTTCGAATCCTGTCGGGTGCGCCATATATATCAAATACTTATGAGAACGCCCTGCCAGGCAGGTTTCCTTCAGGTAAGCATAGGGTAAGCAAGCGGTTTAAAATTTTCGGCTGCGGGTCAGGTTGGAGGCCCCACGGCGTTCAGCGCTCAATCCGCAAGGGAATGGCTTGTCGCCCTAATAATTCATCAATTTTCGGATGCGTGCTTGCGCAGATATTCAAGATGATCTCGGGTCGAGTCATCGCTAGCACCTTTGATCGAGTCTATGACAGCGTCCTCGGCGTCGCTAAGGCGGATTGCGCGGTTTCTGTAATCTGAAAACAAGGTTGTTAGGCCGTCTACGATCTGGCCAATAGTGATGCCATTATATCGGCTTTCGCTCTTCGACAAAGCGCCGTGAATGCCATGCGCATAATTCATCTTTATAGAATCAGAACAATCCTTGGCTTTGCAGGGCGGCGGAGCTTCGAGCACGCTAACTTGAGCTACAGCGTCCGCGCGGTTGTACGT
>Ga0210386_10005476_pt1 | contig 10319 bp, 8 predicted proteins | sample IncBWH32OmetaG_FD_160091 | JGI IMG/M metagenome (GOLD analysis project Ga0210386, IMG submission 160091) | Forest soil microbial communities from Barre Woods Harvard Forest LTER site, Petersham, Massachusetts, United States - Inc-BW-H-32-O ... | reverse complement strand
TTCATGCTCTCACAGTCGGGTTTTGCCGGTTTTAGCTCCTGCCACGACCCTCTGTGCCGCCTCTGCAAGGTCCGACGCCGCTTGAATTGGCAGTTTCGATTCTTCCAGCAATTTTTTACCAAGTGCGACGTTGGTACCCTCCAATCGCACGACCAAAGGCACCGGTAAGCTGACCGCCTTTACCGCATTGATAATTCCCTGGGCGATCACATCGCAACGCATGATTCCCCCGAAGATATTTACCAGGATCGCTTTGACGTTTGGGTCCGAGACCAGGATTTTGAATGCCTCGGTCACCTGTTGTTCGCTGGCGCCGCCCCCCACATCGAGGAAATTTGCGGGTTCGCCCCCGGCATACTTGATAATGTCCATGGTGGCCATGGCGAGGCCGGCACCATTTACCAGACAGGCGATGTCCCCAGACAGCCCGATGTAATTGAGATTGAATTTCGACGACTCAACCTCCCGCGGGTCTTCTTCATGCACGTCCCGCATCTCGAGAATCTCCTTATGCCGGTAAAGCGCATTGTCGTCGAAATTAAATTTCGCATCGAGAGCCAGGACCTCGCCCTTATCGGTCACTACTAAGGGATTGATTTCGACCATTGAACAGTCGAGCGATTCGAACAATTTGTAGAGATTCAGAAACAACTTGGAAGCGGCTTTCAACTGGTCTCCCTGAAAATTGAGTTCGCGGCCCAGCTTCAGCGCTTGATAAGGCTGCAGTCCCAGCAAAGGTTGAACCGGTTCCCGCATGATTTTCTCCGGGTGTTCCTCAGCGACCTTCTCGATCTCAACGCCTCCCTCCGTGCTTGCCACGACCATGGGCGCTCCGGAGGCTCGATCCATCAGAATCGCAAAATAAATCTCTCGCTCGATATTGACCGACGCGGCGACCAGAATCTTCCGGACAACCTTCCCAGCCGGACCCGTCTGATGCGTGACCAGAGTTTGCCCTAGCATTTTCTCCGCCAGCCCGCGCGCTTCGCCGGGAGTTTTACACAGCTTCACCCCGCCCTTGAAGCCGTTTGCAAAGACGCCCTTTCCGCGACCGCCGGCATGGATCTGAGCTTTGACGACCAGTTCCGTGGCATTGAGCGAGCTCGCGATTTTCTCGGCTTCTTCAGGAGTCTCGGCTGGTGCGCCTTTGGGTGTGGCAACGTTGAACCGTTGAAAAAGCTGCTTGGCCTGATATTCGTGAATATTCATTTCAGAGGGGATCTCCCGGTAGGAGCCAGGAAGCGGGGTGGCTCCTTTGAACATAGGGCGACCCTGGAATGACCGTCAATCGGGAAGTGAGAGAAAGCATCTCAGGGGAACGTATCGGCGTAGGGCGAAAGTATCGGCGTGTTGGCGTAGGCCGTATCGGCGATCAACTCCCGCCTGACAGCACCTTTTCGTTACCCTAACCGGAGAAGCCGCCCGGCTTTTACTGATGCACCCCTGAGAGAACACCGATACGCCCGCACGCCGATACGTTTCTCCTCACTCCGGTGAAATCCTGGCGCGCGTTTGCTTGATCTCAGATCTGTGTTCTTTGGATCTTCGGATTTCGCGCCGGAGCGCGCGCGGCCGCTTGGAATTGCGGCGCCTTTCCCGTTCGCTCGCCGCCTTGCGCTGAGCGGCCTGCTTTCTTCGCGTTTCTTCGATCAATGTGATGAGCCGATTGACCGCTAGTTGACGGTTCCGATACTGGGAACGCGTCTCTTGGACCGTGACCGACATCCCCGAAGGCCGATGAACAAGTGTGACAGCGGTCGAGACCTTGTTAACATGCTGGCCACCCGGTCCGCTCGAGCGGGAAAAAAGCTCATCGAACTCGTCAGGGCGCAGCCCGAGACGACGCATTCGGTGGGCTGAATCTGGAGGGGTATCGAGCACGCTCCGAGTTTAGATCCGTAAGCTCGAAGTTCAAGGATGCTTAAGGCTGAACGTCACCGCCGCCGCCGGAACGCTAAACACCGAACGCTGAACGCTGAACTCCGAACGTCCCCACCAGCCGCTCGACGTATTTCGCGATCAGGTCAAACTCAAGATTCGCCCGATCTCCCGGTCGCAATTGGCTCAAATTCGTCTGGCTCCAGGTATGAGGGATAATCCAATTAACAAACCGGTCCGCATCCAATTCCGCGACGGTGAGGCTGACTCCGTTGACTGCGATCGATCCTTTAAAGATGACGTATTGCGCAAAATCCCCCGGCAACTCGATCTCGAGCCGGTGATCTTGCCCATGGGTTTCCACCGCCAGCAACTTCGCGGTGGTATCGACGTGACCTTGAACAAGGTGCCCATCAAACCGGCTGGATGCTGCCATGGATCGTTCAAGATTGACCAGATCGCCGACCTTCACGTCGATCAGGTTGCTTCGTCTGACCGTTTCAGCCAGTAGATCGAATCCCAGGGTGGAAGGAGTCTGCGAAACCACGGTCAAACAAACGCCATTGTTGGCCAGGGAATCGCCGATCTTCATTTGCGAAGCAAGCAGGGTCTGAAGTTCCAAAAAATAGGTGCCTGGAGTCAATTCAACTATCCGCGCGACCTCTCCGACCGCTTCGACAATTCCTGTAAACATGTGCCAGAGTATAAGCGGGACGGGAAACGATGGAAATACCGGCTTTCATGGACAACCGTATCGGTTTAAAAAGGTCGCTCCGTATTGACTTTAGCAATCCCAAACTTTAATGGGAGAATCAATTCATGCAGAAGGTGATCATTGTCGGCACCGGTTGCGCAGGCCTGACGGCTGCGATCTACACCGCTCGCGCAAACCTGGAGCCGCTCGTGTTGGAAGGCAGGGAACCGGGCGGCCAGCTCACGAGCACCACTCTGGTAGAAAACTTCCCAGGTTTTCCCGACGGTATCGACGGACCGCAATTAGTCATGAACATGCATCGGCAAGCCGAAAAATTCGGGGCTGAATTCAAGTATGCCGAGGTGCGGGAATTCGAGCCGGTTAATGGCCACTACCGTCTCAATGTGGATGGCGAGTCGATCGAGGCACAGTCGGTCATCATCGCCAGCGGAGCCTCAGCCAAGTGGCTCGGTCTTGAACACGAGTACAAGTTTAAGGGGCACGGGGTCACCTCTTGCGCGACATGTGACGGGGCATTTTATCGAAACGTGCCGGTTTGCGTGATCGGTGGCGGCGATACCGCGACCGAGGAAGCAATCTTTCTCACTCGATTTGCCTCCGAAGTGTTTCTGATCCATCGGCGTGGCTCCCTGCGCGCGACCAAAATCATGGCCGAACGCGCGTTGAGCCATCCAAAAATCAAGCCCATTTGGAAGACCGAAGTCAGCCGGTATTTAGCCGATAAGAAAGGCGAAGTGCAGGGTGTGGAACTGACAAACGTCGAAACCGGCAAGGTTTCCACTCTGGATGTGAAATGCGTTTTTGTGGCGATCGGCCACACGCCGAACACCGAACCGTTCAAAGGGAAAGTCGAGATGGACCCAAACGGCTACCTGCTCCGGAGGAAAGGCACGCAAACGAATCTACCCGGAGTCTTTGCCGCTGGAGACGTGGCCGACCCGATCTATCGCCAGGCCGTTACCGCGGCCGGTCAAGGATGTGCCGCAGCCATCGAAGCGGAGCGCTATCTCACCGATCTCGAATAGCCCGGGCTACGCAGATCTGGTCCCTAACGCAACGGGGCGCCCGCGTAACGAGCCAGGAAACTGTCGATTCGCCGCGAGGCTTCCTGAGCCGCCCCTTGAGGATCCGTTGGCGCAATCACGTCTTTGAAGAGCTTTATCGGTCGCTATCGCAGCCCCGAACCACTTGCTCCCCCGATCTCCCGCAGGACCGCCCGGCGCATAGAGTTGCCAGAACGAAAGCGGTTTTGTCGCAGAAGCTTTAGACGTAAAGATAAATAATCTGTTGGGATGGCCATTTTAGTAGACTGCCTTAGCGTCTGGGCAAAGCGTATCGGGCTTCGCTGAAATCATTTGATACCCGTGGTCTTGATCGATTCGACCAACTGGCGTTGGAAGACAAAGAAAAGAATAAGCGTCGGCATCGCTACCACGACCGAGGCTGCCATAATATAGTTCCAGGCGGCAGAGTACTGTCCTTGAAAGCTGGCAATCCCCAGCTGCACCAGCCAGAGATCCTGATTGGTGGTGATCGTTAGCGGCCAAAGAAACGCATTCCAATTGACTAAAAAAAAGAAGACCGCCAAGGCCGACAATATCGGTCGGCTAAGCGGAAGCATGATATTCCAATAAATCCCCCAGTAACTCGCTCCGTCAATGATCGCCGCTTCTTGCAGATCAAGCGGTATCCCCAAATAAAACTGGCGCAATAGGAAGATTCCAAATGCGTTGAAGGTCACCGGTATTATCAAACCGGCATAGCTGTTAACCATTCCCATCTTCTGTACCAGAATGAACAGCGGAACAATGATCACCTGTAAGGAGACCAGGAAGGTCGAAAATATAATCACGAAGATAGTTTCGCGTCCTGGAAACCGCAGCCGGGCGAAAGCGTATCCGGCCATGGAATGGAAAAGGAGCGCGATCACGGTGATCGTTCCGGCCACGAAGAAGGTGTTAAGGATATAGCGAACGAAAGGCAACTGGGTGAAGACATACCCAAAGTTATCCAATGTCGGATGCTTTGGAATCAGGGTTGAGTTGAAGATCTCATCGGGTTCCTTGAGCGATGCCGAGACCATCCAGACCAAGGGAGAGGCGGTGATTAGAGCAAGTGTCGCGGTCGAGAAAATCAACATCCATCGACTCACCCGAAGGCCTGAATTACTTTCTCGATTCATAGATTTTATCCCAGATGAAATCGACCGCCCCGGGTTAGCGCAAACAGGACAACGGTGATCGCCAGCAAAATCACTACCAGGGATGAAGCCATGGCTGCGGCATATCCATAGTTGTTAAATTTGAATGCCTGCTCATAGATATAGAAAACGGCTAGCGACGTCGAATTGGCCGGTCCACCGTTCGTCATGACATAAATGAGATCGAATGCCTGGGATCCGGAGACCGCCGCCACGGTTGAAACCAGGACCACGAAGAAACTAGTCGGTCGCAGCAAAGGCAACGTGATCTTTGTGAACATGGCCCATGGATTTGCGCCATCGATTCTCGCCGCCTCGTAATATTCCCGAGGTATCTCCTGAAGGCCGGACAGAAAGATGATCATGTAATATCCCATCAAGAACCAGATCGTGACGACCAGAACCGCACCCAATGCAAATTGGGGGTCGCCCAACCAGGATCGCCCCTGAAGACCAACGAGTTCGAGCATCCGATTGATGAACCCGACCTTGTCGATCAACATCACCTTCCAGATCAATGCGACAACCACCAGACTGACCACGTACGGCATGAAGAAGAGACTGCGCCAGAGGCCGATCAATGGGATTCTTTGCCGCACCAACAACGCGAGCCCTAAGCCACTAACATAAAGCCCCGGGACCAAGCAAACGACGTAGACGATCGTTACTCCGATGCTTTTGAGGAACAACGGATCGTGAAGCATTCGGTTGTAGTTGGCCAGCCCAATGAACTTGTAACCGCCGAATCCATCCACACTGAAAAACCCAAGGCTCAGAGCCAGCACCATCGGTATAGCCACAAAAATGAGCAAACCAATAAAGTCCGGCAAAATAAACAGCCACGCGGCCAGCGCTTCCTTTCGCGATGTCGTCCAGAAAGTTCGCCCTTTGCGGGGCACCGCTATCCGCCCCGGTCCTCGTTCATTTCCCGGCTCTCCGGAGTAAGGCTCCAGGTGGCCGAGCGACAATCGAGACGGATCATCCATACGAGGACAAATTGAAACGGTGATTCAAACGTGGATCGTTTTCCTAGCCCGCAACGAGCTTTTACTTTGGACCGACGGTCGCCGGATGTGATGTTTGCGGGCTAGGCGAGCTGATTCTGTCAAAGCAAGGGCGCACCTGTGTAACCGGCGAGGAAACTGTCGATCTCCTGCGCCCCTTGTTCCGCTGTCTGTTTCGGATCTGCACCGCCGAGCTGGCAGGCCTGGATCGAATCTGAGATCGTCTTGTAGACCTCCGGTGGGACCCGCGGTTCGCCTCTCCCAGTGGGAAAGATCTCATCCTTAAACACTTTCATCGGACCGGAGCTGTATCCGCCCGCGGCTGTGCCCTTTTCCAAGGCGGATTTGCGCGGCGAGACGTCGCTCTTGGCCTTTGTACACCAGTCAACCACGCGCTGGACAGAGTCCTCCTGCATGGAACCGAGCGCCCAAACACAGAACTTTGCGGCTTCCTCAGGATTTTGCCCCTTGGCGTTGGCGACAAAAGACCATCCACCCAAGACGCTTTTAGGCGTACCTCCGGGCGGGACCGGCAAGGGGAAAACCCCATACTGAAAGTCCTTAGCGTTCTCTCGCAAGGCACTCACCGCCCAGATACCAACGTTTTGCATGGCGCAAAATCCCGAAGCCAAATTCGCCACCACATCCCATACCCCCCCGCCCAAGTAATTCCGCGAAGCGACATTCTGCTTAATGGAATCTTGCCAGAACTTGAGTGCCTGTACGGTGCCCGGAGAGTTAAACGCACTCTTTTTTCCGTCTGGAGTTGCAATGTCACCTCCTCCTTGCCACATGAATGGATACCAGGTAAAGGTCTGGTAATATCCGGGAGTCGTTTCGAACAAACAACCGAAGCGATTCCCTTTGGTCAGTTTCCGAGCGACCTCCAGGTATTGATCCCATGTTTTCGGGATATCCGTCTCCGAAAGACCTGCGTCCTGGAAGGCTTTGACACTGTAATACATGGCCATCGGTTCGACTTCCATAGGCAGCCCATAGATCTTGCCATCGACCATCCTGGTCTCCATGACATTCGGAAAGAAATCCTTTTTCGCTTCTTCTTCCATGTAAGGCGTGAGCTCGGTCAGTACGCCCCCGTTGGCGTAACGAAGAAAATCGCCGGGACTGATGATAAAGATATCCGGACCCTTTCCGGAGGCGAAGGCCGTCTGGAGCTTGGAGCCGTTCATGTAGTCGTTGTTTGGCACGTACTGCAGATCAATCTTCACGTCATGCGTGGCGTTCCAGGCGGCAACGCAGTCCACAAACCATTTGCTCTGCAGGTTGGAAATGCCGTTCGGGGCATAGAACTGCCAGAATGAAAGAGTCTTGGTCGCCGCTCGAGCGGAGTGAATAAAAAATGGGGAGAAGACGGAGGACACCGCGGCGACAGCAGCGACTTTGCCTCCCTTCTTAAGCAGTTCCCTGCGGGTAATTCCTGGCACTGAATCAGACAATGGATCTGAGCGGCTGTTTTCAAACTTATTTTCGGCCATAGTGGGTCTTTATTTTCGAATGGTACCCCCGAGGATATCTTCCGATTTCGCGTCCGGCCGTCGTTCAGTACTTCTAAACGGCGCATCGCCAGCCTCCCGTTCGACGGGATCCGACGATTTGACGGTTGCTTTGCCGGCATCTGGGGGGCACGCAATCCAAGTTCTGGTTTGCAATCGATTACATGCTAATTTACCAGATCCCCACGGTCAAGCCTCGCACCCTAATCGATTTTTGCCCAGGTGGTTGCTGAGGTTCTCTCCAAGTTGCTATGAATTTTAGTGATCTTGCCCGGCAGTTGAATGTCAGTACTGCCACAGTTTCTCGGGCCCTAAGTCGTCCAGACAAGGTCGCGCCCGCCACCAGAAAGCGCGTTCTCGAGTTCGTCCGGCGTTCCGGCTACCACATAAACGGCGTTGCTCGATCTCTCCGGACCCAATCCACAAGGACGATCGGAGTGATCGTCTCCGATATCCGAAATCCCTTTTCTTCGGCTATCGTTAAATCTGTTGAGGATGTTGCCAGAACCAATGGGTACACCGTCTTGATCTGTAATGCCGACGAAGATGGAAGAAATGAAGAAGCGGCTTTAGAACTCTTTCTTGAACGCCAAGTTTCCGGCGTCATCCACTGTTCTGCCGGGGCAAATCTGGATTTGCTGCGCGTCCTCTTCGAGAGATCGATTCCTCTCGTCGATCTTGATCGACAGTCCGGCCTCCAGGACGTTGATACTGTCATTCTCGACAACCAGTTAGGGGCTGTACTTGCAACCCGCCATCTAGTCGAATTGGGACATCGCCGAGTGGCCATGATTTCCGGACCAAGACATCTCTCGAACGCCCGCAAGCGACTCGATGCCTTCCGCAAAACACTTCGCTCGGCGCGGATTGTCGTCCCAAAAGACTACGTTACGTTCGGCGATTTCCGAGAACAATCCGGACAGATCGCTGCAGAACGGCTTTTGTCCCTCCGGACTCCGCCCAGCGCCATCCTGGTTGCCAACAACGAAATGATGGCTGGTGCACTCTTCGCGATCCGGCAAAGAGGCGTCAAAGTACCGCGTGACCTGTCACTGATCGGGTTTGATGACGCGCGTTGGGCCCAATATTCTGATCCGCCATTAACCGTGGTGTCGCAGCCGACCGAACAAATGGGTCAAAAGGCCGCCGAACTTCTTCTGGGACGTTTGCAGGGTGAAAGGCGTGCCAACACCGCGATGTTCGAACCCGAACTGATCGTTCGCCGCTCGACTTGTCCACCGAGGCTGGGTTAAGGGGAACGGATGGGGTGTATCGGCGTTTGGGCGCAGGTGGTAAGCCAACTGTCTCTGTTTGCCGGGGCGCTTAGGAGGCAATGCGGAAGCCCTCCTCTCTCCGCATACGCCCGCCGACCGCGCCGACGCGCCAACTCGTTCCCCCCGAACGTCCGAAAACAGTTGCACTCCCCGGTTACCGGCACACAATCTGTCCCAATCTGCATCAGACCGAAACACCCCGACCCCCGAGCGCTGACCGGCCATTGAGATGCGACGGCCGGCCCCTGAAGGTCTGCGATCTCACCCAGTTTTATTCCCCGTTCAGCGGGGGTGTGAAACGCTACGTAGAAGAAAAGAAAAAGTACGCGAACGCCTTGGGCCATCAGCACCTGCTCATTATCCCAGGAAAAAGGACGGAAAAGATTGAGACCCCAGGAGGCAAAACGTTCCTGATCGGATCCCCCCTCGTTTCTCGAACATCACGTTATCGGGCCCTTTTCAACCTGAACGCGGTCGAGGAAATCCTCGAAAGAGAGAGACCGGACGTCATCGAATCGAGCGACCCTTACCAAATTGCCTGGAAAGCCATCGTCTCCGGTGAAGCGCTTCGCATCCCGGTGGTCGGCTTCTACCATTCGCATTTTCCTGAGGCGTATCTTCGCACCACGATGAAGTATCTGGGAGAGACCGCAACTAACGTCATGATGGAGATGGCCAAAAACTACGTGCGCGGTCTCTACAACCACTTCCGCAAAACGTTCGTTCCGTCGGCTGGTCTGGCGCAAGTCTTGAGTGATTGGGGAGTCGAGAACGTCGTACTATGCGAATTGGGGGTCGATATCGACGTCTACAACAAAGCTCCCGACAAATTGATCACCCGGGCGGAGTTTGATGTCCCGAAGAACCGTATCGTGCTCCTGTACGTCGGCCGGCTTGCCGCTGAAAAAAATGTTAAGACCCTTTTTCAGGCGTTCGACCTGCTCTGCCGAGAGGCACCCGGACGATTCCACCTTTTCATTGTCGGCGATGGCCACTATCGCGATGAAGTGATGGAACTTCGAAAATCAACAAGGGCCGTAACCTGGCTTAGCTATTGCTCGGACCAGCGGCAACTCGCCAGGATTTACCGCGCGGCCGATCTGTTTGTTCATCCGGGCGTCCAAGAAACATTCGGCCTCGTCGCACTCGAGAGCCAGGCGTGCGGCACTCCCGTGGTTGGAATCCATGGAAGCTATATGGATCGAATTATCTTCGCCGATCAATCGCACTGGGCCCAGGAAAACTCTCCAGAATCATTGGCCGCGGCGATTCGGGCGATGAGCAAGACCGATTTGGAGTCGGCCGGAAACGAAGCCAGTCGGAGCGCGATCCAGCGCTACTCCTGGCGCAAAGTCTTTGATCGAATGTTTGCCACGTATCAAAAAATTCGTGCCTGAAACCGGCCCGCGAAATCCGAATATCTGCTATGTGCCGAAAGGATTTGCTTCCGATCTCTTTCCCACTATTTAATTCGCGAGGTCTGCAGTTTCTTTTTGGAAGCTGGCGAAGAGACCGCCGCGCATGGAACCTAAAGTACTCGAAGCCAAGGATTTTCAGGTTCGGAGGTATCGCCCGTCCGATCGGGATTCGGTGCGGGCGCTCTGCTGCGAAACCGGTTTCCTGGGCAGCGCCATTGACCCCGTTTTTGAAGACCGGGAGCTGTTCGCAGATTTTTTAACGGACTACTATCTGAGTCACGAACCGGACTCTGCCTTTGTGGTCGTCAAAAACGAT
>Ga0210386_10005475_pt1 | contig 10321 bp, 9 predicted proteins | sample IncBWH32OmetaG_FD_160091 | JGI IMG/M metagenome (GOLD analysis project Ga0210386, IMG submission 160091) | Forest soil microbial communities from Barre Woods Harvard Forest LTER site, Petersham, Massachusetts, United States - Inc-BW-H-32-O ... | reverse complement strand
GAACTTGTCGTCAAGCTCGATTTCCTTGGCGACGGTGACGCCGTCCTTGGTGATGCGGGGAGCGCCGAACGACTTGTCGAGCACGACGTTGCGGCCCTTGGGGCCGAGCGTTACCTTGACGGCGTTGTTGAGAATGTCGACGCCGCGCAGCATGCGGTCGCGGGCATCGACGCCGAATTTGACTTCCTTGGCTGACATTGATTTCTCCGTTTGAAATTTGATCCACATCCTCAGGAGCGCGCTTTCGACGGGCGCCTCGGAAGGACGAGATGATGTGAGCGTGCGGCCTCATCCTTCGAGAGGCCGGCTGCGCCGGCTCCTCAGGATGAGGGAACGGGCTTCGGCGCTTACGCGGCCTTCTTCTTGGTGGCGGGAACGTCCGTGAGAACGCCCATGATGTCGCTCTCTTTCATGATCAGCAGTTCCTGGCCGTCGAGCTTCACCTCGGTGCCCGACCATTTGCCGAACAGGACGCGGTCGCCGACCTTGAGGTCGATCGGGATCAGCTTGCCGGATTCGTCACGGCCGCCCGGACCGACGGCGGTGATTTCGCCCTGGGAGGGCTTTTCCTTGGCACTGTCCGGAATGATGATGCCGCCAGCAGTCTTTTCCTCGGCGTCGATGCGCTTGACCACAACGCGGTCGTGAAGCGGACGGAATTTCATGCAGTCCTCCTAAGCATTTGAAGATGTTGTCGAGTTTTGGAAATTAGCAGTCTCCACCGGCGAGTGCCAGCAGGACCGATGTGGACATAGGCCAGACTTGTGCGGGGGACAAGTGCTCTTAGCAGAAAAATTGGCACTCAAATATGACGCCTGCCAGATTTCTCCGGCATCGTTAATTCCGCGGAACAGGGTCGGGACCCTGTATTAGCACGTGCGGTAAGCTGCTGCTAACGCGGACTTTTTCAACAGACCATTAAACATTTAGGCTTGTGATGAGTTGGTATCGTGCGTCACATTTCTCTCATGTGAGCGCATCTCTACCGGGTGGCTCCCGGGCGGCGGCCACGACGGAATATGTGCTCCAGCAATGGAGGTTGGCATGGTCTCGCGGGTTGGGGTTTCCGACGATTTCCGGAAACAGGTGCTGGGTTATGGGCTGACGACGGCGCAAATTCTCTATCGCATGCCGGATCACCCCTCATTGCTGCAAACTTACGTCTGGCAAAATTACGATCTGTTTCCGAATTTTCCGGCGCTGAAGGATTTCCTGTCGTTCTGGCAGCAAAAGCTAGAGGGACCCCTGTTCGCCGTCACCGTCGCCCATTCCAAGCTGATCAAGCCCGCCGAACTGCGCGCCGTCGACGGCGTGTTCCGGCTGCATTGAGCTGATCTGGTCGAACTCCCGGGACGGGCAAACGCGCGTTCGCGCGACCTGCTGAGCTTGGCTCATCCCACAATGCGCAATTTGTGCTACCCTTTTCCCAGAACGGAAAGGGAGAACGTCCATGGCCAGGAAGAAGCCGACCTCACGGGCAGCCAGCCGCGCCGCGGCGCAGAAGAAATCACCGGCGCGCAAGGCAGCAGGCAAGACTGCCGGCAAGACCGCCGCGAAATCCTCCGCACGAAAGAAACTAGTGACAAAAACGCGCGCGGTTCCAGCCGCCAAACGCGCTCGCCCGAAACAGCGCATCGCCATCAGTCATTACCGCGACGAGGATTTCAAAGCCGATGGATTGCGCGCCTATGCGCATTACCGTGATCTCGGGGTTGCCGCGGCCAGCCATGGCTTGGCGCAGGCGCATGTGATCCGCCTGATCGGGCCATGCAATCCGGCGGAGGTCTCAAAGCTGCATTTCCACGACGTCGAATTCCAGATGGTCTATGTGCTCAAAGGCTGGGTCAAAACCTACATGGAAGGGCAGGGCGAGACACTGATGCAAGTGGGCAGCTCCTGGACCCAGCCGCCCCGCCTCAAGCACATGATCATGGATTATTCGGACGATGTTGAATTGCTTGAAGTGATTCTGCCCGCGGAGTTCAAGACAGTCGAACTCGCGACATGATGCGCGTGCGCCTCGACCCGTGCAGAGTTTGCCGCCGGACCTCTTTTCACCAAGTTTGCAATCAGGTTTGGACGGCATAACGATTGTGAGGCGCGACTACCGTGAAGACATCGACTGGCTCCGCGCCATCGCCGTATTGGCGGTGGTCGCGTTCCATTTCGAGGCGCCGGCGGTGTTCGGCGGCTTTGTCGGTGTCGATATCTTCTTCGTTATCTCGGGCTATCTGATCACCGGGATTATCCGGTCGGAACTGCAAGCCGGCCATTTTTCCTTTGCGCGATTTTACGAGCGGCGGGTACGCCGGCTGCTGCCGGCGCTGTATACGATGGTGGCGCTGACCGCGATTCCGTCGTTTCACTATCTCCTGACCTCGGAGCGCCAGGAATTTTTCCGCTCGATCGCCGCGGTCGTGACCTTCACCTCAAACTTCTTCTTTTGGCTGCAGACCGGCTATTTCGACCATGCCGCAGTGGAGAAGCCGCTGCTGCACACCTGGTCGCTCGCGGTCGAGGAGCAGTTCTATCTGGCGCTGCCCCTGTTGCTGTGGGGGCTCTCGCGCGTGGCCCGCGGCCGGCGCGTCGCACTTTCGGTGGTTCTGGGCGCGCTGGCGCTGGCGTCGTTCGTGCTGTGCATCTGGCTGATGAAGTCGGACCGTTCCGCTACCGCCTTCTTCATGAGCCCGCCGCGGGCGTGGGAATTTCTGATCGGCGGCCTTATCGCAACCCCGGGCTTTCCGGTGTTGCGCAATGCGCTGGCGCAACAAATCGCCCGCGGGATTGCGCTGGTGCTGATCGCAATCCCGATATTCTCGCTGCGGCAGGGACCGGGCTTTCCCGGCTTCAACGCACTGACGCCGTGCATTGGCGCGGCCATGTTTCTGTGGAGCGGCATCGATGTACCGACGCAGACGCGAAGCCGGTACTCGCCGCTCCAAGTCATGAGATTTTTCGGGCAGATTTCCTATTCGCTGTATCTGTGGCACTGGCCGCTGTTCACCTTCGCGCGCTTCTCCAAAAGCAGCCTGGTGCTGGATGCCGGCGACAAGGTCATGCTGTTCGCGTTGACGGTCTTGATCTCGTATCTGTCGTGGCGATTTGTCGAGCAGCCGTTCCGCCTGAAATCACTGACGCCGACGCGCGGCGCCGCCTTCCGCATCGCGGGCCTTGCGACGGTGGGGCTGCTGGCCGGCAGCGTCGGCGGAATCGTCGCGAGCCAAACCCCGTCGGAGGCGGACCGCGCCGCGCTGCAACTGGAATCCTATAACACCTACAATTATCGGCCGTTGTATCGTGCCGGCGTTTGCTTCGCGCCTGACGGCGGCGTGTTCGGCGAGAACTGTCTCGCGCTCGCGCCAGGCAAGACCAACCTCTTGTTATGGGGCGACAGCCTGGCCGCGCATTATTTCCACGGGCTGCGCCAGGTCACCGATCCGCAAACGGTGAATATCCTGCAGGCGACGCAGGCGGCCTGCATGCCGACATTCAATGCCGCCGCCCAGGGCAATGCGTCCTGCCGTAATTTCGCGACGCAGATGGAACCGTTTTTCGGGGATCACAAGCCGGATCTCGTCATCCTCTCGGCGGACTGGCTTGAATACGCCCGCCCGCCGCGGTTTGACGGCATGATCGCTGACCTTCGGCAGACGATCTCAAAGCTCAATGAGGCGGGCATTGCTGTCGATCTGCTCGGCCCGTCCGTGCAGTTTCGGACGCGGCTGCCATCCATGCTGATGCGCGCACACTTGCGGGATATCGATGCCCGCGCTGATGATTTTGTGTTGCAGGATATTTTCGCGCTCGACCAGATGATGCAAGCCGCGCTCCCGAAGCATGAAAAGTTCTCCTACGTTTCGGTCGTCGATACGGTTTGTCCGGCGCGGCAATGCCCGCTCACGATCGATGGCGGCATTCCGTTGGCGTGGGATCACGTCCATCTCACCGCGGAGGGATCGGTGTATGTGATGGACAAAGTAGCGCCGATGCTGGACCCCAATCTGTCACTCCGGGGCAGCCCATAGGGCTGAACCTGGAATTTCGAGATTCCCGATGTGCAATTGCACATCTGAGGTTCGCGCCCCGGAATGACGCTGCCGCGTCAACTCAGCATGCCGACAATCGCGCCCATCAGACAGGTCGTCAGCGTGCCCGAGACGATCGATTTCAATCCGAGCGAATTGATCTCGTCGCGGCGTTCCGGCGCCATGGTGCCGAGGCCGCCGATCATGATGCCGAGGCTGCCGAAATTGGCGAAGCCGCACATCGCATAGAGCATGATCAGCCGCGAGCGCGGATCGAGCGCGTCGGCGCCGAGCTTTGACAGGTCGACATAGGCGATCAGCTCGTTAAGGATGGTCTTGGTGCCCATCAGGCTACCCGCCGTGATCGCCTGCGGCCATGGCAGGCCCATCAGCCAGCACACCGGCGCCATGATGATGCCGAGCATTCGCTGCAGCGAAATCGCGGTGCCGCCGATGGCGGGCAGGAGCCCAAGGATGGCGTTGGCGAGATAGACCAGCGCCACCAGCACGATCAGCATCGCGACAATGTTGAGCAGGAGTTCAAGCCCGGCAGTGGTGCCCTTGACGATCGCGTCCATGGTCGAGGAGGCGTGCATGTCGGGATCCACGAGGCCGCCGCCGGTGCGTTTGTTGTCGGTCTCCGGTACCATGATCAAACTGACCAGGATCGCCGCCGGCGCGCCGAGCACCGACGCTATGACAAAATGCGCCGCCGCGTCCGGGATCAGCGGCGCCAGCAGCGTGGCATAGAGCACCAGCACGGTGCCGGCGATGCCCGCCATGCCGCCGGTCATCACCAGGAACAATTCGCTGCGCGTCAGCTGCGCCAGATAGGGACGGATGAACAAGGGGGCTTCCACCATGCCGAGAAAGATGTTGGCGGCGGTGGATAGCCCGACCGCGCCACCGACCCCGAGTGTGCGTTCCAGCAGCCACGCCATGCCGCGCACCACCGGCGGCAGGACACGCCAATAGAACAACAGCGTGGTCAGCACGCTCATGACCAGCACCACAGGCAGCGCCTGAAACGCCAGGATGAAATCCGCGCCCGGCGCTTTCAGATCAAACGGTAACGCGCCGCCGCCGAGATAGCCGAACACAAACGATGTCCCGGCACGGGACGCCGAGGCAATCGCGCCGACGGCATCGTTGATGGCGCCGAACGCATGCGCCAAGAAGGGAAGTTTGATCAATGCCACGGCAGTGAGCAGGGTGACGGCAAGACCGATGGCCGTCTGCCGCGGCGAGACCGCGCGGCGGTTTTCACCGCATGCCCAGGCGATCGCCAACAACGCGAATATGCCGAACGCCGATTGCAATTGAAGCATGATTCCCCCGGGGGCCCGAGCGATTATGAAGGCAACGCGACGAGGCGCGCAATGTGTTTTAGGAATCAGCCTTTATCTGCCGGCGGCGGCGAGGCGGTCGTCCTGCCCGGCGCGGCTTTTGCCCGGCGCGAACAGTTTTGCGATCAGATAGGCCGCGAAGACGGGCGCGATAAATCCAGGCCCCGGAATCTGCGGATGGCCGAACAGCAGTTGCAGCGCCGGTGTCCAGAACACTAGCTGAGCGAGGCGACGTCCGGTGGCGTCAAGTTGCTCGTCCGCCAGAAGACCAACGGCGGCGAATGTCAGCGGCAGCAGATCGTAGGCGCCCATATAGGGCGAGGCGCTGACGGTGCAGGCGAAGAACAACGCCCGCAGCAGCCGCATATCGCTGCCGTTGCGATAGCGGAACGCCGCCGCGACGGCGGCCACCGCGGCCAGCGTGAAAGCAAACTGGATCATCTCGCCGATGCGGTTGCCGACCAGCCCGCGCACATTCATGAACACGGTCGGCTGAAACGGCACCGCGGTGCCGGCGGCATCGCCCAGCACCTCGCGCTGCAATGGCAGCGCCTTGACGATGTAATCGTGCCAGCTCTCGGCGCCGCCGAGGGCCAAGCTCAGCGCGAGCAGCGCCAGCGCAGTGACCGCGGCCCACAGGAAAACCCGCCAGCGCCCCGATGCGATCAACGCGAACGGAAACAACACGCCGAGCTGTGGTTTTACTGTCAGCAGTCCGATCAATACGCCGGCAATCGCTGGCCTCTTGTCGAGCGAGGCGAAGATAGCGAGAAGGCATGCGGTGGTGAGGAATGAACTCTGACCTGACATCACGCAGAACAATGCGGCTGGCGACACCAGCACCACCGCGAGGATGCGCACATCCGAAACCTCTCGCCGCCCCGCGAGATAAAACGCGAGCAGGCCGATCGCAAACCACGCGATCAAGGCCGGGAAATAGGTGAGCAATCCGAACGGCGCCATGACGACCAGAGCGGTGGGCGGGTTCGGCCAGTTCTGTCCGGGATATCCAGCGCCGAGCAGTTTGGCGAGTTCGTCATTGTAGGTCGCAAGGTCGTAGAAGCGCGCGGGATCGGCATCCCCGACCGCGCGCCCGTACATCCACAGGTTCAGGAAATCGCGCCCCAGCACCAGCGTGGCCTTGTCGCGTGGAAACGGCCAGGTCCAGTTCGTGGTGCAGAAATAAGTCAGCAGCGTCAGCACAAACAGCGCACCACCGAGCACAAGCAGCGCGCGCAGGAATTCAGCGTTTTCCGGCGTCTTGGTTGCCGGCACCAGCGCATTGAAAATGCGGCGAAGGCCGCCGCTGGCGACCGCGTGCGGATGATCCCGATCGGACAGGCTCTGGTGTTGCATCGGAATCCTGCCCGTGGATGGCTCGCATGTCCGGCATGCCGCCGCGGCGTCGAAATCGGCTGAATTTGTGACGCCGCACGCGGCAGCGGCAGGGTAAGAGCGGGGACTTAAGATATTATTAGGGGAAGGCGGCAAAGCTGCCGGATGGCCTGCACCGGGCGTCCGACGCCCATCGCCAGTTGTGGCGTTGCAGAAGTGCGGCCGCGGATCGGATCCATGAATTGCGTCGTCATCCCAGCGTATCGCGCGGCGGCCACGATCCTGCCGGTCATCGCGGCGATCGGTCCGGAGATCGAACTGATTGTGGTGGTCGATGACGGCTGCCCCGAGGGGACGGCGGTATCGGTCGTCAACCGCTGCTCCGATCCCAGGGTGGTCGCGCTGATGCACGATGCCAACCGCGGTGTCGGCGGCGCGTTCCTGACCGGGATGCGCTACGCGATCGAGCGCGGCGCGGATATCATCGTGAAGATCGACGCCGACGGCCAGATGGACCCCGCCCAGGTGCCGGCGCTGATCCATCCGATCCTCGGCGGGCAGGCCGACTATGTGAAGGGCGACCGCTTTTTCTTCCTCACCAACGCAGCGTCGATGCCGTCGGCCCGGCTGTTCGGCAATCTCGTGCTGTCGTTCATGACCAAATTCTCGAGCGGCTACTGGACCGTGATGGATCCGACCAACGGCTTCTTTGCGATCCACGCCCGCGTCGCCGAACTGCTTGACGATGAACGGATCGCGAAACGGTTCTTCTTCGAGACCGATCTGTTGTTTCATCTCGGTCTGATCCGCGCCAAGGTGGTTGAATTTCCGATGCGCGCGCTTTACGGCGATGAAGTCTCGAACTTGCGGATTTCGCGCCAGCTTGCGCCGTTCCTCGCCGGACATCTGCGCAATACTTTGCGCCGCATTCTGTATCGCTACTTTTTCCGGGAGTTCTCGCTGGCGTCGCTTCAACTGGTTGCCGGCGCGATGCTGTTCGGTTTTGGCCTTGTGTTCGGATTGTACCATTGGTGGTCGGCGCCGCCGGACCAACTGGTGCCGACCGGAACCATCATGATCGCGGCGCTGACATTCCTGATCGGTTTCCAGTTGTTGCTGTCGTTTCTCAATTATGACATCAGCTCGAGCCCCCGCGAAGCGTTGCATCCGTTTCTCACCCGCAGCCGGCCGGCGTCTGCGGCCCTTGAGCCTGCGCAGCCGAGCACTCTGGAAACCGGTGACGACCTGCCGAAGCCGGTCCGGCGGCAGGCGGCAATCCACCTGTGAAGTTCGGCCGCCGACGTTGACAACCGGTCGGGCGTGAGCCACGGCATAACGATGTCGTCCCCCATGCCCATCGCGGGCGCCAGCGCACTGCTCAGCCACAAATCGTTTCTGCTGTTCCTGCTGTCGCGGAGTTTCTCGCGTTTCTCCAGTCAGATCGCCGCGGTCGCCATCGGCTGGCAGGTCTATGATTTGACCGGCAGCGCGTTCGATCTCGGCATGGTGGGGCTGGTGCAGTTTCTTCCGACGCTGCTGCTGGTTTTCGTGGCGGGCCACGCCGCAGACCGCTACGAGCGCAAGCGCGTCGTGCAGGTCTGCCAACTCGCCGAAGCGCTGACCGCGCTGTTTCTGGCCTGGGGCGCCTATGCGGGCTCGTTGACGGTAGCGCAGATTTTTATCGCGACCGCGGTGCTGGGCACCGCCGGCGCGTTCGAAAGTCCGACCATCGCCGCGCTGCTGCCGCTGATCGCGCCCGAAGGCTCGTTGCAGCGCGCGACCGCGATCTCCAGCGGCGCGGCGCAGCTCGCCACCATTACCGGACCGGCTTTGGGCGGTTTGGCCTATGCCATTGCGCCAAACGTGCCCTACGGCGTGATGGCCCTGTTCTGGCTGCTGGGCGCGGTGTTGACCGGCGCGATCCGGCCGGCGAAATCGGCTGCGGTCCGGGATGCGGCGACGCCGGCCGACCTGTTTGCCGGGGTCAGGTTCGTCCGCAGCAATCCTGCCATCCTGGGCACGATCTCGCTCGACCTGTTCGCGGTATTGTTGGGCGGCGCAACGGCGCTGCTGCCGATCTACGCGCGCGATATCCTGCAGGCCGGCCCGCTCGGCCTCGGTATTCTGCGCGCCGCGCCCGCGGTCGGCGCGTTGCTGATGACCGCGATGCTGGCGCGCCATACCATCAACCGCCGCGTCGGCCTGCGGATGTTTCAGGCCGTGATCGTGTTCGGCGTCGCGACGATGGTGTTCGCCATTTCGCACTGGATGTGGCTCTCGGTTCTGGCGCTGGCCATTTTGGGCGCGGCCGATACCATCAGCGTGGTGATCCGTTTTTCCCTTGTGCAACTCTCTACGCCGGACGAAATGCGCGGCCGGGTCGGTGCGGTGAACTTCCTGTTCATCAACGCCTCCAACCAGCTCGGCCAGTTCGAAAGCGGCGTCACCGCCGCGCTGTTCGGCGCGATGCCCGCGGCCGCGCTCGGTGGCCTCGGCACCATCGCGATTGCGCTGTTGTGGATGAAGCTGTTCCCGGCGCTGCGGGACGTCGAGCGGCTGGAGTAGGGCGCGCGCCAAAGCATTTCCGCGCGACGTGGATCCCTCAGCCCCGGCCGACGAACGGCATCTTGCTCGCCATCACCGTCATGAACAGCACGTTGGCGTCGAGCGGCAGGTTGGCCATGTAGGCCACCGCGTCACCCACGGCCTTGGAGTCCATCCGTGGTTCCGGCATCTTGCGACCGTCCGGCTGCAACACGCCATCGACCATGCGGTCGGTCATCGGCGTGGCGGCGTTGCCGATGTCGATCTGCCCGACCGCGATGTCATAGGCGCGGCCGTCGAGATTGGTCGCCTTGGTGAGGCCGGTAATGGCGTGCTTGGTCGAGGTATAGGCCGCGGAGAACGGTCGCGGCGCGTGCGCCGAGATCGAGCCGTTGTTGATGATGCGGCCGCCGCGCGGGGTCTGCTCCTTCATGATGCGGAACGCGTGCTGGGTGCACAGAAACGGCGCGGTGAGGTTGGTGGCGACCACCGCCTGCCATTGCGCGAGACTCAAATCCTCGAAATTCACCGGCGGCGCGCCCATGCCGGCATTGTTGAAGAGCACATCGAGCCGGCCATAGACCTCCATCACCCTGGCAAACAAGGCCGCGATCGATCCCGGATCGGTCATGTCGGAGGGAACGGCGAGGCTCTTGCCATTGCCGCCGAGTTTCCGGGTCTCCTCCAGCTTTTCCAGGCGCCGTCCCGCCAGCACCACGGTGAATCCGGCATTCATCAGCGCCAGCGATGCCGCGCGCCCGACGCCGGTGCCGGCACCGGTGACCACCGCGATCCTGTTGTTTGCCTCGGTCATTTGCTTCCTGCCTTCTATGTTTTTGGGACTTCGGTTTTGTAGGGCGGTCGTGGAATATTCTGATGCGCCGCGCGCAGCGCCGCCGACCAGCGCGACCGCAGATCGTGAAAATACGGCTCGCCCGCTTCGATGCGGTGGTTGAGATCGGCATCGCAGACGTCGGATCGCACCACCAGCACGTCGATCGGCAGGCCGACGCCGAGATTTGAACGCATCGTCGAGTCCATCGAGATCAGGCTGGTCTTGAGCGCCTCGTA
>Ga0210386_10005472_pt1 | contig 10323 bp, 7 predicted proteins | sample IncBWH32OmetaG_FD_160091 | JGI IMG/M metagenome (GOLD analysis project Ga0210386, IMG submission 160091) | Forest soil microbial communities from Barre Woods Harvard Forest LTER site, Petersham, Massachusetts, United States - Inc-BW-H-32-O ... | reverse complement strand
CGAAAGTTTCGAGACCGCGCTGAAGATCGCCGAAGGGCTCGCGGTGATCGAATATGCCGATGCGCCGGCGGCCGCGCCCGCCACTGAAGACAAGAAGAAAACGGCAAAAATCCACGACAAGAGCGGACCGGAACGGATTCTGTTCTCGGAGAAGTTCGCTTGTCCCGTCTCCGGCTTCACGATTCCGGAAATCGAGCCGCGGCTGTTCTCGTTCAACAACCCCTATGGCGCCTGCCCCGCCTGCGGCGGCTTGGGCATCGAACAGCATATCGACGAGGACCTCGTCATCCCCGACAAGGAAACGACCTTGCGCAAGGGCGCGATCGCGCCCTGGGCGAAGTCGTCCTCGCCCTATTACATCCAGACGCTGACCGCGCTCGGCAAGTTCTACAAGTTTACGCTCGACACCAAGTGGAAGGACCTGCCGAAAAAGACGCAAGCCGCGATCCTGCACGGCTCGGGCGAAGACGAGATCAAGTTCTCCTACGAAGACGGCGTGCGTTCCTACGATACCAAGAAGCCGTTCGAGGGCGTCATCACCAACCTCAACCGCCGCTTCCGCGAGACCGAAAGCGAATGGGCGCGCGAGGAACTGGCGAAGTATTTCTCCGACGTGCCCTGCGAGGCCTGCCACGGCTACCGGCTCAAGCCGGAAGCGCTGTGCGTCAAGATTGGCGGCAAACATATCGGCGAAATCTCGGAGATGTCGGTTCGCCGCGCCGGCGAATGGTTCGAGACGGTACCGAAGGCGCTGAATGCGCAGCAGAACGAGATCGCCGCGCGCGTGTTGAAGGAAATCCGCGAGCGGCTTTCGTTCCTGCTCGACGTCGGCCTCAATTATCTCACGCTGGCGCGTTCCTCCGGCACGCTGTCCGGCGGCGAAAGCCAGCGCATCCGGCTGGCTTCCCAGATCGGCTCGGGCTTGACCGGCGTGCTCTATGTGCTGGATGAGCCCTCGATCGGCCTGCACCAGCGCGACAATGCGCGGCTGCTCGACACGTTGAAGCGACTGCGCGACCTCGGCAATACCGTGATCGTGGTCGAGCATGACGAGGACGCGATACGTCTTGCGGATTATGTGCTCGACATCGGGCCCGGTGCCGGCATGCATGGCGGCCACATCGTCGCGCAAGGCACGCCGGCCGACATCATGAACAATCCGAAATCGCTGACCGGGAAATACCTCACCGGCGAATTGTCGGTGGACATTCCCGAGCGCCGGCCGCCGAACCATCGCCGGACCATCAAGGTCATCAACGCGCGCGGCAATAACCTCAAGAACGTCTCGGCGGAAATTCCGCTGGGGCTGTTCACCTGCGTCACTGGCGTTTCCGGCGGCGGCAAGTCGACGCTGTTGATCGATACGCTCTACAAGGCGATCGCGCGCAAACTCAACAACGCCAGCGAAGGTGCAGCACCTCATGATCGCATCGAGGGCTTGGAACATATCGACAAGATCATCGACATCGACCAATCGCCGATCGGCCGAACCCCGCGCTCTAACCCCGCGACCTATACCGGCGCGTTCACGCCGATCCGCGAATGGTTCGCGGGTCTGCCCGAAGCCAAGGCGCGCGGCTACGAGCCCGGGCGGTTCTCGTTCAACGTCAAGGGTGGCCGCTGCGAGGCCTGCGAAGGCGATGGCGTCATCAAGATCGAGATGCACTTTTTGCCCGACGTCTACGTCACCTGCGATGTCTGCAAGGGCAAGCGCTACAACCGCGAGACGCTGGAAGTGCTGTTCAAGGGCAAGTCGATCGCCGACGTGCTCGACATGACGGTGGAAGAAGCCGCCGAGTTCTTCAAGGCGGTGCCGCGCGTGCGCGAGACCTTCAAGACGCTGCATCGCGTCGGCCTCGACTATATCCATGTCGGCCAGCAGGCAACGACGCTGTCGGGCGGCGAAGCCCAGCGCGTCAAGCTCGCGAAGGAACTATCCAAGCGCGCGACCGGCCGCACGCTCTATATCCTGGACGAGCCCACGACGGGCTTGCACTTCCACGACGTCAAGAAGCTGCTGGAAGTGCTGCACGAACTGGTGTCGCAGGGAAACACGGTCGTGGTGATCGAGCACAACCTCGAAGTCATCAAGACGGCGGATTGGGTGATCGATCTCGGCCCCGAAGGCGGCGATGGCGGCGGCGAAATCGTCGCTTGGGGTCCGCCGGAGGACATCGTGAAAGCGCCGCGCAGCTACACCGGCAAGTTCCTGAAGCCGGTGCTGGAGAAGGCGGGCAAGGTGCGGAAGAGCGGCGGGACCAGCGAGGCGGCGGAGTGATAAACTACCTTGCAGGGACTTGAGGCGTTTTACCTATCGCCGATTTCACAACATCCCCTAATAAGCTCAGGATTTGCGGATCAATTTGAGACGGATCCAGCGATGAAAAAATTGACGTTCGATCGATGTTCCAGTGTTGGAAGACCTCCTTTAATTCAACCCAAGTAGCTTTTTCTCCATAGGCTTGCAGATAGAACTTTCCGAACCCGATCGCATGGATTCGATCGGAACACTTTAGCGATTCACTAATATACGATTTTCCGAGCGAAAATGCATATTTGGCGCATGCCGCGAGAAGACCAATCACAATAACGCTTTTGAGAGTCGCAATCGTTAAATCAGTCCACTCGGTAACTCTGCCAGAATTCGGGTTGGTCAAGACCACTAAGGCGAAAATGGTGCCAGCCAACAAAGACATGAAGCCAGCGATGTACCACGCCACTCCAGAAATCCGATTTCTTGTTTCTGCATTTCGCTGAAATTGAACTGCATCATCGATATACGATGCAGCATTCGTCTCAATTCGTTTTGCAACTTCCGCAGCTTTCTCGTCTTTTGCCGTACGTCGACCGATGAACGATGAAATCGACGCCTGAACCTTTGCTATAATATCGTCAAGATTTCGGTCGGGAGCAGTCAGGACGAAAATGTCCTGAACTACCGAAGGAATAGAGATGTCATCTATCAAGATTGGAATCACGAGCATGCGGTCTGATTCATCTGCATATACGTACCTTCTGATCCGACATGTATCACCGCCGCCGAACAAGCACGCATGTCATCCATAACCTTCTCTGGCACCGGTTTCGCGATAGTCTCATTCTCCTGAGCGATCACCGGCTGATAGTTTCCGTAGGAAACAATCTCTTTGATTTGGTCCAAAACTTTTTTGTTCTTGCCATGGGTAATGAATACTTTGTTGTTGAAGGCCCCGCTTGTCACGGTGGCGGCGGGCGGGACAAAGACGCTGCCCTCCTCTTCCTGATCTTCCTCCGCATTTTCACTACTCGTTGATGGCAAAAAAGTAGATGTCTCCGTTCCGAATTTCTGTAATCCATCACTCGAAAATTCGAATCGTGTCGGAGCACCTTTGCGGCCAAGAATTAATGTTCCTAGTAGTGCGCCCTGTGCGATCTGGAAAAAGCAGACGGCCTGGTCATTAAGAATTTTCTCGTTAGAAGAAGCGACAGTCCTAAAATGCTCATGCCAATGAGTAGCAACTTCGATAGCGCTGAATGAATTTTCGCCACGGTGGATAGCGCGCTCTACAACTGCAGCATAAGCCGGCGTGCCTTTTACTACCTCCATCATCGCCTGCGCGATGTGTGCGCCCTTGTTCTTGCTGGCGCTGCGCCCCAGTTCTCTAAGCTTTAGCCGGCCTTCTACTTCCTCCAGAAGCCCCCAGAACTTGTAGGCATTTACTTTTCGACCATCCAGAACCCCCTCGTCGAGCACGGCTTTCGCTTCAGCGGGCGTCGCACCCATTGGTTTAGTCGCAAAATAACCAACAACAGAAATCACATCTTCCATGGTGGTACGAATCGGTAAGCTGCTTGGTTCAGCCATAGTCTCCTCCTCCACGTGGGAGGATAGGACTATTCTGAAAACGAGCAAGAGGTCAAAGGCACATCTCACACGTGTTTCGCTTTAATCTATTCGACAGTGACGGGTTCGAGTCGACTATCGAGAACCGACCTAACCGCCCTCCCGCTCCTCGACGTCAACCTCCCCCATCGCCGCCTCCACAAACCGCCTGGGATCGTCGAAGAAATCGCGCATCGCCTTGTAGTGATCGGTCTGCTCCACCGTAGTCGGCTCCAGTCCGGATCTGGTCAGGCGCAGCAGCGTCGCGTTGGGATAGGCCATCAGCAGCGGCGAATGCGTCGCCATGATCACCTGGCAGCGGTGGCTTTCGTCCATGCGGCGCATCAGCTTCAGGAATTCGATCTGGCGCGACGGCGACAGTGCCGATTCCGGCTCGTCGAAGATGAAAATGCCCTGGCGCTGGCAACGCTCCTCGAAGAAGCGCAGGAAGCCTTCCCCGTGCGAGTGGGACAGGAAGTCGGGCGGCGGCGGACCGAAGGGATCGTCCAGCGCGGCCACGTCCAGATATCGCGCGACCGAGAAGAAGCTCTCGGCGCGGAAGAACCAGCCGTTGGTGATCCTGGGCAACCAACTCGCGCGCAGCGCTTTCGATAACTGGCCGCCCATCTTCTCCAGCGCTTGGGAGTGATTGACGGGCATATAGCCTTTGCCGCCGCCGGCCTCATCGTAGCCCGCCAGGACGGCGATTCCTTCCAGCAGTGTCGATTTGCCGGTGCCGTTCTCACCGACAATGATGGTGACAGCGCGCTCGAAGTGAAGCGAGAACTCATCGTTCAGGAACGGCAGGCAGAACGGATAGGCCTCGCGATCGCGAACGAGCGCGGGATCAATCCATAGCCGCTTGAGGTAGGGTGCCGGCAGGTTGATGTTACGTTTTCCCCGTGAACTCATGTTTCACTCCGAGCGCTCAGCGCCACTCTCTCGTTCTTCGAGGTCGACTTCCAAAATCGCCGCCTCCACAAACCCCTTCGGATCCTGGAAAAACTCGCGCATCGCACGGTAATGATCGGTCTGCCGCAGCGTCGTCGGCTCCAGCCCGTATTTGGTGAATTGCAACAGCGTCGCATTGGGATAGGCCATCAGCACCGGCGAATGCGTTGCCATGATCACCTGGCAGCGCTGTGACTTGTCCATGCGATACAGCAGCTTTAAAAATTCCATCTGGCGCGACGGTGACAGCGCCGATTCCGGCTCGTCGAAGATGAAGAGGCCCTGGCGCTGGCAGCGCTCCTCGAAGAAACGTAAAAAACCTTCGCCGTGCGAATGGGAGAGGAAGTCTGCCGTCGGGCTTCCCACTGCGTCCAGGTATCTCGCGATGGAGAAAAACGTTTCGGCCCGGAAGAACCAGCCGTAGCTGACCTTCGGCACCCAGCTTGCGCGCAGCGCCACCGTCAGTTCTCCACCACCCTCCTCCAGGGCTCGCGAATGATCGACCGGCCGGTGGCCTTTGCCACCGCCGGCTTCGTCAAAGCCCGCCATCACCGCCAATCCCTCCAGCAATGTCGATTTGCCGGCGCCGTTCTCACCGGCGATGATGGTGATGGCGCGATCGAAACTAAGCGAGAAATCGTCGCTCAGAAACGGCAGACAGAACGGATAGGCATCGCGATCCGGAACGAGTGACGGCTCGATCCAAACCCGCTTGAGGTACGGCGCCGGCAGGTTGATGGTGCGATTTCCCCGTGAACCCATGTTTACCCCTGCGCCGAATGACACGCTCAGCGTGTAGTGAACATATCAAGAACATTTTTGGGAGGGAAGTGGGATTTCTGCTGCTTGTCGTCCCGGCCAAGCGAAGCGTGAGCCGGGATCCCGCCCCTTAAACTTCGGTAATCCCCAGAACCCCTCCTCTGCTCGCGGCGACCTACGAGCAAAGGAGAACGCTGATGAAAAAACTCATCCTCGCCGCCGCATTCACCCTGGTGTCGCTTTCGCCCGCGCTGGCGTCGTCGCATTACGACACGATGTATCACGACAACATCCGGCCTAACGGTCACCCACGGCCGCAGGCGGTCTACGATGCCGCGCTCGACGCCTGCTACAGCCAGACCGGCCTGGCGCGCGATGCAAAGGACACGCAAGCCTTCAAGGATTGCATGGCCAGCCACGACTATCGCTGGGTTTATTCCAGGCCGGTGCAGGATCCGCCGAGCAAACGGGCCACATACGCGATCCCGAAGGGACACTTCATCGATCCCGACACCGGACTGATTTGCCACAACACCGGCATCGCATCGATCTGTGACTCGCCGCCGGCCGACATGACAATCCACTACACCAGCAAGCACGGGCTGAACTGCACCCGGACCGGCGCCATGTCCATCTGCTCAAATCTGTAGAACTGCCTCTCGACCTGGTCAGGGAGAACGCCCATGAAAAAGCTCATCGTCGCCGCAGTATTCGCGCTTGTGTCCGCGTCGCCGGCTTTGGCGTCGCATTACAACATCGTGTTTCATGACACGCTGCGGCCGGCCGGCTATCATCGCAGTCTGGCCGTTGCAAATGCGGCCAGTGCTTCCTGCTTCACCCAGACCGGCACGTCGCCCGAGGCCGCGCCGACGCAGGCGTACAAGGACTGCATGAACGCGCAAGGTTTTCGCTTATTGTCGTCCAAGCTCGTGAAAGACCCACCCGCCAAACAAGCGGCCAGCGGAATTCCGGCCGGACACTTCATCGACTCCGATACCGGGATGCTTTGCCAGGACAGCGGTGGTGCAGCAATCTGCGTCCCGCCGCCGGACAACATGACGGTTCGCTATACCAACAAGCACGGCCTTGGCTGCACACGCACCGGCGCCGTCTCCGTCTGCTCAAACCTTTAGGAAGCGCGGCGAGCCCGTTTGAAGGCCAGTTTCGTCGATGGGAGCGGTGGCCGGCATTCGGTAGTTTTTGTGGTTCAGCATGAGGTTGCCGGCATCGCCGACATTTCGTCGTCGGAATTTAAGTTGAGCCTTACCAAGCTTATTTACGAACATTTCGTTGCCGGCCGTTAATCTTCTCACGTGGACGTCACGGTTCCCCGATGAGAACACTCTCGCGCTGGCTTCATCTTGGTCTGGGCAACGCCGCGACGCCGGCGAGCCGCGCCTTGCTCGTCGAGCAGTTCCGCATCCTGACCAGCCAGGTCCCGGTGCTCTACGGCGTTCTGATCGTCGAAAGCCTGAGCGTCTCCTACGTCCTGCCCTCCTCGCTCCCGTTTTGGTTCCGGCTCGGCGTACCGAGCGTGCTTGTGATCGTCAGCGCCATCCGACTACTCCATTGGACTGGGCTGCGAGGCTTCGTACCGACTCCGGAACAGGCGCTGCAGTACCTCTTCAAGACGCGCATTCTGGCCTCCGTCATCAACGCCTGCTTTTCGATATGGACGCTGGTTTTGTTCGAGAGCGTCGATCAGGCCTCACGCGCGCCGCTGGCACTTCTGGTCTTCATGGGTTCGGTCGGAAGCGCCTATTGCCTTGGCAGCTTCCCGAGCGCCGCCCGGCTCACGCTCATCATCTCGGCGCTTCCGATCTCGCTGCGGCTGTTGTTCTTGGGTGATGCTCTGTCCGTCTGTATCGGACTCAACAACTGCATGCTGCTCGCGCTACTCGTGCGGATGATGAACACCAACTATCGCGATCTGGTGGATCTCATCGCGTCGCGGGCCATGCTTCTCGGCGAAGGCGAACGCGCGCGAAACGCCGAAGTAATTGCGCTGAAGGAGCAGGCCAACGCGCGAGAGATCGCAAGCCGTTTCGACACCGCACTGAACAACATGACGCATGGACTTTGCTTCTTCGATGGCAAGCAGCGGCTCATCGTGTGCAACCACCGTTATCTCGACATGTACGGCCTGGACCCAGCGACCGTAAAACCCGGCATGCTGCTCGTCGAAATCGTCGATCTTCGATCCAAGGCCGGAAGCTGTCCGATCATGAGCTCCGACGACTACCTGGTCTGGCGTAACAGGATTTCCGCCACCAACGAAGCCAACGACTCGATTGTCGAATTGGCGAATGGCCGCGTTTTCCGGATTTGCCATCGACCGATGCCGGACCACGGCTGGGTCGCGACGCATGAGGACATCACTGAACGGCACTTGTCCGAAATAGCATTGGCCCAGTCGACGGCAAATGCCGAACGCGCCGAGCTCGCAGCCCGCTCGGCGCACACACGCTTGATCGAGGCGCTCGATGTCGTGCCGGAAGGCCTGGCGATCCTCGACGCCAACGATCGCCTGGTGCTGTGGAACAAGCGGTACGCCGAACTCTACACGGATAGTTCCGACGCGATCGCGCCGGGCATGAGTTTCGAGGAGGTGCTCCGTTTCGGGCTGGCGCGGGGTCAATATCCCGAGGCCGAAGGCTGCGAGGAAGATTGGCTGCGTGAACGTCTCGGGCGCCACGCGCAGCCGCACAGCGCACATGAACAGCGGCTGTCGGGCGACCGCTGGATCCGAATCGAGGAGCGGCGCACGGCGGATGGCGGAAGTATCGGCATACGCGTCGACATCACTGACCTGAAGCGCCGGGAAGCGTCATTCCGCCTGCTGTTTGAGGAAAACCCCCTGCCGATGTGGGTCGTCGACATCAACACGTTCGAACTCCTGGCGGTCAATGCCGCGACCTGCCGCCACTACGGCTACAGCCGCGAGCAGCTGCTGACCATGACGGTCGAGGACCTGCGCATTCCGGAAGAGCGGCAAGTGCTGCATGATGAGTTTCGCCAGCACAGAGGCACGCAGACCGGACGGGATACCCGCCGTCATGTGACAGCGGACGGACGGGTAATCGAGGTAGCGATCGAGGCGCGTCCGCTGCGCTATAACGGTCGCGATGCGGCGGTCGCAGCGGCCTTCGACATGACGGATCGAAAGCGGGCCGAGCAGCGCATCCTGCATATGGCCCGCCATGATGTCCTGACCGACCTGCCGAATCGCTCCGCGCTGGATACCCATTTCGCGCAGATCCTGGAACAGGTCCGCGCACGCGGCACGGGCTTTGCGGTTCTCTGCATCGATCTCGACCGCTTCAAGCAGATCAACGACCTGTTCGGACATTCGATGGGCGACGCAGCGCTGCGTGAGGTTTCGCGGCGGCTCGTCGCTGCGGCCCAAGGCGCCTTCATCGCCCGTGTGGGCGGCGACGAATTCGTTGCCGTTACCGACCAGGCGCCGTTACCGGCAAGCGCCGAGCTGTTGGCCACGCGACTGCGCGGCACGCTTGAAAGCGAAATCCTGATTGACGGCCATTCGCTCGACCTCGATCTGAGTATCGGTATTGCGGTCTATCCGCGGGACGGCGACGATGCGCGGTCTCTGTTTGCCAACGCCGATGCTGCGCTCTATCGCGCCAAGCAGGAAGGCCGGGGCGCCATTCGCTTCTTCACCGCGGCGATGGACCGGCAATTGCGCGAGCGGCGCGCGCTGGAACGGGACCTGAAGTCCGCGATTGCAAACGCGGAACTTTTCCTGGAGTACCAGCCGCAACGGCATCGCGACGGAGAAATCATTGGATTTGAGGCGCTGGTCCGCTGGAGGCACTCGCAACACGGCGTCATTCCCCCGGCGGAATTCATCGCTATCGCCGAAGAAAGCGATTTGATCGTCGACATCGGCGATCTGGTCCTGAGAGAGGCGTGCAGCCGCGCCGCTTCATGGGACGACCACCTGCAAATTGCGGTCAATGTCTCGGCGATTCAATTCCGCCGGGGCGATCTCCAGCGCTCCGTTGCTGCGGCCCTCGATGAATCCGGTATTTCCCCTGAACGGCTGGAGCTCGAAATCACCGAGGGGGTCTTGATCGAGAACGTCGCGCGGGCAACGCAAGTGCTGAATGGCCTCAAGAAGCTGGGAGTACGGATTGCCCTGGATGACTTCGGGACCGGCTACTCGTCATTGTCATACCTTCAGTCCTTTCCGCTCGATCGAATCAAGATCGATCGTTCGTTTGTGGCGTCATTGGGCCGCACGGGGCGGTCGCTTGCGATTGTGCGCGCCGTCATCGGTCTCGCGCATGGGCTGGGACTGCCCGCGTTGGCGGAAGGTGTTGAAACCAACGACCAGTTGGAAATCCTGATCGAAGAGGGATGCGACGAAATGCAGGGCTTCCTGATAGGGCGCCCGCTTCCGGTTGAGGCTTACGCCAATCTCTTGACCCGCGACGACGCTGTCGCCCGCGCCTAGTGGAGTGGATTTCACATTCGTCACCAACTTGGCCGCGAACTCTCAAAGCGAGTGTCAAATCCGAACCTCCACTAGAAACGGCAAGGCCTCAGGCCACGGCGACTGACCGTCTCTCGGCGACATTAGGCACCTCGATATCGATTTCGAGCATCGAGACGTCGCTGCCCCTTTCCATCCGGATATTCAGCTTTTCCGGATCGAACGTGACATGGCGCGAGACGACCGCCAGGATCTCGGATCGAAGCAGGTCCAGCAAATCGGGTTGGCCGCGCAGGCC
>Ga0210386_10005470_pt1 | contig 10327 bp, 7 predicted proteins | sample IncBWH32OmetaG_FD_160091 | JGI IMG/M metagenome (GOLD analysis project Ga0210386, IMG submission 160091) | Forest soil microbial communities from Barre Woods Harvard Forest LTER site, Petersham, Massachusetts, United States - Inc-BW-H-32-O ... | reverse complement strand
CTTTACCATTAATGATTGCAGCAATAACTGTCTTGAATTTTGCAGAGCGATTGCTTTTACCCTTTAATTCGTATAGAAGTTTGGCAATATTATCAGAAGCTGTTTTGCCTTCACCTGCATATCGGGCTGAGTATACTCCGGGAGCGCCATTCAAGGCACTAACTTCGAGGCCGGTGTCATCAGCAAAACAATTTAATTTAAGTGTATTATATACAAATCGTGCTTTTAAAATAGCATTTCCTTCAATTGTTTCTGCCGTTTCAGGAATTTCTTCGTTAATACCAATTTCAGTCAAGGTGCTGATACTAACCGAAGGCGGGAATAAAGGCTTTATTTCGCGTACTTTATTGTTGTTGTGGGTAGCAAAAACAAGTTGCATAGAAAAAATAAGGAAATCTATTTCTGCTTAAAGCCAATGAGAATAACAGCACAACCCGAACCGGCATTAGTCGTAGGGTTTAATTGGGCATTAATGATACAGTCTACGGTAGATTTAACAGAGAAATCCCAATAAGGTGCATTTTGATACTGCCCATTTGTAAAGAGAAGGTTTCTTTGAGAATCATAGATAGTAAACATGAGATTGCCATCGCTCATTCCACTACATGCAGCAATTCTATATATAGTTCCTCCATAAAAAGTTACATGAAACTCAGCTGTTTCATCGGCATTTACCAAAAGTGCCCTATATAACTGGCCATCTGATATAAATGAAGGGTCAAGGTTTCTTTTTGCACAAGAAGATGCTATACTGTCACACTGGGCATTTGCAGATGTATATGAAAACATAACTGCACAAAAAATGACCAAAAAGGCTATTTGTTTTTTCATAACTATCCGGCAATTTGGTTACGCATTGCTATTATTTTATCCGATATCTCTTTCAAAACACCATTTTCAATTTTTACTTCACTTGTACTGTTAATGGTTGTCATTTTACTTTTTGCATCTACAGTAGGGGGAATGTAGTTGTAAACAAATTCCACATTTTCAAAAATATCGGAAAGACTGGATAATTCCTTTATTAATTGACTATACTCAGGGCTTTGGTTGCTATATGGCTGTAGCATTTTTACCATATTTTGGAGTGATATTTTTTGCTCTGCTATACGGCGAATAATATCCTTTTGATTACCCTGTGTGCTATTACTTGCCTGAATCGCAAAATATACTGACTCTATCCACCCACCCACAAGCACTAAAGAGCTAATATCGTTTTGTTTATTGTTTTTAAAATAGGCATCGCTTTTACCAAAAGCTTCTGACACCATTGCAAGTAAAGAATCCTGTTTACCCATGTTTTGTTGAAACCTTTTTACAAGGCCTGCATTAAATACGTCCGCGACTCCAATATCGGTTGCAAGCTTCTCGATAGATGCTAAATATAATAAGGCATCCTGGGTCTGATCATATAAAGAGATATATCCAAGGTCAGCCCCATAAATACCAAGATTCAGTGCTTTTTTATATTTCGTGTCGTATTTAGTATAATTATCAGATGCATTAAGCATTTGTTTATTATAAGTGTAGCCACTATTCTTAACCAAAAGCGCAGTTTGAATGGGTGAAGGTATACTGAATATCTGATTGTTAATTTTCAATAAAGTAGCATTATTACTGTCTACTTTAGGTGTCGGTGGCTGTATTCCTTTGTCATTAGTAGGGTTGTTGTTTTTACAACCGGCTAAAAATAAAATGGTTATAACAATACCGCATGCAGTAGCAATGATAGATTTCATTTTCATTTTTAGCATGTCTTTAGGTGCATAATTATAAAGCCAAAAGTAATATTTTTTTATTCATTTGTATACACTTACTATTAAAAAAGCAAAAAGCCCTGACATTTGCGTTTGTCAGGGCTTTTTGAATGAATTATAAATCGAGTTTATTCAATTACCATTTTTTGAGTTAAGCTGGTACCGTCAACTGTAACACGGTAGAAATATACACCAGGTGCAAAACCATTACCATTAATTACAATAGTATGTGAACCAGGGCTTAATTCCTGAGGATCCATGCTCATCATCTTTTGGCCAACCATATTGTAAACATCAATGTTTACTAAGCCATCCTTTGTAAGATTAATACCAAACCTGGTAATACCATTGAAAGGGTTAGGATAGTTAGGCGTAATGGAGAACGAAGTTGTCTGGGTTATGGGTTCAATGCCGGCAGGAATAAAATCTGCATCTGTATAAACGTTGGTTGCATCATACAAGAAGCTAACCGGCATAGTGCCATCATTACCTGAGCCTGTTGGAGGGGCAACTCTTACAACAGGGATTTGGTATGTTTGAGAGCCGATAGAGCCTGTGATCAAAGGCTTGTCAGAAACACATATGTAATATTCCTGAGACGACTGAGGTAATCCAAGGTTATAAGTGAAAGACTTTATTGGTGAGGCAACACCTGTAGTTACATCAAATCCTTGGCCGAACATGTCAGGATATTGCATACTATCAATTGTTGTTGGCCCAACGTAACTAACGTAATCATCTAACCAGGTTACAAAAATATGGCTTCCATCGTCAGTTCTGGTTGCTTGTATGCGGTGCCCCATTGCAAGTGCAGTAGTATTAACCCATACACCATCATTTATTACCTGAGTAGGGGCCGCAGAAAGTGAATCAACATAACGTGCTACCCAACCACCTGTTGGAGTAGTAGTATGTAAGTCAAAAACAAAACCCTGGTAGTACCATCCAAGTGAATCAGAACCTTCAACAGCTGCTATAGCAGAACCATGAACACCAGTGAATATATGAAGATTATTGTTCGCGTCTACAACCAGATCATAATCATCATCGCCGCCTTGTTCAGTATATGCCTGTCCAAAGAAAGGGGCTACAACAGCACTATCTTGTGCTTGAGGAAGATATTGAACAAATGTCGTATCGTTATCCCAGTTATGCATTGGCATCATAGCCCAGGTTGCACCTGAGTTAGTTGTTTTATATACAATAGGTTGATAGCTGGCAAAATTTAAACTACCTGAACCATCACTTGAATCAAGGTTACCGAAAATAACCACGTATCCGGTTTTACCATCTTGAGACCAGGCCATACCTGTTTCTCCAATAACCTGGGCCAATGTATCGAACGTTGTGTATCCCCCATCTGACATTAAATGTGGACGAATCAGGGTTTGGGTCCAATCGAAGTTATGATTGGTTGAATTAAACTTTCCGGTATTTACTGAAACACCTGACCATGAATCACCAGTTAGTGCTGCATTAAACACATCTCCTGATCCAACAGAATGAACTGTACTATCGTCAGTAACACTGGTATACTCTGTTCCTTCTTCTATCAGAACACCTGGTTTGCCATTTCCTTTATACTTTTCAGTTATAAAAGTGCTGTCGAATTTCATACTTCCAAAAGCAATTGAATCCCATCCGTCATATATGCCAGAAGCTGTACCTGTAGTATAAGGACCATTAACCGACCAATATGCATTTGTAAATGTTGTGTTGCCACTTGGATTGAAAATAACACCATTAGGGTAACGAGTGCCACTAGCAGAACCTGCAGGGAAATTATATATTAGTTTGCTTGTGTCCCAGTTAGCTCCCATATTTAACGAAATAGACGCTTCGTATGTACCGCTTCCATAGGCTGAGATTTTGGTATTGTCAATACGGTGAGTAAATACAATCGCTCCAAGGTTTTGGTCTGCAGTAACAGCAGTTGTGGCTGCTGTAAGAAGGCCATAAAGGTTAAACGCAGAACCACAAGGAGCTCCATCAGCAGATTGAGTTCTTTTTACCGGTTTCTTGCTGGCTACTATACTCTTTTCAGTTGCGCTCTGCTTATAAAAAGAAGGAGCATCATTTTTGTTAACGGATTTCTTTTTTACTTGACTAAGTAACATTGGTTTAGTATGTGGTGCAGAACGGGAAGGTTGTTTTTGTTTTGAGTGCACTTGTTGTGCATCTGAATACAACCAGATTCCAAGAGCCAGTAATAATGTAAGTACTGTTTTTTTCATGGCGATTTTTAGGTTTTGTTAAATTTAGTTTCGTTTGTTTTATACAAGACTGTATATGAAATTTCATTACCAGCCTTGTATCAATCAGGACAAATCTATGTAAATTTATTAATTAATGTACCAACAACTAGATACTTTCTTGAATATTTTAAGCACTCGCTTTAATTTTATTATGGTTTTGCAGGGAAATCTCTTGGTATATACCGGGTTATATTTAGTAATGTTTCATCAATCATAGTTATTGTATTGTTCCTATGTTTTTTTATACATGAGCATTAATGATGGTACTGTCATTGACTCTGTAAAATCCAAGATCCGATAATAACTCTTCATATTCTTTAAGTGTTTTGGCTACGGTTATTTTTTCTCCGGAGGTAGTAAACACTTCAGATAAACCGGAAGTTGTTTGAATACGAATGATGTCTTTTACCCGGATGTAGACTACTCTATCTATCGTTCTCAGTGCAATCTTCTTTGGCGGACTTCCAGCATTTAAACTTAATGCCAGGTTTTTAATTTCTGAAACGTCATTAAAAATACCATAGGTTGATCTATATTGTTGAATTGTATTTAAGGTGTTTGCCAGTTCCAGCTTGTTATAGGGCTTTAGCAAATAATCAAGTGCATTCAGTTTAATGGCTTTGGTTAAGAATGAGTCATTTGCTGTGGTAAAAACAACCGGAGATGTAACTTTTAATTGTTCAAAAATATCAAAGGCTCTGCCGTCATTAAGTTCAACGTCTATAAAAATAATGTCGGGAGCAGGGTTACCTCGAAGCCAGTTTACTGAATCTGTAACGCTCTTTAATGTTTCTAAAATAATTATTCCATCATCAAGCGAGAGAAGCATTCTTTTTAACTGATTAGCTGCGGGTATTTCGTCCTCAATTATTAATGCTTTCATTCCAATGCAAATATAAGCACTTCAATTAAGTATTTAGTTCTAAATTTGTTTAAAATTTTTGAGTAATGATTGCTACCGAAAGAGCTATAACATATAACAGGAAGTTGCACGATGATAATAGCTTAATAGAGCTTTATAAAGGCTTATTGCTTCCAAGAGTGATAGAGGAAAAAATGCTTTCATTATTGAGGCAGGGTAAGGTATCTAAATGGTTTTCAGGTATTGGCCAGGAAGCTATTTCAGTTGGTGCTGCAATGGCTTTAGATAAAGAATCGTATATACTACCTATGCACAGAAATCTTGGCGTATTTACAAGCCGCCATGTTCCATTAGACAGGCTTTTTAAACAATTTCAAGGTAAGGCAGGCGGTTTCACTAAAGGGCGCGATCGTTCTTTTCACTTTGGTACAAATGAATATAAAATAGTGGGTATGATATCACATCTTGGCCCGCAAATGGGGGTTGCAGATGGTATTGCATTAGGTGATATGCTGCGTAAACAAAAAGGAATAAATCCTACAATTGTGTTTAGCGGAGATGGTGGTAGCAGTGAGGGTGATTTTCACGAATCAATCAATGTAGCAGCGGTATGGGATTTGCCGGTAATATTTATTATTGAGAATAACGGGTATGGGCTCTCAACTCCTTCAAGCGAGCAGTTTAGGTGCAAACAGTTTATTGATAAAGCAATTGGTTATGGAATAGAAGGTGTAAGGATTGATGGTAATAATATTTTAGAAGTATATGATACTATAAAGGAACTATCGAAAAAAATACAGCAAAAGAGTAGGCCATTTATTCTGGAATGTGTTACCTTCCGTATGCGTGGGCATGAAGAAGCTTCAGGCACCAAATATGTTCCGCAGGAACTTTTTGATATGTGGGGGAAAAAGGACCCAGTAACTAATTATGAAACGTATTTATTGGAGCAAGGTGTTTTAACACCTGCGGTTATTGAAGAAATAAGGGCTGGTTTTAAAAACGAGATCGAAAAAGCACTGGAGTCAGCTATGGCAGAACAACCTGTAAAGGCGGATGCCGAAAGGGAATTTGCTGATGTTTACAAGCCCTATCAATTTCAGTTGACTTCTCCAGGATCATCTGAAAAAAAGGCCAAACGATATATCGACGCTGTCTCTGAGGGATTAAAGCTGGCAATGAAAAAGCATTCTAACCTTATTTTAATGGGTCAGGATATTGGAGAATATGGTGGAGTATTTAAGGTAACAGAAGGTTTTATACAGGAATTTGGAAAGGAAAGGGTGCGAAATACCCCGCTTTGTGAATCTGCCATTATAGGCGCAGGATTTGGTTTGTCGATTAACGGCTATAAGGCAATGGTAGAAATGCAATTTGCAGATTTTGTAACCTGTGGTTTCAATCAGATAATAAACAACCTTGCTAAATCTCATTATAGGTGGGGACAAAATGCAGACGTGGTAGTTCGGCTGCCGACGGGTGCGGGTACAGGTGCCGGTCCATTCCATTCCCAAAGTAATGAGGCCTGGTTTACACATACCCCTGGGCTTAAAGTAGTATATCCTGCATTTCCATCCGATGCTAAAGGTCTATTATTAGCCTCTTTCGAAGATCCAAATCCTGTTATATATTTTGAACATAAGGCATTATATAGAAGCATTACTGAAGATGTGTACGATGATTACTATACGGTAGAAATAGGTAAAGCGCGCAGAATTGTTGAAGGTAATGATGTTAGTATTATTACATATGGTTATGGAGTTCATTGGGCAATGGAGGCTTTGAAGAATATGCCTGATATATCAGCCGACCTGATAGATCTTCGTACTCTTTTACCTTTAGATACTGAAACAATATATGAGTCAGTAAAAAAAACGGGTAAGGTTATAATTTTGCATGAAGACACATACACCGGCGGAATAGGAGGAGAGCTTTCAGCATTAATATCTGAACATTGTTTTGAATACCTTGATGCACCTGTAATACGTTCTGCATCATTCGATACTCCTATACCAATGGGGAATGAGCTGGAATGGGATTTTCTTCCGAAATCACGTTTTGTTGAGCAACTAAAACAAGTTATAGCGTATTAATGTCGTCCTATAATATGAGCATCCTCATATTGAGATATTGTTCTAATTACTATACTTGCTTGTTATTAAAGCTAAATGGTGGCAACTGAAATTACAAATGGCATAAAAATAAGTGTTCATACAACCTATGAAGCGGCACATTCGCGCCCACAGCAGGCCTATTTTGTGTTTTCATATCGTATATCAATTGAAAATACGGGTGATCAAACCGTGCAGTTATTACGTAGGCACTGGCATATATTCGATTCAATTGGAGGATGGAATGAAGTAGAAGGAGAAGGAGTTGTTTCACAGCAACCTACATTATATCCTTCCGATGAATACCAATATGAGTCCTTTTGCCCATTAATTAGTGAGGTAGGTAAAATGTTCGGCACGTACCTTATGCAAAATAAAATTGACGGCACAACGTTTGAAGTGCGCATACCTGAATTTCAATTAATAACTCCATACCGATTTAATTAAGAGCTATGTTAAAATATTCTTCTATAATACTTGCTTGTTTACTTTTACTCACGTTGCCTTCTTCAATACATGCCCAAGGGCCGCGTAAGCAGCTGGTTCAGTTCTCTGGTATGGTCTTGGAAAAGCATAGCTTACAGCCTGTACCTTATACTGCTATTATTATAAAAGGTACTGGTCATGGTACAATTTGCGATTATTCAGGTTACTATTCATTTGTTGCGCAACCTGGTGACACTATAGAATTTTCAGCCATTGGATTTAAACCAAGCCCGTATTTTATTCCTGACACACTATCTACTGATAGGTATTCACTTATTCACCTTATGGATAAAGATACTGCTAACCTGAAAGAAGTAAAGATATATCCATGGCCTTCGAAAGAATCATTTGTAGATGCTTTTAAAAGACTGAATCTGCCCGATAATGATCTTGACCGTGCTAAAAAAAATATAGCCTTAGCAGAACGTAAAGCCCGGCAGGATGGATTTCCTATGGATGCGCAGGCGAGTTTCATGAACACAATGCAACAGGAAAACAACAAGCTTTATTATGCGGGCCAGTATCCACCGAATAACCTGCTTAACCCAATATCGTGGGCTAAATTCATTGATGCCTGGAAGAACGGTGATCTTAATGTGCAATAAATTAAGGAGTAGCCAATAATTTCTACTTACCGGCGTTAATTATCTTTGTTCCCTTTACTTAATAGTGTGATTATATCAAGAGTTAAGATATTCTTTCTTACAGTATTTGTTTTTAACTGTAGCTTGTCGGTATTAGCTCAGCAGGCTTCTATATATGGCACTGTTAAGGATACCACGGGACAACCACTGCAATTAGTATTTATTGGTATTGAAGGTTTGCCCGGTTTACCTACTTTTACTGATAGCCTAGGAAGATATAAATATGATGTACCGACAGACAAGGAGGTTGAGGTTATTTTTTCTCACACAGGTTTTATTTCCCATGGCGTTAAGGTTAACCTGAAGAATGGAGAAAGTAAAGAAGTTAACGTTTCATTGAGAATGCTTGGTTCAATAGATACGGTAACTATAACTGCAATGAGACACAGCGCGGTAGAATCAATTCAACTTAATCCTGAGGTTATCAGGTTTATTCCAACTCCTTCTGGTGATTTTAATTCAATTGTAATGTCTCAACCAGGTGTATTCAGCCGCACTGAGCTTGGTTCAGAATATTCAGTACGCGGTGGCAGTTATGATGAAAACTTAGTATATGTAAACGGAATAGAGGTATATCGTCCTTTACTTGTAAGGGAGGGCGAACAAGAGGGCCTGAGTTTTGTAAACCCTGACCTGGTTTCTAACGTTACATTCTCAGCGGGTGGTTTTGAAGCCAAATATGGAGATAAACTATCATCTGTACTTGATGTTACATACAAGAAACCGAAAAGATTTGAAGCATCGGCCTCAGCTAGTTTACTCGGTGGGAGTTTGCATATGGAAGACGCCAGTAAAAATGACCGCTTTACATGGATATTTGGTGTGAGGTATAAATCAAATCAATATCTTTTCAAAGGACTTGATGTGCAAGGTGATTATAAGCCAAAATTTGCCGATGCACAATTGTATATGACGTATGCACTTTCTGATAATTGGGAAGTAGACGTATTGGGTAATTTTTCCCTTAATCAATACAATTTTATTCCGCAAAGTGAAACAGCTTCTTTTGGAACTGTAAGTCTTGCGTATCAGTTGCAGGTTTATTTTCAGGGCCAGGAACTAGATGAGTTTCAAACGGGTACAGGAGCTGTGTCATTTGTATACAATAAGAATATTTACCGCAATGAGGTGAAACATAAATTTAACATGAGTTTCACCGGATCAATATATAATGATGCTGAAAGCCAGAATTACGATATTATAGGGCAATACCTTATAAGTGAGCTTAATTCAAATGTGGGTAGTTCTAGCCTGGGGCAGGCAACTTACGGGGTAGGTGTCGGTGCATATGTAAACCATGCGCGTGATGATATTGGTGATAATGTGTATAGTTTTCAACATGCCGGCAGTTATGATTATAGTTCAACAAGTAAAGTAATTTGGGGTGCTACATACCAGCACGAAAGAATTCTTACCCAAACCAGTCAATGGAATTTAAATGACTCGGCAGGGTACAATTTGCCTTACAGCCCTTATATTCTGCAATTGCAAAACGTTGCCAAGGCGTATGATACGTTGGAATCAAATCGTTTAATGGGCTTTATCGAAAATGTATCCAGGTGGAGAACATTTGATACTTCCAGTATTACCTTAACTGCGGGTGTGCGTGCAAATTATTGGGATATTAATCAGGAAATGGTGGTAAGCCCAAGGGCAACACTTGCTTTTAAACCAAACTGGCACCATGATATTCTTTTCCGTGTGTCATCAGGGTTATACTATCAGCCACCGGCATATAAGGAAATGCTTGAACCAGACGGAAGCCTTCTTACTTCAACAAAGGATCAGGAGTCAATACATTTTGTGGCTGGAATGGATTGGAATTTTAAAGCGTGGAATGCACCGTTTAAGTGGATAACAGAAGCGTATTATAAGGATCTGGTTACTGTTGAACCATATGAGATAAATAATGTTTCAGTAGATTATTTTCCGGGGCAGACGGCCAAAGGTCATATTCAGGGACTTGATATGAAAATTAACGGTGATTTTGTAAAAGGGCTTGAGTCGTGGTTTAGTGTATCGGTAATGCAAGCAAGCTACCAGATAAATAATGCATATTATTATGACTACTATAACAGCTACGGTCAGCAAATAGTTCCGGGTGTTACAGCCAATACGGCCGTTGCCGATAGTGTTAAACATGGAGTTGGGGCATTACCAATGCCAACAGATGAGCGTGTGACTGTGGGGATTTTCTTTCAAGATTATTTAC
>Ga0210386_10005469_pt1 | contig 10327 bp, 9 predicted proteins | sample IncBWH32OmetaG_FD_160091 | JGI IMG/M metagenome (GOLD analysis project Ga0210386, IMG submission 160091) | Forest soil microbial communities from Barre Woods Harvard Forest LTER site, Petersham, Massachusetts, United States - Inc-BW-H-32-O ... | reverse complement strand
GGAGATGTCTTTACGAAGATAGCCCTTGGCTCCCGCCTCGACTGCCCTGTAAATTTCTTCATCGGGCTCAAGACTGGATAGAACGATTACCTTCGGCGGGCAAGGGAGTCCTTGTAATGCCAGCAGGGTCTCGATGCCACTCATTCCCGGCATGTGAAGGTCAAGCAACAATACGTCGACCGGGCAACCCACCAGAAAGGTCAAGGCCCCCTCGCCGCTTTCCGCCGAGCCGACGACATTTAGACCCGCCTGACGGCGAAGAACGCTGCTGAATCCTGCTCGCACCACAGAGTGGTCATCCACAATGAGAAGTCTGACGGGCCCGCTTAGTGTTAAATCTGTCATCAAATTCCGTCCGCGAGTTTAGACCGGGTGGTTCGCCATTTCGTGTCGACAATTCCTGGTTCTGAAATTCATCGTTCTGAAACGACAGGTGAATGGCTAAACTTGACAGAACGACTGCCATCCGAAGATGACGAAAGTCCTTGTCAACGTTGTTAACAAGACCAACTCCACACGGTTCCGGCTGCTCCAAGCGTTACACCCCGATTCTTTCGTTTCAAGTAGTTCACGGTATAACACAGGTAGGTAACAGGATCAGAAACCACCTCCCGACCTCGGAAAGAAGGTTCAGGAAAGGGCGATTGCCGCAGAGGAGCGGTGAGCGCGTCTTCAGCATGTCGTTGAGGACTTTGCCACGAATGCTTCACTAAGCGGAGGAGCGAAAGATGATCGCGTCTTCGGTGTCTCGCGTGCACGGCTACTGCACAAGAATCGAGGGCTGCGTGTCTCCCGTCGAATCGTTCTTTTTCGGGTCATCGATGCTCCATCGATCGCCTGTTTCGAGAAGCACGGACATTGATGAAATGCAGCAACAGCGAAAACGGCTTGAGGCACTTTTTGTGGCACACCCGAAAAATACCAACCGCGGCAAGTGATTGACGATTTGGCGAATTCGGATGAGAACAAATCGCAGGCGGTCTAACCGGCCGTTAGTCGCCGGCATTTCGATTTCCTTTGTTGTATTCGTATTTTCAACCACCTGCCGAATTATCGTTTTCGGCTGTGTCTTAGAACGTGCCGCAGATTGTCTATGTAGTCGTCTGCAAGGACAAACCGTTTGTTCGATTCAGGGCGGCTCGGACAGTCTCCAGATCTGGATGCTGATACTGCATGGCAGCTCTGACATCCCTATGCCCCATCGTCCTCATCACCGCCGCGAGATTGCCGGTGTTGCTCAGGACCCTTGTCCCCGTAATCGTGACGTGCGCAATACAAGACGAGATCCTCAGAGAGTTGCGCCTTCCTTCGTGCGATGCGGAATTGCTTCCCCATGTCCGTCAAATGACCACACCGTGAACGAGCGGAAGGAAACAGCCATCCCTCAGCCTTACCTGCGGCGCGGACCCGAAGCACTTCGTATGCCCGATCACTCATCGGGATTATTCTTCGCCCGTCGAGGGTCTTGCTGTCTGGCACGAAGATGATCCGATTGTTCCAGTCCAGCTTTTCCGTACGGATTCGATAAAGCTCTCTCCTGTTCCTCATTCCGGTATCCCTGGCAAGGATGATGACATCCCGAAACAACTCGAACATCGAAGGTTTCCAGTTCGCCTTGTAACGGCGGTGGCCTTCAGGAAGTCTTGGAAATCTGTGGTTGCGGTAAGCAACTCGCGTCAATCAGTTAGTCTTGGAACACTAATATAAGGATGTAGGGTAGGCTGAACTCTCGTTAAATGGCAGACGCCAAGCCCTGCAAGTCTGCTCTCTACCACTCGCTAACCCTAACGGACAGAGAGGATTATGAATATTGAAGAGGATCGATTTACAAAAATATCAGCGCGATGTATCGGATTAAGGATGATGGGTAACTTATTGAAAGTGAATGATCTTGGTGGCCAAGGAGGGAGTTGAACCCCCGACGCCAGCCTTTTCAGTGTATTCTTTGGGCCTAAACCCCTTTTCAATCAACAACTTAATTCGTCAAGATGGCCGCTTTATTGTGACCACTCTTTGACCAGCGCCGATGTTCGCCTAAGCGTCGGTGTAGAAATCTTCAGGATTGAAAGACAATAGAAAAGGGGTTAACGGAACTGAGGCCTTTGCTGTGACAGCGAAATCTTCAACCGTAGCTAGCTGAAAACACGCGGCACGGATGGCGCTACAGAAACGTTTTAATGACCCTCGGAAATAGTTCGTGGACCCTTATTGGACCATAATTTCTGGTGTGCTTTCACACGGCAGAGGCCGGTAGAAACTGACTCTTGACCGGCGCGAAATGCGTCGAACTTGGAGCGGCCAGCCAGCCGCAGGCGGTGTCAGTGGCTGGTTCTTGGGTGCCATGGTGCGACATCCTTCTGTTCTTCCTTCGAGTAGGGCTCACCAAAATATGGGAACTCGCTACGGATCCGATTGCGATCAGGCGCAACTCCGGTGGGGAGAGGTCTGTTTGACGCCAATGTAAGCATCACATCCACAACATTATCCCCCAGTGCCCTCCCATTGAATCCCGCAAGATCAAATGCGGCTGGCGTTCCTAGTTCGTAGGGCAAGGTGATCGGGCATAGTCGAGCGACCATTTGCTTTCCGTATTCTTCCGGGTTCACGGCAGAACCTGCGTAGGTAGCCATCTTTCGGGTAAAGTCTGCGATGTGTCCCGATAATAAAGCGATGTCTTCTGATGGCCCTGACTTGTTGTAGGTTTCTTTTGGCTCTTGATTGCTGGGGTCGTTGAGAAAGAGGTGCGTGATGAGCGGAAGGCCCCAACGTGACACCTGCAGCTCGGGAGCATGGCCGTAAAGTGACACCGTGGCCCAGGCATGAACCGATCCTTTGCCGATCAGATGGTTTGGGACTTCGAGGACAATCGCAGTGATATTTCGGCCGTTGAAGAAGTTCTGGCGAAGGCGCAGGAACGAATCGCCGTCATACCTATGTTCTTTGAAGAAGGCATTGTGAAGATTGTGGAATGCGTCAGCGCTGACGGCGAACATATCGGGAGCGGTTCCGACGAAGGCGCGAATCCCAGACTTGCTATGGACTTTGCCCGTATCGCCTTCTATTAGAAGCTCGCCCTTGTCGCCGGCGACAGCCTCGCCAGTGGCTCTACGGACATGAAACTTCTGAACATGGACATGTTCGTCCCCGTTCACATGTCTCGGTTCGTTGAACCTGAACTTGAAGACAACGTCTTCGCGAGCGTCGCCATTCAGGTCCAAGCGAAAGGCATACAAACCCTCAACGTGAAGGGTATCCGGTGCAGAGAGAACAAGATCAGGATTGACAGTCATCGCCATCACCGTTGTGTCGGGAGCGCCCTGAAACAGATAGAGATCACACACGTTCAAACTTGGATCCTCTTTCGCAAGTTTGGTATCGAAATGATGGGACATAGGTTTCCTCTCTGCCAATCGTTACTCGCCAACGAGCGGAGATCGATACCGAACTAAGGAACAGTCTTATAAAGCGGCGGCGATACAATCCACTTCAATATCAAACCCGCCGTTCCAAGCAGGAACATTGATAAAGATGCGCGCGGGCGGATTTTCCGGGAAATAACGCCTGTAGACGGTATTCACCGCAGGGAACATGTCTACTGAGGTGACATAGACATTCAGCTTCAGAATGTTTTCCAGAGAAGAGCCCGCCGTTTCGACACAGAGCTTGAGTTGATCCAATACGATCTCGGTCTGACGCTCAATCGGTCCCTTGAAGATTTCTCCTGTTTTGGGGTCGAACGGCGGACTACCTGAGACGTAGATTGTGTCGCCGTGCTTCGTCACGGTTGAAGCTGGGGCCTTGTATTTTTCGAGGTAGGTCGCCAGCGGCTCGACGCGAATGATTTCCCGTTTCATAGATTTCCTCCGATCAAAATCTCGGCCGCGCCAGCCTCGATGCGAAATGCGGAATGGCCGTGCCATGTTAGTTTCATAGGAATTATCTCCTTGGTAATTTGTCTCTCTGCTGGAAATGTAAGCTATCTTCCCAGCTGTCTACCTGCACTTTTCATCAGCTAGGATTGCTAACCCTGCAACGATGCCTGAGAATTCGTGCCCTGGGACCGCCTTGGATCGTGTCGAGCCATCCGCATAACCGAACGACACAACCTTCGAGTAGACCCCCTCTGTTGTCTATTCCGCTTTCACCCACGTATCCGACCCTCTCAGCTTGACTGACACATCGGAGAAGAAGAGGTGTAGGGGCTTGCCATCGATGGTCCCGCGGTGCTCGGTTGAGAACAGGAGGGGACCTGCTTTTTTGTAGCCTGTCCAAGTTGCGCTGACGACCGCCGGCTTCAAGTTCCCGCCGTGGTGGAAGAGAAGGTACTCAACGCGGTTGTCTTTGCCGACATAGAGGTTCCACGTGTCGCCGGGCGTATAACCGCCGCCTTCGGCGGGATACTTCACTGAGACCAACTCGGCCGATCCCTGGCCCACGGGCAGTTTATCCGTACCCTGATCGGTCACAGTAGCGCTGGTGTCCCAGAAAGCATGGAAGGGGAACAGAAGCCAATAATTACCGTTGGTGAATTCTGGGTCGATTTTCTTTTTCACGTCGTCGGGCTGGCTGCTGAGCTCAGAGCGCACATAAATGCCCTTTTGGAATCCATAGAATGGAGTCCACAAAGAGATCTTGCCGGTCTTCGGCTCCCACTCCCACGATTGGGAGAGATTCACTCCTGGGAACTGTAGATTAAAGGTAAAGCGGATCGCTTCGACTTGCCCCCACGAGTCGAGACCATACGTTTTGGCGATCTGTTCGAGAATTGGCGGGCGGGTCTGCGCCCCGGAAGTTGTAGCTAGGATCAATAACCCAAAAACTGGCAGAAGACGAATCGCTGTACGAAACCACGAATTTGTCATGGAAGTTCTCCTGGGTGACTTTAACCTGATCTCTTTGTCGAACTTTAGATTTGTCATGTTTTTCCTCCTGCGTTCACCCAAGTTCTGTGAGTGGCCGGCGTGCTTTCCCGATGTAGAAGTTGCAGCGCCCGGTGAACCACATTGTCGACATTGAATCCCAGCTTTTCCATAACCACTTCGCCGGGCGCAGACGCCCCGAAATGATCCAGCCCGATGATGTCGCCCGTTCGACCTACCCATTTGTACCAGCCAAGAGTCGCGCCAGCCTCAATTGCCAGCGCGGGGACGTTGAGGGGTAGAACTGAATCTCGATACTGGGGAGGCTGTTTTGCAAACAGCTCCCACGATGGCATAGATACGACACGGGCTCTTCTGCCGGATTTGGCAAGGGCCTGTGCGGCCTGAAGCGCCAAGTGGACTTCCGACCCGGTCGCGACGAGTACAAGGTCGGGGTCGGGCTCATCGAGCAGAACATAAGCGCCCTTCGCGACCCCGGCGCTCACGGAGAACTGTTTCGTATCCAGCACAGGCAAGGCTTGACGAGTCAAGACCAGTGCGACTGGACCGGGGAGCCCGATCGCCACGCGCCACGCTGCTCCCGTCTCATTCGCGTCTGCCGGACGGAAGACGGTGAGGTCCGGCATTGCTCGTAAACTGGTCAACTGCTCGATGGGTTGATGTGTCGGCCCATCCTGCCCGAGACCTATGCTGTCGTGGGTAAAGACGAAAATACTGTGAGCCCCCATCATCGCCGCAAGGCGCAGAGAAGGCCGCATGTAGTCGGAGAAGTTCAAGAATGTCGCGCCGAATGGGATCAGGCCACCGTGTAAAGCCATTCCGTTCACCATGGCTGCCATGGCATGCTCGCGAACACCGAAGTGAATATTTCTGCCCTGATTGTCGCCGAAGCCAAAATCCCCCAGACCCTTCAGTATCGTGCGGTTTGAGCCGGCAAGATCGGCAGAGCCGCCAACAAAGCCCGGCAGCGCGGCGGCGATAGCATTCATTGCCTTGCCTGAAGCGTCACGGGTCGCTAGCGACCCTTCACTGGGCGAGAAGACAGGAAGGCCGGAATCCCAGTTCTTAGGGAAGACTCCGTCCATCATGTTCTTGAGTTGATGACTCAAATCGGGGTACTTCTCAGAGTAACGTTTGAAGATGCCGTTCCATTCTGTTTCGAGCGCGGTCCCGCGCGGAATGGCTTGACGATAATGAATCTGGACGTCAGCGGGGACGCTGAAAGGTGGCAAGTCCGGCCATCCGAGGTTTTTTCTCGTCGCGCGGGCGTTCTCATGTCCCATGGGTTCGCCATGAACTTTTGGCGAGTCGTGCAGCGGGCTCCCATATCCAATGTGAGTTCGCACAGCGATCAGAGACGGCTTCTGCTTCTCAGCCATAGCCTCCCGAATGGCAAGGCCAATTGCTTCGATGTCATTTCCGTCGGGAACAGAAATCACATGCCATCCGAATGACCGGAAGCGTCCGCATCTGTCTTCGGTGAAAACGTGGTCGGTGGTCGCGTCCAGCGACACGTGATTGTTGTCGTAAAGACAAATGAGTTTTCCGAGCTGCAGCGTCCCTGCCAGAGATGCAGCTTCAGACGAGATTCCTTCCATAAGATCCCCATCGCCGGCCAGCACGAACGTAAAGTGATCGACTATCGGGAACCCGTCCCGGTTAAAACGAGCGGCGAGATGGGCTTCTGCCGCGGCCATTCCAACTGCCATGGCGATGCCTTGTCCTAAAGGACCGGTGGTTGCCTCCACCCCAAGATCCGGGGCATATTCCGGATGCCCGGTTGTCTTGCTGCCCCACTGGCGAAAATTCCGAAGGTCTTCCATGCTGATGTTGTATCCGGTCAGATGAAGCAATGAGTAAAGCAACTCAGCTCCATGACCAGCGGAGAGGACGAAACGGTCGCGATTGGCCCAGCGAGGGTTTGCGGGATTGTGTCGCAAAAACCGGTCCCATAAGGTGTAGGCCATTGGGGCAGCCCCGAGGGGCAATCCTGGGTGACCCGAGTGGGCCTTCTCGCTCATGTCGACCGAGAGAACCCGGGCTGCATTGATGCAAAGCTGATCAAAATCATGGCTGCCTGCGAACAGAACGCCTTCCTTATGTGCAGAGATCATTTCAAGACCTGCTTGCTGTATCGGTGTGGAAGCTGTCGTGTTCATATAACTAACCTCCTCGCTAACGTGTCTGTGTGCTCTCGAGTAAAAAGCTCAGAGACCAACCTTCGCACGATTTCTATCGGTCCAAAGGGGCGCTGGCTGACGTCGATCGTCGCTGCCGACTTCAGAAATCCAGGGCGACGATCAGCTCGCCTGCGCCTCCGTGTCATCGTCGTCCGCCTGCCCGAACCTAGGCAGGTACCTTCCGAAGTTCAATTCGAAGTCGCTCGGAACGCCGTAACCGACGTTGCGGACCTTGGCACGGCGCGCCTGTGCACCGGGCAAGGCCAGCAATGGGAAGAACAAGTCGTTGCTCGACTGAAGCTCGGCAGCTGTCGGCGTCCCGAATCGATTGATCTGGGCCTTCGCTGCGGCCAGCGTTTCACGGTCGAACGAAGCCAGACGCCGGGCGAGCGCATCGACGAACGAGTCGAGGGCGTCATCGTCCAGCGTGCGGTTCACCCAGCCATAGCGCTCGGCGATATCAGCGTCGAAGTCGTCACCGCTGAGCATGATCTCAAGTGCCCGCGAGCGGCCGACCAAGCGCGGCAGCCATTCCAGCGCTCCGCCGCCGGGGACCAGTCCGACGCCGACCTCGGGGTCGCCGAACAGGGCGTTTTGCCGGCTGGCGAAGCGCATGTCACAGGCCAGCACGAACTCGTTCCCGATGCCGCGGGTGCGGCCGCGAATCTTCGCGACGCTCACGACGGGCGTGGAAGAGAGGCGCAGCACAAAGTCGCGCCAAAGGCTCAGCGTCTCGGGCCGTTCAGCTGCCTTGGCCTGGCCCGTCATGTCAGTAACCGTGTCCCGCTTTAATCCCGTGTTTTGATTGACGATCGCAACCTGGGCTGAGGGAATGACGGCGCCACTGGAGTCGGTGACAGTGCCGAAAACGGTTGCGAGTTCGCTCTGGGACCACGCGCATGCTGGGAGCAAGGCAAATGACAGGACCAAGAGCAAGCACGCCCTCGGACTGAAAAACGCAGCGGACCAGGTAGGCGCTAGAATGTGATCGAGAAAAGAACGCAGTTCCACGGGCATGGGACTTTGGCGCTCGCTCGTACTCACAGCGTCAATCCTTCGAGTTGAAAAGTTTTCGGCGAGCCCCACGCGCCAGTGCCGAAAATTATACCGCCAGCCAATGACGAACGCACCCCAGCGACAGACGGTATATCGCCCGAGTAAGGGCTTCCATGCGACTGCGTCGGCTGCCCCGGCTCCTCTTCCTCCGCTCTTCGCGAAGCATCCATTCCCTCACATAGTGAGTGCATTCGGCGAGTTCAATGCCCTCGTCTTCGCAGCGAATCAGGAACCAAATCACCCCGAGATCCACCAGGGTGACTTCGCTCAGTATCCAGAATTTTTTGTCCGCTGCAATCACTTATTGCCGATCGAAGGATGGCGATAAGGTCCGACTCCGTTCGACCGATCAAGCGCAAGTTGGTCACGCTTCCATCGGAGTCTCTCTCAACCCTCAACATTTCGTGTTTACTCCGCGGTGCGCAGATGGTGGGTTGTCTCGCCGCGCCGATCTTTGAACCCTTCAGTCGGGGCTGCAGTGAATCTAGTTCGGTACGAAGTGTCGTGGCTTCAAAGCTCGGCATCGTCCTTGGAGCCTTCATGTTTCTGGGCGTACTGCTGGGAAGGCCGCACGCCCCGATTTCTGGGTACGGTATGGCTGGTCGAGTCGAATTCGACAGCCCATCACAGGGAGCCGATGTCGGTTGCGTCCCCTGGTGCAGAGGTCGGCCTGTTTTGGCTCAAAACCTGTACCATAAATGGACCATCGTTGGACCATGAACACGAGTCTCGTGTGTTTGCATCGAAATCCAACCGCCAGCAACTGACTGATGGGTCAAGTCTTGTTGCGGAATCAACGCGGCCGCTCAAAATCACACACGGCCTTCACACGGCAGAGGCCCGGAGAAATAGACCTCACTCCTGCAATACCCAACCTTATTAATGTTAATGGCAGAGGCCAAGCCCTTCTGGTCTGCTCTCTACCACTCGTTAACCCCAACGGACAGAGAGGATTATGAATATCGAAGAGGATCGATTTACAAGAATATCAGCGCGATGTATCGGATTAAGAATGAGGGGTAAATTATTGAAAGTGAATGATTTTGGTGGCCAGGGAGGGAGTTGAACCCCCGACGCCAGCCTTTTCAGGGCTGGATACAGCCAGCCTATCCCCCTTTCTGGTCAATTACTTAACGTGTCGAGGTGGCCACAGTTTTGTGACCACTCTGTGACCAGCGCGGATGTTCGCCTAAGCGTCGGCTTTGAAGCTAAACAGTTCGACACGTTGGGGACATTTGTCGTCGAGAGCGCGGCAATCCCCCGATTACTTCCTGTTTGCCCATTATTCAGGAGTAGCAAATTGTCAGTCCGAGTTGCGCTTTCTTTTCACTACTGGCCGTCGATCGGCCCACTTGAGGATGGCGTCAAGCGTAGGACAAAGGGACTGGCCCCATGGTGTTAGACAGTATTCAACCTTCGGCGGCACTTGGGGATAGGCCGTACGCACCACGATTCCGGCGCCCGCCAAACTGCGCAGTTGCTGCCCCAGCATTTTCTGAGTGATGTTGGGTATCGCGCGTTCCAGGTCGGAGAAGCGCATCACCTTGCCTCCGAATAGATGGAACAGGATCACGAGTTTCCATCTTCCTTCCAAGAGACGGAGCGCTGCTTCTACGTCGGCGGCGGCCGATGTGGGCGTGTAACGTTTCGGCATACATATTTCTCCTAACGCACTTTTTCGTGCGTACTTCCTATTTCGCCAGTATCTTGCGAAACTTCTGACTGTGCAATTGCAGGAGGAGAACAGCATGGCTGTTGATATGCCCGAACCAGTCGCTGAATACCTGGCAGCCGAAGAAGCGAAGGACGCTGATGCGCTTTCGCGTTGCTTCACCGAAGACGGCACTGTCCACGACGAAAGGCAGGATTATCACGGTCGTGAGTCAATCCGCCAATGGAAGCAAGCGGCGGACGCGAAATACCGATACGTCCTGCGAATGGTCAACGTTCAAATGTTCGGAGACTTGGTGACCGTGCGTGCCCGACTCACCGGTGAGTTTCCTGGAAGCCCTGTTGAACTAGACCACATCTTCAAACTTTCCAACAACAAGATTGTTTCACTGGAGATTCGATCATGATGATGACATACCCTTTCGCAGTTTCAGGGGATGAATTCAAGGGCAAGCGGGTTCTGGTGACCGGCGGCACAAAGGGTATGGGACAAGCGATGGTGCGCCGTTTTACTCTGAGCGGTGGTTCCGTCGCAACGAC
>Ga0210386_10005466_pt1 | contig 10333 bp, 10 predicted proteins | sample IncBWH32OmetaG_FD_160091 | JGI IMG/M metagenome (GOLD analysis project Ga0210386, IMG submission 160091) | Forest soil microbial communities from Barre Woods Harvard Forest LTER site, Petersham, Massachusetts, United States - Inc-BW-H-32-O ... | reverse complement strand
CCATCTGCTCGATGATCGACAGCGCCGGGATGGCCGTGCGCAAGATTCCCCGTCGTTCAGCCGGCAACCGTTCCATGAGGTCGCGATGCAGCGACTTGCGCCCGTCCACCATCGAGAAGAACGCACAAATCTGCGGTTGGCGGCCGTCGAAATCGTCGACAAAGCCGGACAATTGATCGAATGTGCGGACCGATAGCGTGGCCGGAATCATCGGGACCAGTAGCGTGTCGACCGCATGCAAGACGTTCTCCGACAATAGCGAAATGCTCGGCGGACAGTCGAGGAAAACCACGTCGTATTCGCCCTCGAATGGCCGCAGCAGCTGGTGAATCCGGCGGGTCGGCCGCTTCACGTCGTCAAGCTGTAAATCCATATTGCGGTAGCGGAAATCGGCCGGCAGCAAGTCAAGCCCGTCGAAATCGGTGGCCTTGATCGCGTCGTCGAGCGATCGCGTGCCTTCCACCAGCGCTCGACTGCCGCCCTTGACTTTGGGCCGCACCCGGAAAAGGTACGTGGCCGCGCCCTGCGGGTCGAGATCCCATAGCAGCACGCTGTATCCACTGCGCGCGGCGAGATGCGCGAGGTTGACCGCGGCCGACGTCTTGCCGACGCCGCCCTTGATGTTGTACGTCGCGTAGATCTTCATCAGCGCACCAGCGCCTTCACTCGGGCACGATTCTCGTTGGCCAGGAATGGCCGTAGCACGCCCACCAGCGCCCCGCGCGCGTTCAGCTGATGTGCGTCGAGCTGCGCGGCCAGCTCCCCCATCGCGAGCACGGTTGCCGGCGGCGCAGCGCCCTGTTCCATCATCACCGCGGCAAACTCTCGGACCGCTTCACGCTGCACTTCGCCATCCTGGAAATCGCCGAGCGTGTCCTGCAGCGCCTTGAGCTCTTTGATCAGCGGGCGATACTGCGCGTCGGCAAACAGTGGCCGGAATACCTCGAGCAGATAGCGTAATTCCTTGCAGCGCTTACGCAGTCCATGCACCTGCTCGCTCGGCGAGTCGGCGGCAAGGCGTTTCCCGCGTCGCACGACGTTCCGGAACGCCCGCTCGATGCGTTCCCGGGCAAGCGAGGTGGCCGCCGGCCCGCCGTGGCTGTCGGCGGCCACCTTGGCCAGCTCGGTACGCCAGTCGCTCATCAGTTGTTTGAAGCGCTGAGACCGGAGCCCGCGCAGCAGGCGGCGGCGTTCGGCTGCGCGATGCCGAACCAGAAAAGAGCGGAACGGGTCGAGGTCGCGTGGATCGGCCGACGCCAGCCCCTCGGCCATTTTGTCGAGCTCGAGCAGGTAGACATCCAGATCGCGCACCGGCGTGGTCAGATCGCCGAGCCACTTGAACTCCGGTGTGAACCGCTCAGCCAGATTCGCGGGCAGCACGTCACCGGCCAGCTTGAGAATCGACCGGGTGCGCCGCACCCCGACCCGTAGGTCGTGCAGGAATTCGATGTCGATCGCCGCGATCGTGCCCGCCACGTTGTCGTCGATGGCGGCTGCGAACTGCGCGAGCATGTTTGCAACGGCCACCGGTGCGGGCGTTTCCGGCTGCAGCGGCGCCGCCAGATTCTGCTCTTGATCGTTGGGACTGCGAGCGGCAAGCGTCAGCGCGTCGTCGTACGGCGTGGTTGCCGATGGGGTGAGCCCATCGACGCGGCCTATCAGGCGAGCAATTTGGTCACCCTCTGCCTCGTAGCCGCGCAACGGCTGGACCTGTAGCCGGCTGGTGCCGTCATCGGAGCTCTCGGACAGCAGCCGGGCGACAGTTTTATCGTCGGCGTTGAGCACCCGGCTCTCCCGCACGGCACGGTGCACGGTGACCACCGAGAGCAATGCTCGCGGAGCAACGATCGGATCCAGTGCATCGCGCAGCCGCCCGGCAGGCAGGTCGTGCAGCAGTGCCGGCCATTTCTTCGCCCGAGGCCCTTGCAACCGGCTGCCATCCCGAAACTGCATGATCAGCGGGCCGTCGTCGAGGTACTCAAGGGATATCCCCGCCTCGTGCAGCCGCCAATCGAAGGTGTCCAGCCAGGTGTGGGAGACCTCTGTTTCCGGCCCGGCGGTTATGGCGAATTTCGGCTGTACAGCAGCGGCGATCGCCTCGATATCGACCGCGCCCTGCTTGCTGAAGGCGCGGGAATTGGTGCCCATGGACTACCTTCCCTCGGTCGCATGGCAGCGACCGCGCGACAGACTATAGCCACCTTGGGTTAACGGAGTGTTCATCTGACCGCCGGGCCATCAAAGTGTCCCCTGACCTGGCGGAGCTTACCCCGGCGGTGCGAGCGTCGGGTTACCGTCGGGTATGACCACCACTGCCGAACATCTGCGCAACACGCTCGACGGGCGTTGGCGCGACGTAAAGAACCAGATGCGGGACCGGTTGACCGACGAGATCTTCCGTCCGCACTACACACCGAACACGGTGATCGCCCGCACCAAGGTGGCTGAACAGATGTCGATCATGGCCGCGGCGGGCGCGGCCGACGACGGCTTCCGCAAAGAGCACGGCGGGAACGGCAACGTCGGGGCGGCGATCACGATGATCGAGATGCTCGCGATGTCGGATCTGTCGCTGATGGTCAAGGCGGGCGTGCAGTGGGGCCTGTTCGGCGGTGCCGTGGAGAATCTTGGCACCGAACGCCACCACGAGGCGTACGTGAAAAAGATCATCAACCTCGAGCTGCGCGGCTGCTTCGCGATGACCGAGACTGGACACGGCAGCGACGTGCAGTCCCTTGAGACGACCGCGACCTACGACGCGGCCACCCAGGAATTCGTCATCCACTCCGCCACTCCGACCGCGCGCAAGGACTACATCGGCGGTGCCGCCGAAACCGCCACCATCGCAGCGGTATTCGCCCAACTCATCACCACCGAGGACGGCGAGCAAGTCAACCACGGTGTGCATTGCTTCCTGGTGCCGATTCGCGACGCCGACGGCAACGACCTGCCCGGTGTAACCACGTCGGACTGTCAGTACAAGGGTGGTCTGCCGGGCGTCGACAATGGCCGCATCGTTTTCGACCACGTTCGGGTTCCGCGGGTGAACCTGCTGAACAAGTACGGCGACGTCGCGGAGGACGGCACCTACAGCTCACCGATCGAAAACCCCAACCGCCGGTTCTTCACCATGATCGGCACGCTGATCCGCGGGCGGATCTGTGTGGGTGGCAGCGCGGGCAACGCGACACGTGTCGCGTTGGACATCGCGACCCGGTATGCGTTGCAGCGCAGACAATTCAGTGCACCCGACGACGAGGGTGAAGTGCTGATCATGGACTACCTGGTGCACCAGCGCCGGCTGTTTCCGCTGATCGCTCGTTCTTATGCGTTGCAATTCGCGCAGAACGAGCTGGTGGCAAAGTGCCACGATCTGCAGACCTCGGACGCACCCGACGCCGAGGAGCAGCGCGAGCTGGAGTCGCGGGCGGCCGGCCTGAAGGCCGCGAATACCTGGCACGCGTCCGCGGCTATTCAAGAGGCCCGGGAAGCCTGCGGCGGCGCCGGCTACATGGCCGACAACCGGTTGATCGCGCTGCGCGCCGACACAGACGTGTTCACCACCTTCGAAGGCGACAACCATGTGCTGACCCAGCTGGTGGCCAAGGAGCTGCTGACCGCCTACGCCGACGACGTCAAGAGCATGAGCCCGGTGGAATGGGTGCGGTTCGCGGCCAACTTTGCCGGTGAGCGGGTGCTGAAACGCACTGCGGCAGAGACGATCATGCAGACCATTGTCGACGCCCGGCAGGACAACGAAGAAGAAGGCAGCCTGTTCAACCGCGGCACCCAGGTCAAGATGTTCGAGGACCGCGAGGAATACATGATCGCCTCGGTGGCGCGCCGGCTACAGGGCAAATCCAAAGAGATGTCGGCATTCGATGCGTTCAATGCCGTGCAGGATCACGTGTTGCATGCCGCGCAGGCGCATATCGACCGGGTGGTGCTGGAGGCGTTCGTCGCCGGGATCGACTCGTGTGAAGACGAAGAGGCCCGCGAGGTGCTCAACCTGGTCTGTGATCTGTATGCGTTGTCGGTGATCGAAGATGACAAGGCGTGGTACGTCGAGCACCGTTACCTGTCCACCGAACGCGCCAAGGCGGTCACTCGCGGTATCAACGACCGATGCCGGTTGTTGCGGCCCTACGCCGAAATAATGGTCGACGGCTTCGGCATCCCCGAGCCGCTGCGATACGCCGAGATGCTGCACCCGGAGAACCTGCCGGGCTGACCGCCAGCCTAGTGAAAGCGGTGAATTTGCAGAGGATTTGGCCGCACTACGAAGGAGCCGGCGCGCCCCCGAGGCGGTTCAGCAACTCGACGATGACCACGACGTTGTCTTGGTGTGCCGCTCGGGTCAACGCGCAACGAAGGCCGCAGCGCTACTGCAGAACGCGGGCCTAGCCGGCGGGCGTGTGCTCGAAAAGGGAATGACCGATTGGGAGGGGGAAGGCTTCGCCGTCGACCGTGGCGTCCAGCGGTGGGAGCTGGAGCGGCAGGTGCGCCTTGTCGCCGGATCGATCGTGCTTTCCTCCGTTGTCGGTAGCGTCGCCGTGCCGCGACTCAAATGGCTGGCCGCCGCAATCGGTGCCGGCTTGACGTATGCCGCCGTGTCCAACACTTGCGCGATGGGGACAGCGCTGTCGAAATTGCCGCACAACCGCGTTGCAACGTCCGATGCCAACACGGTGTTGTCTCAGCTCGCGAGTTCGCCCAACGCCAAGCCTTAAAATCATGGCAAGTGTTGTCCGGACCTCCAGTCCGGATGAGGTCGGCGGGTCGTCCGGACCGCAGCGCGATATGCTCGACCACAAGGCACCATGTTGACGAGGATTTGCGACGAAGGGTTGGTCAGATGAATCCGAACCCGGACTACGACGCTAGCGACGAGCTGGAATACGGCATCGCGGCGTACGCATGGCTCCTCCGGGGCGTCTACCCGCCACCGTCCTACGCGCCCGACCTGGGCAACGCCGGGGTCGGCGGATAGCTCATCTTCGCTGCTGAGTCATTGCGGCGGCGGCGCGTAGCTGCCCGCCGAGTTGCGTAACTGCCACAGCTGGGCAGGGCAATAGATGTTCACCGCATTCGAGATCAGGTAGTTGGCCGAGTACTCGTCGTTGGGCCGTACATCGTTTTTCACATCGCCGATGACTTGCGCATAGCTGGCGCCGCCGGTGATCTTGTCGCAGATGCCGTGGGCATAGCTGATGGCATCCGCTGTGTTCGCGAAACTGTATTGCTTGCGCACGGTGGTGTCATAGATGAACTCAATATCGGGCGCCGGAACGGCGTGCGCGCGCGTCGCCAGCGCGGTCGCGCCGCCGCAGAATGTTGCCGCGACGATCAGGGTAGGCAGCCACATACCGCGCTTCATCGAAGTCCCCTGTCTGTGGACGTTTTCGCTCATCATCATGCCGGTTGCCCGTATACGGCGACGAGGATGCTGCGATCGAAGCTGTTCTCCGACCACACCCCGATTTGGGTGTTGGCACAGTTCGACATGATCGCCATATAGTCGGGGCGGTAATACCAATTACCCATGACGTCAAGGTCATTGATTGTCAGCGATTGGTTAATGGCCACGGTTTCGGCGACCGCGCCGCGGTAGCCCGCGTCTCGGGCGCGGTCCTGCACCGACGACCCGTCCGAGCCGACATCAGCGTCGAGGCCGCGATTGTTGAGCACATCGACCGTGTGGCGCTGCGCGGCGGACACCAGCTGCGGGTTGATCTTCAACTTGCTGGTGCAGCCGGCCTGCCTCTTGATGGTGTCGACGTTGACCACGATGCCGTTATTGAGCCGGTCGTTATTTCCGGGAACCCCGGGAGCGGCCGGTGCAACTGCGACCGGCGTGGCGACCAGCGCGATGGCCGTCATCGACAGCGTCCGGCCGAGGCAGCGAATGCCTTTGTCAGTCATCGCATGTCATCTTTCTCAACGCCGCTAGCGGATGTTCGCGGCGAGATCGGCGGACATCGCGCTCAGCTGATGTCCCCATGTCGGCCAGTCGTTGCCGCCGCCACGGCCCAAGTCGAAATGGCCGTTCTTGCCGCCGACGTCGCGATAGTGCGAGTAGAACTGCGCGTTGGTGCCTTGTGAGATATCGCCGTAGCCGGCCATCGCGCCTTGGTCGGTCGGGGCGCCGCTTCCCGGGCTGTAGATCCAGAGCCGGGCGTCGTTGTCGACCAGTTGCTGGATGTTCTGGTTCGGCGAATGCCATTTCCATCGACCCAATTGGGGCAGGCCCCACATATGGTCGCTATCAGCGCCGCCTTGCTTGAGCGCCGCCGTGATCGTGCCATCCACTCCGGCGCGTTCGGGGGTCAGGAATCCCGAGAACGATCCGGCGTAACGGAATCGGTCAGGGTGAAAGGTCACCAGCGCCGCCGCCGCGTACCCGCCCTGGGAGACACCGACAACGCCGTGCCCGCCAGGGGCCAGGCCCTTGTTGGCGGCCAGCCAGTCCGGCAATTCTGTGGACAAGAATGTCTCCCACTGCTTGCTGCCGTCCTGCTCCCAGTTGGTGTACATGCTATAGGCGCCACCAGCCGGTGCCACCACCGAAATCCCTTTGCCGGCAAGGGCGTTGAATCCGTTGCCCGCGGTCACCCAGTTGCTGACGTCAGGCGCGGCGTTGAATCCGTCCAATAGATACGCCGCGTGCGGACCGCCGGCCAGGAAGGCGACCGGGATGTCGCGGCCCATCGACGCCGACGGGACCATCAGGCTCTCGAATCCGGCCGCGTGGGCGGAGCCGCCGTTCGCCGTGGTGAAGCCTCCGACCGTCAAGGCTGCGGCGCACAGTAGCCGTAGCAGCATCGACAAACGTTTCATATCCGCCTCACTTGTCCATCGCTCACACCGGGTCGAACTGCGAAATGAGCCATCGACCGTCGACCTGCTCGAGACTGACGCGCACACTGGACGTGGTCTGAGTGGGTGCATCGTTGCCGATGGTGGTGGTCTGGTCGACGAAAACCAATGCCACCGCATGCTTTCCGGTCGCCGACACCGAGGCCGCCGCAGGAACGGTGGCCACCGCCGTAATGTGCTGCTGCTTTGCCCCGGGAGCTACGACGTCGTTGACAAGCTGGGTGTACTGCTGGCGGAAGCCGGCCGTGAGCCGCTCTGCGGCGGCCTTCAAGTCGCGGTCCACCGTTTCGGGCTTGTACGACAGAATCGCAATGGTGCTCTCAGAGGCCGCCCGCACCGATGCCTCTGCGGCCGCACGCGATTCCCGCGCCGTGCCGTCGAGCCATTTCAGATAGCCGACGCCCAGGGCCATGATCAACGCCAGTGCTGGTAGTCCCACAACCAGCAGACGAGTCCAGGAGAACCGGCTGCCCCGTTCGACCGGCGCTTCCGCAGCGTCGGCTGCGGCTTCTGCGGCTTCTGTTTCGTCAACGTCGAGCAGGTCCGCCTCGTCAGCCGCCTCCGCCTCATCGGCCAGGTCATCGCGCTCGGCCACGTCGTCGAGCGACGACTCGTCGGCGACCTGGTCAGCGTCATCGGACATCGCGGCGTACTCCTCCTGCCCTGTTAATGCAGTTCGACTACTCACGGTACGAACTCCACATTCGACACCTTTGCGCCATCCCCTGTTTTGTCAACGGTGAGGCGCATCCGCCATCTGCGCGGCTCCTGGTCTGCCGGTGCCCCGGCCATTGACGTCTTCACTGCGACCGCGACGAGCACTTGCGCCTGGTCCTTCGTATACGAGAGCAGACCCGCCTCGGCGATGGTGCCCTCCGATTTGGACTGCACTTTCTTGACGACCTCGACGAATGGTTGCGACCGGTTCTGGAATTCGTCGTGAAAGGCGCCGGTGGCCGAATCCAGGACCCGCTTGATGTCGGCATCGACCTCGGTGTAGTTGATCGTGGTGAGGTTGATCGCGGTCTGCCGCGCGACTTGCACGTACAGGTTGCGTTGCGCCTGCACCTGACGGTCTTGATGGATGCGGAATCCCAGCCAGCCTCCCAGCCCGACTAGCGCCACGATGATGGCGACACTGACGGCGATCGGTCCCGGGATGCTCGAAAACCAGGTTTGCACACGGTTTCTCGTGCCGGGCTCGGCGGCACCCTCGGCCTCAGGCTCGGGCTCGTCAGCTTCAGAATCCTCGACATCGGTTTCTTCAGCGTCGATGTCCTCAGCGTCGGCGCCGGCCTCGTCGACGAGCTCAGGGACGTCTACGGATTCGGTTTCATCGGCGGCACCATCATGCTCTGCCATGTCTTACCTTTCGACGTAAAAGCCAGGTCGGAGTCACTGTAGTGACGGCCGTCCGGGCCGACGTAGTTTCCGGTCGCCGGATCGTAAGGGATGGCGACCGGCGGCTTTACCGGGGAGTCAGCGGGTGGGTGCCAATGCTCGCCCGGCGAATACGGTGGCCCGCCGTTCGGGTACTGCGGCACACTCTGGCCGCTCAACGTCGCGTTGGGATCGCCCTTCCAGAACAAGCCGTCGTTGAGCGGGACGTACTGCTCGTCGCTTTCGCACATCTCGACGGTCGGTGCGCGCTTGCCCGGCTTGGTCTCACAGGGAACGTTACGAACGCCGCGGACGTTCATGTCGGAGTCCTGCGGGATGCGGCAGTACAACTCGCCGTTGGTGCGGTCGGGATAGTCCTCCCGGACGGGGATGCGCTGCTGCTGCACCGGCAGGAACCCGGCGTTGCATGGTGGCGGCGAGTTGAGGTTTAAGTTGAAGTCGAGATAGATGCCTTTGTAGTCCATCTTGGCAACCCTGTCCGGCACGATGATCGACGACATCACCGCGGTCCCCTGCGGAAACATGACCAACAGCTGCTCGAGGTCGTTTCGGTAGGACAGGGCAATGTTGCCCAGACTGACCAAGTTGGCCAGCAGCACCGGCAACGTAGGAGACAGCCGGTCGAACAGCGCGGTGCCTTCGTCGAGGGCCGGGCCGGCGGTGTTGAGCAGGTCGGCGAACGAATTGTCTTGTGCCTTCAGCTGACTGGTGATCGCGTTCACCCGCCGCGCCCACGTCGCGATCGAATCCGACGTTCGCACCTGCGAGCTGGCCACCGGTGGGAACTCGTCGATCAGACGGGAGAACGTGTCGCTGGTCTTGCCGGCGTCGATCGCCAACGCGGTGCCACCGTCGACGAGCCGGGACAGTTCTGGCCCCAAACCCGCGACGGCTTTGGAGGCTTCATCGACGACGGTGTGCAGGTTGTCCTGCGGAATCGCCGCGAGCGCCTTATTGGTTGTGTCCAGCAGGGATCCGATGTCGACCGGGATCTGTGCCTTGCCGACCGCGATGACGTCGCCGTCGCGCAGTTTCGGCCCGGTGTCACTGGCGCTGCCGGAATGCGGCGTGAGTTCCAGGAACTGCTCACCGATGGCCGAGCGACTGTGAACCGCGGCGGTCACGTTCGAGGGAATCGCGATGTCGGATTTCAGCGAAAGAACCGCACGGACTCCGTTCTGGGTGACGTCGACCGATTTGACGCTGCCGACCTCGCTGCCGCGATAGTTCACCACCGACGTCGGGTACAACCCGCCGGACGCGGGCAGGTCGACCTTCACCGTGTATCTGCCAACCCCCAGCAGCGCAGGCACTTTGACGAAGCCGAACGCCATCACGGCGACGGAGAGGACGGTGACCGATGCAAGGATCGCCAACTGTGTCCACACCCGGCGGGACAGGCGCAACGAGCTGGTACGCGACATGCTAGTAACCCCCCCAGTGGTAGGGCACGATCAACGGGTTCGCCGCGGTATATGGGCTGGGCATCTGACCGATGGTGCGGCCCCATTGCAGTTCGAGTTCGGTGAGGTTTCCCTCCCACTTCGACCCGGTGAAGAAGCCACTGTCCAGGCGGCTCAAGGTCAGGTCGACGATGAGCGAGATGTTGGCGAAGTCACCCCGAAACCAGTTGGGGACCGTGCTTTTCACCCACGGCAATGTACTAAGGAAATCCAGACCTCTGGTCAGCGCGGGCCCGGCGTTAGCCAGTTCGCGCAGCGCAGGTGCGAGGTTGCGGAAGTTGTCGACGAGCGATTTCTTGGTCTGATTGATCGTGGAGGCGGCGACAGCGCTGAACTGGCCCACTTTGTCGATCGCGTCGACCAATGTCGTGCGCGTATCTGACAAAACTCCCAGCGCCTGCGGGATCGTCGTGAGAGCCTTATCGACCACTTGGTCTTTGTCCGCCACCTGTCCGACCAACGAGTTGAGACTGTCGATGGCGGTGATGATGTCGTCAGTCTGTTTTTTCGTCTCAGTGACGAAGATGTCGAGTTGGGTCAACAGGCTGCGCATCTCTTTTTCACGGCCGGTCAACGCCGTTGCGAAAGTCCGG
>Ga0210386_10005463_pt1 | contig 10337 bp, 9 predicted proteins | sample IncBWH32OmetaG_FD_160091 | JGI IMG/M metagenome (GOLD analysis project Ga0210386, IMG submission 160091) | Forest soil microbial communities from Barre Woods Harvard Forest LTER site, Petersham, Massachusetts, United States - Inc-BW-H-32-O ... | reverse complement strand
CGGTCAGGGCACTGCTGCCGGACTGGTGGCTGGTGCATCCGGCCGGACCCGCCGAGGTCGCCGCGCTGGCAGTGGCGCAAACGCCACGGAGGGTGGTGTGGCTGGATGAGTTGCAGCGCTACCTAGACGGCGAGCACGGGCTCACCGACGGCGTGATGCGGAGCCTGCTCGGAGCCCGGCAGCCAACGGTGGTCGTTGGCACGTTGTGGCCGGATCGGTACACCGCGTATATGGCCCTGCCCAGACCTGAGGGCGCGGACCCGCATGCGCGGGAACGCCGCGTGCTGGACCTGGCCGCAGTCGTCCGCATCGCCCCGGAATTTAGTCCGGCCGAGCAGGACCGGGCGCTGGCCGCCGCGGTCCGGGATCCGCGGCTGATGATCGCCCTAGGTGCGACCGGATGCGGGCTGACCCAGACCCTGGCGGCCGCGCCGCAGCTGGTCGCCCGATGGGAGGACGCCCAGACCGCCGACCCCTACGGGTGGGCCGTGCTGACCGCGGCGCTAGATGCGACCCGGCTCGGCGCTCGCGCTCCGCTATGCGCCGACTTCTTGCGGGCCGCCGCGCCGGGCTATCTCACCAGCGCCCAGCAGGCCGAGGCGCCGGATGACTGGTTCAAGCGGGCCCTGGCCTACGCCACCGCCAAGCTGCACGGTGCCGCCTCGGCCCTCAGCCCCGCCGGAACCAGCATCATGGGACAGGTCGCCGGGTACATCGTGGCGGACTACCTGGTCCAGCATGCCAGGCGGGAACGTCGCTACGAGCGCGTGCCTGCCAGCACCTGGGACGCCTTGCTTAGCCACCACCGCGACCACGTCGACGACTATCGGCTCTCTGTCAACGCGGAGAACCGGCTGCTGTACTGCTATGCCATCCCGCTGTATCAACGTGCCGCCGACGCCGGCGACATGCACGCCGCACGGCAGCTGACCGGGCTGCTGGCCCGGCGGGGTGACCTGGACGGGCTGCGGGCCAGGGCCGACGTCGGCGACGGTGCTGCCGCCGGGGCGCTGGCCGGGCTGCTGGCCCGGCGGGGTGACCTAGACGGGCTGCGGGGCAGGGCCGACGTCGGCGATCCAGAGGCCGCTCGGGAACTGACCAGACTGCTGCGTGAGCGCGGTGACCTGGACGGAGCGGAGCGGGTCCTGCGGGCCCGGGCCGAGGCGGGCGGCGAGTATGCTGCCCGGGAGCTGGCCGGGCTGCTGTACAAGCGCGGCGACCTGGATGAGGCTGAGCAGATCCTGCACGCACAGGCCGAGGCCGGTGACGGGAACGCTGCTCGGGAGCTGGCCGGGCTGCTGCGCGCCCGCGGCGACCTGGACGGGGCCGTCCAGGTCCTGCGTGCCCAGGCCAAGGCGGGCGACGGGTATGCAGCTGAGCAACTGCACTGGCTGCTGCGTGAGCGCGGCGACCTGGACGAGGCCGGGGACGCTGCCCCGGAGCTGGCCGGGCTGCTGCACGAGCGCGGAGACCTTGACGGGCTGCGAGCCCGAGCCAATCTCGGCGACAGTTATGCCGCCGAGCAGCTGGCCGAGCTGCTGCACGAGCGCGGGGATCAGGCCGGGCTGCAGGCCCTGGCCGACACCGGCGACAGGTATGCCGCACGGCAGTTGACCAGGCTACTCCGCGAGGGCGGCGACCTGAACGAGGCCACGCGCCTCCTGCGGGCCCGGGCCGACACTGGCGACCGAGACGCCGCACGGCAGCTGGTCGGGTTGCTGCGCGAGCGCGGCGATCTGGACGAGGCCATCTACCTCCTGCGGGCCCGGGCCGACACTGGCGACGAGGATGCCGTCATGGAGCTGGCGTGGGTGCTGCGTGAGCACGGCGACCTGGACGAGGCCGAGCAGATCCTGCGTGCCCGGGCCGACGCCGGCGACGAGTATGCCGCACGGCAGCTGGTCGGGTTGCTGAGCGAGGTCGGCGACTTGGACGGGGCCGTCCGGGTCCTGCGCGCACAAGCCGAGGCGGGCGACAGGGACAGCTCTCACCAGCTGGCCGTGTTGCTGCGTGAGCGCGGTGACCTGGACGGGCTGCGGGCCCGGGCCGACAGTGGCGACTCAGACGCCGCCGAGCAGCTGGTCGAACTGCTGCGCGAGCACGGCGACCTGGACGAGGCCGAGCAGATCCTGCGTGCCCGGGCCGACGCCGGCGACTGGTATGCCGCCGAGCAGCTGGCCGTGTTGCTGCGTGAGCGCGGTGACCTGGACGGGCTGCGGGCCCGGGCCGACACTGGCGACTCAGACGCCGCCGATCAGCTGGCCAGGCTCATGATGGAGCAAGGTCGGATCGAGGAGGCGAGGAGGTTGCGTCAGTTCGGCTTGAACCCAGACGGGTCAATTGCCTGTGCGTGAGGCAGAGCGGTCCGGCCCGTTCGCGCGGGAGACCAGGGATGCGCCGCATGAGGGTGGGGTTATCAGAGGTAACGGGTCGTTACCTCTGATAGCGATTGCTTGGCCTGGCGTCAGTCCCTGCCGCCATCAGCTGACTAGTGTCAGTGTCTAGTTTCCAGCCCTCCGGAACTGGCCTTCCTTCGGGCCACTTCGCGCCGGTGAGATCCGCGCCGGTGAGATCGGCGCCGGTGAGATCCGCGCCGGTGAGATCCGCGCCGGTGAGATCCACGCGGGTCAGATCCGCGCCGCTGAGGTCCGCGCCGCTGAGGTCTGCGCGGGTAAGGTTCGCGTGGCGCAGGCAGGCGCTGCTTAGGTCGGCGCAGCCGAGGTGGGCGCCGGCCAGGTTCGCGCCGGTCAGGTTCGCGCCCCGGAGATCCGCGTCGTCGAGGTATGCCTCGCGGAGATTCACGTCTTCGAGAATGGCGCGGCCGAGACGAGCCCTGGCGAGCACCGAGGCTCGGAGGTCCACGTCGCTGAGGAGCGCACCGTGGAAGTCTGCATAGATGAGGTTCGTATTCACGAGGTGCGCGCCGTAAAGATCAATTGGCCCAGCGTCGTGCTCAGCGTCCCGGCGCCCGATCACGCTGGCGGCAGCCCGGACGTCGGGCCGTGCCGGTATGAACCGGCCGCCGAACCGGAATCGTTCTAGCCCCGCGATCCAAGCCATTCTCGGCGGAGGTGGACGTGACCACTTCTCGCGTGAGTGCTCGCGGATGAACGCGGTGAGCACCTCCATCACGACTGGGTGGTCTCTTGCGGAGTCGCGGGCGATGCGCTCCAGCGCGTAGATGCCGCCGATCCGCACGTCGAGCTTGTCGGAGCCGAGCTGCTCGATCGCCTTCGTGTAGCGATCGGTCACCTGCCCTTCACGGGACAGGCTAAAGCTTCGTCCGGTGAAGACAAGAGCCCCGGCGGCGAACAGGCCTGCGCCGAGCGTCAGCAGCCGCCCCCGCGCGTTATCAACCGCGGTCTCGTACAGCGATCCCTTGACCGAGCCGACGTCATAGTGCGCGAGCCAGTCGGCTGCCGGAACGAACAACACCCACGCAGCCGCCAACGCCAGCGCAACGGCGATGATCCCGCCCATCGTCCATCGGACGGCCCGCGGCCATGCTTCCGAGTGCCTCAGCACCTGCAAGACGTTAGAGGAACGAGCTTGTGCCCGTCTGCCAGATACCCTTGGTCATCGAGTCCTAGCACTGTGCACCTGTCACCAATCCACATCGATCGCGCCCGTGATGTCCCAGATGACCGCGAGTTCCCGCAGCACCCTCAGCCAGGCTGAACTTACGACGGAAATTGGGTGATAACCCGCTCTATCACCCGGTCAGCGCTGGCAGCGAACTCACCGGCGCGGCTGTGACGAGGCTTTCGGGCACCAGCGCACCTGTCCTGCCTTCAGCCAGAAATGGCAGCGCCGCCCGTCTCGGACGTCAATAGACGGCTCGACGGTAGGCCGATGTTGATCGTCGATCGTGACTATCCAGCGTGGGCGGCCGGTGTGCGCGAGATTTAGCGACACCTCATGTCCCCGGCCGCAGGGGCAACGGAAGACGGCCCACTTCGCCGGATCGCCGATCAGGTAGATACGCCGCGGATCCAGCGACTGCGGCAGTTGTCCGCGGCTATTCAGTGTCACCGTCTTCGTCAGCCGAGGGTGGCGTACAAATCGTCGTCGGCGCGCCCACTCGATGACGGCCGGCATGGTGTTCATGGCCACATCAAGTCCAGATGCGGCTGCGTGAATCCACGGCCGGAGTAGTTCGGGTCGGAGCAGAAGCAGCCTTGCCGTGGCGGCAGCCGGTTCTTGCGCAGGTCACGGTCGGTGATGCGCATCAGCAGTTCCGAGGGCGTGGTGTCGGCTAGGCCGAACAGCCGCATCAGGGTCTCGGTCACGGCTAGCGATGACACCAGGCTCGTCAGGCTGATGACTGCAGGCTGCGCTGTGCCGGCCGTGCGCACGTAGCCTTCCCCGGCTAGGCGGTGCCTCTCGTCCGGGTCGAGCATCTCCGCGTACGCCAAGGCGGGGTCGAGCCTGCCGCGGCACAGCAGGCATGCCGTGCCCGGCGCCAGCCACGTCACGCGCGCGTCGATGCCTGCGACGGTGCCGTCTTCGGTGCCGACGAGCACCGCGGTGTCGATTACGGGTGCAAGGTGCGCGAAGGCCCAGCGGTTCAGGATCAGCCTGGCGCCGTGGCCGTCGACGCAACTGAATACGATGTCCGTGCGGGCAAGCGCGCGCCGAGCCTGGACGTCCTGTACCTGGCCGATGACGGCCGTGACTTTTGTGCCGAATCCGATCTGCTCGATGTGCTCGGCGAGCACGGTCGCTTTTGCCCGGCCGGTGTCGCGGGCGCTCATGCCGTAGCCGCGGGTGGGTGTCGCGGCCGTCACGACATCGTCATCGATGAGCGTGAGTCGCCCGACGCCTAGCCGGGACAGCTGCTCGGCGACCGCGGACCCTGTTCCCCCGGCACCGACTACGCCGACATGCAAGTCGGCCAGTGTGGCTTGCCCCTGGCGGCCGAACGCGAGGACCTGACGATCGAAGATGTCATCGGCGAAACTCTGCGGCCCGCGAGTGAGAACCCGGACGCGGTCCCCGACGATCCGGAATCTGTCCACCATGGCTGGCTCCCGGCTTCCGGGATCGGAGTCCGGTTCGCCGTGCGTGACCGTCAGCCGCCCGTATAGCCGGGCGGCAACAGCCGGATCCTTGGAAGTTCCGGCAATGACAAGCGCCGCGTAGTTGGCGCGCTCGGCCATGCCGGTAACAGCCCGCAACAGCCCCGCGTCCACCGTGTCATCGCGGCTGGAGAATACGGCGTGGCCGTGCGGGTGGGTATGGATGAACACCACAGCAGAATTTTCGGCGAGCGCCGTGCGCGCGGCCGGGACCCAGCCGGGTGAGGTCAATGCGAGACCGTCAGCGAAACGGTCGACATAGGTGTCCGTCGGCGCCCAGGTCAGGTTTCTGCCGAGGAGGGTCACTTCGCCGTCCCCATGGTCAACGAGCTGCGCCGACAGCACGCCGGCAACTTCGCATTTGTCGTCGAGGGCGCGCGTCAGCTCATCCCATAGAGCTTCGGTCATCGCGAGCGTGATGGCCTGCTCGCTCATCGCTGGCCGCCGGCCTCACGCAGGCAGCGCCGCACGTAGAACATGTAGGTGGCCAGGTTATCGATGCCTGGCCGCCATTGGCCTTGAATGTGGCGGCTCCACCGCTGCCATGACCGCCCAGCGTGCTGCTCGATCGACTCGGTGCCCGGGATAGTGGCGCCTTCTTTGGTGTGCAGGGGCGGATCCACCCAAAACATGTCCGGCGTGGCATCGGGAAATCCCGGCGGCAGGCGCAGCAGCAGCGTCACTTCCTTCGGCGCCAGCCCAGCATCGGCCGGGAACCTCTCGATCTGCAGCAGTGCGAAGCCGGCCTCCAGGGTTACCGTGTATGGCAGGCAGAGCTCGTCAACGCTGGCGACGTCAGCGGGCCGCAGCATCAGGCGCGTCCAGGATTGATCACCTTCGGCACGGTGAAGAACCGCGTCCCGTCATGCAGGTGGACCTCCTCGTGGTCGCCGATCAGCTTGTCCATCCCGTCTGGGCGTTCCAGCCACAGGTCACGGTCCTGCCCGATCGGCGGCGTGGCGAGGTGCCGGATCTGGGTACCGGTGAGCTCATGCTCTCGGGTTTCATAGCTCTTGCCGTCGATGAAAATCGTGACGTCCTTCTTGTCGTCGTGGTCGCCGTCATGGCCGTCGCGGCCTGGGCTGGCGTGTTCTGGGATCATCTTCCTGTCCTTTCATCGGTCATGCAGAGCATACACGAATACACGAGCCTGCATGCGCAGCCATGTGATGGTACGATGGCGTGGCACCCGTCGACCGGAGGAGAGCGCCATGGCCGATACCCGCATCACGACGATTCGCCAACCTGCCGAGCAGGCCGACGAGGTCGAGTTCGTCGCACGCGTCGAAGGCAAGGCGGCCTCGGAATTCATCCGCGAGGCGATCGCAGCGCATCTGGAATCGCGGCGCGCCGACCCAGAGTTCCAGCAGCGGCTCAAAGCCCGGATCAAGGCCGACCGTGAGATCCTCAAGCGGCTCGAAGAGCCAGAAACCCGATGACGCGATGACCCGCTACCTCGACCTCCACAGCTACCTCCGCATCGCTGCGGAGGTCATCGGCGTGGAGGCCGAGGTACTGGCCGTCTGCGGCGATCTCACCGCCGCCGACGCCGCTCTCAACGCCTGCGCAGCGCACCACGCGGTGGTCGGCGGTCACCCTGGCATTCCCGAGCAGGCTGCCGTGCTGGCGCGTCGCCTATGCAGAGGCAAACCGTTGCCCAGCCACAACCAGGCTGTGGCCTACGAGATAATTCGCGAGTTCGCCGCCCGCAACGGCTGCGGTTGGTCAGATCCGCCGGGTGATCACGAAGGGCACACAGCCGAACTATTTCGCGGAGTGCGCGCCGGCACGGTCAGTGATGACCAGCTGGCCGTCTGGATCAGCGAGCGCATCAGGAGAACACATGACGATCGAGGTTGACGAACCGCCCGGGCTGCTCGACCCAAGCGCGGCAGCTGAGTCTGAGGTTCCGCGGATCTATCTGGCGTCCCCGCTGACCAATCTCCAACGCGATGAGCGAATCAGCATTCTGTCGCAGGTCGAGAACGTCAAGAACCGCATCGACAGGATGACCATCGGCGACCGCGCCGACGGTGAGGGCTGGCCAGTCTCGGTTTACGCGCCGATTGAGCACACGCCACCCTGGGAAGCCGACGACCTCAGCGCGACCGACGTTTACCAGCGCAACCTGACCGAGCTGCTCGATTCCGACGCACTTATCGTCATCGCGGCCCGCGCCGCCAGCGCCGGAGTCGGCCAGGAAATCGAGTGGGCCGCCCGAGCGCCGATGCCAATCCTGTACCTTTCCAGCGGTAGCTCTATCAGCCGCCAGATCGCCGGCATCCCGGCCTCCATCACGGTCCAAACTTACGGTGATGACTACAGTCTGCTCGGCAAGAAGGTCGGCTTGTTCCTGCAGCATCGGCGCCACGATATCTGTGACGGGCCTCGCCGTCGGGCATCTAAGCGGCTCCGGTTCGCCGTACTCACCCAGCAGCTCCAGTTGGCCTGGGCGCGTGCGGCCAACCGGACCGAACTAGCTGCAACCTGCGGACTGCCGATCCCGATGATCGACTCGATGCTGGCCGACTCCGCGCGGGTAGCGACGATGCCCGTCGACGCGCTAACCGCGTTGAGCGAAGAACTCGGTATCGACCCGCTGGGTGCAGGCCGCCAACTGTCCGTTCGCGACATGAGAGCGCTCGTGGCCGCGGCCGAGCAGTTCGGCTGGGATGACGCTCTCGTAGAGACCGTGCGCGCGCGAGGCCTGGAGATTCTCGGAGCCGAACCCAACCCGCGCCTTGACACGCCGGACCGGTGGCGTGCCCTACTCTCGCCGGACCAATACTGATTCAGGCGCTTGTCAGTCCGTGCCCTGGATCCTGCCGCCCTTGCGGGGACGCAGCGTTCAGTGTCCCATGGGCGGCCAAGTAGAGAATGATGACCGTTAACCGGACCTCCAACGAGCCCGGCCGCAGATAGGGCCAGGTAACCAGCCCGAGCCGCTACCTTGCACTCCAGGAATACCGCACCGAACTGCCACCTCGGCCTCCGGCCGATCACCGTTACCTGGCCGTGATCCTAAACGTTGTCTTTGCGCTGCATGGTGCCACGAGCCCGTTGGGTGCGCATGTCGGCAGGGCGCAGGACCGGCGACCGAGTCGCAACGCTGCATACAAGAGGCAAGCCCATGCTGGGAAGGCGGTGACAGAACTTGACAGACCTCCCGATTGCTGCAGGTCAACTGGACGACCTAGCGCGTGCGGCAACGACCCGGTGACCTCGTTCAGGGCCGGACGCGTATTCCTTGCACTAGCAGCGTGCCAAAGGCCATCATCGGGAGATGGGGCGCAAGAAGGCCGATTCCGCGAGGCGGAAGCTCACGCCGGAGCAATACGGCCAGATCACAAAAAAGCTCTTCGCCAAGTGGGAGCGGGAAGGCATTGATCAGTTCTTGCATCCACCGCGCCCGGAGCCAAAGCGGCGAAAGCGCGGCCTCACTAAGAATGATGCCGAAGCGGCCAAACGGCGGACAGGCGCGGTGCCGAGGCCGACCGAGCCCGCGTCAGGTCTGAAGCGAGCCGATGCGGGAGGCCAATCGAGACTTGAATACCTGGCAGGATTCTTCCGTGCCGCCGGTGTCGGCACCGAGATTGGGCCGGCCGGACGTTTGCGGATCAACGGCAGCCAGACCCAGCCGCTAGCCCATCTACCCTCACCCGACACAGCCGAGTGGATCAACATTGTCAACGAGATTGCGCTGAAATACGCCCGCGACGAGTTCATCAGAGCGATAGAGGACAATGCGCGCTTCGATGACGGTCTTCGCCTTTCCCTCCAACCACGCGAGCGGGGGTTCGTGATCATGCGTGGTGACGTGCGCCTGGGGGTTATCCACCCTGCTCATGCTTTCCTCCCACACCGCCCCTTCATCCGCGCGAACTTCCTGACATCGGGGCCCCACTGGCGGCAGGTGGCCGACGTCATCCACGACACTGAAGCGAAGCGCGAGCAGGACGCCAAGGTGCCGAAGACAGAGCTGCTAGCGGTCAAGGTCGAGCGAAGGCGTGCAGACGTACGACGGCGCATCGACGAGTTGCCTAACGATCTCGTCCCGGAACTCGTTGGCGACTGCCTTAACGCAAGCCGTCGGATACGCCTTGAGCGGCAAGTGGCCTATGAGCGCCCGGTGGTCCTGGAGCGCGACGTCGGCGAGCTAACGCTGCTGCCCATCACCCGAAGCCAAACCCGCTTGCTCATGCCATTCCGCCTCAGCAAGGGCACGGAGACCCTTGAAGGAGAACTCCTCCTCAGTGACCACGACCCCCTGCCACTTCTGATAGGGAGACATGTCGCTGCCAGGGACGCAATAGCGGCCTGGATCTGCGCGCTGCTCGGCTTCGCCGATGCGACCTGCATCGACTTCGAGCCGACAGCACGGCACCAGCCGACAAGGCAGAGACGTCCGCCCTCGTCGATATCCGGCCACCGCCACACGACCCGGACCCTGCCGCGAAGACAAGCATGGCCTGCGCACCTTGAGCCGGTTGGCCCCTGGGTTCATTACAGCGGCTCATTCGTTGCCGGCCACCGGCGGCACCTCAATGATGGCCAAACGGCCAGCGACGAGGCCCGCGACCGAGCGCGTCAAGTCGGGATCGTCCTCCATCCGCACGAGACGTGGGTTAGGCCGCACGCCCGCGGTGTCCCAGACGGCATCGAGATGCGCTTCCGGTGGCATCGCTCCTTTTGAGTATCGAGTTCCAGATGGCGTCGCCAGCTGCTGGGCTTTGACGAACGCATGCGCAGACTCAGCGATTCGTCAGGCAACCAGCGCCCCAGCCTGGGTCGCAGCATTACTGTGTTCCGCAACCTTGGAGGGGAAGAGGCCGCCGAAGCGCCTCGCTAGGCCCGGAAACGGGCTCCTTAGCCGCGCCGTAATTCGGTCCCTTGTCCGGGCCGGTGCCCGCTGGACGTGGTGGTCTAGGCGTAGGGGAAACGACGCCATCTACAACATGATCACCGGGGACATACGCCACGGGCCCTTGATGGCGTTACGCACAGTAGCAAGACGAAAGGGGGACGGTGCTCCGGCCCGTGGACCGGTTCGTGGACCGGCGCACCAGATAATTCCAGAACAGCGAGTGCCGTCACTGCGATTACCCGTGCTATCTGTGCAGCTAGCGCGCATAGCTGCAGATGGCCGGGCTTCTTGTAAACGGCAGGTCAGCGGTTCGAATCCGCTCACCGGCTCCCAGTTCAGCAGTGGTATCGACCTCACCTCCTCCCCGATCCGTGGAACGAATAACGCTGATCCGG
>Ga0210386_10005462_pt1 | contig 10339 bp, 17 predicted proteins | sample IncBWH32OmetaG_FD_160091 | JGI IMG/M metagenome (GOLD analysis project Ga0210386, IMG submission 160091) | Forest soil microbial communities from Barre Woods Harvard Forest LTER site, Petersham, Massachusetts, United States - Inc-BW-H-32-O ... | reverse complement strand
CGCCGGTTTTTCGTTCTAACTCGAGCCGAGGCTCTAATTTAGCTCAGTAAACCAGACCGGTCCCGGTCGGCTTTTCGAGCGCCGAAGCGAGCGAGCGGTATTCCGCGCAATCGGTGCCGCAAATCTGGCCGATCTTGTTGAGGTGATACTGCGCCTGATCGCGGTTGCCCTGTTCGAGCTGCCACAGTCCGTAATACTGCCAGGTCCGCACATGATTGGGATCGGCCTGCAACGCGCGCTCGTACCAGATCTGCGAGACCTTGTAGTCGCCGAGCTTGCGATAGGAGTAGCCGATCAGATTAGCGACATCGGCGCGGTCGTCATGGCCGAGCGCCTTCAACTGCTCGATGGCCGCGGCGTAATCGTTGCGGTCATAGATCGTCGCATAGGCGGCGCGATAGCCTTCGATGAACTTGGGATCATCGATGCTCGAACTCCTGTTGCTCTTTTTCTTGGAATCCTTGCCAGAGTTGGTCGGCGGTGGCGACGGAACGTCGCCGCCAGCGGCGTAAGCCGATGTAACCAGAGGCACCGCGACCAGCGCGGTCACGTACATTGCCAGTGTCAAAATCCGGATCGCAAATTTGGTCATGCGTCTCTCCTGATATCGGTTAGGGCCATCCTATACCGAAGCCCGCTGTTTTGAACACCTGCTGAGACCGGACATTCCCGGGACATTTTTTTCACTTTTCCGGGAATTTTTTCGCCAACTGCATGGTCGGGCGCAGCCGAACATGGCGAAGATGTCATGCAGATGAACGAAGTCCGTCGCCGCGCTTCAGGATCGGTTCAACGCGCGACTCGTAATGTCGCAGCATGATCCACGAGCCCGGCCATCCGACCGGCCACTCCATGATCCCTTTCGAAAGAGGAGACCACTATGTTGAAGACCATTTCCGCGGCGCTGCTTGCAGTTTCCGTTCTCGCCGCCCCCGCGCTGGCGGCCACTCCCGGCAACACGGCCAAGGCGCATGTTATCAAGACCGAGCAAGTGAAGCCCAGCGTGCTGAACGCCAATGCCAAGATGGAGGGCCATCACGTCAGGCATCACCGTCATCATCGCGTCCACGAGCGGATGGGCGCGCTCAAGATGCACAGGTCCTCGAAGGTCGCGGTCAAGCACGTGACGCACACCGCCAAGCGCGGTTGACACCATCAGCGGGCGCGGCTTGATCCGCTGCGCCAGTTGCTTCCTGAATGTCCGGCCCGGTGCGCTGGCTTCTCCATGGCGCCGGGCCGACGCCATGTTGTCATGGCGATTGGCGCGGATATATTGGCGCGGACCTTGCTTATAAAGGCGGTTTCCCTTTGGTCTGCGGAAAGTCTAGAACCGCCGGGCAGACAGATATTTGAAAGACGGGTTGCACTTGAGGTTATCGGTCGTGGGGATATCGATAAAGTGCGTGGCGATCCTGATGTTGCCGATCGCACTCGGGGCCTGCGCGGGCGGCTTCCTGGGCAGCGACGAGGGCAAAAGCATGTCCTATACCGCCGATCGCAATGGCACCAACCAGCCGTTCCCCAATAACTACCGCTCCGAAATTCTGGCGTTCATGAAAACCTATCTCAACAATCCGGTTGATGTGCATGAGGCTGTGATAGCCGAGCCGGTGCAGCGGAGTATCAGCGGCGGGCACATGCGCTATGTCAGTTGCCTGCGGTTCGCCGCGCGGGAATCCGACGGCAGTTACCGCGAGCCGCGGGAGCGGGCGATACTTTTTGTCGATGGCCGGCTCGACCGCGTGGCCCAGAATGCCGACGAACTTTGCGCCGGGGCGGTCTATGCGGCGTTTCCGGATCTGGAAAAAATGACCCGGTAGCGTGTCATCGCGTCATCGCGTGGACAAATAGCGCCTCGCAATCTCCTCGTCTGGTTCCATAGATTTCCGGCTGGTTCCATGGATTTTTGGTCGGGCAAAGGCGCCGGCAATTGTGATCACTTTTTGGCGAGCTTTGAATCCGAATGCCACCTGTTGGACAAACGTAAGGCGGCGAAGTAGCCGCCTTGTCGGCAAAAATCGGCAAAAAATGCGAATCCTGATGGAACAAAATGGCGGCGTTGCTGCGCGGTAACAGTGGTGAAGCAAATGTGATCCGCGCCTGCCATCGAGCAACCAAATTGTCGCCACGATGTTTGATTGATGTCGATCACCACATAACGGGGAATTACTCATGAAGAAACTTCTGCTCGGCGCAGCGGCTTGTATCGTATTCGCTGCTCCTGCATTCGCGGCCGATCTTCCGGCCCGGACCTATACGAAGGCTCCGGCCTATACGGCGCCGCAAGCGGTCTATAACTGGACCGGCTTCTACGTCGGTGGCCATATCGGCGGCGCGTTCGGGGGCAACAACAGCCTCGGGGGAAGCAACGGCCAGTTTCTGGGCGGTGTGCAAGGTGGTGCCGACTACCAGTTCGCGACGAACTGGGTGATCGGTGCTGAAGCCCAGTATAGCTGGCTCACCGGCAACGGCGGCAGCGGCACCACGTTCCCGTTGGGAACTGTTGTAACCGGGAACACCCAGGAGCTTGGCTCGGTGACCGGTCGGATCGGCTACACTTGGGGTCCCGCGCTGCTCTACGCCAAGGGCGGTTATGCCTGGCGCGATGGCGTCAGTGTCGGCGCCAGCGCCGGCGGCCTACCAGTGGCCTTTACCACCGACGGTACGCACCGCGACGGTTACACCGTCGGCGGCGGTCTCGAATACATGTTCGCACCGAACTGGTCCGTCAAGGGCGAATACATGTACTACAATTTCGGCAGCACCACCTTCACCGGTGGACCCGCCGAGATCATCGGCGCCCGGTTCCGGGAAGACGAGCATACCTTCAAGCTGGGCGTAAACTATCGCTTCGGCTGGGGTGGCCCGGTAGCCGCGCGCTACTGACCAGGATTGCTTCGATATGGAAAAGGCCGGCTGCCCGCCGGCCTTTTTTGTGCTACCGGACTCGGATTCCTAGCCCCAGAGCTTGAGGACAATGTTAGGCACCGGCAGCGCGAGCCCCACGATCGGCGCCGGAAAGAGGCTGCGTGGAAACGCGATGTTGCCGGTCACCCGGTCCGGACACGAAAGCGCCACGTCCTATCGCGCTGACATCGATGGCTTGCGCGCGCTCTCCATCCTGTTGGTGGTGGGATATCACGCGCAGCTCTGGCTGGTTCCCGGTGGATTCATCGGGGTCGATATCTTCTTCGTCATTTCCGGCTTCCTGATTACCCGGATCATTCTCGGGCAGGCTGAAGTCGGCACCTTTTCACCCCTGGAATTTTATTCTCGCCGGATCAGACGAATATTTCCGGCGCTGATTCTCGTGCTGGCCGTCAGCTATCTGATCGGATGGTTTGTTCTGCTGCCGGATGGCTTTGCCTTACTTGGCCGCAGCACGGCGGCCGGCGTGGCATTTGTATCGAACCTGTTTCAGCTCGGACAGGCCGGCTATTTTGCGCCGGATGCGGCCGAAAATCCGCTGCTCCACCTTTGGTCGCTGGGTATCGAGGAGCAATTTTACATTTTCTGGCCGCCGCTTCTCTTGCTGATGTTCGGATCGAAACGCCGGGGCTTCTGGATGGCGGCCGTCGCGGTAGCTTCGTTTGGCGTCAGCCTGATGATCTTCTTCGGCTACAAGGAATGGTCATTCTATTCGCCGATATCACGCGCATGGGAATTATTGGCCGGCGGCATTGTTGCCAACCGCTACATCGAACATCCGCAGGCCGCCGCGCGGCAATTTCCGCACCGTGACAACCTGCTGGCGTCGATCGGTCTCATGGCGATCGCCGGCGCCGCGATCACGCTCAACACGGCCAGCCTGTTTCCCGGCGCCTATGCGTTGCTGCCGGTACTTGGCGCGGTGCTGATTATCATTTCGCCCAATTCGGCAGTGAACAGGATTTTACTGTCGAGCCGGCCGATGGTTCTGATCGGATTGATCAGCTATCCGCTCTATCTCTGGCATTGGCCGCTATTGTCCTATCTCTCGATCATGCGAAACGGCAATCCAAACCTCCTGGAGGTTTGGGCGGCCCTCGTTGTCGCGGCCGTTCTGTCCTGGCTGACATTTCGCTTTGTAGAAATCCCGCTTCGCCGGAAGCCGGCTGCCGTGCCCGGACTTTCTTTCGCGTTGCTGACGGTCGGCGTCGTGGGGATCGCAACCGCTGTTGGCACGGGCTTCGGTTTTCGGTTTCCCGCTGAAATTCGCGATATTGCGTTGATTCCGCAGCAAGACAATGCGGGTTTTCGCGACAAGTGCTTTTTGGAGGCACCCGGCGCCCGGCTTGATGCGAACTGCATCGAGCAGGGCGATAAGCCCCTTTTGTTTGTGTGGGGGGATTCCACTGCCGCCGCGCTTTATCCCGGCTTGAAAAAGGCCCAGGAGACCATCCCGTTCCGGCTGGCGCGCTTTACCGCTCCGGGATGCGCACCGATTTTGTCCGCCAAGGTCAATTGCGATGCGGTGAACAATCTCGTGTTTGGATTGCTGAAATCGTCGCATCCCAGGATCGTCCTGTTGCACGCGCTGTGGGACCGGAGCGACGATCTCGACAAGCTTCAGGAAACCATCAGGCAATTAAAGGCCATCAACGTCGCGCGAATCGTCATCCTGGGGGCGCCGCCGCTGTGGAAGCGCACGCTCCCGCATTCGCTCGTCAACTATTACCGCTTTCGGCATGTGATTGCCGACCGGATCTCATCAGGCGTGTCCGGGGCGGATGGCGACGCAAAGATGGAAGCGTTCAGCCGGGCGGCCGGCGTCGAATATATCTCGGCGTGGCGCGCGTTGTGCGACCAGGAAGGATGCCTGACGCGCGTCGGCCCGGCGGCCAGTGACGTGGTCACGACTGACATCGTGCATTTATCGGATGCCGGTTCAAAGTTCCTCGTCAAGGCGATCGAAGGAAGCTTGTTCAGGCCCGACTGAGCGCATTTCAGGTGCGGCGTTTCAGAGCCGCCTTCGGAGTATTTCGGCAGGACATTTCAGTAGGGCGCGGTTTGGCCGAACAAAAAATAATTTCCCCCGGTCACGAAACTTTTGTTCCGGTCGGTTATTGTGGGCCGAGCCGATTGTTGGACAACAAACATGCGTGTTTTGACGTTAGCGTTGGTCTTTTCCGCGATTGCCATGCCCTGCCTGGCCCAGACCGTCCTGAAATCCGAACCGCTTTTGCTGGCGCCCTACGAAATCGCTTTCGTGCAGGATGCGTCATGTCCAGTCGGGAAGGTGCTCAAGATCACGGGCGCGATTCGAGGGCTGCATCGCAGGAAAGCCTGCGTGGCGCTGGCCGGCGAGCAGGCGTCGCTGGTCGAGGCGACGCCGTAGGCACGTTCCGGTACGCGAAAGTGACGCCGCGTGGCCGGGATGACTGCGGTTGTGGTTGTGCTTGCGCGGTTGCTGACCTCCGGCCCGGATAAACCTGATCTCACGAGCTCAGATGTAAATCCCGTTCGGCTTCGCGCTCGGCGTCGGCCTGATTCCTGGCCGGATCTTCCTCTGGGTCGGGCCGGCAGGGCCTGATCTCGTAATCGTTGTCCAGCAGCGGCCGCGGCGCCGGCCTGTCCGATTCGGTCGCCGCATCGACCACGAGCCCGCTTTGCCGTGCCAGCTTCCAGACATCCGCCTCGGTTGGATAGGCCTTGCTCAGCTTGGCCTCGTTGCAAAACAGCGCGTAGGGCATCGTTTGGCTCCGCTAAAACATCTTAACGCCTCAGGCGATCCCCGGTTGCAGCCGAAAAGCGGCGGCATTTCCAGCAGAATCGGGCGATCGGCGGGGCCGCTTTTGTGCGAGTCCCTGAGTCGTAAACGAGTCCTGAATCCTGCGAAAAATAAACCCCGAGACTCCCCGGCTAGAATCGCCCGATGTTTCGCCCCGCCATGGGAACGATCCTGCAAACCTCCTGCGAGCGCGTGCACATCACGCTGACGGTGACCTTGTTGGCCGCCTGCGTGGCCAATCTGGTGCTGGTTTGCGCCTGGCTTTAGCCGGCCGGTCATCATTTTTTGGGCAGGTCGGGTCAATTAGCCGCCGGTCGCAAAGTTGTCGCTGCGCACCGCCCAGCCGGTGACGCGGCCCTCGATCAGCGAACAGATCACATAGAGCGCCACGCCAAGGAGGGCCAGGATGAAAAGCCCGGATCTGACCGGGGCGCGGCAGCACGATCTCCGAAACCGAACCATGGAATGGGACGCTGAGCGGCCGGCAAATCCTGGACGAAGTCACCACGCGGCGCGACCTGCGCTTCAACACGGTCGCGGAATCAAACTCGTTCGAAATGCTGAGAGGGCTTGCTTTTCGCTGCAACCTGATCTCGTTCCAGATCGAGATCGGTGCGCCGTCCGGCGACCTCGGCATCGGACTGACCGGCCGCCCGGTCGACGTGAGCGATCTTCCGACCGCGGACCTCGTTCTTTGTCAGTTGCGCGGCCGCAGTCTTCCGGTCGCCGCGGCGACATTCGCCGAACTGATGCTCAGGAGCATGCAGGAAATCCCGGCGGGGCAGGGACCTTGGAAGCCAGCGCGCCTTAAATGCCGAACACCCAGACCGTGATAATCGCGCCCAGCACCGCCAGGCCGGAAATGGTCCAGCCGGTCATGTAGGCCGAGTCGTCATCGCCCGGCCGGTCCACCATGTTGTCGTGCCACTGAGACATGATCGCCTCCTGTCCGTTAACGGATTAATCGCGGCGGCGCCTGCCGGTTCCCTCAGGATTCCCAGGGAAACGTGTTAATTGGCGGACAGTGGCGTCCCGGCGGTCCGAACCAGTCGGTCCGCCTTCTGCGGGACGTAGGTGTTCTCCGGCTGCTCCCGCGCGAAAAAGCTGAAGGCCACAAACAGGGCACAGAACGTCAACCCTGCCAGCATGACCCTGCGGTGGGTGCCTTTGTCGGCGGTGTGGAATGACGAGGACATGCTAAAGCCATACGCCTTGCACTTCAGCGCGCAATCTGAATCGAACTTTAACCTTGCGGATGAACGTTACCCACGGCGCAAATTTTAACAGAACTGAATCTGTTGCCCCGCCCCGCCGCGCTGGCGGCCACGGCGGCTCGGTAATAACGGGTGAAAAGAAGGCCCCGACATGCGGGGCCTTTTGTCTTTTAAGCAGCCTCGGCCGCAGAAGCTTTCTTGTTCACGCGCCGGTACATGCCGCGCGGTTTGACAGCCTATGCCGCCAGTTCTTTCCGTACCGCGGCGGCGCCGTTGCCGACCTTATCGACCGCCTTCTGAAGTTCTTCCTTCGACACCTTCAGATGCTTGGTCCAGTACTGAACCTCCAAGGGATCATGCATATTGATCTTCGAGCGGTCGTGGCCCTTGTTTTTTAGGCTTTGGTTTTTGAGGCTTTGCATTTCGTCCTCCTCATGAAATCAAAACCAGAAAATCAAAGCCAGGCGTCGTTGTTTCTGAGTGTTTTCTGAAGCGCTTGCAGGCGTCGATCGCCTTGTTCGAGAACATCAACGGTCGATTTTCTCCCTGGTGGATCATTCTCTCGACCGTGTCCATCAAGACCCGCGTAGCGATCTGCGGCTTCTCCGGTCCGCGATCAAGGTAATTCCACGCGATTTGAATCGAGCTCTCCATCAAGTTCGCTACCGATCTGCGCATGGAGAGCCAACAAGACTTTTTGAGTTTTGTTCCTGGGTACCGTTTTGCACATCACCAGTGGTTGTGTGGTGTTCTTGAAGCCCCCTTTGGCCGACGCGACTGGATTTTGACGGCAACGATGGCTCGCGCTCGATCGGCTGAAAAGCACTTTGCGGACGAAGTTATTTTTTGCTGAGCCGTCCCACCTTGCGGGCGTGGTCCCAAACCTCGACGTCGACGTCGTCGAGATATTGCCTGGCGGCTTCCAGCGCGGCTTCGTCGGTTGGCGCGACCATTTCCCTGCGCGAAATCACGCGGTCGTTTTTGTCGATCAGATAGATGCGGTAATTTGGCATGGTGTCCCCTTCGGGGAACAACGCCCGACGGCTGGATCTTTCGAGCATGGAGCCATGCCGGAACCCGTGGAACTCGCATCGGCGAAATCGGGAACCGGCAGAAGCAATTGAAGGCATTGAAGATTATAGCTCTCTCAATTGGTGCGGATGGGTGAGCTATGGACCAGGCGAGTTCAACATACGGAGCGCGTCCGCCGGTTGGTTGGTCCGGCAAGGTGACCTTTTTACTCAAGGCGTTTGTTGGATTTAGCCAGGGAATATGAGGTGCAGATCGAAACGATTCAGCAGAAAGCGCACGTAGTTCGGCCGGGTCGGCACGACGCCCGCTTGTTTCCCAAACGCGTCGCGATGAAGATGTCGCCTTTAGAGATTGCCCGGAGTAGATGGATCGGGTTCGGTCGCGAGCAATGGTGCTGTCCTGTTCGGCCTCTTTGCAATTGTGCCGCTCTATCGGCGCCGAGCCACGGCAACCCCCAACAGAAACGCGATCAACAGTGAACCGAGCGGCGCTTCGCGCGCAATATTGCTCAAAATGCTCAGCGGTCTGCCGGGCTTTTTCCCCTCATCTATCGCGTCGCCGATGCGACGGATGGCTTCTTTTACTGCGTCTGAAATTTCCACGATGGCGGACTTCGGCTCCGCAGCGGGGTCTAGGCCATCGTAAACCAGTGGGGGCGCTGGGCTGTCCTCGCTCATGGCTAAATCTCCTGGGCCAATGGCAGCCCAATCGATCAAACCGGGAATCGTTCCGATTAAGGGGCGTCTCCGGGCGGGGGCGGTGTTTTTCCAGGGTGCCGGGCGGCCCGGCCCATCAAAAACGCCGCTCGAGCCGGTTGTTCATCGCAAGCAGGATCATTTGGGTTCCAGTGTCGGGTGCCGAGCCGACAACAAGCCCCCCAATCGCGATGATGTTTGCTGGTCGTTGGTAACGTTCCTTTACGTCACCACACAACCAACCCCAAGTAACTAGCCCCGTCGGCAATGCAGGCGGGGATTTTTTTGTCGAACGCCGACGTCGACGCTGGGTCCTCACGTCGCCGGCAGGCTAGCGATGACGCAGGCAAGTTTGCGCGGGTAGCCGAGCTGGCCAGACGCCACGGCTATTCTCTGCGCTGCATCACGGACCCCAACTCAAGCGCCTGATTTGAAAACTCGTCCATTAAGGGCAGATCGGCGAAAAGTCCGCCTTGGGTCAACAGTCTGCCCCCAGCTCCGGACATTCTCAGCGTCCGTCATGCTGCCGCAGATGATCCGCGGTTTGAAACTGGCCGAGACGGCAAAACGCACCACCGAAATTCTCGCTTATCCAAGGCTCGGCTATCGGACTAAGCGTAGGCCGGCGGAATTGTCCGGCGGTGAACAGCTACTTTTATGTCCAAATATTTCAAGAAACTCTTGGCGCACAGGGATTTCTTAAATTTTTTTAATACCTTTTTCCTGCATATGTTGCAGGCAAGCAATAGCAATATGAGACAGCGCTGGTAAGAGTCTCGGCGGAGATTTGGGGCAAACACAGCTTCACAAGCAGGGGATTCAGATATGAAGCAACTCATCATTCTCGCGGCAGCAGCGATCACGGTTGGAGCCGTGGCACCGGCCGCCGCCGCGGACCTTCCCGCTCGAGCACCGGCGACCTATTCGAAGGCGCCAGCGATCGTTGAGGCTGCCTATGACTGGAGCGGCTTCTATGTGGGTCTCAATGGCGGGGGCGCCACCAGCTCCATTGACTGGAATGAGGATGGTTTCGGGGACGAAGGTAGCCATAACGCATCGGGCGGGACGGCTGGTGGCCAGATCGGCTACCGTTGGCAAATGTCATCCTTGGTGTTCGGCTTGGAAGCGCAGGGCAACTGGGCTGATTTCGCCGGCAGCAACATCAGCCTCCAGACCGGCCTTCAGAATCAAACCAAGATCGACTCATTTGCCTTGTTCACCGGTCAGATCGGCTATGCTTGGGACCGGGCGCTGCTTTATGTGAAGGGCGGTGCCGCGATGACGGACAACACGTACAACGTCTTCACGGGTCCGGGCGGCGGCTTGGTCGATAATGCGAACGAAAGCCGCTGGGGTGCTGCGGTCGGCGTCGGCTTCGAATATGCCGTCGCCGCGAACTGGTCGCTCGGCTTCGAATACGATCACCTGTTCATGGGCAACAACGACGTGATTTTTGTCTCCGGCACGGGCGACCATATCAACGAGAACGCTGATATCTTCACTGCGCGCCTCAACTACAAGTTCGGTGGCCCGATGGTGGCCCGCTATTAAGCCAAGCGGACCAAGCAAGGCCTTCTTCCTCGACCTATCAAAACCCCGGCCCGTTGGCCGGGGTTTTTTGCTGATGTCGCGGTGGGAAATCGCCGCCGCATTAACCAACGGGTTTTCTCAAACTGACCCACCACCCA
>Ga0210386_10005461_pt1 | contig 10342 bp, 10 predicted proteins | sample IncBWH32OmetaG_FD_160091 | JGI IMG/M metagenome (GOLD analysis project Ga0210386, IMG submission 160091) | Forest soil microbial communities from Barre Woods Harvard Forest LTER site, Petersham, Massachusetts, United States - Inc-BW-H-32-O ... | reverse complement strand
CCAAAACAGCCCGCGCTCACCCCAGGCGCGCCGGCAGCCCCAGCTCGGCGAAGATCCGCTCGGTGTCGAGGAAGAACGTCATCCGGCTGATCCGCCCGCCGGACACCTCGTGCACCTGCAGCGCCCAGGGGACATGGCCGCCGGCCGGATCCGGCTTGTACTGCCCCCAGGCCGGCATGCCGTTCACCTGGCCCGCGGGCACCATGACTGAGTCCCGGCACGTGCTAGGCAGCGGCTCGAGCATAAACCGGATGATGTCCCCGGCGCCCCTGACCCAGAAGGTGAACGGCGGCATGGTCATCAGCGCGTCGTCCTGCAGCAGCGTGACGAGTTGCTCCATGTCGTACCGCTGGAACGCGTCCACGTACTTGGCCAGCAGTTCGCTGTTGTCCGTGTCGACCTCGACCGGCCGCTGCTCTTCTGGCAAGGCCGCCAGCGTGGCCCGGGCTCGCTGCAGCGCGCTGTTGACCGCGGCCACGCTCGTGCCCAAGGTTTCGGCGGCCTCGGCCGCGGGCATCCGCAGCACCTCGCACAAGATCAGGGTGGCCCGCTGCCTGGCCGGCAGGTGCTGCAGCGCCGTCACGAAGGCCAGCCTGATCGTGTCCCTGGCTACCGCGATGTCGGCCGGGTCGCCGTGCTCGGGCACGACCTTGCTGTCGGAGATCGGCGAGATCCAGATGTCGTCCGGGTGCCAGTCGCCGAGCAGCGACTCCACCGGCGGTGACGCGGGCCCCAGGTCGATCGGCAGCGCGCGGCGCTGGCGGCCGCGCAGCATGTCCAGGCAGATGTTGGTGGCGATCCGGTACAGCCAGGAGCGCACGCTGGACCGCCCCTCGAAGCCGCCCGCCGCGCGCCAGGCCCGCAGCATGGTCTCCTGCACGGCGTCGTCGGCTTCGAAACCTGAGCCCAGCATGCGGTAGCAGTAGCCGGTGAGCTCACGGCGGTACTGCTCGAGCGTGTCCGGGCTGATGTCGGCGGGCGCGGTCGATGACATAGTTCATTACCCTACGTCGGCCCTCTGACATTTTCGCGGGACATACCAGCCTTGAAGAGCAACAAGCTCAGGCCGGCTCCATCCCGTACCTGCTCATCAGCTCGCGCTCGTCCTCCCGCGACGGCGGCTGGCCGGAGGCCCACAGCCGGTGCAGCTCCTCGAAGTAGCCGTCCATGGCCGGCGCGTGCAGGACCAGCAGCCTGGCCGGCTCGGTGCCCCGATTCCCGAACGTATGGGCCGCACCCCGCGGCACCAGCAGGAAATCGCCGGGACCGCCGCTCACCTCGGCGTCGTCCAGCCAGAAGGTGATCGTCCCGTCCAGCACGAAGAACGCCTCCGAGCAGTTCACGTGCCGGTGCGGCGGCGGGGTCCGGGCGCCGGGCGGCACGGTGCGCTCCATCAGTGAGAAGTCCCCGCCGGTCTGGGCGGCGACGGCCTTGAACGCCATCACGTTCCCCCGCGCGGTCAGCATGTGGCCCTGGCCTGATGGCACGACACCGGTCATAGGCCTATTGTGCCTACGTGAGCGACCTGCTGGCCGACGCGGTAGCCGAGCTGTACGGCTGCGACCCGGACGACTTCACGCCGCGCCGCCAGGAGCTGGCTGCCGCGGCCCGCGAGGCGGGCCAGTCCGCGGCGGCCAAGCAGATTTCCGGGCTGCGCAAGCCGACCCGTTCGGCCTGGGTGGTGAACCAGCTGGTCCGTGCCGACCCGGAGGTGGCGTCCCGGCTCGCCGCGCTGGCCGCCGAGCTCCGCGACGGGGCGTCGGACGGCGCCAGGATCAGGGAGCTGACCACGGCCCGCGGTCGGCTGGTCGACGAGCTCACCCGCCAGGCCCTGCGGGACCTGCCCGCGCCGCCCGCCGCGCTGCGCGAGGAGGTCACCGCCACCCTCGACGCGGCCATCGCAGACCCCGAGGTGGCGGCCAACCTGGGCACGCTGGTCCGCGCCGCCCACTGGGCCGGTTTCGGCCTGGCCCCGCTGCCCGCCTCCGCGCCCGCTCCCCGCCCGGCCAAACCCGCCACCCCCGCTCCGGCTGAGGCCGCAGCGGACCGCGAGCGCCGTCACCGCGAGAAAATCCATGACGCCGAACGAGCTGTGGCTGAAGCCGATCGGGCCACCGAGGCCGCCGACGCGGCGGAACGTGACCTGGAGCAGACGGTCCGGCGGCTGGAGGCCGAGCTGGCCGACGCGCGCCAGCAGCTCGCGCAGGCGCGGCGGCAGGCGTACCAGGCTGAGTCCAAGCGGCGCCGGGCCGCGGCCGAACTCGGCAGGCTGCGCGAGTAAACCTTCTCAGCCGCCAGTGCCTCTTATACAGATGAGCCACTGAGTGCGAGCTGAAATTTGAGGGTCCTATGAGGTTGCTGGAGGTGTTGCCTGTGACGTTGCCCGCGGACGGCAGTCCGGTTGAGCCAGCCGGATTCCGCGACTTCGTCCAAGCGCGGTCGAACGCGCTGTTGCGGTCGGGCTGGCTGCTGACTGGTGACTGGCCGAGCGCCGAGGACCTGGTGCAGACCGCGCTCGCCGCGGCCTGGCCGCGGTGGGACACCCTGGTCAGGCAGGACGCGCCCGAGGTCTACGTGCGCAAGATCATGGTCAATACCTGGCTCCGCTGGCGGAAGCGGCGCTGGAACGGCGAGGTGGCGACCGCGCGGCTGCCCGAGCTGCGCGCCTACGGGGACGTGTTCGCCCAGGTCGACGCCCGCCAGGCCCTGATCGCGGCGCTGGACCGGCTGCCGGCCAGGCAGCGGGCGGTGGTCGTGCTGCGCTATTTTGCCGACCAGACCGAGGCGCAGACCGCGGCGGCGATGGGCTGCTCGGTCGGCGCGGTGAAGAGCCACGCGTCCAAGGCCCTGGCCAGGCTGCGGGACGCGCCGGGACTATCCGAGCTGATGACTGGAGGTGTGGCGTCGTGAACACCGAGGGCCTGACCAGGCAAGAACGGCAGCTCGCGGAGATGCTGCACCGCGTCACCCCCGAGCCGCCGCGCGGGCTGAGCACAGAAGATGTCGCGGCCCGGGTGGCCAGCCAGGCCGGGCCCCGCCAGGCCGGGTCCCACCAGCGGCACGCGCGGCTGAGTCCGGCGAACCGGGGCTGGACGCGCAAGTGGGCGCCCGTGCTGGCCGCCGCCAGCGTGTTCGTGGTGATCTCGGTCAGCGCGGGAGCGGTGGTCGGGCTGACCAGCCACCACAGTCCGGCACCCGTACGGGGCAGCCGGCCGACGTCTACCGGCCCGGCGTCATCTCCGGCGTCGTCGCCATCCCCGGGGCAGACGTCGGTCGGCCCGAGTTTCGCGCCGAAGACCGTCGCCGGCGGGATCTGGGGTACTGAGCTGATCAACCACCAGAAACCGCCGTTTACCCAGGACACGCTGGCCGGGGGAGCGGACTCGCTGTACACCCTCGCGCCCGGTTACCTCGACCGGATCAAGCCGGCCACCGGGCAGGTCGTCGCCCGGGTGCCGTTCGAGGCGGCGGGCACCGAACCGCCGGTCGTCGCGGGCGGCACCGTCTGGGTGGTGTCGTCCTACACCGACACCGATGTCGTGCTCGAGGGCTTCAGCAGCCAGACGCTGGCGTCGGCCGGGTCGGTCCGCGTGCCGGTCACCGGCCAGCTGGCCGGGACCCCGTCGGGGGTGATCACCAGCGGTCCCGACGGTCACCTCTACGTCGCTGCGGGCAGCGCGGTGGCCGTGGTCGATCCCGGCCACGGCGTGATCAAGACCATCCCGGTATCCGCGGGTCCGGTGAGTTCGGTCGCCGTCTCACCTGACGGAGCCAAGCTCTACGTCAGCACCGGCTCCTTCGAGCTGCTGACCTATGACGTGGCCACCGGCGCGAACACCGGATCTTCCTCCGCTCAGGGCATCGGCAGCTTCATCGGGAACCTGGTCGCGACCGCGGGCGGCGTCTGGGGCACCGTCGGCGTGGGCATGTCGGAATGGACCTGGTTCGCTCCCAACGCGAACCTGGACCAGCTCATCCGGGCCAGCCAGGCGGTAGGCGCAGGCGCGGATTCGGTCCCGACCTACAGCGGCGGCGTCGTATGGCTGGCAGGCTCGACCACGCTGGAGTGCGTGAACCCCGACACCGGGCAGAAGCTGGCCAGCGTCGCGATTCCCACCGACAGCGGGGTGCTTGAGCACTTCGGCCGGGTGACGGTGACCGGCGGCGGCGTGTACGCGTACTACTCCGATGCCAAGGCCAACCTGGCCGGGCTGGCCGCCCTGACGGACACCCCGGCCGCCTGCTCAGGCTGACCGGCGAACCTGGCGCGGGCTGATCCCTGCCAGCCCGCGCCGCCTAACTGCCTCCTCCGTCCGCCACCCGTTCCGCGGGTGGCGGCGGAGGAGGCGGTGTTCCGTCGCCGAACGGCCGGCCGCCGAGCTCGGCCCGCCGGTGCGGCTTGAGCCAGCCGGACTCATCCGGGCCGTCCGGCACGATCCCGGACGGGTTCAGGTTGGTGTGCACCCGGTAGTAGTGCTGCTTGGTCTGGGCGAAGTCGATCGTGTCGCCGAAGCCGGGGGTCTGGTACAGATCCCGCGCGTAGGCCCACAGCACCGGCATCTCGGCCAGCTTGTTCCTGTTGCACTTGAAGTGGCCGTGGTAGACCGCGTCGAACCTGGCCAGTGTCGGCCAGAGCCTGACGTCCGCCTCGGTGATGGTCTCGCCCACCAGGTACCGGCGGGTCGTGAGCCGCTCGGACAGCCAGTCGAGCCGGGCGAACAGCTTGCCGTAGGCCTTGTCGTAAGCCGCCTGGCTGCTGGCGAAGCCGCAGGCGTACACGCCGTTGTTGACGTCGGTGTAGACGGGCTCGCTGATCTCCTCGATCTCGTCCCGCAGCTGCTCCGGGTACAGGTCGGGCGCGCCGGGGCGGTGGAACGCGGCCCACTCCTGCTCCAGGTCCAGCGGTATCTGCCTGAAGTCAGAGGTCACCACGGCGCCGGCCTCGATCTCCACGATGGCCGGGACGGTGACGCCGCGATCGTAGCCGGGCACGGCCTTCTCGTACGCCTCGCGCAGCCAGTGGATGCCGAGCACCGGGTCGACTTCGCCCGGGTCCAGGTCGAAGGTCCAGCTTCGCCAGTCGTGCTCGGGTCCGCAGATGCCCATGGACAGCGCGGACTCCAGGCCCATCAGCCGCCGGACGATCATCGCCCGGTTTGCCCACGGGCAGCCTCGCGCCACCACCAGCCGGTACCGACCGGCCTCCACCGGGAACGTGCCATTGTGCCCGCCGGCCGTGATCCGTCCGTCCAGGTACTTGGTGTCCCGGACAAATTCTCCAGTGCTCACTCTCCGGGCGTTACCTCCGGCCGCCGATCTCAAACCCTCGGCCCTGCCGCCGTTCCGCTGCCAGGCTGCCGGCCCGCTCGCGGCTAGCGGATCCCGGCCCAGTTGAACCGCTCGTCGCCGGCCGGATCGTCGGCCACCGTCATCGTCTGGCCGAACAGCGCGGTGGTCCGCCCCGTGGTGTCGTACGGCGTCCAGCCCGGCTGCCCCTCGGCGATGAAGTCGACCCACGCCCGGTGGACCTGGTCCGCGACGGCCTGCGATGGGGTGTCGCCGATGCGGGGCCGGACCTGCTCCTGGGCGACGGTGCCGAACACGAACGGGATCTCCGCTCCGTGGCAGGCGCCGAGCTGGTGGTTGTCCCGCGGTTCGGGCTGGTCGAAGCGGTACATCCAGGTGCGGCTGGTGCCTGAGGCGGCTCGCGCTTCGGCGACCCGGACGGCCGGAATCCGGAAGAACCAGTCGCTGATCAGGGCGGCCATGATGTCACCTGGACTGCCGTCGGGCTGGCTGGCGCGGTAGACCGCCAGCCCTTCCGGAGGCAGCCCGTACCCGTCGGCCACCGCCTCCAGCGTGGCGTCATCGATGAGGTCGATGGTGCCCGCCGCGACCAGGAACAGCCGCGCCTCGTCGCGGTTGGATCCGATCATCAGCGGGACTGCGCTGCCCTGGCCCGCGGCGATGGCGGTGATCGGCGCGGCCGGCAGGACCGCCCCGTCGACGGCGGGCGCGAACGGCAGCAGGCTCAGCGCGAGCTGCCCCCAGCGAGCCGGTTCGGGTGTCGTCTGCACCTCCACTACCAGATCCGATGCGGTCTGCACCAGCGTGGCCAGCGGCACCGCCTTGATCGCCTCCCGGTCGGCGGGGACACCGAGCGCGTCGGCCAGGTAACCGCCGACCATCCGGGCCACCTCCGCCGTGAGCGTGTGGGCCGCGGCGCCGCTCTGCGCGATGGCCTGCGCGAACAGTCCTTCGGCCAGCGGCATGGACAGCAAGGTGGTGACGCTCATCGCGCCGGCCGATTCACCCGCGACGGTGACGCGGGCCGGGTCGCCGCCGAAGGCCCAGATGTTGGCCTGCACCCACCGCAGCGCCGCCAGCTGATCGAGCAGGCCGAGATTGGCGATGCCGTCATCGAGGAACAGGAAACCTTCGGCGGCCAGCCGGTAGTTGATGGTGACGCACACGACGCCGTCGCGGGCGAAGGCCGCGCCGTTGTACTCGGGTACCGATCCAGAGCCGTTCATGAACGAGCCGCCGTGGATCCAGACCAGCACCGGCAGGCCGGGCGCGTGCGGGTCGGGCGTCCATACGTTGAGGTTCAGGCAGTCCTCACCCGCGATCACGACCTCGGGAAACAGGGGAGTGTACTGGGGCGGGTAGTCGCCCTTGGGCACGGTCGGGCCGAACGCGGTCGCATCCCGCTCGCCGTCCCAGGCCCGGACCGGCTGCGGCGGCCGCATCCGGTTCTCGCCGAACGGCGGCGCGGCGTAGGGCAGGCCGAGGAACGCGTGCACGCCGGACTCGCTCCGCCCGCGGACGGCGCCGTCCTTGAGCTGGACCACCGGGGATTGCATCATCTCGCTCATTTATCGCTCCATTGCAACGTTTGCTCAACCTGTTGCATACTGTCTCTCGGCACCGCCGTGCTGTCAAGATCGCCCGGGAAGGCCCGGGAGCCGGCCGGAGAACAGGAGGCAGCCCGGATGCCCGCCCGCGGTCCACGTCCCGCAGACGCGCTGCGTACCGCGGAAACGCCGCTGCGCCGCCAGCTCGCCGGGACGGCGGCGCGGCCGACCGCGCTTGATGCTTTCCGCTGCGCCCGCCGGACCTTCCTGGCCGGTGACCGGGTGGACATGCAGGCCCTGGCCAAGAACCTGAACGTCGACCGGGCGACGCTCTACCGCTGGGTCGGCTCCCGCGAGCAGCTGCTCACCGAGATCCTCTGGTCGCTGATCGAGCCCACCGTCACCGGGCTGCGCGCCGCGCACCTAGCTGCCCCCGCGCCCGCCGATGCCCCCGCGCCTGCCGATGCCCCCGCGCCTGCCGATGCCCACGGACCTGTCGTCGGCGGTCAGTCGCCGGCCGCGGCCGTTGTTACCGGCACCGTGCGCGCCGTCATCTCCAGCCAGGGCATGCAGCGATTCCTTGACCGCGAAGGCGAACTGGCCCTGCGGCTGCTAACGACCAGGGCGTGCGGCTTTGAGACCCGGGTCATCGGCCTGATCGGCGACCTGCTCCGTGACGAGGCCGCGGCGGGACGCCTGCACGCTACCGTCCCCGCTGCGGACCTGCCCTACGTGCTGGTCCGCATTATGGAGTCCTACATCTACCTCGCCCTGATCACCGGCGAGCATCCCGACGCCGACCGCGCCGCCCGAGTCATCAGCGCACTGCTGCCCGGGTTAGGCCCCATCCCGTCATAGCCCAATGACGCTGAGCTCCCGGCCGGCTGTCGCGGTCAGCGCCAAGCCGCTCGCCTGGATGACTCCCGCCTGCACCGCCAGTCACATTTCAGTCCGTTCCCCGTCAACGTGCGAGACCAAGCCCACGATTCGGGGATCTGTCTCGCACAATCATTCGAGTCAGCTGGGTGTCATCACTGGGATTGGCGCGACGGACGCTTGGCCGGTCTGGAATCCGGAACGTTAAGCGCATGGCCTTGTAGCCGCCCTAAAGCTTCTGCATAGCCGCAAATTAGGCCGCCGCCGGGTGCCGGTCTCCTCGTGCCGCCTGAGCTGCGGCACCACGGCCGGAAGTATCTCATCCCGATACTGGTGCATCGGGTTAGGTAAGCCTAAGCTAAGCTTCCTGCGACCGAGCGCAACAACGGCCTGAGTCCAGGGAAGGGTAGATGAGCAAGAGAAAGACAGCGGTCCCGAGTCGCCTGGCCGGATACGCGGCACTGCTCATAGCGGTCCTGCTGGCAGGTGCCTGCAGCTCCTCGGCGTCATCTTCAGCGGCGGCCTCGCCCTCGGCGTCATCCTCGGCCACCGCGATCGCGGCGACCTGTGAGCATGTCGGCGCGGTACTCAGCGACGGGCCGGACCCCGATGCCGACCCCGTTGGGTTCGCCGAGGCGCATATTCTCCTGCTCCGCCAGATCAGCACACCTGACCAGTCCCTCCGCGGTGCCCTGGTCCAGCTCGCCGACGCCAACCAGAGTTTCGTGGCCAGCAACGGGAAAAGCGCTAACGCCAAGGAGGCAGTCGCGGTGGCCGACAAGAAGCTCAACTCGATCTGCCCGGGCGCCGCCTCATGACGCGCTGGCGTATGGCCGTCACGGCCGCCGCGGCCCTGACGGCAGGGGCCGTGCTCGCGGGCTGCGGTTCGTCGGGCTCGACGGGATCGTCGTCTGTCGCAGCTTCAACCGGCCAGTCGATCACCTTGTTCAGCGGCCAGCATGAGCAGACGGTCGACGGGCTGGTGACCGCCTTTGAGAAGCAGACCGGCATCACGGTCAACGTCCGCAGCGACGACGAGGACACCCTCGCTGACCTGATCTCAGTGCAGGGATCGCACTCGCCCGCCGATGTCTTCTACACGGAGAACTCGCCGCCGCTTGAGTTCCTGCAGGAAAAGGGCCTGCTGTCCCCGGTGGCCCCGGCCGCGCTGGCCGAGACCACGGCTAAGTACAACTCGCCGCAGGGTGACTGGCTGGGGGTTTCCGCCCGGGTCAGCGTGATCATCTACAACCCGTCGCTGATCGCCGAGAGCCAGCTCCCGACCAGCGTGCTGCAGCTCGCCAACCCCAAGTACAAGGGCAAGCTCGCCTTCGCCGCGGGGGAGACCGACTTCCAGCCGATCGTCACCTCGGTGCTGAAGACCTACGGCAAGTCAGCCACGCTGAGCTGGCTTGACGGCATCAAGTCGAACGCCGCGAGCCATATCGTCCCGGACAACGAGACGATCACCGACGAGGTGAACCGCGGCCAGGTCGCTTTCGGCGTCATCAACCAGTACTACTGGTACCGGCTGCAGGACGAGGTCGGCGCATCGGGGATGCACTCCCAGATCACCCACTTCGCCCCGCATGACCCCGGGTACGTCATCGACGTCTCCGGCGCGGCCGTGCTGAAGTCGAGCAAGCACCAGGCGGCGGCCCAGAAGTTCGTCGCCTTCCTGGGGAGCAAGCAAGGGCAGGAGATCATCGCGCGAGCCGCGGGCAACGAGCAGAGCTATGAGTACCCGCTGGGCGACAGCGTGACCACGTCGGCACCTGAGACGCCATTCAATCAGCTGCAGCCGACCTCGATCACGATCGCCGAGCTCGGCGACGGATCGACGGCGATCGGCCTGCTCCGCCAGGTCGGCCTGCTGTGAGGCCGCGTACGGCCCGGCCTGCCTCGGGTACGCGTTCGGGCCGGGACCGCTGATGGCCGCGGGCACGCTGACCCGGCTGGGTCCGCAGGGCACGGTCAGCGCGCGCCGGGCCCGGCGCCCGGTCATCCTGCTGGCGATCAGCTCCGTGGTGGCGGCGGTCCTGGCTCTTCCGCTGGTGTTCCTGCTGGTCGAGACCCACGGTGCCGGCGCCGCAGATGTAGAGCACCTTATTTTCCGGCCGCTGACCCGCACGCTGCTGTGGAACACCATCCGGCTCACCGTCGTGGTCACCGCGGCGTGTGCGGTGATCGGAACCGGCGCCGCGTGGTGCATCGAGCGGACCGACCTGCCGGGCCGCCGGGTCTGGGCCGTGCTCGTGGTGGTCCCGCTGGCGATTCCCGACTTCGTGGTGAGCTTCGGCTGGAACTCGCTGTGGACGTGGGCGCACGGCTTCGCCGGGGCCGTCATCGTGATGAGCCTGGCCGTGTACCCGCTGGTGTACCTGCCGGTGGCCGCCAGCTTGCGGATGGCGGACCCCGGGCAGGAGGAAGTGGCGCGGAGCCTGGGTTCCGGGCGGGTCCGCACCTTCGTCCGGATCACGCTCGGCCAGGCCAAGGGGGCCATCCTCGGCGGCTGCCTGCTCGTGGCACTGGTGATGCTGGCCGAGTACGGTGCGTTCGAGATCCTCGGTTACCAGACCTTCACCACCGAGGTCTTCACCGAGCTCAACGGG
>Ga0210386_10005459_pt1 | contig 10342 bp, 17 predicted proteins | sample IncBWH32OmetaG_FD_160091 | JGI IMG/M metagenome (GOLD analysis project Ga0210386, IMG submission 160091) | Forest soil microbial communities from Barre Woods Harvard Forest LTER site, Petersham, Massachusetts, United States - Inc-BW-H-32-O ... | reverse complement strand
AACGAACATCTAGGTGTTCTTCCGAAACCGCCTCGCACGAACGGCGGTTATCGAGACTACCCTGCCAATTCCCTTGATCGCGTTCGGCTAGTCCAGAGTGCGCTGAGAGTGGGCTTTACTCTGCCTGAGTTGGCGACCATCCTCAAAATGCGTGATCGTGGAGACGCCCCGTGCCACCGTGTTCGCGCTGTTGCAGAACATAAGCTCGAACAGGTCAAACAGCAAATCAATGACCTCATCGGTATGCGCAATCAAGTTGAGCGGATTCTGAAGGACTGGGATGCGCTACTTGCACGCACCGGAAACGGTAAACAGGCGCGGCTATTGGAAAGTCTGCCACATGACGTGATTGGCACCAATTCAAGGCGATTGACGGCGAAACACTTGAGGAGAAGTCAGCGATGAGGATAAAAGCGATCCTTACAGTTTTGGTGCTTGCTTCCGCAATTCAGGCTCAGCAGGCAAACCCGCAAACTACCGAACAACAGCACGCTGCAATGATGAAACGCCGTGACGCTGGGATGGGATTCTCACACGAGAAGACGACGCACCATTTCATTTTGCTGAAAGACGGGGGTGCGATCCAAGTCAGCGCAAACGATCCAAAAGACGACACCAGCCGAGACCACATTCGCATGCACTTATCGCACATAGCGAAGATGTTTTCGGAAGGTAACTTCGACACGCCGATGTTCATCCACGACACCACACCACCCGGCGTACCGACAATGACGAAGCTCCATAGTGAGATTCACTATCGGTATCAGCAACCGGACAGCGGTGCCAAGATCACGATTGCAACGGCGAATCCTAAAGCATTGCAGGCGGTTCATGAGTTGAGTTCCTGATTTTCCAGATTGATGAGCACCAGACGGGAGACTCCACAGAGGTTTCAGACACCGGGAAGAAGTAGAGCTTAGCAACAGCCGCAGCGTTTTCCCCGCATGGCTTCCCGACTCTCCCACAGGATAAGCGGCAGAACGGCTAAAGCCGCAACTGGGTCTGCCCACTTTACGTGCCAGATCGCGTTGATCGCCAGTCCCGCCAAGGCGATCAGCGACAGGTAAGCACACAGCGCCGACTGTGCGGCGTCCGCCCTCAAAGCTGCGCTGCCTGTAGCTCCTGACAACCGCCGCTTTTCCTTTGCGAGCCACGGCATGACGACGGCGGCAGCGATCAAAATGGCGATCCCTAGAAGTGTCGGCTTCGGTTCGCTATAGCCCAACAGACTCGTGACAGAAGTAAACAAGACATAGGCAGCTAGCGTGAACAACAAGGCTCCGGCGACACGAGCAGCCCGTCTTTCCGCTTCTTCGTGTGCGGCATTTGCACGAAATCCCCACAGCACTACTACTGCCGAGAAAAGTTCAATGGCGCTGTCCCCACCAAACGCAAGCAGCGCGGGACTCCGTGCCAGCCAAGCTGCGAAGAGGGACACCACAGCCTCGACAATCATCCATGCGATTGTGACGGTTTGCACACGCTGGATTCGCCGGATGGTGTCCGGAGAAGCAATTTGCAGCACCGAAGCCATTCACGACATTATGGCACCGCACTCGCATGGTTGCGTGCAAAGACCACTTTACCGTTGAGATGAGCTTTATGCGGCAGAAATACTGCGACCTGATTCGCCATTCTCGGAATCAATGGCTGTCCTCTCGACAGGAATGCAAACAACAACTGTAGTCCCTGCTCGATCAGATCGGATTTCGAGCGACCCACCTAACTCGCGCATCCGTTCTCGCATTCCAGCTAGACCTACTCCAGCTTCGGCAGCACTTTCGATGAGAGTCCTCAGTCGTGTCCGGGGTATGCCCCGCCCGTTATCCTTAATTTCCAATCGAAGCTGCTTCGTGTCCACATTGAGATGAATATCCACCATTGAGCCTCCAGAGTGTCGATGGATATTTGTGAGAGCCTCTTGTACTGCTCGGAAAAGGGCGACTTCTACATCTCTGTGCATACGACCAAGTTTTGGCTGGAAGTTAAGATTCACCTTGATGCCGCTTCGCCGGGAGAAGCCGTCTACGTACCAGCGAGCCGCAGAGTTAAATCCTGCCTCATCCAGCATCGGCGGATGTAAGAGATAGGAGATGGTGCGTGTCTCGGTCAGGCACTTATCAACAATCCCCGCACTTTCGGACGCTAGTGCGGCGTTGCCATTGTCTGATGCTGAAAGACGGTCGAGGTTTATCTTTAGAGCGGTCAAATATTGCCCCAAACTGTCATGCAGACCTCTCGCGATCCTCCGGTGCTCGTCATCCTGCAAGGTAAGGATTCGACCGCTTAGACTCCGCGCAGCCTCCTCAGCCCGTTTTCGAGCGGTTAGATCAGTGTTACTTTCCAGCCAACCCACGGATTTGCCATTGCGATCTCGCAATGTCGTCCAGCGGCTCGCGACCGTAATCTGGTTGCCGCCCTTCGTTGTGTGGCGAAGCTCGCCCTCCCAGCGGTCAGCCTGCATGATTTCCGACAAAGGAACGGGAAACTCAGTGTGAAGAATTTCGTGGACTGTCCTGCCGATGACTTCTTCCCTTGCCCAGCCGTAGAGCCGTTCGGCTCCCTCATTCCAATAAGAGATTTTGTCGTCGGCAGTTCGAATAAATATCCCGTCATTAGCTAGATCAAGCAGCTTGGCTTGATACGCCAGTTGCGCTGCGTTCTGCTCAAGCTCCTGTGTGCGCTCCCTCACTCGCTGTTCCAACTTCTCTTTTGCGGCTTCACTTTCGCTCAGAAGTCGCTTCTCACTCTCAAACGCCTCGCCAACGTGTTCTCGTTCGTTAATGACCGCCGCCAGAATTAGCCCGGTCAGCGAGGTCACAGCAGCAAAAACCTGAAGCAGCACCGCATTGTGGAGCGGTGTATGGTTCACGAACGGACCGAACCCATGAGCAGTTCCCCAAACAGCAAAACTGGTGGACAGAAGACCCGCGACCGCCGCCCCAGCAACACGGAATCGAAGGGCCGCCCAGATGATGAATGGGAAGACTACGAACGCCAAAACATCATCGCGCACTGTTGTCCACGGACTGAAAATCGCAGCCGACGTGACGAGAATGGCGACTGACAGCAAACAAGCTTCTAGTGCACGCCAGCCCCGGCAGACGCGGAGCAAATCCTGACCAGTGAGTAATAATGGGGCGACGACCAGTACACCCATTGCATCGCCCAACCACCAGATTCGCCAAGCTGACGCATAACCAGCCCAAGCCGTTGCGTGTAAAAGGGTCAAGGCGGTGACGCCAACGGAAGCTGCGATTGCCGTTGCCAACACTGCCGCAACCGTCACAAGTCTCAGCACGTCTTTCAATCGAGGAAGCGAAATCTCGAAATCAGAAGAACGCTTCAACAAGTAACCTGCAACGACGGCACTAGACGCATTGCCGAGTCCAATTGCGATTGATGCGAAGGTAGGAACCGGGCTAAGGAAGTTGACAAGAAAAGCAGCAAACGCGATAGCTGGGGTGATTTGGATGCCCCAGATCAGCACTGCTGCGACGGCTACCCCCGCCGCGGGCCAAATTGGAGAGACATTGGAACTTGTGAATGGAACAGTAAGACCGAGTTTGCCCGCTCCGAAATAGAGGGCAAACACAACCGCCAGTTGCAAAACATACCGATAGCCTACTCGCGCACGATCCTGTGGTTTCCGCCAATCGAGGAAGAACACTCGTGAGGACGCCATGCCGACACGCTCAATAGATTAGGTCACTACTCTCTCGGTTTGAGGAAAGTGGGCCGAACCGAGACCAACCCCAGACGCTCATTTTAAGCGAACTCAGGCCCACTTGCGCCAATTACCTTGTATCGCAGTCAGCAGGAGTTCGGTTTCGATGGGGCAGCCGAGACGGGACTGTTGCCAGTCGAGTAAATACAGGGAATCCCGTATCGCAAAATTGCAAAATCAAACGATAAGTTTTCATCCAGCGTTTCAAGAAACCGTAGTCACTAGAATGACTTAACGTTGTGGCACCAAACATGCCGCCTGTGACGGTAGCATTTCGCGAGCATTTCGCACCAGAATATCGGGGGTGAACATGGCTGACGGCATGCAAAAGGATTGGCGCGAACTCTGTGTTGCGGTAACAAATGAGAGCGATCCCATTAAGCTCAGTTCACTGGTTCAAGAACTGATTGAGGCGTTGGATAAGGGCGAACGAAGCTGGCGTCCGACCGTTTGTCCTCGTGGCGGACTGGCGACGAATCAGGAAGACGCTTGAAAGCGATGGTCTTCGCTGCCGATCTGGGCACGACACTACGGCTATACCTGCTTTCGAACATGCCAGATCAGCACGGAAACCGTCAGCCAAGCTACAGTGGCCCCCATGAGCACTATCCATGTGCTGTACCGGGGCACAAATTGCCAAACTATCGAAGCGAAAACTAACAGTCCTACGCTCCCCATCACCGAACCTGCGGCATCAACGCTTGCTGCATCTCTTCCACGCCGCGTTCCCCGTAGCCCTTTCTCCTCTTTTTTCTGCTTCTCATGTTTCTCAATCAGCGTTGCGCTGGCCGGAAAGATCGCCGGAAACGCTAGGAACAGCCCGCCGATGACGGGGCCGAACTTCTTGGCGATGACGCCCGCGACAGCCGTAATTAGTCCGCCGAAAAGGAATCTAATCGCGTACTCATACCACCTTGACTGTCCGATCACCGAAGGATCGACCTTGATCTGCATTGCTATTTCAGCCAGACGTACCAGAGTCCGAATGCTACCCCAAGCCACAGAGGAATTGCGCAGATCGTGACCCAGAGAGCCTTCAGCTTGAAGCGCATCATGACCCAACTGACGCAAGAGGTAAAAGCCATGAATGCTATTGCTCCCGCTATCATGGAGCGCGATTCAGTGGCGGCATAGGATGCGCCTTCCGTCGCTATCGTCAGCCCCAAAGTCGCAAGCGCGACTGACGGTGCAGCGCCAAATAGCCCTGCGAAGCTCTTCGGTTTTAACAAATCGCCTATGATTGCGAACGCAGATACGAATGCACCCCCGACGAGGAACCGGATGAGAATTTGGCTCATCTGTTTCGATCCCTCATCGCATCCCTGATTTCACGAGTTTTCGAGCTTGATCCGGTCCCTTCAGTCCCAGCACGCGGTATTGTTCCCCGGAAAGCTTGTGGTAGTTCACAAAGAACTCTTCCAATTCACGACAGAATTCCTTCCCCAGATCAGAGATCGTCTTTATGTCTGCCCAACTGTGTGCATCCTTCTCAACTGCGATGATTCGATCATTGCGTTCTTTGTCTTTTTTATCCCCCTGCTCGCCCTCGATCACACCGATAGGACGACACGATAGTACGCACCCTGCAAATGCAGGCTCGTCCATCAGAACCAAAACATCTACTGGGTCGCCATCGTCAGCTTTAGTTGAAGGAACGAATCCGAAGTCATAAGGAAAAGTCATGCCCGCTGGCAATACCTTCTTCAATTCGAAGATGCGCTCACCGGGATCAAAAGCGAACTTGTTTCGGCTTCCTTTCGGTGTTTCGATGACTACCCGGAGCAATTGCTTGTCATCGGCGTTGAACGGCTTGAGGCGGGTGGGGTCTGCGAGACCATTCTTTTTGCTCATTCCGGTTCCGATCTCTACTGCAACGTGGATGCTTTGTGAGAGAGGAAGGTTTGTTCTGTTCGCAGAACATTCAGACCAACACCGGGGGGTAGACTATTGGGGTATGCGCAAGCGCCTAATCACGACGGCTTCGCAGGATGCTCCGCATCTTGACGAAGGCTGGCTTGATCTCGACAGTGCAGCGACGGTCGAGGTTACGTCGGAGGCGAAGGAATATCCCGTCGAGTCTGCGCTGGTCTCAGGAGAAATGCGGGGCTGGCGTGCCGCCGATTCTGGCAGTCAAACCATTCGGCTAATCTTCGATGAGCCGCAAAAACTCACACGCCATCCGAGCACTCAGACGCCGTTGACGCAGAGAACTTACCCCCGAAGGCTAGGGCTGAAAAATGTCGACTCTCAGGCTCGACAGGGCGGCGAATGCAAAGCACCCGTCTCCGGTGTCGTCTTTGCAACCAAAGCTCACTGTTGAAAAAATCGATGAACCGAAGACTCTGATCGGGGTGAGATTAACCCGAGCGTAAGACCATGGGAATAAGCCGCGACAAACTAGAGGGCAGGATACGCTCCCATGAGGGAAAGTCAAGCTGGTTCCGTATACGGGTGATCAATTTGAAAGGCACTACGGTCACCTTTGATGGGTTCCGGTCTACTTTGACGATAAAAAATCGAGAAGGTAAGCTTGTGCGGAGAGGACTGAGTTGTAGCCCCCTAAGAGCCAATCTGCGAATTGGCTCCAGCGAAGCTGGCGCCGAGGACCGCAGACTCAGGTTTTTTGCAATCGATCGGATAGCCTTGTTCCGAAAACAGTTGTTTCTGAAACACCGGAATGCGCCTTCGCCGGCGCTTAAGAACCATGGACTTGGCGGGGCGAGATTGGCCGGGTTTTTGGAACACGCCTCCAGGGCACTGGGGCTCTCGCACCACTCGCGCGCATTCTTACAAAACGTAGCAAGAGCGTGTTCGGCGTGAAGCATCCACCCACCACAAAAAGGACTTGACAGTCCTGACGACCGAGAGCAATCTTGCCGAGTGTTTTGACGAGGGGGAGTTAATGGATCGGAGACAACTCCTGTTCGGAGCGACCGCACTGGGATTGGTCACAAACCTAAAATTTAAATCATGCACTCATCGCTCAACTTGGCGAGGCAACCATGGGTAGTGGCCGTCTTTCCGACCGTGAACGGACTGGCCTGCGTGGGCCGGTCAAGACGTGTAGTGACTTCTTGGGAGATGCCGCAGAGTCGATGACCGAAGAGGAGTACACAACGGATGGGAGGCTGCTGGTTTGGCGGGGCCGCGCATTCACAGGCTCCAGAGTTGAGTGGGTCTGTTCCTACGATGGAACGGGGAGGTTGATTAGCATCACGAGCGGTGGTGCCGACGTAACTGACGAGTTTCACTACGACGAACAGGGGAAGAAGACCAGGGTCCGAACAGTTCCCCCAAGGCCCGGTCACGATGGCATGACGATGGGTGTGTCAATCATTTTCGAAAGCGAGGAAGAAGGGTACTCCCTCCGTGGCGGTGGCAGCGTCATCACCCGCTACAACGATGACGATCAACCGATCGAGTCGTTGGTTCACGATGCCCAAGGCGAACTGCTGTCGAAAATCGTCCACCACTACGCCGACGGGCGGCTTGTCAGTGAAACACTCGTGCACGAAGCCTTCGAACTCCCGGAACAACTTCGTGAGCGATTGTCTGAGGAGCAGCGGCGAGCGTTTCGAGCGCAGTCGAAGGAGGCTCTGAGCCAGCGTGATGCGTTTAAGAATATGGAAAGGTCTTACGTCTATGACGACGAAGGCCGCGTCATCCGACGACTGATGCGGATGGGTAACCTTAAACAAGACGAAACCATCACCTACAACGAACATGGGGATAAGGCCGCGACGGTTATGATTCAAGGCGGATCGCTGAGTCCAAAACTACCCCATCATGACGACGACCGCTCGGAGGTCCGATACCTCTATCAATACGACAGCCACGGCAATTGGACGGAGAAAACAACGATCAACGGCCATGGCCCAGGCGACCCGAACACTCAACGACGCACGCTTGCATACTACTGAGGTCGTGGAACTCACTGTCCCGTGCCGGTGAGCACAAGGAACTGCGGGCTGGCTGGGTCCGAAGTGGAGATGATGATGGTCCCAATCCGGGGACCGTCGATGGCTGGTTTGAAGATCACTTCGATCGCGCAGTTTCCTCCCGAGGGCAGACTGGATGGGCATGTGTTGGTCTCGGCAAAGTCGATGCCCGAGGCACTGATGTCACGAACAGTCACAGCTGAATTGCTGATGTTGGTGAGCGTAGCAGTTCTGAGCGGGCTGGCCGTGCCGACGGGCTGCGGATCGAAGTCCAGCTGCGGAGGCGTCAGTTTGACCACGCTCGAAGCGTTCGCGTTCAATACGAGAAAGACGCAAAGCATCACGATACGCCATGAGTTCACGCTGTCACCATGGCCACCAGCTTAGCATTCCCCCCTCAGACCTCAGGTTGCAAGCACGTCTGGCTTTAGGGCCACAGTGTTGCTAAGTCAGGTCTGAGCACCCTGGATTTCATCCACAGTGTCAGTCAAGCTTTCGTTAACAATAAGGGTCCCCCCGTCGCCGAAAGTGATCAACGTTCCGCCGTCAGTCTCCGTAACGGAGCGTACGTGATCAGTGTTTAGGTAATGATGCTTGCCGCTTTTGCCTTGGGTAAGACGTACCAATTTCATCGGAACACCTCACAGATGATTTTCGCACGTCTTGGCTCGGAGGCTGAGTCTGATAGCCGGTCTGCCACCTAAGCTCGCTCGGCCTTAACACTCTTCACATTCTTGGGAGAAGTGGGAGAAGTGTTCTCGTTGCTATTAGCTGTCGTTTCTGGTAAGAAATAGATCAGACATCGAGAGCACGGTCTCTCTCAAAATTCGGCCAGTTGGTCGGTCCCAGCAATGGGGGTAGGGGGAAGGTTTGGGCGCCTCGTCGTCGGTAATCCTGTACGACCCATCAACACAAAAAATGAAGAAGCTCATCGCTTGGACCCTTGAAGCCGAGGTCGTGGTGTTGCGTCTCTACGCCCTTGGTCAGTTGGTTCGAGTGTTGTTCTTTCACGGTCGGTAAGTAAGTCGACAAGTGGTTAGATCGGCGTTCGACTTTTTCAAAAGTCGAAGGTCGGGGAGTGCGTCCCTACCTTGACCGGGTAAAGCCGTGCTTCGCGATCCTGAACCCGAAAAATGGGGTGATGATGAAGGTGAGCGTTCACGAAAAAGGAGGAAAAAATAACTCCAGTCGTTTAGGCGACACTACACTAGACTGTCTCGCCCAATTGATGGACTCAACTGCATGTCACTCTAATCCTATACAATACCTTCCGCTGTCAATCTTGAGGGGGAACAATGGGAAACCTAACCAGTGTGCTTCAGCAGCTTCGTGCTGAGCGCAAGCAGGCGCAGGCACGGGTGGAGAGCATAGACCAAGCAATTGCAGTGATCGAGTCGCTGAATGGGTCAACATTCGGGAAAACAAACCAACCAACCCGAAAGATATCGAAGGCGTCACGGCGCAAGATGGCACAGGCGCAACGGGCGAGATGGGCAAAGGCTAAAAGGGCATCGCGGCCAATTGCGATAGCGAAAACAACAGGCTCGGCTCCCGTGAATCGCACCATGTCCGCGTCAGCCCGCAGGAAAATCGCAGCGGCACAGCGGGCAAGGTGGGCGAAGTTGAAGGCAGGAAAGAAGGCTGCTTAGACGGAGGCAGGGCGAAATGGAAATGCACAGTGTTCCGTTAAGAGGCATCAAAGTTGATCCGCTGGCGCATGAACTCGCGACTTCCGAAGGAACCCGTCCTTACCTCAATTTCGTGATTAAGGCGTACGGCAACAACGCTGTTGGACTCGAAGCCGCGCTCCAAGCCGTGCGAGACTTACCGCTTGAAAGGCAATACACCGCGCGGGTGTTTTCCGCGCGAAAACTCCGTTCCCCTGGGTGTCCTACATCTGGACCAAACATAAGGTCCAAACAAATCGGCTTACGACCATGCTTGGCGATCGACTCGTCAAAAAAGATGCGATCTGCCTTAGTGCACGATTCAGGCTGCCTTGCGAACCTGCTGAACCGACTGCAGAAATTTCAGCAGGTCGGCGTTGACTTGATCTGCATGCGTCGCGGTGAGGCCGTGCGGTAAGCCAGGGTAAAAAATTTCCTTAGCTCCCTTGATGAGCTTGGCCGATTTCCTTCCTGAAATATCGATCGGCACGATTTGGTCGTCCTCACCGTGCATGACCAACGTGGGCACGTCGAACTTCTTGAGGTCCTCGTGGAAGTCGGTCTCCGAAAATGCCTTGATGCTGTCATAGACATTCTTGAGACCGCCCTGCATGCTCCATAGCCAGAACTGGTCCAGCATCCCCTGCGAGACCTTCCCGCCTGGCCGATTGGAGCCATAGAACATTATTGCGAAGTCTTTCCAGAACTGCGAACGGTCTTTGGCTAAGCTGTTGCGCAATCCATCAAAAACTTCGATCGGGATCCCGTCCGGATTGGCGGCGGACTTCACCAAGATCGGCGGCACCGCGCCGATCAGAACGGCTGCAGCAACCCGCTTCGTGCCGTGCCGTCCGATGTAGCGCGTCACTTCGCCTCCACCCGTGGAGTGACCCACCAGGGTGACATCTCTGAGATCAAGCGCCTCGATAAGAGCTGCGAGATCGTCGGCGTAGCCATTCATGTCGTTCCCGGACCAAGCTTGGCTGGACCGGCCATGGCCACGGCGGTCG
>Ga0210386_10005457_pt1 | contig 10342 bp, 14 predicted proteins | sample IncBWH32OmetaG_FD_160091 | JGI IMG/M metagenome (GOLD analysis project Ga0210386, IMG submission 160091) | Forest soil microbial communities from Barre Woods Harvard Forest LTER site, Petersham, Massachusetts, United States - Inc-BW-H-32-O ... | reverse complement strand
CGCTGCAGGTGCCGTCGGGACCGGCCAACGATGCGGCAGAGGCACGCAACATTGCGCAAGAAAACCGGGGCCGTTCGTAACCCCGACCGCGGCGGCCGTGGTCCTCGCCCGCAATCTGCTCTGCATGGTGCAAAGGCAAATCTGCACCTATTTTAGTCAATCGATGAATTCGTTTTAATCAGGTTGCGCCGTGAGCGAGCAGGACCGATATCGGTTTTCCAGTAACCGCACACGAACGAGTCGGGCGCAGCATGAGTTGAGTGCGACTCGACCAATGGAGATATCGATGAATACCAATCGCAGTCAGGAGTCCGCGCGTATCTATCAATTTCCCGCCGGGGGCCGCGCAGCTCTCGGCGTCAAGCGTCGCGAAGAATTTACGCCCGCCACAGCCCCGGTGCACGAGGCGGCTGTTGGAGAAAGCTGGTACCACGAAGCCGCTATTCGGGAAGCTGCCGAACGCGGTCGCGACCACTAGGTAATATGGATGCGCCGGTTAAGCGGCCTGCGAGGTTTTCAAGAGAGCTCGCACGCCGTCACCGGCCGCCGCACATGCTGGATCAAAGCGCCAGTAGCGGTGATGACGAGGCTTACCCCGCCGCCGGAATAGCGTTTCCCCGATAGCGTCAGGCCTTTTTTCAGCGTTACGGCACGGCCATCGACCTGGAGATAAGCGCGCTTGTCGCTGGGGTAAAACGCCAAGATGAAATGCGTGCCGTCGGCGCAGTGATAGGAATCGAACGTCTGGGCCGATACCGGAGATGCCTGGCCAATGCCAATAAAGCCCGCCACGAAAATCGCCGCCCAGCCCAACATTCCCGCCCAGGCCATAGTGGCCCTGTGCCATCTCATCGTCGCCCCCAAAGCGCGCACCCTCGTTTTTAAGGGAATGCTGGCACGCAATAGCGCCTGGAAAGACGGCTGTATAGTCCTCGGCAGGTGAAGCGATCAGGCCGCCGCTTCCATTTCCATTTCGGCGTCGAGATCGGTGATGACATCCTCGAACGCGGAAATCGCCTGCTGAACGGCTGCAATCTGCATCAATTCCCAGGCGTTGACCGGGCCGTTGCGGTTTTGCAAAGCGACCACCAGATCGCGCCGCTGCTCTTTGAGCTGGACCAGCGGCAACCCGTGGTCAGGCAGATGTTTCAACATGGTGCTTCAACCCCTCCATTGAGCGAGACCCAGCCATAACTCAACTAGTCTGCGTTTCGCTTACAAAACTCTGGCAAATTTTAACGATCGCCGACAACGGCTGGAATTACAGGCATTTCCTTCGCGAAAACGTGTTGCGCCGGAGCGTTCTGGCCGCATTGCCAACGGATTTTGGGTGCCCATAGTGGATCGCAAGCACGTTGCCTTACCCTGGAGATCCCGTCATGGAAGGAAAGATCGTTGTCGTGACCGGCGCCTCCGGGGCGCTCGGCAAGGTCGTCGTGGCATCCGCTCTCGCCCGAGGTGCTCGCGTCGCTGCCGTTGACCACGCAGCCTCCGCGCTGAAGCCGACGCCTGAGCGGATCGAACTTGGCGGCGTTGACCTCACCGACGCGACCGAGGCCAAGAGGGCGATCGATGCGGCGGCTTCGCATTTCGGCAAACTCGACGCCCTGGTCAACATCGCGGGCGGCTTTGCTTTTGAGACGGTCGTCGAAGGCGATCCGAAAACCTGGCAGCGCATGTATGCGCTCAATGTTCTGACCGCGCTCAACGCCTCACGGTCGGCAATCCCTCACCTCACGGCGTCGGGCGCGGGACGGATCGTCAATGTCGGCGCGATGGGCGCGCTGCAGGCCGGCGCAGGCATGGGTGCCTATGCGGCGTCAAAAGCCGGCGTGCATCGCCTTACCGAGGCGCTCGCCGCCGAATGGAAAGGCAAAGTCACCGTGAACGCGGTGCTGCCGTCGATCATCGATACCGCCGCCAACCGCGCCAGCATGCCGAATGCGGACTTTGCGAAATGGGTTAGGCCGGAGGAACTGGCGGAGGTCATCTTATTTTTGACAAGTGACGCGGCGAGCGCGGTTACCGGCGCCCTGCTCCCAGTCAACGGGCGGGTTTAACGTGTCCAAGCCCGTGCGCGATCTAGGGTAAACTGAGACGGTGAGTCGTTGGATCACTGTTCAGGGATGCATGGCCCTTGGAAACCGCGCTTTATCTGCCCGTTAAAAAGTTTCTCGAAAAGCTCGGCTTTACGGTCAAAGGCGAGATCGGCGGCTGCGACCTCGTGGCGCTTTCGAACGACGAACCTCCGATCGTGGTGATTGGTGAATTGAAGCTCGCCTTCAACCTCGAACTGATCCTGCAAGCGGTTGACCGCGCGAGTGCCTGCGACGAAGTGTGGCTTGCCGCCAAATTCTCCGAACGCGGCAAGGGACGGGAGAGCGACGCGCGTTATCGCAATCTCTGCCGGCGCCTTGGCTTCGGTATGCTCGCGGTCACCGCAACGGGCGCGGTCGAGGTGATCGTCTCCCCGACCACGGTTCCTCGTCGAGATCCGAAGCGGCGCTCGCGGCTGATCGCCGAGCATCGAAAGCGTCAAGGTGATCCGGCGCTTGGCGGCAGCACACGTGCCCCGATCATGACCGCCTATCGTCAGCAAGCCTTGGCCTGCGCTGCGGCGCTCCGCGAAGGTCCTCGCAAGGTGCGCGAACTCAAACCCGCCATTCCGGACGCACCGAAGATTCTGCTGCACAATGTCTATGGCTGGTTCGACCGCGTCGAGCGCGGCATCTACGTCCTGACCGATTCGGGGCGCGCCGCCCTCAAGCGCTGGCCGCAGCAGCCGCTCGAGATGACTGGCGCAGCCGAGCAAGCGCTATGAGTCAGATCATCAAGTCGGGAGAAGTGCGATGATCCTTGTGACGGGAAGCGTGACAGCGCGGGAAGATTCCTTCGATGAAGTCCAACGATTGAGCCTGGAGCATGTGCATCGCTCGCGCCTCGAGCCGGGTTGTCTCGCTCACGCGGTGCATGTCGATTGCGAGAATCCGCTCCGGCTCGTGTTCGTCGAGCAATGGGCTGATCGGGCCGCGCTGGGAACTCATTTCGCAGTGCCTGCCTCGCGCGATTTCGTTCGGGCCCTGAAAACTCTGGCCGCCGGCGCTTCAACGGTCGAAATTTTTGACGCTGCGCGGGTCGAGAACCTTTGACATCAGAAGGATGCATAGCTGGATTGCCACATCAGTTTCATATTGCAATGCAACATGTCCATCCCTAGATATCTCCCGCGACAACATGGGGTCGGCGATGAGCCAGGATTGGAATACGAAGTACGGACCGCGGCGTGTTCGGCGTGATCCGCCCACGCTCGAAGAGGCGATCTTCGCGGCGGCTGGCATCACCGAAGACCAGAGCGAACAGGCTGAAATTGCGGCATCGCTCATGGGCATGCCGATCGAGACCGTTACCGCCGAGATCAGGAAGGCTGGCCGCGTCCAAGCGCGTACCGCAACACGTGTGATCGCGGGTGAACAGGGTGCTCAGCGCTCGATCGTGGTCGAACGTCGCGTGGTGAGAAAATTCGGCAATGATAAGCGGACCGGCACGTAAGAGTCGTCGACGCTGACTATTAATCGCGCCGGCTTGTTCACGCGATCTGCTTCCAGCCATATAGCTGCAACAGAAACTTCCAGTAAGCACGGTTGAATTGAATAACCGCACGCGCCGCGTCGACCGGCGTGATGATCGTCGGTCGCGCGAGTTCAGTCCGCGGCTGTTCCTTCACGTCGATCGTTCCTGTGGATTCGCCGTAACGGAACGTCAGATGCGCGCCAAACTTGTTGGCAAGCGCTCGCATGGCGTCGTTTTGAGCACCAGTCGTAATCCGCAGAAAGCGATAGCCCTTCGCGCGCGCCTCTTCGATCAGCTTGCGAAACAACAGACTTCCAACGCCCTGGCGGCGCAGACTGGCTTCGACGCTGAACGCGATCTCCGGCAACGAATCAGGCGACGCGTCCGGCTGATGAAGCTCCGCCGCCGCGCGTACTACGCCATCTTCGAGATAGGCGATGATAACAGTTCCGTCGCTCGCGCATTTTTCCGCGTAACGCTCGACGAAGCCATCGTCCATGAAGCCGTGAAAGCGATCATGGCGGCTTTGGTGATCAAGCCTCAGCAGATGATCCCGGAGCAACGGCAGCTCTTCCTGCCGGCTCAACGTGCGAACGATGCCCCTGGCAACCGTCGAACCCGAAACGTCCTGGTAGTTCACGTCCAATCTCCTCTTGGTAGCCCTCGAGGAGGCGCCGAATCCCTAGACCATCTATATTGTGCATTGCAGCATGGAATTCAAGGCCATTTCTGGCTGCAATAACAGCGGGGTTAATCCACACGCAGCTCTCGCCATTCAGAGAACCATCTGGGTCTGCGTGACGAGCGCGATGAGTTTTCCCTCCTCGGTTTCCAGCCGGGTTTGCCAGACCTGTGTGCGTCGCCCCCGATGAATGGGTGTCGCCGTGGCAATGACGGTGGTTCCCTCTTTGGCACCGCCAATGAAATTGGTCTTGCTCTCGATGGTGGTCGTGCCCTTGGCATCCTCCGGCAGATTGATCACAGTCGCTGCGGCGCCAACCGAATCCGCGAATGCCATCACGGCGCCGCCGTGAATGCTGTGACTCACGGTGCAGAGATCCGGACGAACCAGCATCTTTGCCACGACGCGGTCCTTGTCTGCTTCGATGAAAGTCACTCCCTTCAATTCCGCAAACGGAATTTTCATCGAACGTATCTTTTCAAGCGGCGTCATTGGTTCGGTGCTCCCGGGCGGTCACTCCGCAATGGTCTGAAAGTCGAAAACGAGGTTTTCAACTGCTGCGGGCCGTGACAAGCGGTCTTTTGTTCTGCATATCACTTTCATGGGCCAGTTCCCTCCCCGCCGCATCGTCTGTCTCACCGAGGAAACGGTCGAGACCCTTTATCTGCTCGGTGAACAGGACCGGATTGTCGGCGTTTCCGGTTATGCCGTGCGGCCACCGCAGGTCAGGCGCGAGAAGCCGCGCGTCTCCGCCTTCATCTCCGCCGATATTCCGAAGATTTTGGACCTCAAGCCGGACCTCGTTCTCGCCTTCTCCGATCTGCAAGCCGACATCGTCGCCGAACTGGTCCGCGCCGGCGTCGCGATCCATGTCTTCAACCAGCGCAATATTGCCGGCATTCTGGCGATGATCCGCACGTTGGGCGCGCTCGTCGGCGCCCAGAGCCGCGCGGACGACCTCGCTGCCGGCTATGAGAAGCGATTGGCCAGCATTGCGTCGATCGCGCGCCCTTCTCCCAAACCGAAGGTCTATTTCGAGGAGTGGGACGATCCCTTGATCAGCGGCATCGGCTGGGTGTCCGAGTTGATCGAGATCGCGGGCGGCGAGGACATATTACCCGACCTGCGATTTCGGCAGTCGGCGAAGGACCGGATCATATCGCCGGATCTGGTCCGGGCCGCGGCGCCCGACGTCATCCTGGCGTCGTGGTGCGGCAAGAAAGTCGTTCCGGACAAGATCAAGCGGCGGACAGGATGGGATGACATCCCAGCCGTTCGTCACGATCGGGTGGTGGAGATCAAGTCGCCGCTGATCTTGCAGCCTGGCCCCGCCGCACTCACGGACGGATTGGATGCCATCATCGCGGCGTTGTGGCCTTGAGACGGGCGGCGTTGCGTCGACGATACGTGGATCGCTTTGAGAATCGCCGCCGCCTCAATAGACTTGGTTGGAAGTAGACTTGCCGAGCATAGATTTGGCGAGAACGTATCGACCGTGGAAAAGCTCCGATGACAATCGATCGCACTGCCCCAGCCGCAATCGAAGTATTCGGCACGCGCGCTTTGTTGAAGGCATTCTGTGTTCTGGCCAGCTTCGGCGCATTTGCGCAACTGCCAGCGATGGCGGCGCAGCCTTTGTCCAGTGAACCAGGTCCCGGCCAGCTGAGGCTCGGTCAGCGCGTGAAGGTGGACGATGGGACGTGTCCTGCCGGTCAGATCAAGGAAGTATCCGGCACCAAGATGACACCCACCGGCGTGGTTCCGGGCCGAAAGTGCGTCCCTCGCGCCGGGCCAAAACAAAAATAAGATGCCGTTCGCATCGACGGATGTGAACCAGATCCTCTTAAAAACCAACAACTTCAATTATCACCGTCAGTCGTCGGACGAACGAGGCCGTTCATTGGCTGAGTTTCGAGCAGGCCAGAATGGGCAGGTTCCCTCCGTTCCAGGCGCCGCTTCCAGTTTTTCGGCAACTTTGTCGGGAGTTGCGCGTTAGCAGCGTCATGGGCAACCACATTACCGACCTCGGCGACCGCGCCAGACCAAAGGCGGACGCGGGGAAGATTTGTGGCGCCATGGCGGAACAGCGACAGGCCGACGGCCGCAACGAGAATGAATCAGCCCCGCAAAAATTCGTTCATTTGGTGGGATACCGCGACCCCAATGCCCGGAGGGCGCCTTGGGTGCGTCCGCGCCCGATCCCTCCAAGATCCTGAGCGCTGAGAGAAGTCCAAAACCTATTCGATGAATTCTCCGCACTTCTGGATCGTCGTATCCCCAGATCCCCACGGCATGATCGGCACCGATGAAGTCGAGTTTTTCGGCGAACCTTCGATCAGTCTGTCCGAGTAAACCATATAGACCAGCACGTTCCGCTTGGCGTCGCAGCCGCGCACGATCTGCATCTTCTTGAAGAAAAGCGATCGCCGCCGCCGGAACACGTCGTCGCCCTGCCCCATCTTGTTTTTGAAATGGATGGGGCCGATCTGGCTGCACGCCAGCGAAATATCCGACACTTCCTCGGCTATTCCCAGCCAGCCTTTTACGCCACCCCGCTCGGGCACCGTGAAATGACAGGCCACTCCCTCCACTTCCGGATCATCAATGCCGTAGGTCGCGAGCTTGTCGTTAGGGCTGAGCCACTTGAACACCGTAGAACGGCGAAAGATCAGATCCGGATCGTCCGCCGCCAGCGCCGGTGATCCTGCCGCTGCCAGCAAAACGATCGCCAGCAGCCTGATTCTCCACCCCTTGTCACGGGGTCGTGTGAGGCGCGTCATGAAGGTCTCCTGATACCTGATTACGAAAAATTGGCGTGACGGCGGCATCCCTCGTCTCTTGAACTTCGTAATCAAAGGGTACCAGCAAGCCGTTGATCCAACGTGGCTTAATTCAAAGCCCCGCCGTGAGCCACCGGATGAGGACATTCGATGCGGAACTCGCACTGGCCTACCCGATGGATTTCCGGATGTAGGGGGCGGCCACAGCGAGGGGAAGGCTAAAGCAGTTCGGGTGTTAAGATTAGGTGAGGCTTTTTTGTTACTCTTGAGGCCAAATCGCAGGCCCTGGAAGCGTTACGCTGGTGAAGGCGTATCGCGTCTGCAACATTCGATCGGAAGCTGGAAGATGGAAGGCATACGCGTGAGTGGACGAGGCATTTGTTTGGGGGGCAAACGATTTTGGCAGCTTGCCGTTTTTGCAGCAACCGGAACGCTCGGAGCCACATCGCAGACGGAAGCTGCCATCTACTACTGGCAGGATTCTGCGCCCGCCGTCTCAGAGACTGCGCCGAAGGCTCCGGCACGACACGTCAAAACTCATCGGCCTGGCGAAAAGAAATCCGCTGTCGTGGAGAAGGACTCCAAGCCGCAGGGACCGCTGATCATCTCGATTTCGATCGCCCAGCAAAAGCTTCGCGTTTACGACGCCAACGGCCTGTTCGCGGAGTCGCCTATTTCTACCGGCATGCAGGGCCACCCCACGCCAATGGGCGTGTTCAGCGTCATTCAAAAACAAAAATTCCACCGCTCCAACATCTATAGCGGCGCGCCGATGCCGTTTATGCAGCGGATCACCTGGTCCGGCGTCGCCATGCACGCCGGTGTGCTTCCGGGATATCCGGCTTCTCACGGCTGCATCCGCATGCCGCCGGCTTTCGCCGTCAAGATGTATGGCTGGACCAGGATGAGCGCACGCGTCATCATCACGCCGGGTGAAGTTACTCCGGCGAGCTTCTCGCATCCCCTGCTGGCGTCGGTAAAGGTCGTACCTCAACCCGTCGCCGTGGAAGAGACAAAAACGGATGCTGTGCCGGTTCAAATGCCGGTAAAGTCGGTACAGGCCGACGCCAGCACAGCGCCGACCAATCCCGAAACCAATGACATCGACACCAAGATCCTGCTGCGTTCGACCGTTGGTCACGTGGACAATGTGAAGACCGCTGACGCCAGCGGCGCGCTGCCGACCACACTCTCCTCAAGCGGGATGTCGAACACCACGCCGGTCAGCGAACTCGGGCCGCAGCCGGCAGAAGGCTCGGCTTCCGGCAAGACGGTTTCCGCCCAGCAGGACTCATCAGCAACCGCGGGCCAGACGGACGCTCCAACATCGGAAATCGATCCGGATGCCATGAAACACGATGAGGCGGCTTCTGCGGAAGCGAAGCCGGCTAGCGGCAATCCGGTCGAGACGCAACCCGCGAAGATCGCAGACAGCGAAGCCAAGCCGGCCGAAGCCGCTGCTCAGCCCGCAACGTCCGACCCAGCGGTCAAGCCCGACGGCAAAGCGGTGGAAACGCCGACGGCTGCGCCTGTAGCGACGACCAGCATGCCGCTCAAGGAAGACCTCAAGAACGATCTCGCAAAACTGGGGCCTCCCCTGAAGAAAGCGGAACAGATCGCGGTTTTCGTCAGCCGCAAGGATTCCAAACTTTACGTTCGGCAGAACCTCGCGCCGCTGTTCGACGTGCCCGTAACGATCGCAGCCGACGACCGGCCACTCGGCACGCATATCTTCACCGCGCAGGTCGACAAGAACGACGCCAACGTCCTGCATTGGTCGGTGGTCTCGCTGCCCGTGCCCGCCAAAGCCGCTAACCGGCGCACCGAAGAAGAGCGTATGACACGCAGCCGCAAGATCGCGAGCGCGAGCCCGATCGAGGCGAAGCCGCTGCCCAGACCCGATAATCCGGCCGAAGCATTGGACCGCCTCAGCCTCCCCGCCGAAGTCATGGCGAAGATCTATGAGGCAGTCTCGACCGGTGGGTCGATCATCGTCTCCGATCAGGGCATCGCGGCCGGAGAAACCGGCGAAGGAACGGATTTCATCGTTTCGCTGCGTTAGCCGCTTCGGGCGGTCCCGGCCGTTGGAGCCTCAATCCCTGTCGCGCCCTGGCTTATTGGCTGACGGACATCCCGGCAGATGCCTTTGACGTTTGGAAACAAAACCGGTTCCCATTTTTCCGGTTCATGCATTAAAAGACCGCCGGCATGGACCCATCCACGACCTCAGCGCCCCGGCCCTTATCCCACGCCGGCTTTGACGCGCTCGCGCCGCTGACCTTTCTCGGCTGGTGGCCGGGGCTGGCCGCAATCGTCCTAAGCCTTGCGGTGTCGTTCTTTCTCTACGGTTACGCGGTGGTCTATTGGCGCAACGCCGACATGGACTTCATGGTCATCTACAATGCGCTCGTCCTCAACGACGGCAAGCCGCAACAGTTCTTCGACCACACCGGCTATCTCACCATCCTCATCGTCAAAGTCTGGTTCGAGATTCTGCATGGGCTCGGCCTGCTCAACTCCTATGCGCTGTCGAGCATGCCTCCGGCTTCCGATCCTCTCGGCTTCGATGCCGCGATGACCAGCGCCGTCCGCGCCGGCCGACTGGTCGCCTGGCTCATCGCGACGGCCAACGTTCTGGTTTTCGCAAGCCTCATCCGCGCCATCGTGCGCGACTGGCGGTTGGCCTTGATCGCAACTTTCGCATTTGCGTTCTCCGGCGGGATAGCCGTGCACGAACGTATCCTGCGCACCGAACTTGTCGCCGCCTGCCCGGTCATTTTTGCACTGATGATCCTGATCGTGATCGGACGCCGGGCGAGCCTCGCACGTCCGCTCTGGATGGCGCTTGCAGCTGCACTTTGCGTGCTGGGCCTGGAGAACAAGGTGCAGGCCATCCTGCTGATCGTAGCATTGCCGGTACTTGCATTGCCCTTTGGTTGCCCGACAAGCGCAAGCGTCGCTCTTTGGCGCAACAGCCGGTCGGCCCTTGCGCTCGCCATTGTCTTCGTTGTCGCAGCCGTTATCGCGGTAGGCGTCGCATGGCCGCTGATCGCGACCGGCCTTGATCGCACACTGCTTGATACCGCGGGATTTCGTCCGCTGTTGCTCGGTCGTTTTGGAATTTATCAGGCGGCGCTGGTGCTCCTGACTGGCGGTTGCATGCTGGCCTACGCCGCGATCTGGCGCGTCAGCGCGGCGGAAACGTTGGCCTCGATGGCAGCGATGGTAGCGGGCGCCTCGGTCGCGCTGCTCGCGCTCAACCTCGCCTACAATGCCAGCAATGTGATTGCCGTGTTCAATCCGCTGGAAA
>Ga0210386_10005455_pt1 | contig 10348 bp, 10 predicted proteins | sample IncBWH32OmetaG_FD_160091 | JGI IMG/M metagenome (GOLD analysis project Ga0210386, IMG submission 160091) | Forest soil microbial communities from Barre Woods Harvard Forest LTER site, Petersham, Massachusetts, United States - Inc-BW-H-32-O ... | reverse complement strand
CCGCCGCAAACGCCAGCGGCTTCCTCCAAATCCCCCTATCGCAAGTGCCCTGGCGGAACACACTCGGGCCCACCGAACAACTCGGCGCCGGCGCACTTGTCGATAGGGTACTAAGATTTTTCGCCAAACATGCGCGCTAATTCTTGTTGAAGGGCATCTCAAGAAGTGCTTCGGCGAAGAACTCGCATTCATTGACGGCGGAACAAGGCACAGCCTAGCATGGGCCCTTGAGGAGGAAGGGTGTGATCGGCCAAATGCTCGGTCATTGCCGCGTGATCGCCAAGCTCGGTGAAGGAGGCATGGGCATCGTTTACCACGCCTACGACGAGGTCCTTCATCGAGACGTTGCGGTGAAGGTTGTCCGGAAAGATCCGGATCAGAAGTCGTCCAGCAGCAAGACCCTGCTTCAGGAGGCACGAGCCTCTTCCTCGCTGGCTCATCCTAACATTTGCACGATCTACGAAGTCGGCGAGACCGAAGGCGAACTCTACATCGTGATGGAGCTGCTCGAGGGCAAAACCCTGCACGAAATGTGCCGTGAGATGGGCCTGCCCCCGGAATCAATCCTCCGCTATGGCGCTCAAATCGCTGGCGCTTTGACGCGTGCGCACGACCGCGGAATTATTCATCGGGACTTGAAGACGACGAACATTGTCATCACATCCGATGGTCTGGCGAAGGTCCTTGATTTCGGTTTAGCCAAACAATCCGGAGGATCCCTTTTTGAAGGGAAGACCCGGTCGTTTGCCAGCATGGAGGACGTTTCCAGCGTCAGCGGCACGCTGCCGTACATGGCGCCAGAACTGTTGCGCGGAGAACCCGCTGATCATCGGAGTGATCTTTGGGCGTTCGGGGTGGTTCTATACGAGGCCGCTTCCGGACGGCTGCCGTTCGAGGGGCGCACCGGATTTGAGATCAGCTCAGCGATCATTCGCGAAATGCCAACCGCGCTCGGACCACCCATCCCACCAGGTCTATGGGCGATCATTCAACGCTGCCTGGCGAAGGAACCGGCGCAACGCTATCAGCGTGCCAGCGAAATTCAGGCAGCCTTGGAGGCGGTTCAATCTGCCGCGATCGTGGCTGCGGCTCCCAGCGCGGATCGCGGAGGGCCACCGACAACTGTCTTACACAGCGTCCGTCACATTCCCGTTAAGCGAGGAGATGTAGCTTTACTCGTCGGAACAACGAAAGGAGCTTTCATTCTTCGCTCCAACGGCCAGCGCCGACGTTGGGAAATGGGCGGACCGTATTTCCACGGACATAATGTCTACGCACTGGCCTACGACGGCCGCGAAGGCCGGCATCGCATATGGGCTTCGACGCAAAATTATTGGGGAACGTTTCTTCGATCGAGCGACGACTTTGGAAAGAGTTGGACCAATCCGCAACAAGCGCCGGTCCGCTTTCCATCCGACACGGGCACGTCGCTAAAAAACGTCTGGCAAATCGCACTTGGTCGCCGGGAAGAACCCGATGTCCTTTATTGCGGAGTGGAACCCGCGGCATTGTTTGAGAGTCACGACGCTGGCGAAACCTGGTCGCTGAATCGTGGACTCTTCGATCATCCGCACCGTCCTCGCTGGATGCCAGGCAATGGCGGCTTGGCTTTGCATTCTGTTGTCGTGGACCCCACCGACCCGCAGCGCATGTACGTCGCGATTTCTTCGGGCGGAGTCTACCGCACCACTGACGGTGGGCAGACCTGGGCGCCGCAAAATCAAGGCGTACGCGCGACGTTCATGCCCAATAAATATCCCGAGTTTGGACAGTGCGTGCACAAGATCGTTCTGCACCCGTCCCGCCCCGAACGACTGTTTCTGCAAAACCATTGGGGGGTCTACCGCTCCGACGACTATGCCGCGACTTGGACCGATATCGCGAACGGTCTGCCCTCGGATTTCGGCTTCGCTCTTCTCTTGCATCCGGGAGAACCTGACTGGGCTTACATTATTCCGGTCGAATCCGACGAATTCCGCTGCGCGTGCGAAGGTCGCTTGCGAGTCTATCGAACCCGCAATGCCGGAGCCTCGTGGGAACCGCTGACCCGTGGGCTTCCGCAAAAGGGAGCCTATGAAACTGTGCTGCGAGATGCTTTGACCCACGATGCGCTCGATCCTGTCGGAATATACTTTGGAACCCGCAGCGGACAACTTTTTGGATCGCGCGATGAAGGGAAATCCTGGGACAAGATTGCCGACGGCTTGCCGTCGATTGTTTGTGTGCGCGTTGCGGAGTTCGAGGATGCTGCCGGCCCATCAAAGCCGCCGGTGACGCATTCGCGGCCGCGCTTGTCAGCGCCAACTTCTCACACGAGCGGCAAGTCTCGCGGCAAGAAAAAGCGGTGAGTTGAACATGAGATTTCAGATTCCAGGTGCTCTGCGTGAATTCTCGGGAGGCCGAAGCCAGGTTGAGATCGCAGTCAAACCTGCCACTGTCGATCAGGCATTGTTAGCCCTTTGGACTTTGTGCCCTGGGATGCGCGATCGCGTCGTCACAGAACAAGGCGAAGTTCGCCCGCACATCAACATCTATGTTGGCGACGAAAATATTCGGTACAGCGGCGGACTCACTACACCGCTAACCGCGGAATCCGTGATCTCAATCGTTCCGGCCGTCAGCGGTGGAGCAAATCACACCACTCAACTGAATGAGACATAACAGCTCGCCACATCTGCTTAGAGTGATGACCAACGAGGCAAGGACTTCGATCGAAGCGATGCTGTGACGCAGGATCTTCTTGGGGGACGGCGCTACGGCTTGCGAGACGCAGACTGAATGCTCGGTCCAACCCACGCAAAATCATCCGCAGATCGGTAGTCGAGAGTGCGCGATCTTAAGATATGTGTTCCAGCGATGCGCACATCCGCTGTCGCTTCCATGCTGGTCTGCAGCCACGCTCCGCCCACTTCAGAGAAGGCGAGCTTCACGCTGACTCTCCTGACCCACCACGACGGACTTTTAGCAAGCTCTCCCTCAAGGTGGCGCACGACGAATGAGTGCTCGTCCACCCATACCTCCCCTGTAATCAAGTCCGTCTCTTTTCTCTTGGGCTTCAATCCCAGGATGTAACAGTGTTGGCCATCCAGCATTGTGTCGCCAATGTAGCTGAAATCGTAGTTCTCTCTCGTTAAAGCGGTTCGCCCTTGATTGCCAGCCGCTGCGACCTCGTGATCAAGAACGCGCCGCACCACCTGCAGACCCCGGTCGCTGCCTGACGATTTCTGAATCCTGTAATTCTTTTCGGCGGGCGGCCGAACATCCACTTCCGCAACAACTTCCGAATCAGAGCGCGAATCCGTCGAGCCGGAAAGCCTGTACTCCCTCACGACTTGATAGGAAACTGTCGGGCGAACTCCAGCCTGCGCCTTTTCTAGGGCATCGACAATCCGGCTGAGCGGCATTGCTGCCGCATAAGCATTTCCCTGAGCAACTGCGCCGCAACACAGTAGAGTGATCGATGCTCCCATCAACAGCCAGTGCGTCGCTGCCCTCATTCACCGCTCCCAGATGGGAGACAGAGCAAATCCCGGGCCAAACGAAAATACGAGGTAGTCCTTGATTACGCGCGAAAAAGCGGAGACGAGTGTGCAATTTGTGCGGCTGCGCAAGGAGATTTGACCTAATGTAAATGCCTCAGCCCCAGATGGTTGTCCGCGGGATGGTGAGACCCTGAAGTTCCACAGAAGCCTTTGCTCGGGCTCATCTCCGCAAAAACGGATCCGAACATTGACAAGCAATTGCGCTCGGATCACGATTGACACTAGGCCCAGAACGATGACGGCGCAATCTGCAAAGGCTGTACAACTGAACCCGCGAACCCTGGAAACCTTTGATGTCTACATTGATGGCGCGGAAATGGAGATGGAGCAGACCCTGCACGGAAACGGGCCGTTTCTCTGGTCTCAGCAGACACCGGAGCGAGCGAAGGAGGTCCGTCGCGGGAAAGTGGTGGCACAGTTCTGGTCCGGCCGAGGCCCCATCAAAGTGCCGAGGGGTTTGATTCACGACTGGATTGCTGCCGCATTCATTTCTGATTCGACCATTCAAGAAATCTTTGGCGTGATCCAGGACTACGATAACCACAAGAACATCTACAAACCCGAAGTAGTTGACTCAAAGCTGGTCAGGCAGGAAGATCACGATTTCCGGATCTATCTGCGGCTACTGAAAAAGAAAATCATCACCGTAGTCCTCGACACCGATCATGAAGTTCATTATCGTCCGGTGGACCGAATACGCTGGGTGTGCCGCTCCCATACAACGCGAATTGCAGAAGTGGAGAACGCGGGAAGCCATGACGAGCGAGTCTTGCAGCCTGACACCGGTTACGGATTTCTATGGCGCTTGTATTCCTATTGGCGATTCGAGGAGCGTGGTGCCGGGGTGATCGTCGAGTGCCGTGCCATATCCCTGACCCGTGACGTGCCACTTGGATTGGGATGGGCCATTGAACCGATCATCCAGAAGCTCCCTAAGGAGTCGCTCATCAATACTCTGGAAGCTACACGCCAAGCGCTGCATGCCAATACAAGATAGTTCCCGTTCAGCTTTAGGAATCGCTCATTCAGTGGTCGCGAGATCGCGCCCGAGTCACCGGCTACGCGGATCTTAATTGTTGAAATCAGCGTTTGCGGAAGCTTGCGCCTTTTGTTCGCCAGGAAAGGCGAAAGGAAACCGCAAACTTGTGCTACGCGATATTTCAACAGTTGAGGACGATCACTTGTCTTTGGCGGCTCTAACTTCAGAGTTGCCGACAATCATCCGGAATGGAATCCTCAAAAGGGCCATAACCCAAAGATTTCGAGCATTGGCTTCTGTTTTCCTTCCATGAGCGTGGCAGCTGTTTGGGCTGGAGTGAAGTGTCCCTCCGGAATATCCTGTGCATCCGCTAGGAAAAAACTGGCCATTGCAACCACCGTCATAGCCTGGCGTAGGTCGACAGGCGAGACCTTGTCGAGGGTATCTTCGGCCGAATGCGCCTGCTCGGAATAGCCAGGCGCCCGTACTAGCGGCGCGATACCCGGCAATCCGGCCAGCGTAAAGGCGTACGCATCTGTCATAAAAAGCCACCCGTCGTTTGGAGGCTCAAGGTGCAAATCCGGAGTCAATTCATTGAAGTCCCTGAGCAGTGGTATCAGCTCGGGGTGTCCCGCAGTTGGCAGCTTCACAACAGGCCCGGCGCCCCAATCCAGCGCAAAAACCGCAACAATGTTTCCTAGTTCTGCAGCATGTTGACGGACATAAGCACGCGACCCGAGTAGTCCTTCTTCTTCGCCCGTAAATAGCACGAAGCGGAGGGTCCTCGCAGGGTGCAGACCAGACCGCACCAGCGCTTGTGCAGCCCCTAGAACTGCAGCCACTCCGAAACCGTCATCGGTTGCACCCGTTCCCAGATCCCATGAATCCAGGTGTGCGCCGACTAGCACTACTTTTTCCGGATGGACCGCTCCTTGAATTTCTCCAACGATGTTCTCGGACGGAACAGGTCCGGCAGAAAAACTATTTTCCACGTTGATGTCGATCCTCACCACACGGTTCTGCAGCAATAGCCGCTCCATCAGTTTCTGATGTTCAGCCGGCAGATCTACCGAAGGTATCAGGCTGGTATCGATGGTCTCCGGCAACGCTACCGCTACCGGTTCCGTGTGAACGATACCGTCGCCGGGCCGTGTATCGTGTCGAAGCACCACGACGGCGTGTGCTGCAGTGGCGGCTCTTAACAGCGGCAAGAGCTTCGAGTAGGCGAGCATCGGCTTGTCGGAATCGGAAGCGATGAGTAGTGCTTTGCCACTCCAGCTTGAGGCCTGCGACGGGATTAGCGAGTCAAGGTGCTCCGCAAGATCGTTCCCGCGCAAAAGAACGACTTGTACAGGTCCACCGTGCGGGGGTGTCGATCCGGTCCAACCGTAGGACGCGATCGGGATGGGAATCTCGAAAGGCGTGACCAACCAAGCCGCCGCGGGTCCACGTTGCCAGCCTCGTGGCAATGTCCAGCCCTCGGTGTGCACCTGCTGCAGACCAATCTTGCGCATGTATTCGACCGCCTCCCGTGCCGCGGCTTGTTGAGCCACACTGCCGGTAAGACGGGGACCGATTTCATCACAGAGCTTTTGGAGTTCAGGCGTGGGATCTGTTTGCTCTGCCGCGCGGTGAACCATATCCATACGGAGAGCCATGCGCGATGGAGGCACGGACGCAGGCGTTCCTTGAGCCAAGGCAACGCCACAGAGCAAGAGTCCCGCTAACGAACCGTTTGCCATCGCTTTCATTGCTTAATAGCTTACATACCGGCGTAGCCTTACCGCCAGTTCTCAGCCTTCAATCGCATTGCTGGAAGGTCTACTCGTTTGGAGTACTGGTCACCACGTATATGCTCGTAGAAAATGTGTACCCGAGTTCCGTAGACCTTCCTAACGCAAAATTTTTTTGAGCACTTTTCTGAGAATGAATTTTTCAACAGCCACAGACGCTCATTGACCCTTCCTGACGAGTCGGCCCGCAATTATCCAGACAATCTGCTGACTCGGTAGTGAAAGCCACACTTGGAGCAGGCGGCGCATATGCGTCGCGATCCGGGCGGGATCGAGGAGAGCTCGAGGTGCGCGCGGAGCTGCGCGGCGGTGCGGGCGGGGAGTTCGAGGGACTTGGCGAAACGAAGACTCTTTTTTTCGATGCTATGGTAAATACCTTCCCACCTTCGTGCCATGGACCCGCGCGCATGATTCGTCGAAAATCTCTCCTAGGTTGCCGCTCTCATCGGCCAGGATGAGCAGCAGAAATCCCCCTTTGCGGCGACCCGCCGCCGGACACTCATTCACCGGCGTTCATTCGTCGCTTTCGTAAAGGACCCGATGGTTACAGGTGTGTCTGGGTGGTGGGAGATTCTGGCTGGGGATGATGGTCAAGGTGTCAGCGAGTACGCCGTGCTTCTCGTACTGCTTGTCCTGATCGTGATCACGACGGTGCACATGATGGGCACCGAAGCACAGCAGGTCATCAACAAAGTGAACAACGCCTTCGGTCCGGGCCACGGGGGAGACAACTAATTCGTTCCAGCCGGCCCATCCACGGGACTCTTCACCGTCGCATCGCGGGACAAGCAGTCCATCTTCGAAGCGAACCGTCCCCCCAACCTGCCACCCCGATGCTAGCGCAGGCTCCTGCGTCTGGCTTTCTTCAGCGACTTCTTTTGCGCCTTCACGGATTTCTTTATCGCCTTTTGCTGTTGCTTTGAGTATTTGTTGTTCGCTCTTCGTTGATGCCTGGCAGCTTTCCGTGCCGCCTTCGCTTGTTGCTTATAGATGGGATTATTTTGTGCCTGAACGCGCGAGCAACAGGCTAAAGCCAAAAAAACCGACAACACGAAAGTGGCGGCCTTCTTCATACAGTCTCCGTGAACGGACGGTACGGGAATTCTACACTGCCCGCGCATGGCAAGCGCCGCGCTTGCGCAGCATGATGGAAGCATGCCCTATCGCCGGAGCGTCCCATGCGCTTTGTAAAACTCTCGACTTTCGCTCTCCTCGTTCTCGCCGGGAGTTTTGCCGCGGCCCAGGCCGTAACTTACGAAAAGGCGTCCATCCTGGAGATCAGCCCAAAGCCGGCGTCCAGCGCGGTCCACAAAGCCACCGATGCCCCCCGCCTCCCCATGCAGTCCACCTACGATTTGACCGTCCAGATTGGTGACATGGTGTACGTCGGCCGATATTCAGCATGCCAGTGAGTATCTCCCCAGCAACTGGGTCGTCGGCCAATCGGTCGACGGCAGGGTTGGTAGGCACAAACACCGCATCTATCTGAAGGACGTCCCGGGGGAAAGAAAACGCTCTCGTGATCGTCACGCGGCATTCAGCCACTTCGAAGTAAGCGGAGGCGACTCGGGACCACAACATCGCGATCTTGAAAGCGTGGTAGGCGCGGCAGGAATCGAACCTGCAACCCTCGGATTAGAAATCCGATGCTCTATCCGTTTGAGCTACGCGCCCGTATTTTCGGAGGGCTGCTTCAGTTTACAATGAGCATCCTTCCGCGAACCATCCCTGCGCCCCGTCACGGGCGTTCCCTTCCCACCGTCACGGGCTTCGCACTCCGGCTCTGCGCTCTGACCAAACTCTCCCGGCACGGGCCCGGAAACATCGTCGTCACGATGCCCCTGCTGCGCATCATCCGTTGCCTTCCGTGCAACGCTGATAGATAATCCTCCCGCACGTTTTGCCATTTTGAGGATGCACTCTATGAAACTGAAATCCATCGCTTCCCTGATGATCGGCGTGTCGATGCTTGTGGGCGTAACGGCCGCTGCGCAGAGCGTGAAAGAAGACGTCGACAAGACCGCAAAAGATACCGCCGACGCCACGAAGAAAGCTGCGCACAAAACTGCCGACGCAACCAAGAAAGCAGCCCACAAAACCAAAGAAGCTACCGCCGACGCGGCCCAAAAGACCGGCGACGCCACGAAGAACGCGGCGAACGCCACCAAGCGCGCCGCCGTCAAGACCGAAGACGCCACCGAGCACGCAGCGAAAAAGACCGGCACCGCGGTGAAGCACGGCACGAAGAAAGCCGTCGACAAAACCGAGGAAGGCGCCGACAAAACGAAAGAGGCCGTTACCAAGTAACCGGATCCTCGCAACCAATACGACAGGCTGGCTTGTTCGCTTTTTAGACTTGCGGAGGCCGATGATTTCTCCGGCCTCCGTGAAATTTTTGCACCAAATGCCGTGTCGAGCGAAATATGCTTCGCACTGACTTCCGGCTTGGTTTTCGGTTCCGCGCCCTTCACATTTCCGAATCAAAGGAGGTCTCGATGCCAATGTCGCGCCCCAAACCCTCCGCCACCGGAGCGTTTTCTCGGGCGGAGTACAAAAAGCTCGCGGAGTTCCGTTATTACCTCGCGCGCTTCCTGCGTAGCCGTAAGGACGCCGCGCGCGCCGAAGGCCTGCAGGCCCAGCACTACGAGTTGCTCCTGTCAGTGGCCGGGCTTCCTCCCGACGCGCATCCCACCATCAAGGAAATTGCCCGCCAACTTTGCCTCGAGCATCACACTGTCGTCGAACTCGCGGATCGCCTTGAAAAGCGCGGTCTCCTCAAACGGCAGAGTTCCGGCCAGGACCGCCGTGTCGTCCACCTCCACTTGACCCGCGACGGTCAGGCGACGCTCAACAAAATCGTGCGCTTCAGTTTCGCCCAGTTGCGCGAAGAAGCTCCCGAGCTGATCCGCAGCCTGCGCCGCCTCTTGAACGAGACGCAACGTTCCTGAACAAAGGCTGCTCTCCCTGGCTCCCATCCCAACATCTCGCCTCGCCTACATCGACTGGATGCGCGGTCTCGCCTGCATCCTCATGTTCCAGACCCATTGCTACGACGCCTGGCTCTCCCCCGGCGCGCGCAAATCCACGTTCTTCATGTTTTCGCAGCTAGGTGGAACCTTTCCCGCGCCGCTGTTCCTTTTTCTTGCCGGCATCTCCTTCGCACTCGTTACGGACAAGCTCATTCGGAAAGGCATGCCGACCGGGCAAATCGCGCGCACCACCATTCGCCGCGGCGCCGAGATCTTCGCCTTTGGCCTGCTGTTCCGCCTACAGGAGTACCTCGTCGCCTGGGGTTGGGCGCCCTGGAGCGACCTGTTCCGCGTCGACATCCTCAACACTATCGGGATGTCGATGATGCTCATGGGCATGCTCTGCTGGATCGTGCTCACGATCTCCGGCACCACCACGTATCGCCTGCGATTAGGAGTCGCCGGTAGCGGAACTGCGCTCGCCATTTCACTCCTCACGCCGCCGCTCTGGACCACCTTTCGCCCGGACTGGCTCCCCTGGCCCCTCGAGTCCTATGTTAACGGCGTCCATAATCTCGGCGCTCCGCAGGCCTGGCTCTTCCCCATCTTCCCCTGGGCCGCATTTGCCTTCACCGGACTCGCAATCGGTTTTCTCCTGCAAAGCGACTGGGCGCGAAAGCATGACGCGTCGTTGTTTGTCGCCGCGGGACTGGCCGGCATCGCCTTGATCGAAGGCGCTCGCTGGCTCGACGCCCTCCCGGTCCATCTTTATTCGATCGACGACTTCTGGCATACCAGTCCTAGCTTCTTCCTTATTCGCGTCGGATGTCTGTGGATCATCCTCTGCGCCAGCTACGCCTGGTGCCGGTGGGGAGCGGGTGCGTGGGGGTTCAGTCCGTTCATCCAGTTAGGACAAACCTCGTTGCTCGTCTACTGGGTTCACATCGAACTGGTCTACGGACGCTTTGCCATATTGCGGAAACAGTCGCAAACGATCCTCGGCGCGACGATTGGCCTCATGACGATTTTTCTGATGATGCTCGCTCTCTCGTGGGTCCGAACCCA
>Ga0210386_10005451_pt1 | contig 10355 bp, 8 predicted proteins | sample IncBWH32OmetaG_FD_160091 | JGI IMG/M metagenome (GOLD analysis project Ga0210386, IMG submission 160091) | Forest soil microbial communities from Barre Woods Harvard Forest LTER site, Petersham, Massachusetts, United States - Inc-BW-H-32-O ... | reverse complement strand
CGAGCTGCAACAAATTCGAGAGAACCGCGGTCTCGTTCGGTCTTTCTTTCGAGCGGAATCTGTCTCCTATATTAGTGACTGATTAGTAAATCTTCATGAGTGGCTCGTACCTCGGAGCTGCTGCCGATCGTTCTCACGCTGCTGATCGCCGACGTGGTCGTTGTTCAGCGGCAGTTCGTCTCGGTTCGCATGCGACGACAGGAATCAACGGCCGCGTCACGTTCTAAGAAATCAGGGGAGCGCTCATGGCCAGACAAACAGAATACTTCGTGCAGGCGTTCAACGCCGGCAAAGGCGGGCACTTGAAGCCGATTCTCCGATCGCCTGCAAATCGGCAAGTGGCGCTCTTCGAACCGCGGAGAGACTGGCCAAGAAAAATCTTGCGACAGCCAACGCGAGTAAGCTTTCTGAAGTCGGCGGGTCGGTCTCGGAAACGCCATTATTCGCCACGCATTCGCGCAACTACACCTCGAACCTATTCGATCAACGACGCAGCGTCCTAGGATCGGGCCAACGGACTGTTAATCAGCGGATCCCAGGTTCGAGCTCTGGTGCGCCCGCCAAGCTTTTCAATAGCTTAGGGAACTCTCGCGACGGCCAGCAGCACGCAACTCAGCGTCTGTCAGATCGCTGTCGGCGCCCTCAGTGAGCCGGCGTGCCTGAACGACAGTTCCGCCCGCAGCCGGCAGATGACCACAAGAACCAGACCGGCGAGATTAAGCTCACCAGTGAGGCCGTCGTAGCGCTCTAGGGAGAGAACAACGATTACGGCTCAACCCGCAGCTTGCGAGGGCTATGGACATTGTTCCGCGGCCTCGAACTGCATGTCGGTGCAGCCACTGGCGGAAGTGAAATCGCGTAGTTCAGGCCTCGTGCGGTGCCGCGCACGTCTCGCGATAGAGGCGCGGCCAGCTGTGCTCGGGTGCACGAAGGCACGGCGTCATGCCGGCCATTTCGCGCCCGGGACGGTAAGCTTTCTTCCCGAAAATCAGCAAGAACAGCGGTTCAGTTACAGCAACAGGTCCGTGTTGGACGATATTCATCGAGCCTACACATACAGGACGAAGCTATTGGTGTGTCCGCCTTTGCAAGCGCGGCTGCCAGTTTCGACGAGAGGAGTGGCAGTTCGACCGTTTCCTCTCGCCTTTGCAGGCATTCTACCAGGCCGTGAAGGGCCCACACGTTGTCCGGATGCTGAGTGCAGCGTTGCACTCTGTTGGTAAGCCCGAGGTCATCGCGGTAGATATCTTCCGCTTCGGCGTAGTGTCCCTGCTCCATCAGGAGGGCGGCGAGCGCGTGGCGCGGCGGATGCATCCAGGCCCAGGGCTCGGTATAGCCGAGATTGTCGTCGCGCCGGACGGCCTCCCGCAGATGGCGATAGCCGGCCTCGTGATTTCCCTTGTGATACTCCAGCTCGCCCTCGAGCATGGCTTCACCGACCGACAGGACGTCCAGCGCAAAATTGCTGAGAAAGCGTCTAGACGGCGGCACGCGGCTCTTGGCGAGTTGGAAGAGCCGTCGCTCCTCGTCGGCTTTCGCAAAGTCCTTCAGCGTCGCATGCGCAATTGCGCGCGCGTAGTGGTGCATCGGGATCGTAACTAGGAAGATGTTGCTGTCAGCCGGGACCGGCTCATCGATGATCTCCTGCCAACGTCCGAAGCGGATCAGAACATGCATCTTGACCGAGTAATAGCCTTCGGTTGTATTCGCCAGTTTGGGGCGATTGCGGACGCCGAGAATGTCAGACGTGAGCATCTCGCGTATCTTGTCGGCCGCAGCGATGGCGGGCGCAAATTGGCCCAGGAACATGCAGGTGAACATCATCAGATGCAGGTCGTGACAGCGTGCGGTTACGTAGAAATTCAATGAACCGGCGTAGTCGGCGAACATGTCGTCGGCTTTGATGGCTTTCTCGCTTGCAATCCTGGCCCGCTCATAGTCGCCGCAAAGAACGTAGATGTGGCCCGGCATGTGGTTCATGTGCCCGGCGTCGCGGCACAAATTCGACAAGAGATCGGCCGATCGCAAGGCACGTTCGGGTTCGTTCGACATCTCGAGCAGGTGAATATGAAGATGAACGATGGCCGGATGCAGAGGAGTGCCCTGTTTGTCGGCCAATGCGATCGACTTGTCGCAGATCTGCAACGCCTCCACCGTGTCCGCGTTTCGCGCAGGCAATCCCGACTTGACGTCCCAGAGCTTGCGCGGCGTCCGCGTGATCAACGCCTCGACGAACAACGCCATGATGTCGTGGTCGTCGGGAAACGCATGGTGGACCCGCCGCATCGCGGCGGCGTAGTCATCGTCCCAGCGATCGTACTGCTCCGGTTCGACGTGGTGCGGCTTCTGAAACCGCTTTGCGAGGGCTTCGACCAGATGACGTTCGGCATCCTCCCGCCTGTCGCTCAATGCGAGCGCGCGCTGGACATGATGGAAAGCCACTTTCGTGACGTGGTCAGCCTCGAGCTCTCCCAGGTCGCGCCAGATCAGATTGTAGAAAGGGCCCGATCCATACGCGACACCCCAGTGGGCCATCACGCAATCCGGATCGAACGCCAGCGCGTTGTGAAAACATTTCACGCCCTCCTCATGGTTGAAACCGAGGCACCAGTTCAGTCCCAGGTTAAACCAATGCTGCGCCTCGGGCGACGTCGTGGCGATCGTCCGGCCGTGAGATCCGAGATCGAATGGATATGCGTAGGCGGATTGGGTCGGAAAGGATTGCAGCGTCACGACGGTTCCTCGGTATTCCCTGGGTTCGTCTTTCGCTTTGTTTTATCGAAGACCGGCGCGACCATTCCGGGTATGTAACTGTCGGAGACAAACGAACGGCAGTGGCTTTCGAACGCCTGGAGCAACCGCGATTTGCTCACGGTCTTCAGGGTGGCCGTGCCGATCACCATCGGCCGATTGTCTCCAATCAGCCTCACGCGCTTCAGGCGTTTTCCGTCCAGAGCCTGATCGGATCTCGGTCTGATGTTGAGAAGCGAGTATCCTAGTCCGTTAGCCACCATCGTTCGGACAACCTCGATGTGCTCCGAACGCGTGGAAATGTTCGGCTCGAGGCCGTCCTTCATGAACAAGGCAAGGAAATATTCCCGGCTCAGCGGCAGATCGAGCAGGATCATCGGATGCTCGACCATCTCCTCCAGCGTCAATGCGGTCCGGCTCGCCAGAGGATGCGACTCGGCCAACAGGACGTGCGGGGGCAGCCGGGCCAATGGCATGAAGTCGATATCGGCAGGGACTTGCAGGTCATAAATGATCGCGATGTCGATGCGCGATCGCCTCAGATCATCGAGAAGTTGCTCCGGATTGGCTTCGCTGTGGGCAACCTTCGTCGTCGCGAAGGCTGTGGTAAAGGAGTGAACCAGTTCGGGGACCAGCATCGGGGCGAGCGTGACCATGCACCCCAGCGATACCGTCCCGCGGATCTGGTTGCTCGTCTCGGACGCGAAGACATACAAGCGCTGGGCCTGCGCGACGACATTCTTCGCCTCGCGCAACAAGTCCCGCCCGGCGGGCGTGAGCGACAGGCCTTGAGCATGGTGACGGATGAACAGTTGAACACCCAGCTCCTTCTCCAGGAAGGATATTGCGGTCGAGATCGACGGCTGGGAGATATGAATTCGCTCGGCTGCCAAGGTGATGCTCAGCGTCTCACCTGCAGCGATGAAATACTCCAATTGGCGAAGCGAATACCGCATGGAACTGACTCTATTGGCCCAAGATGGGCCGTCAAGTGCCGGCATTTGCACGGAATCCTGTGGGTTTGGCCGATCCTGGAGCGCGGGTGGCCAGGGTTGCGGCAAAGGGTTGTCGCCAGGAGCTCTCACCGAGCTTCGGGTGCCGCGTCTCAGTTAAGTCTGCGATGGCACTTGCGGCGGATCGCGCGGAGGGGTGAGGATCGACGATCGATGATGTCGCGGCGGCAATTCCTGACGTTTCCGAAACAGTGCCCGGCCATCACGAGCCGCGCCGCTTTCCCTGAAGACAGTGCAGGTCAATCATTGGGGACGAGAATATCTGCCTAGCGGACCGTCGATAAAGAAAAACTTTGTTTCGGTCTGGTTCGGTTTTCTTGAGCCGTATTGTTTTCGATCACGCTCCGACACGCCGTCTCCAGATTGCGCACTCGAACCGCGCTCAGACCAGATCGGCTGGTTCAAAAATCGCGATCCAATGAAGAGCAAAATACTGTCCGCCTTTTTCTCGAATGCACCGGTCAAGCTGGCGATTGCCAGGGATACGGTGCAGCATGCTCCCTTGACTTCAGAATTATGTCTATACAAAATTGTGACCGTTCTTCAGGGGAGAGCATACCGAATGGATCGCCGACAGTTCTTGGAGCTGGCTACCGCGGGTGCAGCTTCGTCGCTCTTGGTTCTTCCCGCGAACGGCCAGTCCAAATCAAATCGCATCGTTATCGTGTCGGAGTCCAATTCGAATACCCTGGACGTTCACACGCCGGGGGCAAATCGTGCGTCCTACGGACTTTGCATGATGACCTACGACAGGCTGATCCAGTTCGGTACGAAGATTTTGCCGAACGGAGTGCCCAGCTACGACTACGACAAGCTCGAGCCGCAACTCGCGGAAAGCTGGGAAATCGCGCCCGACAATTCCGCGGTCGTCTTCAAGCTGAAGCAGGATCTCAAATTCCACGACGGGGCGCCGATAACCGCGCGCGACGTCAAATGGTCGTTCGACCGCTTCGTGTCGGTCGGAGGTTTCCCTCAGCGTCAGATGGAGCAGGTTTCACTCACTGACGTCAATCAGTTCGAGGTCGTCGACGAGCGTACTTTCAAGATCAAGCTTCAGAAGCGAGACAAGCTTACGCTCCCCAGCCTCGCGATCGTTGTGCCCAGCGTTTACAACAGCGAGCTTTGCAAATCGCACGCGACAAACTCCGATCCTTGGGCGCTGGAATTCACCAAGGTCAATTCAGCGGGCTCAGGCGCCTACAAGGTCGAATCCTTCAAGCCCGACGAGCAGATCATTCTGACGCGGTTCGCGGATTGGAAAGGAGGGATCTTGCCAAAACAGGAGCGGGCTCTCTATCGGTCCGTGCCTGCGGCCGGCACCCGCCGGGCCTTGGTCGAACGGGCGGACGCCGATGTCGGGACTGATCTCCCGCCGCGCGATGTGGCCGACATTGCTGCCGCCAAGAAGATCAAGATCGAGTCGGCGCCGCAGGCGAACACGCTCAGGTATCTCGCGCTTTCGACGATAACCAAGCCATTCGACGACGTGCGGGTAAGACAGGCGATCGCCTATGCGCTTCCCTACGAAAAGGTGATCGAGAGCGCGGTCTACGGACGGGCCAAGCCGATGTTCGGTGCGTCCGCAGATGCGCCTCGGGACGCTTCCTGGCCGCAGCCGTTCCCCTACAGCCACGATCCCGACAAGGCCAAAGCGCTGCTTGCCGATGCAGGCCTCGCGGGCGGGTTCGAGACCAAGCTCTACTTCGACGCAGGAGCGGCAACAGTCGATGAGCCGGCCGCGCTCATCATTCAGGATGCGCTGGGCAAGCTCGGCGTGAAGCTGACGATCGAGAAAATTCCGGACTTCTTTGCGAGACGAAGCCAGAAGAACTGGCCGATGGCGATCGACGTTTTCGGCGCCTGGTTTGACGGAGCGGACTTCTACTTCCGTTGGCTCTGGCACGGGCAAAATACCGTCTTCAATGTCGCAAGCTACAAAAACCCCGAGATGGATAAGCTGCTCGACGCCGCGAGACAGGCGCGAGAAGGAGGTGAGTACGAATCGATCGCGAAGCAATTCATCAAGCTCGCGATGACGGAAGTACCCTACATCGCGCTCTATCAGCCGGTGCTGGACGTCGCGGTTCAGCAGGATGTCAACGGGTACGTCTATATGTTCCATCGTCAAGTAGATGCGCGCACCCTGGCAAAGGTCTGAAAGTTGTTTCCTCTGCTGCGATCGGTCATCAAGCGGGTCGCGTTTGCGGTGCCGACCATCTTCGGCGTCGTTTTGGTTTCCTTTGCTCTCACGCGACTGCTGCCGGGGGACCCGGCGGTCTACTTCGCCGGTGCGGCGCCTACTCCCGAAGCGATCGCCGACATACGCAAGGCCATGCTTCTCGATCGGCCTTTGTTGGAGCAATTCGTCTCCTACATCGTCAATCTGCTTCATGGCGATCTGGGAAAATCGCTGATAACGGGTCAGCCCGTTGTCAGGGACCTGGTGGCGCGAATGCCGGCGACGCTCGAGTTGACCGGGCTCTCACTCCTGATCGCATTGGTGGTTTCGATTCCGCTCGGGGTCATAGGAGCACTTCGGAAGGGAAGCCTGATCGACCACGCTGCCAGGTTCTTCTCGACGACAGCGTTGTCGATGCCCTCTTTCTTCACGGGCCTGTTGTTGGTCTTCGTCTTCTATTATCTGCTCGGTCTTGCGCCGGCTCCTCTGGGCCGGATCGATCCACTTGGTCTTCCTCCGCCTGTTAAGTCTGGCCTGATAGTCATCGACGGATTCCTTGCGGGTGACTACGAAAGCGTAACGGACGGCCTCGCCCATCTGGTCCTTCCATCGATCGCGCTTGCACTTTCCGGCATTGGACCTCTGACCCGGATCACGCGAGGAGCGATGCTGACGGTGCTCTCCAGCGACTTTATCCGGGCTGCCCGTTCTTACGACATGCCGAGGTGGCGTCTGATCTACGTCTATGCGTTCAGAAACGCCATGTTGCCTGTTCTGACCACGGCTGGTTTCGTGTTCTCGTTTCTGATCAGCGCGAATGTCGTAGTCGAAAAGGTCTTCTCCTGGCCTGGCATCGGATCGTACGCTCTCGAAGCCCTCGTGGCGTCAGACTATGCGGCCGTGCAAGGCTTCGTGCTCAGCGTGGCGCTCCTCTATGTTTTGATAAATATTCTGATCGACGTCCTTTACGGGATCGTCGACGTTCGCGTGCGCCTTGCGGAGTAGGACATGGAGTTTGTGGCAACCCTCCAGGACGGCTTGCGTCGAGACCCTCTGACCGCGACCACGATGGCGATCATCGTGATCATCTGCCTCGTCGCGATCTTTGGTCCGTTCGTTGCATCTCATGATCCCCTAGCTACCAATCCTTCGATGGCGCTCAAGCCGCCAACCTGGGAACATCCTTGCGGCACCGATCAGGTGGGCCGGGATATATGTACAAGGATCGTCTACGCGACACGTCTTGATCTGTTCATCGCGCTGTCTGCGGTGGGGTTAGGGCTCATTGTCGGGGGCCTGATCGGGAGTCTCGCCGGCTTCTTCGGTGGAATCGTGGATCGCCTGGCCATGTGGATCGTAGACACGATCATGGCATTCCCGCTCTTCGTGCTCGCTATGGGAATCGTCGCCGCACTCGGAAATAGCCTTGAGAACATCATCTATGCGACAGCCATCGTAAATGTGCCGTTTTACGCCCGGACAATGCGAGCTGAGATGAAGCAACGCCGCGAGATGGGCTTTGTGGAGGCGGCGAGAGTGAGCGGGAACGGTCCTTTCAGAATTCTTGCTGTTCACCTCGTCCCCACGGCCCTACCCCAGCTCATGGTTCAAGCGACGTTGACGATGGGCTGGGCCATGCTCAACGCTGCCGCTCTGTCCTTTATTGGTCTGGGGATTAGACCTCCGACGCCGGAGTGGGGGATCATGGTGGCAGAGGGCGCGAGCTTCATCATTACGGGGGAATGGTGGGTAGCGCTCTTCCCGGGGATAACTTTGGTTCTGGTCGTTCTATCGCTCAACCTCGTGGGCGACGGCTTGCGCGACGTCCTCGATGCCAGGGAACGACGCTAGTGTCCCGGCGCTGACGGACGATTCACAAATCAGCTCAGATTTGCGAATCTGGGTCGATGAGGAAAATCGAGCGAATTTCGATCGGCGGCGCTGATCGTGAACGATTGGAGCGGCTGGTCCGGGACCGGAACACGCCCCAGAAGGTGGTTTGGAGAGCGCGGATCGTGCTTTTGGCAAACGATGGGCTGACGGCGGAAGCGATTGCGGCGGCGGTGGGCAAGAGCCTGCTGACGGTTCGCCGTTGGCGCCGCCGCTATATGGCCGAGGGGGTCGAGGGGCTTTTGAAGGACGCGACCCGGCCCCCGCGCGTCAAGCCGCTGCCGCCCGAGACGATCAAGCGAGTGGTGGATATGACGCTGCACGAGAAACCGCCGAATGCGACCCAATGGAGCGGTCGCAGCATGGCGGCGGCGGCCGGCGTCTCCTTGCGCAGCGTCCAGCGGATCTGGGCTTCGCACGGGCTGAAGCCGCATCTCGTCAAGACGTTCAAGATCTCGCGCGACAAGAACTTTGCCAGCAAGGTCGAGGATGTGGTCGGGCTCTACCTCAATCCCCCGGACAAAGCGCTGGTTCTCTGCGTCGATGAAAAGAGCCAAATTCAAGCCCTCGACCGCACCCAGCCCGGCCTGCCTATGAAGAAGGGCCGCGCCGGCACTATGACCCACGACTACAAGCGCAACGGCACCACGACGCTGTTTGCCGCGCTCAACATGCTGGACGGCAGCGTCATCGGAACTTGCATGCCACGCCACCGGCATCGTGAGTTTCTGCGCTTTCTCAAACTGATCGATCAGAGGACCCCCGCCGGTCTCGCTCTGCATCTCATCGTCGACAACTATGCCACGCATAAGACGCCCGCCGTCAAACGCTGGCTCAATGCGCATCCACGCTTCCATTTGCACTTCACACCCACCTCGGCGTCCTGGCTCAACATGGTCGAACGATTCTTCGCCGAGATCACCCGAAAGCGCATTCGACGCGGCGCCTTCAAGAGCGTCGCCGAGCTGAAGGACGCCATCATGCAATACCTGGAAAAACACAATGCCAACCCCAAACCATTCGTCTGGACCAAGTCCGCCGACAAAATCCTCGAAAAAGTCGCCAGAGCGAAACAAGCGTTAGAGTCACAACACTAGCGTACCGCCGTTCCCGTGCGCAACGACGACCTCAGATGAGGGCCAACGCGACCGGTCCACTCGTCATGACGGCGCTATGATCTTGCCGTCGCGTGCCCCTCGAACTGCGGCAGGTCGTCTGTTATCGTGAACCACGGCGCCTTGGAGCCGACGAAAATGTGCATGGCCGGCCGGATCGTGGGATCATCGACCAGCGTGCCCATCGCGACATGGACATAGGCGCCGGCGCGCACGACCGAATAGAGCAGCGAGCCGCAGCGCCTGCAGTGGGTGTCGTTGTTCAACGCCTCACCATGGATCATGAGATCGCCCTCGCCTTTGGTCAGCTTGAGCTTGTCGCGTTCGATGCCGGCGAACGGCTTGAACGCCGAACCGGTGGTGCGCCGGCAGTTGGAGCAATGGCAATTCGCGGCGTAGGCGAACTCGTCCCTCACCGCGTATTCGACCGCGCCACAAAAGCATTTTCCGGCGAGCGCGCGTGCGTTCATCACAATTCTCCCGAGCTGGCCCTGCTGCCGCCTGCTGCCATTCAACCCGCCGAACCGCGGCTCGATCTTGTCGGGACTGGCGATTGCACATAGCTCAGCCGATGATCGCAGACCAAGGGAGGATCGGACAATGGGATTTTCGGGCGGCTGTTCGTGCGGCGCCGTGCGCTATGTCATCGCCGCCCCGCCGCTGCGAGCTTTCCAGTGCCAGTGCCGGGATTGCCAGAAGGATTCCGGCGGCGGACACTCGTCGGTGTTCGTGTTTCCGCGCGCCGCGTTCGCGGTCACTGGCGAGGTGCGCGAGATCGCGCGTGAGAGCGACCGCGGCGCGATCAAGCGGAAAGGCTTTTGTCCGAGCTGCGGCGTTGCGATCTACAACAAGCCGGACCGGGTACCCGACATGATCGGGATCTATGTCGGAAGCCTCGACGACGCCGCCTCGTTCAAGCCGCAGGCGATCTTCTACGCCGCACGCGGCTATGCCTGGGACGCCCTCGATGCCGACGTGCCACGCGTGCCGGAATGGCACACAAGCCGGTCGTAGCGTTCGCGGGCCTTGTTTCCTGGATGCGATCAGGCATCACACGACCGTGAAGGCATTCGACCGGAATGGTCCGTTCCGGCTGTCACATTCAATCCGCGCCGCGTGTCTTGTTGGCAGGACAGAACGGAGGCCATCATGGATGACGCGACGGAGCCAAAATCCCACTACGACATCGCGATCCTCGGTGCCGGCTATGCCGGGCTGATGGCGGCCTTGCGCGTTGGCGCTGGCGAAGACCGATCCCTGAAGATCGCACTGATCAATGATTGCGACCAGTTCGTCGAACGGATCCGCCTGCAGGAGAGCATCGCAAGATCGGTTCCCTCGCGAATCCCGGCGATCTCGACGCTGCTTCGTGGCACCGGAATCGATTTCATCATCGGCCACATCGTG
>Ga0210386_10005449_pt1 | contig 10358 bp, 9 predicted proteins | sample IncBWH32OmetaG_FD_160091 | JGI IMG/M metagenome (GOLD analysis project Ga0210386, IMG submission 160091) | Forest soil microbial communities from Barre Woods Harvard Forest LTER site, Petersham, Massachusetts, United States - Inc-BW-H-32-O ... | reverse complement strand
CGTCATCCACGACGCCAGCTTCGACTACGGCAACGTCGATCACATCGTGCTCGGGGCTCAGGGCGTGTTCACGGTGGAGACAAAGAGCCGCCAAGGGGAAATTCGCGTGCGCACGATCCATGGTGCAATCTTGCGCCAGGCCCAAGAGCAGCGCGAGACGCTCGAGCGCATCACCGGCGAGCAGGTGGAGCCGCTGGTCGTCTTCAGTCGCGCCTGGGTCGACAAACCGCTTGCTCGTCGTCGCGGTGTGCGCATCATCCCCGCGCGCATGCTGCTCGCCTACCTGCGCCGTCACGCCGAGACGCTCACGCCCGCGCAAATCGAGCGGGCCCAGACGCGCATCGTGACGGCCCTGGCGGAGAGCGAGCCTCAGCCCGATAGGCTTCTCGGGTGGCCACCGCCGTCGCGCAGCCGTCCGTAAGACCCGCAGAGCCTATTGGCGAACCGGCAGCCGAGGCTCTGCCGCGCGGTCCGCGTCTGTCCCCGTTTGTGCTGACGCTCGTCTGGTCGCTCGCACCCACTTGGGTGATGGACCAGTGCGTGCGTCGCCTAGGCGACAGCTTCACGCTGACGTTTTTCCCCAGTGGCCGCAAACTGGTGATAGTCAGCGACCCCGATGCTGTCAAGGCTGTGTTCACCGCGCCGCCCGAGGTGGCGCCCTCGGCGGCCGGCGCCTCGCCGATCGCATCGATCATGGGTCCGAGCTCGGTGATCACGCTCACCGGCCCCGAGCACATGCGCCAGCGTAAGCTGCTCCTGCCGCCCTTCCACGGCGAGCGCATGCGTGAGTACGCCGATGTGATCGTGCAGGCTACGCGTCGCAGCATGGCCGACTGGCCGCTGGGCGAGCCGATGAAGCTGAGCGAGCGCACGCGTGCAATCACACTCGAGGTGATCCTGCGCGCCGTCTTCGGCGTGGAGGCCGAGCGCATGGACGCTCTGCGCGACGCCATCAGCGGGCTGATCACGCCGACGCAGCTCCCCGCGCTGATGCTGTTCGCGCTGCGTCGCCCTAGCCTCGATCGTCCCGGCGGTTCGATCGGGCGCGCGCTCGACCATCTCGACGAGGTCATCTACGCCGAGATCTCGAGGCGCCGTGCTCAGGAGGACCTTGAGGAGCGCGCCGACATCCTCTCGATGTTGTTGCTCGCGCGCGACGAGGACGGCCAGGCGATGACCGACCAGGAGTTGCGTGACGAGCTGGTCACGCTTTTGCTCGCGGGCCACGAGACGACCGCTACCTCTGTCGCCTGGGCGATCGAGCGCCTCATACGCCACCCCACCAAGCTCGCGCGACTCGTTGCCGAGATCGACGCGGGTCAGAGCGACGAGTACATGCAGGCCGTCATCTCCGAGACCTTGCGCGTGAGGCCTGTCGTGCCGCTGGTGGTGCGCGTCCTGCAGACGCCTCTGCGTGTCGGCGCGCGCGAACTGCCCGCCGGCACTCGCGTGGTGCCTTCCATCTACCTCACCAACCGCAACCCGCGTGTCTACGAGGCCCCTGAGGAGTTTCGTCCCGAGCGTTTCCTGGAGAAGTCTCCCGAGACCTTCTCCTGGATCCCTTTCGGCGGCGGCATCCGCCGCTGCATCGGCGCATCGTTCGCAACTCTCGAGATGAAGCTGATCCTGGAGACGATGCTCGGCGAGCTCGCCCCCAGCCTGCCCGCGCGCGGAGGCAGGCTTTGGCGCCGTGGCGAGTGGAATCAGCGGCGCGCGATCACGCTCGTACCCGCCGGTGGCGCGCGCGTGGTCTGGCGCCGGCGCTAGAGCCGGCGCCGAGTACCGCCCGCAGCGAGGGGTAGCTTTGTGGGATGCTCCAATCGAGCCTCATAGAGGTGGGCTCCTCCAAGCAGGGATCGCCAACGCCCGAGCGATTGCTCGAGCGTTTTGGCCTTGAGTCCTTCAGGTCCGGCCAGCGTGAGGCGGTGCAGGCGGCGCTCGAGGGGCGCGACAGCCTTGTCGTGATGCCCACCGGTGGGGGCAAGTCGCTTTGCTACCAGTTGCCTGCGCTCGCCGGCGAGGCGCTCGTGGTGGTTGTGAGCCCGCTGATCGCGCTGATGGCAGATCAGCTTGGGCGGCTGCAGCAGGCTGGTGTGAATGCGGCGATGCTGGCTTCGGGAATGGCCGATGGGCACAATGCGCGGGCGCTGCGCTCGATCTCCTCGGGCGAGGCGCGGCTCGTGCTGGCGGCGCCGGAGCGCTTTGCCTCACGCGCCTTTCGCGAGACGCTCGCCACACGCGAGGTGGGGCTGTTCGTGGTCGACGAGGCCCATTGCGTGGCGGAGTGGGGACACGACTTCAGACCCGACTATCTGCGCTTGCACGACGCCATCGAGGCCCTCGGCCGCCCCGCGGTGATGGCGACGACCGCGACCGCTACCCCGCGTGTGGCGGAGGAGATCGCCGCGCGCCTCGGCCTGCACGACTGGCTGGCAGTGCGCTCCGGCTTTGACCGTCCCAACCTGACATTCGACGTGGTGGCGCTCGAGGGGAAGGGGGCCGTGGCGCGCAAGCGAGCCACGCTGCTGCATGCGCTCGAGCGCGACGATGCGCGGCCGGCGATCGTGTACTGCGGTACGCGCAAGCACACCGACGAGGTGGCCTCGCTGCTCCGCGAGCACGGGATCGATGCTGTCTGCTACCACGCCGGCATGTCCCCGGACGCACGCCGCTCTAGCCAGGAGGCGTTCATGGGTGGCCGCGCGGAGGTCGTGGTTGCCACCAACGCGTTCGGCATGGGCGTGGACAAGGCCGATGTGCGCACGGTTGTGCACTGGGCGGTGCCGACGAGCCTCGAGGCCTATTACCAGGAGGCGGGGCGCGGCGGGCGCGACGGGCGACCGGGGCGGGCGCTGCTACTCGCCTCGCGAATGGATCTTGGGCGTTTGATCAGGTTCATCAACGAGCGCGAGACCACAGTCGAGGATGTCAAGCGTTATGTCGGCAACCTGCACATGCGTGCCGTGGACGGAATCGCCGCGATCGGTCACGGTGAGCTTGGAGGGGCGGGCGAGCGCGAACGCGTGTTGCTGTCGATCGCCGAGCGCGCCGGTGCAGTGGAGTTGCAGCCCGGCGGCCCCGAAGGGCTGCTGGTGCGGCTCACCGGCGAAGGCTCGCCGCGCAAGGCGTATGCAGCGATCAAGGCGGCCAAAGACCGCGGCTGGGAGGCTTATCGCTCGATCGAGCGCTTCATCTCGAGCGCCGAGACCTGCCGCCGCCGACAGATCCTCGATCACTTCGGCGACCGGGAGGGCTGCGCCGCCGAAGTGCGCTGCTGCGATGTGTGCGAGCCGGACGCGGCGCTGGTGGAAGCCTCTCTGGCGACAGTGGGGCGTCGCGGGCGCCAAGCGCGTATAGCCGGAGGCACGGGCAGAGCACGGGACCGTGGCAATGGAGCGAGTGGGCGTGGAGTCGCGAACGGCCACGATGCGGTCGAGGAGGTTGAGCTCGATCCTGTGGACGAACGCGCGTTCGAGGCGCTGAAGGCGTGGCGCCTGGGGCGCAGCGAAGGCAAGCCCGCCTACACGGTGGCCGCCAATGCCGCGCTGGAAGGAGCGCTGCGAGCCAAGCCCGCGACTCTCGAGGAGCTGATCGAGGTGAAGGGGATCGGGCCGACGTTCTGCGAACGCCATGGGGAGTCGTTGCTACAAGTGCTCGCCGATCTCTGAGCGAAGTGTCGACGACCAGCCGCGATCGCGTGCTTGCCGAGCGCAAAGCAACCCCCACGACCGGAGCCTGTCGCAGAGCGAAGCGGCAGCCCGCGACCGGGGCCTTCGCAGAGCAAGCGGCTGCCACTATCGGTGGGCCTCGCGGAGCGCCAAGGCCGGCGGACGTCGCTAGCATCCATAGCCGCGCCGACGTAGCTCAGCTGGTAGAGCACTTCACTCGTAATGAAGGGGTCCGGGGTTCGAGTCCCCGCGTCGGCTTCAAAGGGCCGCAAACCGAGCACTTTCAACGTAGCAACACGTTCGGGCGGAAGGCACGGATTTCCCCAGAGGGCGTCCAGAGGACAGAGAGGGGGTCTGGGATAGGTGCGGCGATGGGGCTAGGGCCGCCGGCGTGTCTATCACCATCTTGGAAGTGGGAGGAGCCGGGGCACCAATCGGCAATGAGGTGACACGGAGTTGTTATCCACGGGAGAATTGGGGCCAACCGAAGGAGGGTCTTGATGCGGAAGTTGATCTACTCGATGACTGTGTCGCTGGACGGCTTCATCGCCGGACCTGATGGCGCGATCGACTGGTCGGTGCCCGACGAGGAGCTGTTTCGGTTCCACACCCAGCAGGTGCAGGAAATCGGTGTGCACCTCTGCGGACGGCGGCTCTATGAAACGATGGTCTACTGGGAGGCCGCTGAGGAGAGTTCGCTGGCCGCGGAGCACGTCAAGTTCGCCCAGATCTGGAAGGCCCTGCCGAAGGTCGTGTTCTCCACAACGCTTCAGAGCGTCGTGGGCAACACCAGGCTGACCAGGGACGGTGTCGGCGAGGTAGTCTCGAGGCTCAAGGAACAGTCCGGAAAGGACATCGGCGTCGGCGGTGCCGGCCTCGCCCGTGCGTGTATGAAGCTGGGGCTGGTCGACGAGTGGCGGCTGTTCGTCAGCCCGGTCCTACTCGGTGGCGGCACGCCCTACTTCCCGACCCTGGACGAAAGAGTCAACCTGGAGTTGATCGAGACACGCACGTTTGGCTCTCGCGTCGTTTACCTTCGCTACAGGCGAAGGGCTCCTTGATTCGCCGCACGCGGGGGCTCGCGTTCGCCGACGCCGAGCTTCGGAGCGCTGGCGGACTGCTCGCGTTCGCGAACGTCACGAAGGCGATGCGCGCATCTTGAGCTCTCGCCACGCAGGACGACACGCGCTCTCGTGGAGTGGTGGCAAGGACTCGGCTCTGACGCTGTGGACGCTGCGCAGCCAAGGGGTGGAGCCAGAGGCTCTGATCACGACCGTCACCGACACCTACGACCGAATCAGCATTCACGGCGTTCGTCGCGAGCTGCTCGCATGGCAGTCCGACGCGGCCGGTATCCCGCTCGTCCAGGTTCGCATCCCGCCCGCGTGCGTCAACGATGTCTATGAAGCACGCCTGGCCCAGGCGTTCGCCTCCCCACCCCTGTCCGATGTCGAGACGGTTGCCTTCGGCGATCTCTTTCTCGAGGACGTTCGCGCCTATCGCGAGGAGCGACTTGCCGCGAGCGGCAGGCGCGGTCTCTTCCCGCTGTGGGGACGCGACACCGGCGTCCTCGCACGGGAGTTCATCGCCGCTGGCTTCCAGGCGACCGTCGTCTGTCTGGACCCGCGAGCGCTCGACGCCTCCTTCGCGGGAAGGCCATATGACGAGCAGCTGCTCGCCGAGCTGCCCGCCGGCGTTGATCCGTGCGGTGAGAATGGCGAGTTCCACACCTTCGTCCATGCTGGGCCGATCTTCACCGAGTCGATCGCGTGCGACACAGGCGCGGTCGTCGAACGCGAGGGCTTCGTCTTCTGCGATCTGAGACCAGCGTGAGTGGTTGCTCGAGCGAGTGCTTCAGGTACTCAGGCGACCGGCACGGGAGCAGCGGTCGACCTGCGGTGCTCGGTCCACGTCCTGTGCGCCAGCAGCGCGGACGCCGCATAGATAGCGAGCGCGTTGACCGTATGCAGGAAACCGAGCGCCGGAACGGATGTCGAGACGACGCCGAGTATGAGCTGCACGATGCCGAGTAGCACAAGCGCAGCGGACCACTTGACGCTGGCTGGGCCGAGCTGTCCGAGCAGGGCGACGAGCAGCAGGAGGATCATCACGAGCACGATGACGCTGCCCAGCGCCGCATGCGCGTTGAAGCCGTCCTCGATCGTTTTCTTCGACACCGAGGCGTTTTCGGCCTTGTGGATGGCGTTGAACGCGCCGTATCCGGAGAGGCCGACCTGTACGACGATCGCCACGAACAGGACCGACGTCAACCATCGAAATACGTCGCGCATGCGCGGCAAGGATACAGACAGCCGAGGTCGGTCACTCGATGCCATTGCGCGCCCGGGTGGGTCCGCTCGATGGCCCGCGGGCCCACCCGGGGATTGGGCCGCCTAGCGCTTCGGGCAGGGCACCGTTGGGTCGACAGAGACCGTTTCGCCACTCAGGAACGTTATTTCGACCCTGCCGGTGAAGCCCCCCTTCGGGCACTTCTTCGGCACCGTGCCATAGGAGATCAGCTTTTTGCCCTGCTTGTAGGCCGCGCCGATCTTGCCCTTGATCGACAGTACCGAGGCGTAAGGTGCGCCGGGCACGGTCGATACGAGCGGCACGGGCACCGTCGCCTTGGGGCCGAACGGAGGCTGGGCCGTCGAGAAGCTGCCTGTCGCGAGGACTTCCAGCACGGCCGGTTCCCGACCTTCGGTATAGAACGCCAGCTTGTTTTCGGGAGCGAAGAACGCCTGGATCGTGGCTTTCTCCTGGACGCGCGTGCCGCCGAAGCTGACGACACCGAGCGCTTCACCCTGTGGGCCGGCATATGACTTCTTCGGGCAGTTCTGGACTTCGTGGCTTTCGAGGACCGCCAGTGGGCAGGTCGCAAAGCCGGACGGGTGGAGCTTCGCCCCGGTGGGCAGCTCGACCACTACCTGCGTGACGGGGGAGGGGTAGCCGCCATATTCGGTGCCGCTGATGCTGAGCGTTGCTTCGAGTGCCGCGCCGGCGCCGAGGATGTTGCCGGTGCCGGGGTAGGTAGGACTGTTTGGCTTGCTCGGTTCGATCGGGATCGGCACGATCTTCGCCTTGACGGACACCGCCGGAGCGGCGAGCGCGGCGCTTGGCACTGCTAGCGCGGCGAGGGTCAAGCACAGCCCCAGCGAGAGCTGGATCAGTCTGCGCACCGCACCGCCAGTGTTGGTGTCTCGTCGTGAATTCTGGTGCTCAGCAGCCATTTGTCTCCCCCGTTTCGCTCTCCCGGTAATTCTCGTGTACTGCATAAGAAAGCATAGTTCCGAGAGTTAGGCATTGATAAAGACGGTTTGCCTCCAATCGAGCGAGGGGCGAGCTTGGTTGCGATCAGGGATGTCCGTCACCGTCACGCATGAGACGGCGAGCTCGGCTCAACTCGCTGCGCTCAGGGGGCGCAGCTCCTCGCCCGCGGCCATCGGCCGGCGCTCCAGGCGTCCGTCCTTGCCGACCGTATACGCGCCCATGCTCAACAGCGGGGGCGAGTACACGTGAAGCGTGACTGCGGGATCGCTGCCCGCGTGGCGTACGCGGTGGATGTCGGTCGCGGAGAAGTTGAAGCTCTGTCCTGCCCGCACCAGCTTGTCGGCGGGCGGGCCGTCGAGCGCCAGGCGCTCCTCGCGCACGCAGCCGCTGACAACCGCCACCGCACCGCATGAGACGTCGTGGTCGTGAAAGCCGGTGTCATGGTCCTCCATCCAGCAGATCAGCCAAGCGGTGACGTGGTCGTCGCTGAACAGTTCCTCGTAGTGGCGCTGCGTGCGATCGTGCTTGACGAAGTCGATCCACAGCTCGGGATGATCGGCGAGCGCGCGCACGAACCGCTCGAGCTCGTCACCGCACAGGTTGCGCCCGCGCGGGCGCGAGACGTGAGCGAGGTCGTGGGAGATGCTCGTGCTCACCGGACGGCCCTCCCGAGGACGGCCACCCTGGTGGGCCTCGTGCCGCTCCGCCTCGGAGCGGTTGCGGGGGGACGTGCACGGTTGCGCGGGGTGGCATGCTCGGTGCCTGCCGTCAGCTCGGGGTCGGGGCGCGAGTAGAGCGCGCGCTCGACGTTCTCCGACAGCAACTCCCAGTCGAGCGCCCCATGCACGTCGTTGGCGTGCGGGTCCACTACGGGACGATCGGATCCGTACACGATCTGCTCCGCGCTCACCGCCCGCTCCAGCAGCTCGACCGCGTGGGGACCATAGGAGGAGGTGTCATAGAACAGCAGCGGGTCGTGCTCCAGCGCGGCGGGACCACCGCGCGAGAGCAGGCGCTCTGCCTGCAGCGGCGCGAGTCCCGCGAGCATCGAAAAGATCACTCGCAGCTCCGGGAACAGGCGCCGTCCAGCGCACACGAACGCAAACCAGGCGGCTTGCATCTCGGCGACATAGCGCGTCAGCGCCGGCCACCACAAGGGGTCGGCCAGCGATGCCTCCTGCGGGGGCAGACGCGCCGCCGGCCCGGGATGGATGAGCAGCGGCGCACCGTGTCGTTGGATGCGCGCAAGCGCGGGCGCCACGCGTGCAAGCGCATCGATGCCGGCGAGCGCGCCGGCGGGCAACGATATGCCGACGCAGCCGCGGTCGAGCGCGCGCTCGACATCGCAAGGGTCGAGGGTCTCCAGGGCGAGCGGCGCCCACACGGCGAACGGCTCGCCCAGCGCGAGCGCCCCGTCGAGGTAGGCGTCGATCAGCGGTGTGGCGGACGCACGCGGCAGAGACTCGATGCCCAATGGGCTGGACAGGCATACGAGTGCGCGGTCGAGGCCGTCATGTCTCACCAGCTCGGCGCGTTGGGTAGCCGCTTCGCTGTCGAGGTCGATCACATAGGGGCGCTCTCCGGCGAGGAACAGCACCGTGAGGCCTTGCTCGCTACGCACGAACGGCAGCTCGCTACGGCGGGCGAGGGCATCGAGCAACTGCTCGGTCCAGAGGTGTTGGTGGATGTCGGTCCTCATTGATTAATCTCCAGATTCTCGATCAGATTTATGAAGAATAGCACATCCTGCGCCTTGGAAGGTCTTTCAAAATGACCTGCACGTCTCGATACGCCCTGTTGTGGGACCGAGGGATTTATTGGGACCGAGGGATTTATCTTGGTACCTAGTCTTTATCTACAGGTTCGCAAAAGGGGGGTGTCCTGCAAACCATGCAAAAGATGAGCCCTACACCCCGGCCTTCACGATCTATGAACACCCGCCACGAAGCTCACCCGCCACGAAGCTCACCTGCCACGAAGCTCACCTGCCACGACTCGCCCGCCACGAAACTCATTTTGAAAGACGCTCTTCTGGGGAGGAGGACGACGCGACTTTGGGGAAGGCGCGACCTACGGCCTTTGGGTCGCGGAGCCGGCCAGGAGTAGGCGGGCCACGGGGGCGTTGGGCAGGAGTAAGCGAGCCACCGGGGGCGTTAGGCAATACCGTTATGGCGCAAGCCGATCGGCCTCCGATCGTCGGTCTCCCCATGTCCCCGCCCGCACTTGCCACCCAGCTCACCACCGTGCTCGGCCTGCGTACCCGCTACCTGGTGCGCGGATCGGGGACCGCCGTGCTCGTGCTGCACGGCTGGGGAGCATCGATCGAGGCGGTCTATCCGATCGTCGCGGGCCTGGCGCCCGTGGCGAGGGTGTACGCGCTCGACCTGCCCGGCCACGGGCAGAGCGAGCTGCCGCCGGAGCCGTGGGGGGTGGCCGAGTACCAGGCGTTCGTCGCCGCCTTCATGGACGGCCTTGCGATCGAGCGGGCCGCGATCGTCGGCCACTCCAACGGCGGGCGAATCGCGATCCGCATGGCTGCCACAGAACCCGGGCGCGCCGCGCGGCTCGTGCTCGTCGACTCCGCCGGCATTCGCCCGAAGCGCAGGTTGCGCTACTACCGCCGCGTGGGCATGGCCAAGGTGGGCAAGTATGCGGCTCGCTACCTGGGGACGCCCGGCGAGTGGCTGCGCACGCGCATCGTGAGCCGCGTCGCCTCGGCCGACTACGCCGCCGCCGGGCCGATGCGCCCGACGCTCGTGCGGCTCGTCAACAGCGACCTGCGTGAGTATCTACCGCTCATCTCTGTGCCCGTGCTGCTCGTGTGGGGCGCCGACGATGCCGACACGCCCGTTGCCGACGCGCGTCTGATGGAGAAGCTGATCCCCGACGCCGGGCTTGTCGTGCTCGAGGGGGCCGGGCACTACAGCTACATAGACCAGGAGGCCCGCTTCTCGCGCATCGTCTCGCACTTCCTCGCCCCGCCCAGAACCGGCGAGGAGGACTCCCAGTCTGGAGCCGGTGAGGGGGGGGGCCAGCCTGGAATCGGTGAGGGGGAGGCCCCGTCTGGAGCGTCCGAGAGGGGTGTTCAAAACACACCCCCCTTGCACGGACAGGTGGGAGGCGTTCTGGAAGAGATCAAACCCGGCGAGGCGGGACAGACGTGAGCGCGTTGCAAGGCATCGCGACGGTGCTGGCCGTGCTGGCCTTTGCGATCCGTGTCGCGGGTCGCCAGCACCGTCTGCTGCATCTGTTCCAGCTAGAGCACTACGAGCCGGCCAGGCTGATGCTGTGGCTGCGGCGACGCTCAGAGCTGTTTGCCCCACGCGAGTTGGCGGTCGCGGTGCTGCTGTCCGGCGGGGCCGTCGCGGCTCACGCCTCGAGCGCGGACTGGCTGTGTGCGGCGTTGTTGCTGCTGCTCTG
>Ga0210386_10005448_pt1 | contig 10358 bp, 5 predicted proteins | sample IncBWH32OmetaG_FD_160091 | JGI IMG/M metagenome (GOLD analysis project Ga0210386, IMG submission 160091) | Forest soil microbial communities from Barre Woods Harvard Forest LTER site, Petersham, Massachusetts, United States - Inc-BW-H-32-O ... | reverse complement strand
CGGCCTTCTGCGCGCGCACGGTCCACCCAGCCGGTGTCAGCGGTCGCTTCGACCACCTCCCGGGCTTCGAGCAGCGCGGTCAGGAAGCTCTTGTTGGTCGCCCCGCCCTCCACGATCACGGTGGTCTCCGCCACCGCTCGGCGTAGCCGCGCCAGCGCCTCGGCCCGGTCTCTCCCGACGGCGATGATCTTGGCGACCATCGAGTCGAAATCCGGCGGAATGGCGTCACCTTCGACCACTCCGGTGTCTATGCGAATCCCGGGACCGGTCGGCCAGCGCAGCAGCTGGATACGGCCAGGTGCGGGCGCGAAGTCGCGGCCAGGGTCCTCGGCGTTCAGCCGTGCCTCCACGGCGTGTCCCCGCTCCGCCGGCCGCTGTCCCTCAAGCCGCCCGCCCGCCGCCACGTGGAGCTGCGCCTTCACCAGGTCGAACCCGGTGGTGGCCTCGGTGACCGGGTGCTCGACCTGCAGGCGCGTGTTGACCTCGAGGAACGCGAAGAACCGCTCCGTCGGGTGATACAGGAACTCGACGGTGCACGCGCCGCGGTAGCCGGCCGCCACGGCCAGCCGCTCCGCGGACTCCTTCAGCTCCCGCGTATCCTCCGGCGACAGCAGCGGCGAGGCCGACTCCTCGATGATCTTCTGGTTGCGCCGCTGGATGGAACAGTCGCGCACCCCCAAGGCCCACGCCGTGCCGAAGCTGTCCGCGATTACCTGCACCTCGACGTGCCGCGCCCCGGTGACCAGTCGTTCAAGGAACACCACGCCGCTACCGAACGCTCGCTCGGCCTCCTCGCTGGTGCGCTGATACGCCTCCCGCAGTTCGTCGTCTGAGCCGACGCGGCGGATGCCTCGACCCCCGCCGCCCGCCGCCGCCTTGAGCATGAGCGGATAGCCGATGCGCCGCGCCTGCTCCAGTGCCTCGGCGAGGGTGCGCACCGGCCCTCGGCTCCACTCCGTCACCGGCAGCCCGACCTTCTCGGCGATCAGCTTCGCGCCGATCTTGTCGCCAAGCTTGCGCATCGCCTCCGCGCTCGGGCCGATGAAGGTCACCCCAAGCCGGTCGCACAGCTCGGCGAACGCCGGGTCCTCAGCGACGAAGCCCCAGCCGACCCAGGCCGCGTCCGCGCCGGTCTCGATCAGCGCGAACGCCAGCGCGGTCAGATCCAGGTACGGCCGCGCCGACGCTGGCCCGAGGCAGTAGGCCGAGTCCGCCTCGCGCACGAAGGTGGCGTCCCGCTCGGACTCGGTATAGAGCGCGATCGTCTGGATTCGCGAGCACTCGTCGAACGGGTCCAGCCCGGCATTGAATTCCCGAACCGCGTGAATCAGCCGACACGCCGCTTCGCCTCTATTAACCACGGCAATCCGTCTCGGCATTTTCACTAGCCGCTCCAATCTGCTCTTTACTGTAGGCTGCGCTGTGAATCACACCTAAAGTCGGCGGAGATGAAACGGGTAGACAACCCACCAGCCAGTATTTTGCCGAATTCGTTTCGGAGGGCAGCCACGCGACCATGATGCCGACTGACCAGAGACCGGCGCAACAGCGTCTGCCGCAGGCGTTCAACCGCCCTGATGGCGCAGTTGGGCACCGCTGGCGCGCTACTGCTGTCCCTTCGCCTTGTTAACCGCGTCGAGGCGGGACACCGCCCCGAGCTTGACGAAGATGTTCCTGAGATGACGCTTGACCGTCGCCTCGGTCAACCCCAGGCGGGAGGCGATCTGGCCGTTGCTGAGTGCCTGGGCGACCAGGCCGAGCACTTCACGTTCCCGGTCCGAGAGCTCACCCTGCTGTGGCCTGGGCCTGGCGGCCTGCAGGCTCTCCTGGGACACGCCGAGGACGACCCGGTCGCCATCGGCGTGCACGGCACGGATGGCGGCTACGAGCTCTTGCCAGTGGACGGACTTCAGCAGGTAAGCGCGGATGCCGGCGGCGAGCGTGGCCTGGACGAGTTCTGGCCCCTCGTGCATGCTCAAGATGATGATGCGTGACCGGGGAGAGCGTTCCCCGATCCGTCGCACGGTCTCGGTGACCTCCCCGCCGGGAATCTCGACGTCCAGCAGAACGATGTCGGGCGCTGTCTCGGCGGCCAGCGTCACCGCCCCTTCGGCCTCGCCGGCCTCACCCACCACCCGCAGGTCTTCTTGCGTCTCCAGGAGCTGTCGCAGTCCCTGCCGGACGAGCGCGTGGTCATCGACCATGAGGATGGTCGTGCGGTCATTCTCGTCGCGCATCACGAGCCCCGGAAAGCGGTATGACAAGCTCCAATTGCGTTCCCTGCCCCAGCGTGCTCGCCACCGTCAGGCGCCCGCTCAGCAGCACGGCACGCTCGCGCATCGAGCTGAGCCCGACGCCCGCCGACACTTCACCGACCAGGAAGCCGCAGCCGTCGTCCTCCACCCAAGCGTGCAGTTCGTGCGGTGCGAGAATGATGTCGATGAGCAGCGTGCGCGGGTAACCGTGCGTCAGCGCGTTGCGGATCGCCTCCCTGATGATCAGGAAAGCCTCTCCGATGACGGCGGGCGGCGCCCAGTTTTCGCTGCCGCTCACCCGCAGCCGCACATCGGCCTCGCTGGAAACAGAGTCGAGATACATGACGAGCGAGTTCTCCAGGCTGCGCACGGCTTCCTGGCGCAGGTCGGAAGTTACCACGCGCAGCCGGCGCATGGTCTCGGTGATCGCCTCCCGCACGGACTCCCCTCGCGCGGGCGCCGCCTTGGCGCTTCCCGCGGCCAGCTCACGCTCGCGGTCGAGCTCGTAGAGCTCGAACTGGCGGAGGGCGACGCTCATGCTCTCGCCGAGCTGGTCGTGGAGATCCCGCGCGATGCGCCGCCGCTCCTCGATGTGTGCCTGGTCGACGCGCTCAAGCAAGAGGCCGGCGTAGGCGTGAGCGGCCTCCCTGATCCGCCTGCCGATGCTCTCGTTCAGGGCGACGACGGCCATGACGAAGCACGGGAGCAGGTCCGGGTCGGACCTGACGTGGCTGCCCAGGGATCTGACGGTCACCTCGAAGAGGACGCTCGCGACCCGCAGCAGATCCGCGGGGTTGCGGCGGCCGCCGGGTTGTGAGTCCCCGGTCAGCAGGGGGAGGGTCTTGCCGAGATCCTCCGGCCGGGTGTCGTTCCCCTCCACGATCGCCGCAACGTCGGCGATGATCTCCGCGGCGTCCCGCATCGCCTGCTCGTGGGTCCAGGTGTCCGTGACGATCGGGCGGGCGAGGTCTTGCAGGCTGCTCGCGTACGCTGCGAGGATCGTGGCCCGCTCGGCCCTGATGAGCTCGGCGAACCGCTTGTGCTGTGCGTCGGCCTCCCTTGGCGGGGTCGGCAAGTCTCCGGTCACGGACCTCCCTGGCGACGGCAATCTGCTCGCCGTTCCCCCGCGAGAACGGTACCGGTCTCTTCTCGTCGGCGCCGTCGCCCGCCTGACCACTACCAGCCCCGGCGACTTTAGCTCTGCCAGGATCTGTGGTGGTGTGTGGTCAATGCTACCATTGTGTTCCTTTTTGGGGCGAGGGGTCAATGGGTCGTCTAGGTGGCCACTCGGGTGGACTTACTGGCCGGTAACGGATACTGACAATCGATTGCGCGCGCGGCAACGGTACCGGAATTGGCCAAGGTTGCCCGCTCTAAGCCAAGATGATAGAGCTTGACTAATGTTATAGCGCTTGACACTGCATAAACGGAAGATCATACTTTAGCTGTTCAAATCATTTAGACATCGGCCTCAGGTCGGTGCGCCCCTTGCGCCTCATTAGGGATGATAGGGCGGACAGTCGGCGAGTCGAGCCTAAGCGGCCTCCCCCGAGCTTTAGTTCCGGTGCGGAGCTTTCAGTGGAGTTTCGAATACTTGGGCCGCTTGAGGTCGTGGCTGGTACTGAACGGCTTGAGCTAAGCGGTGCCCGCCAGCAGATCGTCCTTGCTTCCCTTCTGCTCAACCCGAACAAGGTCGTCACCATGGACCGGCTGATCGAGGCCATCTACGGTGAGGACCTGCCACCGACATCCCGCGCTCAAGCCCAGATCAGCATCTCGTCGCTACGGCGTGTCTTCGCTGCGCACGGCCACAAAAGGATCATCACGACCCATGACCGCGGCTATGTCATCCAGGTGGAGCGTGAACAGCTCGACTCGCTGCGATTCGAGGAGTTGATCACCGCTGCCCGCGCCGCCCGGGTGGAGGACAAGCTGGAGCTGGCGATCGCTCGCTACCGCGACGCGCTCAGGCTCTGGCGAGGGTCGGCCCTCGACGGCATGTACAGCCAGCTTGTGCAGGTGGCGGTGAGCCGACTCGACGAGCAGCGCATCTCCGCCAACGAGGATCGCATCGAGCTCGAGCTCGAGGTGGGCAGGCATCATGAGCTTGTCGGCGAGCTCGGCGAGCTCGCCGCGCAGTACCCGTTGCGTGAACGCCCGCGCGGCCAGTTGATGCTCGCGCTGTACCGGTGCGGCCGGGTCGCGGAGGCTCTGCAGGTTTACCAGCTCACCCGGCGGACCATGATTGACGAGCTTGGAATCGAGCCGAGCGAGCGCCTGCAACGGCTCGAGCGGTCCATCCTGGCGTCCGACCGCGGCCTCGATCTGCCCTCGGGACCAGTACGCGCGGTCGCCCATCAGGTCAGGCAGCAGGTTCCGAATTTGCTGCCGACCGATATCGCCGACTTTACCGGCCGAGAGGATGAAATCGCCCAGATATACGATTACCTGATCCCGTCAGCCGGTCGCGAGGACCGTCGCGTGGCGCCGATCGTGGTCATCGTGGGTAAGGGCGGAATAGGGAAAACCAGCATCGCCTTGCACGCGTCACACGGCCTGGCCGGCCATTTCCCCGACGGTCAGCTCTATGCCGACCTCCACGGCGGTGCCTCGCATCCGGTTCAGCCGATACAGGTGCTCGAGCGCTTTCTACGGGTGTTCGGCGTGGCGGGCACGCAGATCCCGCCGGGCCTGGACGAAAGGGCCGAGCTGTACCGCAACCTGATCGGCGACCGGAAGGTCCTCGTCGTGGTGGACGACGCCGCGGGCGAGGGCCAGGTGCTGCCCCTGCTCCCAGGGAACGGGAACGCCGCGGTAATCGTCACCAGCAGAAGCAGGCTGGCCGGGCTCGCCGGCGCCCTCCGCATCGAGGTCGATGTCTTCGACGCTGACAAGTCGCTCAACCTGCTCGCACGCATCGTCGGCGCGGCCCGCGTCCAGGCGCAGACCGAGGCGGCCCAAGCGGTCGCCGAGCATTGCGGTCACCTCCCGCTCGCGTTGCGCATCGCCGGAGCGCGGCTAGTCGCGCGCCCGCACTGGGATATCCAGCGGCTGGTTGAGCGCTTGGCGGACGAGACCCGCCGCCTGGACGAGCTCAGGCACGGCGAAATGGGCATTCGGCCCAGCATCTCGCTCACCTACGAGGCCGCGAGCGAGGATGCCAGGCGGCTGTTCCGCAGGCTCGCCCTGCTTGACATGCCGGTCTTCTCCTGCTGGCTGAGCGCGGCCCTGCTCGATGAGCCGCTACCTGAAGCCGAGGACCTGCTTGACGATCTGGTCAGCGCGCAGTTGATCGACACTATCGACGGCTCGGGGGTGCACGGCCGGTACCGGTTTCACGACCTGATCCGTGTGTTCGCGCGCGAGCGCCTCGCCGCCGAGGAGTCGGCCGCTGACAGGCAGGCGGCGCTCTATCGAGCGCTCGGCGCCCTGCTCTTCCTCGCTGAGGAGGCCCGCTGCCGTTTCTACAGCGGCGATTACCTGCGGATACAGAACGACGCGGTCCGCTGGCCGCTGCCAAGCCGCGTGGTGGATCAACTGGTGGGGGATCCGCTGGCGTGGTACGAGCGGGAACGTACCACGCTGGTCTCGGGAGTGCGGCAGGCTGCCCAGGCGGGATTTACCGAGCTGTGCTGGGGACTCGCGTCCAGCGCGGTCACGCTGTTCGATTCGAGGACTTATCTCGACGACTGGCAGGACACCCATGTCGTGGCGCTTGAGGCCACCAGGAAGGCACATCTGGTCCGCGGCCAGGCGGCGATGCTCTACACCACCGGGACGCTGCACATGACCCAGCAGCGCTTCGACCAGGCGCGCCAGGAACTGGACGAGGCGGCGCAACTGTTCCGCGACACCGGTGACGAGCACGGCATGGCGCTCGTGATCAGGCACATAGCGTTTTTGGACCGGCTGAGCGGGCGGCTCGACTCCGCCGGCAGGCGCTACGAGGAGGCGCTGGAGATCTTCGGACGCAGCGGTGACCACATCGGCTCCGCCTACGTCCTGCAGAGCCTGGCCCAGGTCCAGCTGGAACTCGCCGATCCCGATCGGGCGAAGGAGCTGCTCTCCGACGCGCTGCACATGTGCCGCATCGCGCAATGCTGGAGGATCGAGGCGCAGGTGCTCCACCGGATGGGCGAGGCTTTCCTGCTTGACGGCCAGCTAGCTGATGCCGTTGAGACGTTCGAGCTCGCGCTGACGATGATCCGGGACGTCGGCGATCCCATTGGGGAGGCATACATCCTGCACGGCATCGGCGTCGCGCAGTTGCGGCAGGGCAGTCATGACAAGGCGGAGGAGGCGCTGCAGCGTGCCTTGGACCTGGCGGGCGGCGTTGGCGAGCGGCTGGCCGAGGCACGAGCGCTGGTCGGGCTGAGCGAACTCGCTCTCGCGGTCGGTGACCCGCATGAGGCGGTGGAAGTTGGGCAGCAGGCGGTGGAGGCGTTCCGCGGCATTGATGCGCCGCTCTACGAGGCGCAGGTGCTCACCCAGCTGAGCGACGCGTACTCGGCTCTGGGTGATTCAGACGCCGCATGCGCGGCCTCGGCGGCAGCGGTCACCCTCCGTGCCAAGGTGAGTGCCGGACAGCAGGCCTGACAGCCGTGCGAACGACCGGCCGCCACCCGCAAATTGGGGCGCAAAGACCCAGCGGCATACGACCTATTTAGGTACGCTAAGCCAATTCTTATTGCGCTAGGTCAATGCCCGCAGTGCGATGGTCAGCCCCAGTTATTCTCGAAGGGACTGTCTGTCAGCCCGGAGACCGTCGCGGCCGCGGGTGGGCTGCCGACGGCCGAGACGATAACAGGGACGGTGACGGTCCCGCAGATGATGATTGTGGCGCCAATTGAGGTGATGGCGTACTTAAGTCCCCGCCCGGCACTGTGCCTGATCATTCTCCCCGGCCCTTTCTGTATTACGACATGCGTGGCTTTCAGCCGTTGCTCAGAGATTATTGAGGGCCGCCTTCGCCGCCTTATTGACCAGGGAAGGTCAACCGATAGCGGGGCGCGTGAAGCTATAAGAGCCTGTACCGGACCGATGCGCGCTGTCGGGTGCCGTGGACAAGCGGGAAGGGGCGCGGGCGAGGTCATGAACGCACAGTTGTTCGTAGCTACTCACGCCCGTGGGGCGACAAGTTGAGCTACAGGCGGGTGTTGTGAGGTGAGAATAGTTACGCAAGTTGTCGACGGCGCCTACGGGAAACCCGCGGCCGACGTCCGAGCTCGCCTGTCACGCGCTACCGGAAATGTCTGGTCGACCGTGGCGAACGCGGAGACCGATGGCGACGGCCGTATCCAGGAATGGCATTCGCGGCACTTGGAACGGGGTCTCTACCGGATCATCTTCGAATGCGACGGGTATTTCGCCGGGCTCGGTGCCAACAGCGCCTACCCCGAGATAGTTGTCCTGTTCAGGATGGAAGACGAGACTCGCCTGTTCCATGTTCATGTCACGCTATCTCCGTATTCGTACTCCACTTACTTTGCCACTACGGAAAGCGGTTAGGCGACTCCAGAGCGAGGTCGTTACCTTCAGTGTGATGCGCTGGCGGGAGGGCGATAGTGCGCGCCGATGAATCGACCATAGTCGCGCTGCTTCAAATGCGCGCGGAACAGCAGCCGAATTCTGTTGCCTACACGTTCGTGTCCGACCGCGGCCGGGACGCCATCACCTACGCTGAGCTGGACCGCCGGGCCAGGGGGGTAGGCCGCATGCTCGCCGAGCGGCACATGCGGGGGTCGCCGGTCATGCTGCTTTACCCGCCTGGCCTCGATTACCTAGCCGGGTTCTTCGGCTGTCTGTACGCCGGCGCCATCGCCGTTCCCGCGTACCTGCCCGAGCGGGCGCGATCGGAAGCGCAACCTGGGGACCCGCACGCCCGGCTCGCCGCCATCGCCCGTGACGCTGTGCCTTCCGGCGTGCTGACGTCGGCGGCGAGCGACGCTGTCCAGCGAGGACCGGCCGCGGCCGTGACCGAGCTCTCCGGGCTGGAGGTCATGACAACCGACGGGCGGCCGGATGAGGACGCGTGGCAGCCGTCCGCCGCCGGGCCGGAGTCGGTGGCGCTGCTCCAGTACACGTCCGGGTCGACAGCGGCTCCCAAAGGAGTCGCTCTCACCCACCGTAATCTGATGACCAACTCGGAGGCGATTTTCCGCCGCTTTGGCCACTGCCGGGAGAGCCGGGCCGTGTCCTGGCTGCCGCCCTACGACAGCATGGGCCTGATGGGCGGGATCATCCAGCCGCTCTACGGCGGGTTCTCCGTGACACTGATGGAACCGGCCGACTTCCTGCGCCGGCCGGCGCGGTGGCTGGAGGAGATCTCGCGGACCCGGGCGACAACGAGCGGTGGACCGAACTTCGCCTACGAGCTGTGCCTGCGGAAGACGACCGAGGAACAGCGCTCGCAACTCGACCTGAGTAGCTGGCTGATCGCGTTCAACGGCTCCGAGCCGGTCCGCGCGCAGACGATGGAGCGGTTCGCGCGGGCCTTCGCGGCATCGGGATTCCGTTCGGAGGCGTTTCAGCCGTATTACGGTCTCGCCGAGGCGACCCTCCTCGTTACCGGCGGGATCCCGTGGTCCCCCGATGAGACCGTGTCGTTCGATGTGGAGGCGTTGCGGCGCGGCACGGCCATTCCTGGCGCGTCTCGCGGCGACTCCCGTTTCCTGGTCTCGTGCGGCGTCGCGCTGCATGACCAGCGTGTGCTGATCGTCGACCGGAGCACCCGCACGGAGCGCGCACCCGGTGAGATCGGCGAGATCTGGATAGCTGGCCGGAGCACGGCGCCGTCCTACTGGCGGCGGCCCGCGGAAACGCGCCAGGTGCTCCAGGCGCGGCTGTCCGGCGAGGGCGAAGGGCCGTTCGTCCGGTCGGGTGATCTCGGCTTCATGCTCGATCATCGGCTGTACGTCGTGGGCAGGATCGAGGACCTGATCGTCATCGGCGGCCGCGACTACCAGCCGCAGGACATCGAGCTCACCGTGCAGCAGTGCGGGGCGGTGCTGCGCCAGGCCAGTGGCGCGGCGTTCACGGTCGCGGACGACGGCGAGGAGCGGCTGGTCATCGTGACGGAGGTCAGCCGGCAGGCCGCTCGGCTCGATGCCGGCAAGGTGGCTGCTACGATTCGCGCCGCCGTGGCCGCGGAGCATCGCCTCCAAGTGCACACGGTTGTCTTGCTGCCGCCTGGCGCGCTACCGAAGACGTCGGCCGGCAAGGTACAGCGGCGCCTCTGCGCGGCCCTGTTCGAGCGGGGAAGGCTGCCCGAGCTGAGCCGCAGCGTGCTCGCCCAGATGTCCGGGGGCGATCGGCTGCGGCTGGGACGGCACGCATTGCTCTCGGTGCCTTCCGCGGCCCGGCGTGACCTCCTGCGGGAATACCTCGGCCGGCTCGTCGCATCGAGCTGCCAGGTGGAGGAGCAGGAACTGGGGGATGCCCCGCTGCTCGCGCTTGGCATCGACACCTACGCCATGATCAACATCCGGTATTCGGTTGAGACGGACCTAGGCGTGCGACTTACCCTGGCGGACCTGTCCCAGGCCGCCAGCCTCACCGAACTCGCGGCCAGGCTGGATGAGCTGCTCAGTATCACCGCGCCGCCGGCCCGGGACGAGGTCCTTCCCGCGGACCGATCGCTGTGGTTCATGCGGGACGTTGAAGTGGCCGCGGGTGAGCGCAGCACCGCGATCGCGCTGCGCATCCGCGGGACGCTTGATGCCGCGTTCCTTGACGGCGCGGTTGACGCCCTCGTGACGCGCCTGGCAGCTACCGGCCGGGTGCACGACCGCGACATCGCCCCCCGCCAGTGGGATGCGGAACATGCGGCTCGGGCATGGCGGCGGGAGATCAATGCCGGCCAGGTCAGCGACGCGGAGCTGGCCGATCGTCTCGAGCGCGCGGCCAGTGAGCCTTTTGATGACGGGCCGCTGCTGCGCGTTCATCTCTACCGCCGGGCAACGCTTGACCCCGTGCTGCTCGTGGTGGCTCATCAGCTCATCGCCGACTTCTGGTCGCTATCGGCCCTCGTCAGTGAGTTCGAGCTGCTGTTCGCCAGGGAGACAGAGAACGCGCTCGCACCGCCTCACCTGGCCCGCTTCGACC
>Ga0210386_10005445_pt1 | contig 10361 bp, 14 predicted proteins | sample IncBWH32OmetaG_FD_160091 | JGI IMG/M metagenome (GOLD analysis project Ga0210386, IMG submission 160091) | Forest soil microbial communities from Barre Woods Harvard Forest LTER site, Petersham, Massachusetts, United States - Inc-BW-H-32-O ... | reverse complement strand
TGAAACGTATTGGTCGGAGGCAAGGCCGCATCCGGATCAAAGCCGAAGATCTGGTCGAGCAGAATCGTCTTGATGCGAACGTGGCCTTCGTCGCGGTGTTTGCCGATCTCAATGTCGGACTGATACCACGCTAGACCGAAGCTGCCTTTGAAGGCCGGGTCGGGCACGCCTTCAGACAGGAGCGAGCTGCGCTGGACGGTAAAAAGATCGAAGGCAAGTCCGGGTTTGAAGCCGTCGAGGTCCAGAAGCAGGGTGTCATTCAGCTTGCCGCGGATGACCGTCGCATGGGCCCTGGGTTCCTCGTAGGAGGATTTGCGAAGACAGTCGACAAACTTTGGATTTGGCACCAGATCAAAACTGATTTCATCTTTCTTGTCTTGAGCTGCGGCTTCGCTGGCGAAGAAAACTCCTCCAATAGCCGTAGATAGGGCGAAGATCATTGCGCCGGTGGCGAATGAATTCCAGTACTGCGCTAACGTTTTGTTTCTCACTACATTCTCCTCGGGTTGAAATAGAATTGGACCGGACACTGCAGGCCCGGATTCCAGTTCGCCCTCTTAAGCAAAGAGGGAGGTTTGATGAAGGCGAATCGTCGAACGGCGCTATAGAAGTGGGGAGACGCTTAAGGGTCTAACATTGCGAGCTTTGCTGCTTGCCCCTTTATGACGACCGCAATGTGATCAACCTAGTAAATCGGAAGTGAAAGCGTCCTCAAGGCAGGCCAGGAAATTTGCAAGGAATTTCCAAAGAAAATGCAAATGCAGCTAAGCCCTTGGGGGGCTATCGTTTGTACGAATTCTGCAGATTTCGCTTTGACCCCGAAAATCAACTGCTGGAGTGTGAGGGGAGCCCGATTCCGCTTACTCCAAAGGCTTTCGAAATTCTTCTGGTCCTGGTCCAGAACGGCAACAGGCTAACGACCAAAGAAGAATTGATGCGGAGGGTCTGGCCTGACAGCTTTGTAGAAGAGGCAAACCTTACGGTCAACATCTCTGCGCTGCGTAGACAGCCTGGAGAAACTCCTAGCGGACAACAATATATTGAGACCGTGCCCAAAAAGGGCTATCGGTTTGCCGTACCCGTCACGCGCGTATCGCTCGACCTTCCACCTACCAGTCAACACGTCAGTCCAGCAAAGGAGGCGGCCCGGGAAGCTATGGCTTCAGCTGAGATTCCGTCGATCCGCGACGGAGCTCTATCTCCGAAGTCCACAAAAAAAGAAGCTGCTGGCCTTCGAATGTCGTTACACTCAGCCTCATCGTAGTTGTGCTGTCGGGGTCGGTTTACTTCCTCTACCGGAGAACTATTCCCGCACATCGATCCCATCCGCCGCGCCGTCTTGCGGTCCTTCCATTCCAGAACCTGCAGGCAGATGCGAATACTGATTTTCTTGGGTTCTCGCTTGCCGATGCGGTCATCACGAAACTCGATTACATCAGCGAATTGTACGTGCGGCCTTCTTCGGCGATTCAAAAATACCGGTCGCAAGCCATCGACATTCCGAAGGTTGCCGCTGACCTGGATGTCGATACGCTTCTCACTGGAACATTTATCCGGGATGGCGATGATCTACGAATTGCGTCCCAACTCATCGATGTAAAAACGGAAAACTTGCTCTGGAAGGGCCAGCGATTTCGTGATGAGGGCGGCCCAAATGCCCGCAGCGGTCCGTGGGACAAGTAACTATTCCCCACCTCTCCTGATTTCCATGTCAAAGTTCCTTCAGGTGATCATCTGCTTCTGGTTCCGCTTGAAACCTCCGGCCTACCCATTGTCGAACTCAGCGAGCGTGAAGTACTTCATTCCGTGATTCCTCACCTGCCGGACAACATGGTGCTCGAGGCTTTTCTTCCCTCAAACGACACATTGAGTTGGAAAGTGCGTCTGGCAACTATTCTTGAAAACGATAAGGAAATGATGGATTCGCAAGGGAAGGTTCTTGGCGTAGCTATTCGACCGCCCACGCGAATTGCGGAGCTTTCACGCACCGACGGCAGGCTGCTCCAAGAGATAGACATCGGCGGTGACGGGATACAGCCGGCCTGCGAAACCAATGGTACATTTCGGTTCCTGACTTCGGGTGCCGGCCAAGGGTACCTTCAAGTGGTAACAGCCCAGGTACGGTAAAGCGCTCACTTCATGTGCTGTCTCATCTACACAACAATGCTCCCTCGTTCAACGCAGAACAAGGATGGGGTTTAAGTAGCTCTCACCATGTCTTCATGCTCACAGCCTCGAAGAATAAGTAGGTAGAACCTGTCCATTGAGACACCACTCCGCGACGTGGTGCCCTGCAAAACGGCGTTTACGGAAACTTGTTGCAGCCGGAACGGTGCCGGCGGGCAACTTACCGCAAATCCGTTTGGCGACTCCCATTCACAAGACGAGCGAGGTCGCGGAACAGGTGGCAGCACCGGCTGAATTGACTAACACCCAGCCTGCACCGGGCACATAGCCAGGTCATTACCGAGTGTGGATGGAAGGGTGGCGACAGCGGCTCGGCGACACGCAAATGGAAGGGGGTGGGTTGTTGGTTGATGCGGCTTTCGAGAAGACATAATCTGTGTGAATGAAAATCCTCGACGTGATGCTTATGTTCATCTCGTTTCTCGGAGTTGGAGTCGTAAGCGCGCAACCAATTGGGTCCGCAAATCCGCCAGGCTCATTCGTCGAAGTAGATGGGTCTCGCTTGTACTACTAGGAGTGCGGGACCGGGCCGAAGGCTGTCATTCTCCTCCATGATGGGGTCGTAAATTCAGCCGTGTGGGATGACGTATGGCCCGCTTTCTGCAAACGATTCCACGTGATACGTTACGATCGACGCGGGTATGGACACTCGCCAGCTACCAAGAAACCTTATTACGAAGCCGACGATGTTGCGGCCATCATTCGAGACCGAAAAGTATCTCAAGCTGCACTCGTCGGGAGTTCTCACGGTGGCAATATTGCCCTGAGTGTTGCACTCCAATACCCAGAGCAAATTAGTGATCTTGTGCTTGTTGGTCCAGAGGCAGAAGGCTTCCCTTACTCCGAACACTTCATCATGGCGCAAATGGAGTTTCAAGGAGCTAAAGACCCGACAGAAGTGAGGGTAAAAAATACCTATTTCATCGCGCCTGGAAACGAGGCTGCCCGCGAGCATCTTCGGAAACTGCTCAACACTTCTCCACAAGATCACACGCACAACGATATGCCGCTTCCGGAAAAACCGGTTCTTCCATACGTGCGCGATCTTCGGATGCCCACGCTAATCATTACGGGTTCGGCAGATATTGCTGACAATCAGGCGGTTTCAGGGGCTCTAGTCATGTCAATCCCAGGAGCTGCTCGCGTTGTTGTGCCCGAGACAGGACATCTCTTGTACCTCGAAAAGCCTGATCTTTTCTCTTCTATCGTCATTGGATTTCTTACGTCTCACGGATTCTGAATGTTGCCCTAAAACTGGATGTGTTGAAGGTCTGCTGCTTGACACTCACGGCCAATCCCAGGAGGGAATCCATGTCAACATAGTCGGAAACAACAGCTAAAGTGACCAATAAGGACGTTCGAGATACATTGCACTCTGTCATAGAGAGTCTCATCGATGGACAGGAAGGCTTTCAGAAAATAGGCGAGCATCTAAAAGATGAAACACTTAGACGCTATTTCGCGGCGGAGTCTCTCAAGCGCGCTTCATTCCGCGGTGAGCTAGAGACGATGCTTCATGCCGAAGGCGACCATGATCCAAAGGAAAGTGGCAGTGTAAGTGGCACTCTGAGACGAACGTGGGAGATCTCAAGGCACATCTCGGCGGAGGAGACCATACGCTGCTTGAGACGGCGGAGGCAGCTGAAGATGCTGCCAAGAAGGCATACAAGGACGCTCTGGATAAAGAACTACCACTGCCGAGTCATCAACTCTTGTCTACACAGTACGCGCACATTCAGGAGTCCCACGATTACGTGAAAGCGGCGCGAGATAGTCTAAGTAAAGCCGCGCCGAACGAGTTGCGCCCGCCTGGGCCCTCTCCTTAGGCCGGCGATGGCTCAGCAGGATTGATGAAGGTTCTTAAACGGCGAATTGGAAAGAAAGCGACGATGCCCCCGACGTTTTACTACATCACGAGTCGGCGTTGGTGAATCGGCGGGAGGACCTTCCTGGTCGGGGAGTGGAGGCAAGCACATCTATTTTGATCTGTCATCTCTCTTGTTCGACTATACCCTTGCGTATCAGCCTATCTGGCTTTCTTCTTCCACTGAAATGGGCTATTTGCGACCCCATCGGATACTTACAGTTATGTGGATCACAGACAGAGGGGTGGCGTAGAGGGCCATGCGTCCTTCATCCGTAATTGTTATTTCATGCCAATCTGCGCTCGAATCTTGTCGTAGTGAGCTTTCGAAAGGATATGCCTCTTCACCAGTTGAGAAGTATTTTCATACGGTCTTCCAGCAATGATGGCCTGCGCCTCTGCCGTAGTCACATCCGGCAAGTTTTCCAGATCCTGGGCAGAAGGGGTGTTGATATCCGTCGGTCCCTTTCGGGTTAGTCCCTCCACTACGCCTCTCGCAATCGCCCCTGCGTCGCGTTTAGCCGCAGCAGTCGCGTCAGCAGTGTGCTGCTGAAGAGAACGGGTATTTGTTCGAATCAAAACACCCAGAGAGCAAGAGAGTACAAACTAATGACGTAAAGCTTGCTTTCATACTTTTCAAACGCATATTTCTCAGTTCAACACTGACGAACCTGCGGTGTTCGCCCCTCGACGGGCCGATCATAATACTTAGAATCTTCGTCAACAAGGCCTCAGAAATCGCGGCTTGAGGGTAACAATGCCCGCACCTTCCACCCACGCTGTCACCTCAGATTCGGAAGTACTGGCAGGAATCTCCTTTGCAAGCCATACCACTCTGCCTTCATGGCAAAGGCCCTGACCCGCGTGAGTACCTTTTGCGGAAGGGTCGGGAGCTTGATATGGGACATCTGGACAGCTACATACTCTATCTTGTATTCGTTGGGCCTTTCCATGGAGCCTCCAAACCGAAGTTCGTTGTTGCGTGTTGGATTAGCAGAGTAGAAATGTGGTTATCTAAAGCGCCCCGATTAAGCTCGCCGAGCTGGATATCGTTCGCTTTCAACTGGTGAAAGCGCAACAATACTTCACAGCGAGACATACGGAGACCACGGTACGCGAGATGGGACGAATGACGTCGCGTAGTAGCATTTGCCGCCTTCGTCTTTTCTTTCTCGGCGAACTCCTTCACTTTGAGTGAGATGGCGTCTGTAGCTACTCGGTAATACTGGGCGACGCCCTCCTAAGTGTCTTCGCAGCATCGGCCTGGATCCGTGTCAGCATACAGGGGAAATGCTTTACAAAACAGACCAGAGACATGCGCTGGAGCGAAGGGAAACCCTTATGATTCCTTAGCTTTGGTCCAACGCTAGATGATGCACCTAGCCAGAAGTATCGCGCCTCAATTCTCACTCAGCCTTCAGGAAAACGTGAGCGTCTCTCATCTCCTAGACTCGGACAAGTCGAGCTTTAATGCCTCATTTTTCGAGGTCATTTGAAATCTGTTCTTGAGCCCTAATCCCTTTCTATCCTCATCCGTGATCTGTACGCAGCGGCAGCTGAACCCGAGCGTTGGACTGGTTTCCTTGAATTGGTAAAGAACACAGTCGGAGGAACAGCCTGCAGCATACTGATCCGCGATGCGCGAGAAGGGAAAACCGGTAAACACGCCGTGATCATGCCGATACCTATCCCCGTCATAACAGTCTTGGGCAGTTTGTCGGCGACGTGAGGAGTTTTTCGCCACTAGGAGAAGTTTCCGCGTGGTTCCGTGCAGTCCGCTGAGGTCGCGGTAGGGGCGGTCATTGATGATCGTTCGGCGCACTGATCCGTACGAGCGCTCGTTAGCGCATATGGCTCTTATCTCGGATGAGTGGCGGCGAAGCGATCCAGGGGCCAGGGATGGAGCACACGAGGTTGAGGAAGCCATTGTGCGGCCACCTTGAGACGACGAACCCGGCCGCTTGCCGTTTCGCCGTCAAAGCTTGCCCACAGAGTGCGGGACTTATTTCTTCAAGGTTGTCTGCCAATTCAGCACCACCGTAAAGGGCACGGAAGCGCTTGGCGCCACAGGGACACCGATGAGAAAACGTCTGCCGTCTGCTGTGACATCGCCGCCAATAAAGCCAGGCGGCATCTGGAACAAGGGCCTAGGCGATCCTGCCTCAAATACCGGCTCGGCGCTGATGTCGACTGACATAACTTTCCCGTCGGAAGCCACATAGAACAACTCTTTGCCATCCCCGCGCCATCGCGGATCGGTTCCACCCCCCTTCGAGATCAGCCACTTGCCCGCGGCAGTCGAAGATCGCTGCGCAGAGTCGGAGGAGAACTCTCGTACGTAAATTTCGTCGCTGCCGGACTCATCCGATGTGTACGCGATCCAATGTCCGTCGGGAGAAAACTGACCAGAGCTTTCGTTGAAGCCCGTGCGCAGGAATGGAAGCGGCGTACGCTCGCCATTCAATGGGAGCACCCATAGGTCACTTTTTGTCGTTGGATTTTCCACCGTATATAACAAGAAGCGCCCGTCTCGCGACGAGCTGGTGGCGTATTTGTAACCATCGCTTGACTTCAGCAAAAGCCGCTCGTCGCCTGCACCGCTCGCCAGCTTGAGATACAGGTTAACCTCGCCCGCACGGACTGAGTCAAAAATGACACTGCTCCCGTCAGCAGACCAGACCGGAGATGAAGCCCGGACTTGTTCGTAGGTTAACCGTGTGCTCGTATTCCGCCCAACGTCGAGCAGCCACACGTCCCAGTTCGGCGTATTTTCGGGATTGGTACGGGAAACTGCGACCCGTCTCCCGTCCGGTGATAGGGCCACGCTGTTGTAACGGTCGGGTTCCGCCACTGTAGCGAGGACTTTTCCCTGCTGGTCAAGCCATGTGAGTTGGTAGATCTGTCCGGCGTCGCTCCTGTAAACCAGAACGCCGTTGCTAGAAGCCGAGAAGAAGCCGTAGTCGAGGTACGAGCCAACCTGCTCGGCGATCGGAACGGCTGCGCCAAGAGGTTCCAGCCGATGGGCATCAAACGGCTGTGCCATCAGCGCACCCTGGCGCACGAACAGCACTTCCCCAGAATCCGAATCTGACGAAGGCACATATATTGGCGCGGACGTGGTTGCCAGTAGGCGTTTGGAATCCTGTTCTTCCGGTTTGTTATTGACAGAGCCGACATAGGCGCCACTGTACTCAGGCGAGCTCGATGCGCGCAGGTACAAAAAATGTCGTCCATCCGGGAGGAAGAATGGGAGGACGTGGACAACTTCCTTGCGCGATGGATCAAAAGTGGTCAGCGGAGATGCGACTCCACCAGCCGCAGAAACCCGCATTAGGCCTCTGGCGCTATCCGCGAAAACGATCTCATCTTCACGGTTCCACGAACCACCCACTACAGTCCCCTGCACATCACACAGTGTTTGTGCCGGGCCGCCAGAGATTTCGATTTTTGCGAGTTTGCCCCCGGCTTGAAATCCAATGAAGCGACTGTCAGGAGACCAGAAGAACGGCGGCACTATTCCGCTGTACTTTATAGTGGCAGGATGGCTATCTGAAAGGACCCGAACCTCTAGAGAGTCAAGGTCGCGGATCCGCAAGCGGGCTATGCCGTCAGAACCGGTCGCGGCGAACGCAAGATGGCGGCCATCAGGCGATACCGCGAACGGGTCGCCTTGTAGCAGCTTTCCGGATGGAGAGATCTGGAATTGAACCGGCGCGGGCACCAACGGCCTCTCGCGGAAATGAATGAGGGATAGCGCTGCTAAAGCCGCGAGAAACACCGCCGCGGCACCCCACGCAAGCCGAGGTTGGTGGATCTGGCCAGGAATCGGAGCGGTTTCAGCCGACAGGTGCGTGCCCTCGATGGGCGGATAAGGCGGCATCGCCGAACCGGGGCGCTGGGCTCGCTTCAGATCTACGACAATCTCGCGCATGGACTGGTATCGCTCGGCCGGATTCTTCTCCAACGCTTTCTCGACGATGATCCGGTACCTAGCAGGAGTGTCCTCGTTCAATGGCGGCGGGTCGCCGTGGATGATCGTCTTGAGGACTTCGAGATCTGTCCTTCCACCAAATGGACGCTTGCCTGACAGCATCTCGTACAGCACGACAGCAAAGGAGAAGATATCGCTACGCGAGTCCAGCGCTTCCCCTGAGGCCTGTTCTGGAGACATGTAGGCAATGGTGCCGAGGATTGCACCTTTCTGCGACGGTGATGCCGACCATGCAGGATCAACCTCGATCCTGTCACTCGGTGCAAGCTTCGCCAGGCCAAAATCTGCCAGCTTCGCATAACCGTTCTTCGCAATCAGAATATTCGTCGGCTTGATGTCCCGATGCAGCATGCCTGCTTCATGCGCGGCAGCCAGACCATCCGCGACGCCGGTCAACAATTCGATGATCTCTTTCGGTGTCCGCTTCTTTTCTTTTGCCCAGTCTTTCAACGTCCCGCCGTCGACGCATTCCATAACAAGATACTGTCGTCCCTCGAAATCTCCGACGTCATGCACGGTGACAATGTGGGGATGATTCAGCGAGGAGGCCATCTGCGCTTCCCGCTGAAAACGGCGTCGAGCCTCCACGTCGGCGAGATGATCGGACAGAAACTTGATAGCGACATAGCGTTGCAGCTTTGTATCGAGCGCGAGATACACTGTGCTCATGCCTCCCTCGCCGAGCTTCGATTCGATGCAATATTGGCCGACCTGGAGTCCCGGGGTGAAGAGCACGGGGCTCGTGACGGTATGGTCTGGCTGAGCACTCTCGTCGGGAAGCAACCCAACTGGGTCTTGCATGAAACTTCCCATGCGCTCTTCCGATGAGAGCTCATCCGCTATCGCACGATGAAGCCCGTCATCGCCCTCGCAGGCAATCCGCAAGTAAGTCTCCCGCTCGGACGATGGCTTTTGACGTGCAACCGCAAGCAACTGCATAAACCGATCGTCTTGTTCGGGGCTGCTTGTCATGGTTTCCTCGTGAGTCTGTCGAATAGCCAGCGGCGAGCCCGGGACCACTCCCGCTGAAAAGTATGCAGAGTGAGATTGAGCGCGACAGCCCCTTCCTGATCCGTTAGCCCAAGAAAGAATTTGACTTCCACTACCGAGCGTTGAATTGGCGAGGCCTTTTCCAACTCATTCAATAGTTCATCAATTGCAATCACCAGCTCACAAGGTGTGCGTGTACCCAGAACTTCATCCGGAACTCCGTCCATCGGAAGAAAGATAATGTCAGGACGGACTCGTGCGCGTTCGATCAAGAAGCGACGCATGACCCTTGCCGATATTGCAAGGAAATGACCCCTGTCCTGCCAATCGACGCCCTTGGATTTTGCCAGGCGAATGAACGCTTCGTTGACCAGTGCAGTTGGCTGGAGCGTGATTCCTGTGGACTCCCTTCGAAAACAGCGTTCCGCAATCCTATGGAGATCCGGCAGCAGAAGCTCGAAGAGTCTGGTTTCGACTTCGGCCTCACCAGCCCGCCATCGCCGTAACAGCTGCGTGACTTCACCGCGGTCAGGCTCCATATCAGCCCCGCCTCTCAGATTCGCGATTATAGACGCTAAGTTGACGAGGTTGGGAGACCAAATGACTGGTTACCCATGTGGCCCTGGAAATAATTCTTCCGAGAAGTGGCGGGGAATCCTCCTAAACCTCACTTAACAGTGTGAGACCAAGTTCGTCAGCACGACCAGCCAGATAGCAAGGAGGATTACCGTGAAAAGGAATCTATTAGCCATTGCTCTGTCCCTACCGCTGTTGAGCGCAGCCGCCCGTGCCCAAACCACTCAACTGAAGGTAACGGTGCCCTTCGACTTCATCGCCGGCGACACTGCGCTGCCAGCAGGCGACTACGATGTTCAATCCATCGGCACTTGGGGAGGAAAAGTGCTTTCGATTCACAATGTGACTTTGAACGCGGGGACTCTCGTTCTGTCGAACTCGTCCCAGTCAGCGAAGACATCCGATCGTAACACTCTGGTTTTCTATTGTTACGGGCAGAAATATTTTCTCGCCGAAGTGTGGACCGTGAACACTCCTACCGGTCGACAGCTGCTGCTCAACCATCGCCAAACGGGGTTGGCAAGAAACCAACAGAAGAGCGAAGTTGTGCTGGCGGCGTCGGGAAAATAGTGCTGCCCCTGCAGAATCAAGCACGAAGCGCCCTGGATTTCAAACTCAAAGGAGAAACTCATGATCACCAAGCGAAACATAACAGCTATTAAACGCAGGGCAGTCAGCCTGTTGAGAACCTTAACCATCCTTGCTCTTGCAGTTCCAATTCTGAATTCAAAGGCCATGGCACAAACCGATTCA
>Ga0210386_10005444_pt1 | contig 10364 bp, 10 predicted proteins | sample IncBWH32OmetaG_FD_160091 | JGI IMG/M metagenome (GOLD analysis project Ga0210386, IMG submission 160091) | Forest soil microbial communities from Barre Woods Harvard Forest LTER site, Petersham, Massachusetts, United States - Inc-BW-H-32-O ... | reverse complement strand
GCATCGCCATGGCCGCGCCCACGTGATGGCGCCGCGATCGGGCTTTCTGCCGGAAGAGCTTCTCGGGCTCTTCACCCGTCGCACCCAGGCGCCACACGGCGCCGTTGATACGATGCCATCGCGACCGGCCGCATCGGTCGATATCCGCGTCCGCCTGCGCGATATGTGGAGCTGACCCGCTTCGGTCTCGGCATGGCATCAGTCATTGGCGCCGCGTGCGCATCTCCGCGCTGAAGCGACGTTGCAAAACGGTTGTTCTTGGTGACAGCGCCGGGCGGCAGTCGATTCCGAATCCGCGCCACGTTGTATTTGGTGCTCCGACGGGTAAAGGCATTCAGGGTGTCGAACGTTGTTGCAACAGCTATCCGAAAAAGCCGACAATTGCGTCGGCACCCCCGCGAAGTGCGGCCGGGCCGATTTCGCATACATGGATGATAATGAGATCAGGACCAGATCAGCGGCCGGGCGGTCGCGATAATGCAAACCGCCCGTTAAAACAGCAAGCGCGAGCCCCGCAAAACAATCAGACATTCGACAGCAACGGCCCTACCATCAAGATCCGCGGCAACGCCTATCAGATATTTGAGCGCTATCTCGCCCTCGCCCGCGAAGCGGCGACCAGCGACGATCGCATTGCTGCTGAGAATTTCTATCAGCACGCCGAGCACTATTTTCGCATCGACAACGCGCGCCGGGAGGGTCATCAACCGGGGATGGCGCCGCGGCCGGCCCCGCCAGACGAAGCTTGAGATCAGCTCATCCGAGGGCAGGTTCGAGGGACGTCGATGAGGACCGCTTCCGACCCTGGGACGATGAGGGTTCCGTTTCGCCGAAACCCCCGACTCGCTGAAGCATACCCACCCGATCAACCGGCGGCACGCCGCACCTCGCCAATCGGAAGTATCGGTCGCCAACCGCGCCTCCGATACAGCAGTAGCCTCACTTTCACGATTGTAGAGGAACCGCATAACAAAACGGATGCAAGAACCACCTTGCTGGATCGACAGGCGCTACGCGTCGCAGCCACAACTGGAGGGCGGGCCGGCCGCGGCGGGACAAGGCTTCGCCGGGCTCACACAAGAAGGCCGGGTGTTGATGACGGCCGTGGAACGTCGATCCCAGGTGCCACGACCGACGGCAAGCAGGGCCTGTTGAGACACTACAGGTGTCGCATTTGAGATCGGATCACTTGTCTCATTGGATCGCACTGACTGTCGCACATCACTAAAAATTAACTTCGTCGACCGCGACCGCTCCTTGGCACAATAATTGCCCCAGGGGTTATTCTCACGTCAAACCCGGATGGGGAGCAATAAATGAACCAAATGATTGATATAGCCGCCTACGAGGCGGTCATTGGGCGCAAGCCGCGCGGCTATGGCTTGTGGCGGTTCGTGATTGGCGCTACGATCTATCGTTACACGGGGACCTTTGCCCGCGCCACGAAATCTGCACTGGCGCTCGCGCTCAGTCGCAATCAACATAGCATCACGCTGCTGCCTCCCAGCCCCGCGGAACTCCAGTAAACTTCGCTCTGCGCTCTGAGTTGCGGGGCCGCTCCGGCTGCCGCCTCTGAACGCTCAGAAGGCGCGCGGTAGTGGGCAGGCGGGATGCCCCAGCAATCCCACCGTTGGATCAAACCCCGGTTGCGAGTTCAGCTACGGTGCGGATCACCACGATGACGAAGGATGAACCCCTGAAATCTGGTCCCGCAGACCAGCGACGGCCGACCCTCAGTGGATCTGTGAACTGGGATCCGCGCCCGACGCAAAGAAGCCCGCGGCGGCGCGATCGAAGCTAACGGCCGCGGCCAACGCTATTGCGCTGATCATGATAAAGATGTCTTGGCCCGGCGACTGGTGCAACCGTAGCGCCGCCTCAATCTGACCTGAAGCGGCCTCGGCGCTGATAGGGACGGTTTTGGCGCCCTCGTCGAGTACCTCGGCGACGAGGCCCGCGAGGCGGTAAATCGCCCCGCTGGACGGGCTCGGGTCTGACATGCCTCACTCCGTCTACAAACCCGACGCCAAGTCTTCACCAGAATACGACGCGGCGATGCTTGGCGCACCAGCTCTCGCCCGATGCCACGGGCGAGCCACAGAACATGCCGCGGCGCGACGGTGTCGGATCGCCCTCGATCCATCTGCATCCACGGAAGTCGGCATCGGTCAGCGCACCGTCGCCAACGCCATTGATCACTGGGGCTTTACCCTGCGGACGAAGAATATGCCCCGGCGGCAAATCGACACCCGCATTGAGAACCGGCGTTACCATCTTTGCCCCGCTGTTGAGCCGGGTATTCGCGTTCGGCGATACCTCCGGCTCGGCGGAGATGGTTAGGGGGATGACAATGACGTTGCGCGGAGATGAATTCGCTGTAACGGGCGACGCGCGAGCGCCGAGCAGAATGAGCACGGGGAAGTTGGGATGTCCGTTTGTCACCCGTCACGCTCGCCGGCTAGTTGTGAACCGTACTAATCACTAATTTGGTTGACGGTCGCCGGCCGGTAATTCAAATACTCAATGGGTGAGAGAGAGATATATAGCCGAGGCTACCAGCTTTACCAACGCAATAATCAAATACTACTATGCTATAGCTAGCCCTCATCACACTTGGCGACAACTGAGGAGCGGGGGCGTTTTTTCGACGCTCCGGGTGTTTCACCCTGGCGGTGGCCCCGGCAGGGGGTGCGGCCGGAACGGATGAACTGTCCCACCTGCTCCGGCATTGGAGAATTGCTGATCGCAAAGATGGCCGATCCGTCTCGCGTGAGGGATCGCGCCGCAGCATCCACACGCCGGCCACGGGATCATTGCCGCAGCGTCACGCACTTGCTGCGAGGGGGACCGCGTTCAGGCGGAGCCTGAGGAGGAACCGAAGCAGGGGCAGAACCTCCCACTGCTGCGGCCGCGTAGAATTGACCGGGGCGGTGTGAAGACGCCGGCCAGTTTGCGGGTGGCAAGGGCCCACATTGGGAGACTCTTGCCACGGGCTGAACGCGCTCGCGCCGCGGAGAAGTTCCGAGTGTACGCAGCGCGGGCGGCGGGTTCGTCGAAGCCGCGCTGCATCCTGATCGGCGGCTCACGCGATAGCAGGACAATCGCTGTCCACACGCGCACCTGCTTCTGGTGGTCGCCGTGATCGAGCATCAGGCATAAATAGAGGTTGCCGTCCCCATCATCATCACCAAGCTAACGTGGCAAGCAACTCGCGGTGGCTAAATGCCACCCCCGAGCACACGAGCAGACCGGCGTTTGCCATTCGGCGCATGGTCAGGCCGAGCCCCATCGCGACGAAGCCCAGCAAGGTCAATAAGTTGATGCCGAAGAGAATGTCTTTGGTGAGCATTACCCCGCCTCTACTCGGTGTGGCCCGTTCCTCGCGCGCCCTATTTTATCCGACCATATCATCTATCACGGGCAGTCTTCATCGCCAGGCGTCCGATGCCCTCCGGAGGGCCGTCGCGCAAATTGCGCCCGCAGATCTCGACATTGCCGTCTTTGGTCAGCTGACGGCGGCGGAGCTTTGTTCGGCGACCCGCTCGAGCGGCGGGAAGGTGCGTTTTGATGAAGGCAAAGCAACCGATACCAAGCCCGCTGAGGCGACGATCCACTGCGTCCACTGCCCACGACACCCATCACGATCAAACCTGGTTGCCGGGGAAGCCCTAAAATCAGAAGATTGCGCTGACCGGCCCGGGAATCCGAGGAATGTCGGTTCATGACAATGCCGCAATCCGCGCCCAACCCGACATTCTTCGGGCGATGGTGGCCTCGTCGGAGTGTTCGCTCATTGATCCGGCCCGACGGCGAGCGGTTGCGCGATGCGCTGGCGCGCGAGGAACGCGCCGGCTACCGCTACGTGCTCTATGGCTGGCTGTTCGCCCTGCTAGTCGTCTCCCTCTACCTGCTGGCAACGATACCACTGAGCCGGACCGTCTATTACCTGGGGATTATTCTTATCTTCGCCGTTGTAGGCCTCACCGGTGAGTGGATCCGACGAGCCTGGCCGCGCCGCGCGGGGATCTCGATGGGTGCGATTCTGCTGGTGCAGATCTCCCTGTTGACCGCCGTGCTGATCGTCCCGGACCCGTTGATCGCGAGCCAAGCGCCACCGCAGATCGCCTTTCGCACCGCCAATTTTCTCTATCTCTACGCCTTTGTCATCGGCACGGTGCTGAGCTACTCGCCGGTGTTGATGCTGTGGGCGGGCTTCATCGCGGTGGTGGATTGGAGCATCAGTTTCTGGATTGTCTATCGGTTGCCGGACACCGTCTCGCGCGGCCGCACTAGCCTTCTCGACCTGCCCGACCTTACTTTGAAGGAGAGGCTCGCGATCTTTCTCGACCCCCACTACATGAGTTTTGTGATCTTTCGTACTCAGGTGCTGCTGCTGCTTTTGACCTCCGCAATCCTGGCCTTTGCGGTTTGGCGCTCGCGCCGGCTGGTGTTGCGGCAGATGGTTGCGGAGAGCGCGCACGCGAATCTCGCCCGGTATTTCTCCCCGGATATCGTTGACGAGCTGGCCGCCGGTAGCTACGCGATCGACTCGAGCCGCGCCGAGAATGTTGGCGTGCTGTTTGTCGATGTCGTCGGGTTCACCGCGTTGACCGAGAACCTGGCGCCCGGGCGGGCAATCGCTCTCTTGCGCAGTTTCCACACCCGCATGTCGGACACTGTGTTCCGTTTTGGTGGCACCGTCGACAAGTATATCGGCGACGAAGTAATGGCGACCTTCGGAACGCCGCAAAAGCGCGCCGACGACGCCGAGCGCCTGTTCGCCTGCGCCTGCGCGATGATCGCCGAGATCGACCGCTGGAGCGCAAAGCGCGTGCAGCGCGGTGCAACGCCGGTGCGCGTCGGGATCGGCATTCACTACGGAGCGGCGGTGCTCGGCAATGTCGGTGGCGAGCGCTGTCTCGAATTCACTGTCATCGGCGACACCGTCAATGTGGGCAGCCGTCTCGAACGCCTAACCCGCGACCGCGGGTTTGCCGTGGCGGCAAGCCGCGAGGCGATCGCAGCATTGAAAGAGGCGGGTGGGCGAATCGACGCGCTGCCGCTCGCTTTCAGTTTCGACGGGTCGGTGGCATTACGCGGCCGTGCTGCGGCGGTCGAGGTGTGGGGCGCCTATTGGCCCACTTCGGCCGAATCAGGCCGCGGTCCAAACCGTGCGATGCCATCGTGATTTCGGGGCAAGAACCGCTCGCCCCGACCCTGGGTCAGCGTCACGCTGATCAGCCCCCTCCCCTGCCCCACCGGCCTGACCGCGGCGCAACGCCTGCATCATGCTCGATCGAAGTACAGGTCGCGGAATTGCCGCGCGACCATGTCGTGGAAGCAGCTGCCGGGAGCGCTAAAGAACTGACCGGCCCTGACTGTGATCGACTTTGAGGTGGATGGTAAATGTGTAACCGGTTTTCCGGCTCCCTGCATCGGAATCCCTCAGGGATTTAGATCGCCTGATATTCGGTCGTCACCGGCAAAGCCATCCACGCAGCTTCGACCATCGCCGCCTCGCGCGTGCGCCCTTGACCGCGATCGCGAGCGCTTTTCGCTGCCCGACGAGAATCACAAGACGTTTGCCGCGGGTCACGCCGGTGTAGACCAGGTTGCGCTGCAGCATCGGATAGTGCTGGGTCGTCAGCGGGATCACGACGGCCGGGTATTCCGAGCCCTGGCTTTTGTGGATCGTCGTCGCATAGGCGAGCACCAGCTCATCCAGTTCGCCAAAACCATAGGTGACTTTGCGACCATCGAAGTCAGCGACGAGTTGGCCCTCCTCCAGATCAATGGCTGACACGATCCCGAGATCGCCATTGAAGACGTCCTTGTCGTAGTCGTTCTCGACCTGCATGACCTTGTCGCCCGGACAGAAGGTCCAGCCAAAGCGCTCGATGCGAATGTCGCCGGGCGGGTTCAGCGCCTTTTGCAGCTCGATATTGAGCGAGCGTGCTCCGAGGCCGCCGCGGTTCATCGGGCAGAGAACCTGGATGTCGCGGATCGGATTGAGCCCGAAGCGCTTTGGAATGCGCTCTTGCACGACCGCCAGCACCTTACCCACCCCGTCTTCCGGATCCGCCGCACCGACAAAATAAAAGTCGCCGCTTTTAGCGCGGATGAGATCGGGCATCAGCCCTTGGTTGATCCGATGGGCGTTGACAATGATCCGGCTCTCGGCGGCCTGGCGGAAGACTTCGGTCAAGCGGACGACCGGCACGGCACCGGAGGCAATGATATCTGCCAGCACTTGTCCCGGACCGACCGAGGGCAGCTGATCGACATCACCGACGAGCAACAGTGCGGCCTGATCCGGCAACGCGCGCAGCAACGCCCGCATCAGTGGCACGTCGACCATCGAGGTTTCGTCAACGACAAGGAGATCGCAGTCGAGTGGCGCCTCCTCGTCTCGCCGGAAGCGGCCGGTCCGGGGGTCGGTTTCAAGCAACCGATGGATCGTCTTTGCCTCGAGACCGGTGCTCTCGGAGAGGCGCTTGGCGGCACGGCCTGTCGGAGCACAGAGCGCGATCGTGATGCTCTTCGCCAGCAGGATCTTCAGGATCGAGTTGACCAATGTCGTCTTGCCGACCCCGGGGCCGCCGGTGATGACCAGCATCTTGGATGCGAGTGCAATGCGGACCGCCACCATCTGGCTCTGGGCGAGCGCCAGCTTTGTCCGCTTCTCGACCCACGGGATCGCCCTATCGGCATCGATCGATGGCCACTGCGGCTTTCCGACGCTGAGCACCTTCAGCTTCGTGGCGATCTCGCGCTCGGCTCGGTACAGCGCGGCGAGAAAGACGCAGCGCCGGCCCTCGACCTCGTCGGCGATAACCGTGGCGTCCTGGAGTTCGAGACTTAGCGCCGTATCGACCAGTTCTGCCGGGACCTCGAGCAATTCGCGCGTTGATGCCAGGAGGTCCTCACATGGCAAACCGCAATGGCCACCATCCATCGCTTCGGCCAGCGCAAAGGAGATTCCGGCACGCACGCGAATCAGAGCGGTTTTTTTGATACCGAGCTTGGCGGCGATCTGGTCGGCGGTGCGGAAGCCGATGCCGCGGATATCGCGTGCCAGCCGGTAGGGATTTTCCGAGATCAATTGGACAGCATCGGCGCCATAAGTCTTGTAGATGCGCACCGCCCGCGAGGTGCCGACCCCGTTGCTGTGCAGAAACAGCATGATCTCGCGGATGATCTTCTGCTCGGCCCAGCCGGCAATGATCCGCTCGGCGCGTTTTGGGCCAATCCCGGTCACGTCGCGCAGCCGGCCGGGCTCTTGCGCAATCACCTCGAACACGGCGTCCCCAAAGGCGCGCACGAGCTTCTTGGCGTAGACGGGCCCGATACCCCGGATCATCCCGGAGCCCAGGTATTTCTCGATCCCTTCGATCGTCGTCGGCGCCGTCGCCTTCAGGAACGAGGCTTTGAATTGAACACCGTGGGTACGATCGTTGATCCAGCCACCACTGGCTTGGACAAACTCGCCGGCCGAGATCATCGCGGCGTGGCCGATGACGGTAATCGAATCGCGCTGACCGCGGGCCTTGACCCGCAACACACAAAAGCCGCTCTCCGAATTGTGGAAGGTCACCCGGTCGACCAGACCGGCCAAAACCTCCGTCGAACCCACGATCGATGTCCGCGCCATCGCCATATGATGAACAGGGAGAGCAGAAGATGCTACTCAAGTGCCGCCGGAATCGGCGCTAAGGGCGAACGCGTAAGGCACCTTGAGGGTACGCGCGCAAGGCAGCGCGTTCGGGGGACAGTGCCGGTGCCAGATCGACGAAATCGAACAGGCGTTCGGGCGCCGTCGCGGGATCTGCCCCCACGAGCGGTCCCTCAATCGCGGCAAGGGAGTGCCGACAGCTCGCAGGCAACGGCAGGCATTCGCTTATAGCCGACGAAGCCTGTGCCGCACTTTACCCGTTTTATTTCGGCACCGATCGCCGTAGCGGTCGAATCGGCCCCGCCTCGCGCCGCCGCCAGATCGCCACGGTGAACAGCGGCGGCCTGTCGCCGTCGGCATAAATGTCGTGATCACCCATGGCAGATACCGGATGAGTGCCGGCTGCACCAGCAACGGGTTTTCTGCGATTCGCGGCTGCACGCGGCCGGCTTGGCCGGACCGCGATGAAATATCCTGCTTATCGGGTCGATCTCACCGAGCTCAGTCCTCAGCAAATGTGCGGCAGAAACGGGGTTTTGATGATGCGCTGCGCTTTACAGCATTGCGGGTCGCTGTATCTAGCGCGTAGTCCGGAGGGCAGGCGTGGCGGAGCGATGCGCGCCGCAAGCAATCCTGGAGGAGATCGATGGCGACCAAAACGCAGGTGAAAAAGGCCAGCGACGTGAAAGTGAGTGCTCTGCAGAAGCCGCTACAGCTGTCGGAGGAGTTGGCCGCGGTGATCGGCTCGGGCCCGCTGCCCCGCGGCCAGGTGGTGAGCAAAATCTGGGAGTACATCCGTTCGCACAACCTGCAGAACCCGGAGAACCGCCGCGAAATCGTGGCCGATGACCAACTCCGGAGGGTCTTTGGCAAGGACAAGGTGACCATGTTCGAGATGAACAAGCACCTCGCGGCGCATCTGACGTGATCGGGCTGGCGAAACCTCAGGCGGCCACCGCCGGCGTTGAGCATACCGGCCTCGACCAACATTCGTGACCTTGTGGGCCCAGTGACCGCGGCGCGGCGTCAAGCGTCGGTGTCAGGAGGCATTTTCAGTCACCGATTTTGTGCACGAGAACCTATGCCGGATTGGCGAATTATGCGGAAACCTGGCCGGTAGGGTTTTCCGACAGATAGCGGCGGGCCTTATGCTACAAAAATGGACCGTTGGTTACTTCTGGCCAACTCGGCACCAGCAGGTCTCGCCGGTTGTCTTCGCGACCTAGTATCTCGTTGCGCAATTTGGCAAATGTTACAGCCGGATCGTTACCCTGCGCGGGCCCAAGGGATGGATTCGCCTGGATGCCCGCTTTCGCGAGCATGACTAAAAAGTTGGAATCACATACGCCAATTTTGGCAGCGAGGTATTAGCTCCACCGGCCCCGACTTCGTAGCGCTGTCCTGCATAGACCCGATGATCGGGGCCGTTGTCGGACATCTTGTCGACCGGGACGAGCTCGGCGGCGGCACAGCAGGCGATACTGGCCGCCCGCTCCCGTCGGGGGTCTATTGAGGAACCGGTGCGTCGGGACGAAGCAACCTAGCCTGCCGCAAATCCATCCACAGCGCCGCCGGGATCGGGTGGCGCAGCAGATCGAGGTTGGCGACGACCTCGCCTGCATTGCGAGGGCCCGGGGCCCGGGAAGGCTTACCTTTCTGGACCACGGAAGCGGCCTCCTGTCCCATTGAAAACACACTCACCTCTCTGGCGGCCATCGGCGCACCCTTTTTCCGAATCCGGCCGCACTGTCGGAGGCGCGGTGATGCCGGCAAGCGGGGCTTCTTTTACAGTCTTCGGCTGCGATTACGGTATCTGGTTAGGATCAAGGCTTGGGTTGTAGTTGTATTGGTGGGGCCGGTTTTCCGGCTCCTTAGGGCGGAATTCACCACCCCTAACTGATCTCGAGCCGCTCGCGAGCCGCGCACTGCCTGCGTTCCAGGCTCTTGACCACGGGTTCCATCTCGTCCGGCGTTCACCGTCCCGAACACGCACCTGTTCGACGGCACCCGCCGGCAAATCCGCCTAGCCGGTGCGGCAAACATGCTAAGCCGGCGCGAAGCAGCGTCGTCGATCATCATTTCCTCACGGCCAGCCCGATCCGTGGTCGGGCAGGCAACACAGCGGCTGATCAGCGCAGCGTCCTGCTCGGCCGGCTCGAGCGGCAAGGCCGCCAGCCGATCGGCGCCGAGTTCAGCCAGAGCTCCGGCGGTCAGAGGTCTCGATTTTCGCATCGGTAATGCAACGTTGCAGGCAATGATAATTGCCAAATGGTTCCGCGGCGGACCAACATTGGCATCGGACCAACACCCAAGAGCCGTCTTGACCTAGTCCGCTTCGAGCCTGTCATCCTGATATCGGCCCCCTCCCCTGCCCGCTGGTGGCCGCGGGTTCGGCTGAGCCGCGCGGCGCATCGCCCAGACGGTTCGCTCGAGATGCAGTTCACCGGCTTTGGCCTTTTGCACCATGCCGTGGAAATACCCTCCCGGCGTCGTTCGGAAGTGCTCGGGGTCCTTGGTCGAAACAATCGCCAACGCGACCGCGGCCAGATCCCGGCCCATCGCCAGGCAGGCATCGCCCCATAATGGTTTCGAGACATCGAGATCGTGCCGCAGCCAATCCGCGGCATCGATGATTTCCGACCAGGTTGGGTTGGGACGACGCAGATAGGGCTTTAACCGTGGGGCAAGCTTG
>Ga0210386_10005443_pt1 | contig 10366 bp, 7 predicted proteins | sample IncBWH32OmetaG_FD_160091 | JGI IMG/M metagenome (GOLD analysis project Ga0210386, IMG submission 160091) | Forest soil microbial communities from Barre Woods Harvard Forest LTER site, Petersham, Massachusetts, United States - Inc-BW-H-32-O ... | reverse complement strand
CCGCTACTAGCCGCGGGATTTGCCCAGGGTGATGCCGAACTCCCGGTGCACTCGCTCCCAGAAGGCGTCCCGTAGCCATTCTCGGGCTTCCTGGTAGGGGCGCAGCGACAGGCCGAGCTCTTTCTCGGCGTCGACCAGCAGTTCCTTGTCGATGACCGGCGGCAGGATGGGGCCGGGCAGCAGGTCCCTGATGTTGTCCCGGCCGCGGGTCAGGATCCACTTCTGCGCGACGTGCTCGCCGGCCTCTTCGACGCGCAGCCGGTCCGGACCGAGGCGGGGCATCGGGCCGGTGTTGGTCAGGGCGGGCCAGCTGCCGGTCCCGGTGATGCCCGGCTGCATGATCGGGTGCGACCCGGTCCGGGACACCGGCTGCGGCCGGCTGTGCCGCTCGCCGAACAGCTGGGCCGGCGTCGGCGCGGTGGCCTGCGTGCCCAGCGACGGGTCCGGCCTGGGCTCGGCGGCCGGGTTCTTACTGAAGTAGGGCCGCAGGAAGGGCGCGTCCAGCACGTCCACCGTGTCGGATTCCCAGACCAGGCGCTCGGCCTGGTTGGTGCCGTACGGCGGCTCGATGCCCCACAGGTGCACCCGGACCCCGTAGGCCTGCGCCGCCTCGACCGCGGGCACCATGTCCTCATCGCCCGCGATCAGCACCGCGTCGGTGATGGCCCGGTGCCGGGCCAGCGCTTCCATGTCCGCCCGGATCTGCGCGTCCACGCCCTTTTGCTGACCGCGGGCGTTCAGGTTGCCGAGCCGGAGCTTGACCCAGGGCATCTGCGCGATGACCCGCTGATCGATGGTCGGCACCCGGTCCCGGGCCGCGTCGTACCAGTAGACCCGGAGCAGTTCGCCGCGGATGATCTCGTCGGCGTGCTTGGTCACCACCTGGATCAGCGGAACCGCGTCGACGCGGAAATCCCGGCGCGAGCTCGATCCGAACAGCAGTTCGCCTGCCGCGGCGTAAATATAGCCGACGTCCACCATGACCGCGTAGCGGGCCAGGATGGGTAGCGGGGCGGCGAATTCGGTCATCACATTTGACTCTAGGCCAGCCAGCAGTATGCGCGCGCCAGATGTGACACTTTTACCGACAGATTGAATCTGATCGACTACTCCCAGTAGTCAAAGGGTTGGTTAGGCCGAAGTTAGAGCGGGATGTTCCCGTGTTTCTTGGGCGGCAGCGTCTGCCGTTTGGTGCGCAGGGTACGCAGGGCGCGGGTGACCGCGAGCCTGGTCTCGGCCGGGCGGATCACCGCGTCGACGTAGCCGCGCTCGGCCGCGATATACGGGTTCGCCAGCGTGTCCTCGTACTCGGTGATCCGCTGGGCCCGCAGCGCGTCCGGGTCGTCGGCTGCCGCGAGCTCGCGGCGGTACAAGATGTTCACCGCGCCCTGCGCGCCCATGACCGCGATCTGCGCGGTCGGCCAGGCCAGGTTGACGTCCGCGCCCAGGTGCTTGGAGCCCATCACGTCGTACGCGCCGCCGTAGGCCTTCCTGGTGATCACCGTCACCTTCGGCACCGTGGCCTCGGCGTAGGCGTAGATGAGCTTGGCGCCGCGCCGGATGATGCCCCGCCACTCCTGGCTGATGCCGGGCAGGAAGCCGGGGACGTCGACGAAGGTCAGGATCGGGATGTTGAACGCGTCGCAGGTCCGGACGAACCGGGCCGCCTTCTCGGACGCGTCGATGTCCAGGCAGCCGGCGTAGTGCATCGGCTGGTTCGCCACCACCCCGACCGAGGAGCCCTCGATCCGGCCGAAGCCGACCACGATGTTGGGCGCGAAGCCGGCGTGGATCTCCAGGAAGTCGCCCTCGTCGAGCACCCGGGTGATGACCTCGTGGATGTCGTACGGCTGGTTCGGCGAATCGGGGATGAGCGTGTCGAGTTCGGCGTCGACGTCGTTGATGTCGTCGTCAGAAGCGTCCGCGTCGGCCAGCCGGGGCACCTCGTCCAGGTTGTTCGAGGGCAGGTAGGACAGCAGGTCGCGGGCGAAGTCGATGCAGTCCTGCTCGTCGGTCGCCTGGTAGTGCGCCACGCCGGACTTGGCGCCGTGCGCCTGCGCGCCGCCCAGGTCCTCGAACGTCACGTCCTCGCCGGTCACCGTCTTGATCACGTCCGGACCGGTGATGAACATGTGCGAGGTGCCCTCGACCATCAGCACGAAGTCGGTGATCGCGGGGGAGTAGACGGCCCCGCCGGCCGCCGGGCCCATGATCAGCGAGATCTGCGGCACGACGCCCGAGGCCAGCACGTTGCGGTAGAAGATCTCGCCGAACAGCCCGAGCGCCACCACCCCTTCCTGGATGCGGGCGCCGCCGCCGTCGTTGATCCCGATGACCGGGCAGCCGGTCTTCAGCGCGTGATCCATGATCTTGACGATCTTCTCGCCGTAGACCTCGCCGAGCGAGCCGCCGAACGCCGTGAAGTCCTGGCTGAACACGCAGACCGGGCGGCCGTCCACGGTGCCGTACCCGGTGACCACGCCATCGCCGTAGGGCCGGGTGGCCGCGATACCGAAGTCGGTGGCGCGATGGCGGGCCAGCTCATCGAATTCGGTGAACGAACCGGGATCGAGCAGCAGGTCGATCCGTTCCCTGGCGGTCAGCTTGCCCCGGTCGTGCTGCTTGGCCACCGCCTGTTCCGAGCCGCCGTGCACGGCCTCACGCCGGCGCCGCTCCAGGTCGGCGAGCTTGCCCGCCGTGGTGTGCGGGTCGGGCCCTGGCTCGGGCTCGCGGTCGGCGCTGGCTTCGGCGGCTTGAGTCGTCATGAGGATCAGGCTAGCGGGCGGGCAGGCAAAAGGGATCAAGCGGGCCGAGTGCCTGACGTGCAGCTCAGCTAACCTGCTGTTTACATTCACGGAATACGCTCTGACCGTGAACAGGGACAGGGATAGGGACCGGGCCGCACTGCCCGAGCCGATGCGCAACGATGTCCGGCTGCTGGGCGACATCCTCGGCGAGGTCATCCAGGACTCGGCCGGGCCGGAGCTCTTCGCGGACGTGGAGCGGCTGCGGCGCGCCGTAATCGACGCGCGGGCCGGGGAGGTCGCCTCCGATGAGATCGCGGCGCTGGTCTCATCGTGGAGCCTGGACCGGGCCGAGCAGGTGGCCCGGGCCTTCACCGTGTACTTTCACCTGGCCAACCTGGCCGAGGAGCATCAGCGCATCCGCAGCCTGCGGGAGAACGACGCGGGTGCGAGGCCGATGCGCGAGTCGCTGGCCGAGGCGGTCACCGAGATCGATCACGACGCCGGGCGGGAACGGCTGGACGAGCTGCTCGCCTCGCTGCGGGTCCACCTGGTGCTGACCGCGCACCCCACCGAGGCCCGCCGCCGCGCCGTGGTCGCGGCGCTGCGCCGGATCGGCGGCCTGCTCGGCGTGCTCGATGACCCCCGGGCCGGAGCCGCGGACCTCGCCGAAGCGCGCCGGGTGCTGCGCGAGGACATCGACCTGCTGTGGCGGACTTCACAGCTGCGGATCAAGCCCATGGACCCGATCGACGAGGTCCGCACGGTGATGACCGCGTTCGACGAGACGCTGTTCCGGGTGGTGCCCACCGTGTACCGCGAGCTGGACCGGGCGCTGGCCGGGCCGGACAGCGGGCGGGTGCCCTCGCAGGTGCCTGCCTTCCTGCGGTACGGCAGCTGGGTAGGCGCGGACCGGGACGGCAACCCGTTCGTCACGGCGAACGTCACCCGGGAGGCCGCCACCATCGCGGCCGATCACATCTTGCGCGCGCTCGAGGCCAGCACCACCAGGATCGGCCGGGCGCTGACCCTGCACGAGGCGACCACGCCGCCCGCGGCCGGGCTGCGCCGCGCGCTGGCGGCCGCCGCCGCCGCGCATCCGGAGCTGCTGGCCGAGATCACCGAGCGGTCACCGGCCGAACCGTACCGGACCTACCTGCTGTACGCGGCCCAGCGGATCGGTGCCACCCGGGTGCGCAACGCAGACCTCGCCTATCCCGGGCCGGCCGAATTCCTGGCCGATCTGCGCGTGGTGCAGGATTCGCTAGCCGCCGCGGGCGCGGCCCGGCAGGCGTTCGGCGAACTGCAGCACCTGATCTGGGTGGCCGAGACCTTCGGGTTCCACCTGGCCGGCCTGGAGGTCAGGCAGCACAGCGAGGTGCACGCCCGGGCCCTGGCCGAGCTGCGGGCGGCGGGTCCGCCCGGCATCGACGACGACGGCCTTCCGGGCGGCGGCGCCTGGTCAGCCGAGACGGAGGAAGTGCTGGCCACGATCCGCGCGATCGGCTGGATCCAGGACCGCTTCGGGGTGGCGGCCTGCCACCGCTACGTGGTCAGCTTCACCCGGTCGGCCGACGACGTCGAGGCCGTCTACGAGCTCGCCAGCTACGCGGCGGCCGGCGGCCGGACACCCCAGCTCGACGTGGTGCCGCTGTTCGAGAGCGCGGTGGACCTGGAGAACGCGCCGGGCGTGCTGGCCGGCATGCTCAAGCTCCCGGCCGTGACCGAGCGGCTCGCGGCCAACGGCCGCGCCCTGGAGGCGATGCTCGGGTATTCGGACTCGGCCAAGGAACTCGGTCCGGCCAGCGCCACCTTGCGGCTGTTCGATGCCCAGGCCCAGCTGGCCGAGTGGGCGCGCGCCAACGACGTGCGGCTGACCTTGTTCCACGGCCGCGGCGGCGCGCTCGGCCGGGGTGGCGGGCCGACCGGCCGGGCGGTGCTGGCTCAGGCGCCCGGCTCGGTGAACGGCTCGTTCAAGGTCACCGAGCAGGGCGAGGTCATCTTCGCCAGGTACGGCCAGCAGGCGATCGCCAAGCGGCACCTGGAGCAGGTCACCTCCGCGGTGCTGCTCGCCTCCTCGGCGAAGATCGGCGACCGGAACGCGGCCGCGGCGGCCACCTACCGCGAGGTCGCCGACCGGATCGACGACGCGGCGCGGGCCGCGTTCCGCGACCTGGTCACCGCGGACGGCTTCGCCGACTGGTTCGCCCGGATCAGCCCGCTCGGCGAGATCGGCGGCCTGCGCATCGGCTCCCGGCCCGCCAAGCGCGGCCTGGCCCCCGCCGCGCCGGGCGCGGTGGCCACCATGGACCTGACCGACCTGCGGGCGATCCCCTGGGTCTTCGCCTGGTCGCAGACCCGGATGAACCTGCCGGGCTGGTTCGGCCTGGGCAGCGGGCTGGCCGCCATCACCGACGCCGACGGCCCTGACGAGCTGCGCCGCGCCTACCGCGAATGGCCGCTGTTCGGCGTGCTGCTTGACAACGCGGAGATGAGCCTGGCCAAGACGGACCGGCTGATCGGCGCCCGCTACCTGGCGCTGGGCGGCCGCGACGACCTGACCGCGCGGGTGCTCGCTGAGTACGACCTGACCAGGCGGCTGGTGATGACCGTCACCGGCCACGACCGGCTGCTGGCCGACCACGTGCTGGCCCGCGCCGTCGCGCTGCGCGACCCCTACGTCGACGCGCTGTCCTACCTGCAGTTGCGGGCGCTGGCCGCGCTGCGCGGCCTGGACGGCGGGGACGCCTTCGGCGAGGACGCGCGGGAACGGCTGGAGCGGCTGCTGCTGCTCACCGTCAACGGCGTCGCCGCCGGACTCCAGAACACCGGCTGACCGCTCGCTAGGTAGGCTGCCGGCATGACCGAGACGCAATGGCGCACGCACCGGCTTGAGCTCGACGACCAGACCCTGCGCGAATGGGACGCGCAGGTGCTCGCGGCCGACGCCGACGGGATCGTGCTCGACCGGTCCGCCTTCTACCCAGGCGGCGGCGGCCAGCCGCCGGATCACGGCGTGCTGCTGTGGGGCGGGGTGCAGACGCAGATCGTCGGGGCCCGCAAGGGCGATGACCTGTACCTCATCCCGGCCGAGGGCGATCCGCTGCCGGCCGTGGGCAGCGCGGTCCGCGGCGCCCTGGCGGACGAGCGCCGGACCTCGCTGATGCGCACCCACTCCGGGCTGCACGTGCTGTGCGGCGTGGTGTTCCGCGACTTCGGCGCCCTGGTCACCGGCGGCAACATGGAACCGCTGACCGCGCGGATGGACTTCAACCTGCCGGTCCTGCCGGACGGCTTCCGTGATGCGGTCGAGGCCGCCTGCAACGCCGAACTCCAGGCCGGCCGCCGCATCGACGTGCGGGTGCTGCCCAGGGACGAGGCGTTCGCTCTGCCCGACATCATCCGGACCGCCACCAACCTGGTGCCCCCGGAGGTCAAGGACGTTCGTATCGTCGACATCGTGGGGCTGGACCAGCAGGCGGACGGCGGCACGCACGTCGCCGACACCAGAGCGGTCGGCCGGATCGAGGTCGTCAAGATCGAGAGCAAGGGCAAGGGCTTCCGCCGCCTGCGCATCCGGATCAGCGACTGAAGCGACTGAAGCGACTGAAGCGACTGAGCGACTAACGCGGCTACCCCGCGCTCGGTTCACCCTCCTCCGCGGGCGGCGCCGAAGCCGCGGTCGGTCTCTTGATGCACGCCAGCCCGGCCGCCAGGGCGGCGAACGGGACCGCGGACAGCGCGTACCGGTAGTCAAGCTCGTGCGCCGCGATCGGCACCACCAGGTTGACGACGGCGACCCCCCAGGCCAGCCCGGCGCAGGCGCCCCAGCCACGCCATCGCCTGATCAGCAGGACCAGGCCGGCCACCAGCACGGCACAGAAGAGCCAGCCGGGGAACCAGACGGGCAGCTGGTAGATGAACATGAAGAACGCCCACGGCTGCACCACGTGCGTGTTCGCCGTGGTGTGCGCGTACCGTTCCTCGTCGTGCTTCATGTACGGCGCGAGCGTGGTCACGTGCGGCGCCACGGTGAAGTGATCCGACAGGTAGTCCTGCGACCGGTCGGTGTTGAAGAACGTCAGGAAGACGCCCTCGCCGACCGCCTTGAGGTAGCCGAGCGGCTGCGCCTCGATGGCCTTCTCGGCGAACTCCATGGCCAGCTTGTTGTTGTACGCGTTGATGCCGGGATGGGCGTCGACCCGGTACCAGGCACCCGCGGCCCACAGGTAGTCGGCCGGGGTCCGCTCGTTCTCCAGCGCGGTCAGCGACCACGGCGGCGTCGGCGACGTCGGATGGTCCGGCTGCGCGTCCGGGCAGAGCGGCTGCAGGTCGGCCGGCGGCTTGATGATCGAGCAGTTGGCGAACGACATGGTGCGCGACCACAGGAACAAGCCGCTGCTGTTGGTGATGTTGAGCTGGCCGTGCTCGGCGTAGAAGACCAGCGCGTAGCCGGCCACCGGGACCGCGAACGCCGCCACGCACGCGGTGAGCACCTTCCAGCCGACCCGCTGCAGCAGCAGGAAGATCACGATGATCACGAACACCGGCGCGCCGTTGCCGCGGATGACCGAAGCCCAGGCCACCAGCAGGCCCACCAGCACGGCCTGCCAGAGCGACGGCTTGGGCCGCACGACCAGGATCGCCACCGCGATCATCAGCACCAGCGTGAACAGGGTGTCGGGCAGGATCGAGGATTCCAGCCAGATCTGCCGTGAGTCGAACAGCGTCGGCACGGTGGCGAGGGTCGCCCCCCAGGCCGGCAGCCCGCGGGTACGCAGCACCGCGTAGATGATCACGGCCAGCGCGATCCCCATCAGGTGCTGCAGCGTGGTGACGAGCAGCAGGCTGTGGAACGGCTCGAGCAGCTTGAGGAGCATCGGGTACCCCTCCGGCCGCAGCTGGTACAGCGGCGTGAGGTGCACCCCCTCGCCCATGTAGGAGAACGAGTCCTGGATGAGCAGGGCGGGGGAGAACCCGAGCGCGGCGACGATCCGCGGCAGCAGCGACAGCAGGGCCGCGATGGTGAACAGCCGGTGGTTGCGCCAGAGCGCGGCCGGGGTCACGCTGCTCGCGGCGCCCCGGGCTCGCGCCGCCAGCGGCCCGGCGTCCCAGGAGATCTCCGGCGGCCACAGCCGCCAGTTCCGCTGGCGCTCCGGCGTACTGCCACCATCCGCGCCGCGGCGCTGGCTGGTTCCCAGACCCGTCACCGATTTCCCTCCTCCTGGCATCTGAACAATAGTGGTTCCTCATGGAAGCCGAGAACCATACCTCCAGGCAGGCCTTGGACGTAGCCGCCGCGCGGCGGGCCGTGCTCAGGCCAGGTGGCCTGTGGCAGGCCGTCGAGGTCACCGCGGTGACCGGCTCGACCAACGCCGACCTGCTGGCCCGCGCCGCCGGCGGTGCGGTCGAGGGCACCGTGCTCGCCGCCGAGGAGCAGCAGGCCGGCCGCGGCCGGCTCGGCCGCACCTGGGTTTCTCCGCCGCGCGCAGCCCTGATGTTCTCGCTGCTGCTGCGGCCCCGCGGCATACCGCCGGCCCGCCGCGGCTGGCTCCCGCTGCTGGCCGGGGTGGCGGTCGCCACCGCGCTAAGGTCCGCCGCCGCCGTCGACGCCCAGCTCAAGTGGCCGAACGACATTCTCGTCGGCGCCGCGAAACTCGGCGGCATCCTGGCCGAAGCGGCCGGCGACGCGGTCGTCATCGGCATCGGCCTCAACGTATCCACCGAGGCCGCCGAACTGCCGCCGCCCGGCCCGGGCGCCCTGCCCGCGACCTCGCTGCTGCTGTCGTCGCCAGGCGCTGCGCTGCCGCCCCGGGAGGCGCTGCTCGGCGAAATCCTGGCGGGCGCCGAGCGGTGGTACCAGGCCTGGCGGCAGGACGGCGGTGATCCGGAACGCTCCGGACTGCGCGCCGCCTACCTCGGGCTGTGCGCCACGATCGACCGCTCCGTGCGAGTGGAACTGCCCGCCGGTCAGGGATTCTCCGGGCTGGCCGTGGGCGTCGACCCCGACGGCAGGCTGCTGGTCCGCGAGTCCCCAGCCCCCGGCTCGCCCGGCCCAGGCTCGCCCGGCTCCGGCTCGCCCGGCTCCGTGCGCGCGGTGGCCGCCGGTGACGTAGTCCACCTGCGCTGACCCGAGCGCCCCGCACCAGGCCGGCCCTCACCAGGCCGGCCCTCACCAGGCCGGCCCACGCTGGGCCGCCCCGTGCCGGGCGCGAACGCGAGCGCCGCGGCCAGGCACGCGGCGGGCACGGCGGGCACCAGGTACCGCAGGTCGAAATCCGCGATCATCGGCGGCACCAGCAAGATCGCCACCGCGAACGCCCACGGCAGCCCGGCGCCGCCGGCCCGCCGCCTGGCGATCATCGCCGCCAGCCCGGCCAGCAAGATCACCCCGAGCAGCGTCCCGGGCAGGAAGGCGTACCGCTGGTAGCTCACCAGAGCGCGCGCGAACGGCTCGATGGCCCGCGTCGGCGCCGGGCGGCCGCCGTTGTAGGCGGCCTGGTTCCCGGCCACCGTCCCGCCGCCGATGGCCCGCATACCCGGCGGTACCCACGCCGTGGTGGCGTCGGCGAACTGGTAGCGGTCGACAATGCCGGGGTCCGGGTGGACCGGCCGGTCCCAGTAGAAGCTCAGCGCGAAGTCGTGCCCCACCGCGGTCAGGTACCCGCCCGGCTGCGCCTCGATGGCCCGCTCCGCGAAGTTCAGCGCGAGCGAGTTAGCCTGCGCCGAGAACCGGCCGCCTGCGACCCGCAGCAGCGGCGAGCTGCCCGACCAGATGTACAGCGAGGCCGCCATCCGCGGCCCGGCGGGCGGGCACAGGAAAGCCTCCTGCGCCGGCGGCTTGATGACGGCGCAGTTAGCGAACGACATCGTCCGCGACCACAGGTAGACCCCCTCGCTGCGGGTCAGGCTGAAGGAGTGCTCGTGCACGTCGAACCAGCCGGAGTAGGCCACCACGGGCACCGCCCCGGCCAGCAGCGCGGCGGCGACCGCCAGCAGCCCGGCCCGCCGGATAATCAGCGCGACCAGCAGCACCGCGAGCAGCGCCAGCCCGACCGGCCAGATGATCGCGGTCAGCCCGAGCAAGAAGGCGGCCGCGCCGACCCGGGTCGGCCGCCGTTCGCCGGGGGTCCGCAGCAGCAGGTACAGGGCGACAAAGACCAAGAAGACGAACGGGATGTCTGGTACCACATCTGATTCAAGCTGGAGCTGGTAGGCATCGAAGAAGACCGGGAGAGCGGCCAGCGTCGCGGCCCAGCCCGGCAGCCCGTAACGCCGCGCCAGCAGGTAGATGAGTATGCCGATGACCAGGCCCATCACGTGCTGGACCGCGGCCACCACGGCGAAGCTGTGCAGCGGTTCCAGTATCCGCAACATGAACCCGTAGCCGCCGACCCGGCTCGGGTCGGGGACCAGCCGCAGCCCGGTCGCCAGATAAGAGGCCGAGTCGCCGCCGAACCACATGACCGGCCGGAAGGCCAGCATGACCAGGACCCGCACCACCACGGCCCCGCCCAGCGCAAGGCCGAACAGCCAGTGCCGCCGCGCAGCCGCCGTCAGGCGAACCCGATCCACCCGCAGATCCTATCCGTGTCACCTCGCCCCCCCCCCCCCCCCCCCCC
>Ga0210386_10005441_pt1 | contig 10368 bp, 11 predicted proteins | sample IncBWH32OmetaG_FD_160091 | JGI IMG/M metagenome (GOLD analysis project Ga0210386, IMG submission 160091) | Forest soil microbial communities from Barre Woods Harvard Forest LTER site, Petersham, Massachusetts, United States - Inc-BW-H-32-O ... | reverse complement strand
CACGCGCGGTGCGAAGCAGGCGCCTGGTGAGCGTGCGATTGTCCGAAGTGAGCGCGCCGCCGGCACTCGCGGCAAGCGTCTGTGCGACCGTCAGCCCGAAGCCCGCATTCGATGGCGATTTCAGTGTGTCCTCCTTGCCGGTGTGCGACGTACCCGACCCGGAGATTCAGTGGGAAGAAAGCCGGGGGGTCAGTGCCGCCGATCTGCGCGCCTCGCGCGCCGACGTCGTCATCGATCTGAACGGCACGCGGGTCAGCTGCGACGCCAGCGGCGGCAGCGTCTGCGGGCAGATGATGGCGAGCGGGCCGATCGCCCTGAGCGGCACGCCGACGCCGACCAACCCGATCGCCTTCAAAACCGCATTCGACCGGCGCGGCTGGAAGAGCTTCCAGAGCATTCCGACGGCAGGGGAAACCCGGCTGGACATCGACTCGCTTTGGGCGCCGCCCGGTTTCAACGGCACGGCACCGCCGGCGCAGAGCCAGGTCAACCGTTACGGCTTCACCGCGGCGTGGGACATCCCCGGACCCTTCGGCGGCAGGCGCCCCCGCCTGTCCGATGTGGCGACGACCTGTGCCCTAACTGAGCCGGATCATGGCGTCGTCGCGCCCACTGCCGGTGTGGAATTGATCGACGGCGTCTCGACCTACCGCCTGGTCGATCGCCGTGTTTCGTTATGTCCTGCTGGGGATTTCCGTCTCGCTGTTCGCGCAGCTGCCGGTCTTGATCGCCAAGCCGCTGGGCTTCACCACCGGCTAGGCAATCAGTGCCGCGCTGATCGGGGTGCAGGCGACACTATTCGCCGCGCTTTTCGTGATCATCAACTTGGAAACCCATGCCCCGCGCGCTGGCGGCGCTCTGCTGCTCGCCGCCTTGTCAGCGGTTATGACGGCAACACATCACGCCGGCGTAGCGCGGCCGTGACCGTGTTTTCCAGCAGGCAGGCGATGGTCATCGGCCCGACACCGCCGGGGACCGGGGTGATAGCACCAGCAATCTTGATCGCTTCGGCGTAGGCCACGTCACCCACCAGCCGTCCGTCGGGCCGTCGGTGGATGCCGACATCGATCACCGTGGCTTCTGGGGCGATCCAGTCGCCCCGCACCAGCTCGGGCCGCCCGGCCGCGGCGATCAGGATGTCCGCGCGGCGGCATTCGGCGGGCAGGTCACGGGTGCGCGAATGGGCCACCGTCACTGTCGCGTCCGCCGCCAGCAGCAGGGCCGCCAGCGGCCGGCCGACGATGTTAGAACGCCCAAGCACCAGCGCCCGTTTGCCGGCCGGCAGCAGACCGCTCGACTCCAGCAGGCGCATGATGCCACGCGGCGTGCACGGCACGAGGGCGGGACGGCCCGCGGCCAGCAGGCCAGCATTCCAGGGATGGAATCCGTCGACGTCCTTGGCCGGGTCGATTGCGTCGATCACGGCCTCGGTCCGGATCGCCGGCGGCAGCGGTAGCTGCACCAGGATGCCGTCCACCGTCGGGTCGGCGTTGAGGCGGCGAATTTCAGCCAGTAGCGCAGCTTCCGGCGTCGCGGCGGGCAGGCGGATGGTCTGTGCGGCCAAGCCGGCCGCTTCGGCGGCGCGGTCCTTGCGGCGGACATAAACGGCGCTGGCCGGATCATCGCCCACCAGAATCACGCTCAGGCCCGGCCGGAAGCGCAAGGTGGCAACGCGGGCGGCGATCTCCGCCCGGAGGGAAGCGGCGACCGCCTTGCCGTCGATCAGCCGCGCGGTCATAGCGCCGCCAACCGCGCCGCGATCGCGTCCGGATCGCCGAACACGCGCAATGTCTTCCGCCGTGCCGACGCGCCGGACGTGACTTCGACGCTGGATGGCGACACCCCCAGAGCCTCGGCCAGGGCGAGGCAGACCGCCCGATTGGCGCGCCCATCCTCGGGGGGTTCCCGCACCGCGATCGCCAGCCGGTCACCGTCGGTTCCCGGTACCGTGCCCTGCAGGCCGGGTCGGCGCGCGCGCGGCTGTGCCTTCACCGCCACGCTGACGGTATCCCCCGCGACCCGCCAGAACATGTCAGAAGACCAGCGGCTGCCAAGTGCCGTAGGTCAGGGCGGCGTAGAGCTTCCCCAGCATTGGGATGATGACGATCTGGATCAGCACGACCACGACCCAGGGGCTGAGGTCGATCCCGCCGAAATTCGGCAGGATATTGCGAATGGGGCGCAGTACCGGTTCGGTGATGCGATACAGGAAGTCGCCGATCATCCAGACCATGCGATTGCGCGTGTCGATCACTCCGAACGCCGCCAGCATGCTGAAGATGGCCGCCAGGATGACGGCCCATTTGAATAGGTTGATGACGTAGTACAGCAGCTCGAACAGGGCGCTGATCATCGGCCGACTCCGCAGTGCCGGCGGACGCTAGCGACGGGGGTCCGGATGCGCAACATGGCCGCGTGTGCCGCGCGCAGAGCACGGTTGACTTGACCACCCCCCATGAGCATTGTCCGCGCCCTGCGGCGGCCGGGAGATCGGCCGCCCTCGCGTGGAATGGGGCTGTAGCTCAGCTGGGAGAGCGCCTCGTTCGCAATGAGGAGGTCAGGGGTTCGATCCCCCTCAGCTCCACCACCCTTTCCGCGCGGGCTGGGGGTTTCTGGTAACCCGCCAGCCGCGGACCGCGGCGCAGGTTATATCACCTCAACCGACGTCGCAGCACGCCGCGCACTGCCTCCCCCGGAACGGCTTGCGCAGGATCTCAGCACCGCCGTCGCGGTGAAACCGTGTCAACGGCTCGCCCAGCCGCAGATCGCTGTCGCCGTGGCCGGAGATCAGCACCAACCGCATCGGCGGATCGATCACCAACACCTCATTCAGCACGTCGAGCCCGTCCTTGATGGAATCCTCGCCTTCCGCGATGGTGACGACAGGCGCGGATGGCCGGATCGAAATGGCCAACCGCCAGGCCGAACAGCCTTTTGGCGAGGGCGTGGTGAACTGCTGACGCGGTCCGTCGAGATAGTGGCTCCCGAGCGATTGCAGGCGGCACACAAGACCCAGCACGTTCCCTATCCGGCCGATCCGCTATCGCGGGGTATGGCGGACCTGCGCCCGGTGACGGGCCGCCGCAAGGATGCGACCGAGGTCCCAGTGGAAGTGGGGCTGACGCTGATCGGCGATGCACCGGGCGACGCCCTGCGCGGCGCCGACCTGATCCAATCGCTCTTGGCGTTTGCCCACCGCCAGCCGCGGCACCCGCGGCGTGCCGAGCCCAATCCGCTCATCACTGGTATGGCAAGGCGGCTGCCCCGCCTGCCGGGCGAGGACGTCGAGGTCGTGCTGACTCTGGCGGACGACCTTTGATCCGTCATTGCTAACCCGCCACAAATTGAATCCGCCCTAGCCAACCTCACCGCCAAAGCGCGCGATGCAATGCCCTCTGGCGGACGCCTTGGGATCATCACGAACAACCAACACATCGGGAGCGATCCGGGCGCTCTGCCATTCGGGGTGATGCAAGGCGACTATGTTGTGATCGAAATCACTGATACCGGCTCCGGCATGAGCGCCGAAGTGGCAGCTCATATCTTCGAGCCCATCTTCAGCACCAAAGGGACCGGCAAGGGCACCGGCCTGGGTCTGAGCATGGTGTTCGGCTTCGTCAAGCAGTCAGGCGGGCACGTCACCCCGCGCAGCGCGCCTGATGCCGGCGCAACCCTGCGTCGGTATCTCCCGCGTGCGGATTACGGCGCCATCAAGGCCATGGCGCCCTCGGCGATCCCTGTGTCACGCCGCGCCGCCGATAAGGCGGTGCTGGTGGTTGAGGACAACGATGCGCTGCGCCGGGCGGTAGTACGGCAGCTCACCGATCTGGGCTATCGCGCGATCGCCGCGCGCGACGCCGCCGAGGCGCTGGAACGTCTCGCGCAGGGCGACATCGCTCTGCCGTTCACGGATATCGTCATACCCGGGGAGATGGATGGTTTCGGCGTTGCCCGGCATGTGCGGCAGCACTGGCCCGCGATCAGGATGGTGCTGACATCAGGTTTCCCGGCCGCCCGACTGCCGTGCGAGGCGATGGAGACGCATGCACTGCGGATGTTGATCAGGCCATATCGCAGCAAAGATCTCGCCGAGGTCCTGCATACCGCACTTCGGGCCGCTCTTGAGACGATCGAGACGTGAGACCACGCCACCGATTGCCAGTGCCGGCCAGTTCACCGATAAGCCGCCGATGCGGCAGATCAGGATGTCTCTGGGCGCTCCGGTTCGTGGCGTGATGATCCCGTCTGCGTGACCGCGTCGCATGCAAGATCCCACACGCGAGGCCGCGTTTGACCTGCTGGGCGCGGTACTGGACCGCCGCCGGCCACTGGAACAGGCGTTGGACGCACTGCCCGCGATGGCCTTGCGCGATCGCGCCGCGGCGCATCGGCTGACCGCCGCGACGCTGCGGCGTCTGGGCACACTGGACGCGGTGCTGGAGCCATTCCTGAAGAAGGCGCCGCCGGACCCGGTGCGGCATGTTCTGCGGCTGGGGGCGGCCGGGTTGCTGCTGCTCGACACACCACCGCATGCGGCAGTCGCGACCGCGGTGGCGCTATCCCGTGGCCGGCGCCTGCACGCCTTTGCCGGGCTGGTGAACGCGGTGCTGCGTCGGGTTGCCGAAGCCGGGCAAGCCGGCCTGGGCGAGCTGGATGGCCCGCGGCTGGACACGCCCGCTTGGCTTTGGGCGTCCTGGGGCGATGGCGCGCGCGCCATCGCCCTGGCGCATCAGCGTGAGGCGCCACTGGATCTGACACTGCGCCCCGGGGCCGCGGTGCCGGAGGGAGGCGAGATGCTACCCACCGGCTCGGTGCGATTTCCCGCCGGGACAGGGGTCACGCCGCTGCCGGGATTCGAGCAGGCGGCGTTCTGGGTGCAGGATGCCGCGGCGGCCCTGCCGGCGCGGCTGCTGGCGCCGCAACCGGGCGAACGGATCGCCGACCTGTGCGCTGCGCCTGGCGGCAAGACAGCGCAACTTGCCGCCGCGGGCGCGCAGGTGACAGCGCTGGAGCGTGACGCGACGCGACTGGCCCGGCTGCGGGACAATCTGCGCCATTGGCGCCTGCAGGCCGAGACGATCGAGGCGGACGCGACCATCTGGCAGCCGCCAGCGCCGTTTGATGCGGTGCTGCTGGATGCGCCGTGCAGCGCCACCGGGACCATCCGCCGCCACCCGGACGTGCCCTATTTGAAGCGTCCGCGCGACATCCGCGCGATGGCCGAGGCGCAGGACCGTCTGCTGACGGCGGCAACCGTGATGCTGCGCCCCGGCGGCCGGCTGATCTATGCCGTCTGCTCCCTGCAACCCGAAGAAGGCGCGCCGCGCATCGCCGCCGCCCTGGCGCGCGGGGGCCTACGCCACGACCCGTTCCTGCCGACGGAGCTGCCAGGCCTGCCCGAGGCCATCACGGACGAAGGCTTTCTGCGCACCCACCCCGGTCTATGGCCAGACCGCGACGGGATGGACGGGTTCTTCGCCGCCCGAGTGGTCAAGGCAGTGTAGGGCGGACCCACGACGCGTTCCGCCACGGTGGAACACCGCCTATCCGACCAACCGGCGCACCAACGCCGCCGCCTCCGGTGTTGCCCAGTTCGCCGGCCCCTCCAGCCGTGCCCGCTCCATCCCATCGCGGTCGATGATCGCCGTGGTCGGGATGCCAGCCACCCCCCACGCCTCGGTCGCCGCCCCTTTCGGATCGAGCAGCACCGGCAGCCCGGTGATATCATGCGCATCGAAGAACGCCCGCACCGCGTTCGCCCCACCCCGGTCCGACGACAGCGGCAGCACGGCGATATCCTGTGGCGCCAGCGCATGTGACAGCACTGACAGGGCCGGTAGCTCCGCCACGCATGGCGCGCACCAGGTCGCCCAGAGGTTGACCACCATGCCGTGGCCCTTGAAGTCGCTGAGGTGATGCAGCGTGCCGTCGGCCGCCTGGAAGCTGATGTCCGCCAGCCGCACTGGCGGGTTCACCAGCTTGAGCACCTGGCTCAGCGGATCCAGCTCAGCCGCGTGCGGTTTGCGCGGGACCAAGCCCGCCGCTAGGGTCCCGCCCGCCGCCAGCACCAGACGACGGCTCACACCACGCATATCGGACTCCTTGTCGTGACCAAACCGCCTGACTTCCCCGGCGATCGCCGCAACGTCGCCGCCAACCAGCAATGGGGTGGCCGCTTCGCCGCCGGCCCCTCGGTGGTGATGGAGGAGATCAACGCCTCGATCGGCTTCGACCAGAAGCTCTGGCGCCAAGACATCCAGGGGTCGCTGGCGCACGCGGCAATGCTGGCGAAGGTGGGCATCATCACGGCGGAAGATGCGCACGCGATCAGCGGCGGTCTAGAGGCGATCGCGCAAGAGATTGCCACCGGCAGCTTCCCGTTCTCGACCGCGCTCGAGGACATCCACATGAATATCGAGGCGCGGCTGGCCGAACGCATCGGTGAGGCCGGCAAGCGTTTGCACACAGGCCGCAGCCGGAATGACCAGGTGGCGACCGACTTCCGGCTGTGGGTGCGCGAGGCGATCGACGGCATCCGCGCGCAGGTCACGGATCTGATGCGCGCACTGGCGGAACGGGCGGCACAGCATGCCGCCGATCCGATGCCGGGCTTCACCCATTTGCAAACCGCGCAGCCGGTGACGTTCGGGCACCATATGCTGGCGTACGTCGAGATGTTGGACCGCGACCGCGGTCGCCTGGCGGACGCGCGGCGGCGTGGCAATGAGTGCCCGCTGGGCTCGGCCGCGCTGGCGGGGACGTCGTTCCCCCTCGACCGGGAGGCGACGGCGAAGACGCTGGGTTTCGACCGGCCGACGGCGAATTCGCTGGACGCGGTGTCGGATCGGGATTTCGCGCTGGAATTTTTGTCGGCCGCCGCGATCTCGTCGGTGCATCTCTCGCGCCTGGCCGAGGAGATCGTGATCTGGTGCAGCGCGCCCTATCGCTTCATCCGCCTGTCCGATGCATTCACCACCGGCAGCTCCATCATGCCGCAGAAGCGCAACCCCGATGCGGCGGAGCTGGTACGGGCGAAGACCGGGCGCGTGACCGGGGCGCTGGTGGGGCTGCTGACGGTGATGAAGGGCCTGCCGCTCGCTTACGCGAAGGACATGCAGGAGGACAAGGAGGGCGTGTTCGCCGCCGCTGAGGCCTGGGCGCTGTCGCTGGCGGCCACCGCGGGCATGGTGCGGGACATGCATCCAGATACACAGCGGATGCGCCAGTTCGCCGGTTCGGGCTACGCCACCGCGACCGATCTGGCGGACTGGCTGGTGCGCGTGTTGCAGCTGCCGTTCCGCGACGCGCACCATGTGACGGGACGGTTGGTCGCCCTGTCAGAGGCAAAGAATGTAGATCTGGCGGATCTATCGATCGAGGAGATGCAGGAAGTCGAACCTGGAATAACGCCGGACGTGTTCTCGGTGCTGACCGTGGAGGCCTCGGTCGCATCGCGCGCCACCTATGGCGGCACGGCGCCGGCGAATGTCGCGGCACAGGCGGCGCGTTGGCTGAAGGCACTGGGATGAGGCGCGCGCGGACACGCCGCTCCCAGTTGCGGGAAAGGTCGGCGAGCGACGCAAAGCCAGGTGCGGGTCTCCCCGCTTGCGGCACCCTCACCCGCGTCGCTGCGCTCCGCGACCCCGGATCAAGTTCCGGGCCGGCTCGCTCCCGCGCAACAGGAGAGGTGCACAGCGGCAGCCGCTTGCATCGCTGCGCGGCATTACTTCTGCTCTCCGCCCTGGTCCTTACCGCCTGCGGCAAGAAGGGCCCGCCGGACCCGCCTGGCCCGCCGAGCGAGATCATCTGGCCACACGCCTATCCGTCGAAATAGCCGCGCGACCCCACCAGCTCCACCCGCAGCCGCTCGCCCAGCACGGCGCGCCGCGGAACAGCGTGTGCAGCGCCACGCCGGCGTTCTGCGGATCCAGCAGCCAGTCGAGCTGCGGGCGGCTGCGGCACATCGCTGTCGCCATCGCCGATTTGCTCAGGTCGCGCTGCTGCATCGCCTGTACGATCTGTCAGGCGATCACCTGCTTGATTGCTGCCTCCTCGACCGCGTCCAGCACGCCTTCCTCGATCACGAAGCGTTCGAAGCTGGAGCCGATCGGGGAGAGGTCGTCCGGACCAGTCATGCGTGCCACATAGCGCCGGGACGCTGGTGCAGTCGTGCCAGCAGATCGGCCCGCCGACCGCGTGCGGTGTCCAGCTTCGGCGTCGCTTGCGTCTGCTTGATGAACCCTGCCGCGGCGTGACGCGCGGCCGAACCGGGCAAAACAGCAGGTGCGCGGTGCGGTCCCGCAGCTGGACGCGGATTTCCCACCACCCGTCCGCCATCGCGACATTCCGATTGGCTATCCGTATTCCACCTACCGCGCCGCGATTCCGACTGCCTGGCGATCCTCCAGAGACAGCGTCTTCAGCCAGGCCCGCCCCGGCTCGTTGCCCGCCGAGGTTCGCTAGAACGCGACGGTGGCGATCCGTTACAGACACGGCAACGCCATCACGAGTTGCGCACCAAATTTGGTGCAACGCGGCAAGCACGATGTTGGGAGTGGGATGTCATCCCCGCAGCTTCAAGCGTGACGCTTGAAGAAATCGCTAACGCGCGAGAGCGGCCTTACAGGTATCCCGTCCCCATCTCATCGGCGAAACGGCCAGGATCGCCTTCCCAGACAATGCGCGCATGCTCCAGTACGTACACGCGGTCGGCGTGCGGCAGGGCGAAGGTCACATTCTGCTCGCCCAGCAGCACCGTGATCGGCGTCGTCTCACGCAGTCGGCCCAGCGCTTTCGACAACTGTTCCAGAATAACCGGCGCCAGCCCCAGTGTCGGCTCGTCCAGGATCAACAGCTTTGGCTGCATCATCAGCGCGCGCGCGATGGCCAGCATCTGCTGCTCGCCGCCCGACAGCGTGCCGGCCTTCTGCCGTTGGCGTTCGTTCAGGATCGGGAACAGATCGAGCAGCCAGGCGAGCTGGGTCACACGCTGGTCCGCCGACAGATGCTGTCCGCCCAGATCGAGGTTCTCGCGGACTGTCAGCTCGCCAAACAGCTCCCGTGTTTCCGGACATTGGACCACACCGCCGCGCGCGATCTGTGCCGGGGTGCGGCCGCGCAGGCTGGCTCCACCGAAATGAATGTCACCGGCAAACGGCACCAAACCTGAAATCGCATTGAACAGCGTCGTCTTTCCCGCGCCATTCAGCCCGACGACCGAGACGAATTCCCCCGCATTCACATGGATCGATACCTGCTGCAACGCTTGCGCCTTGCCGTACTGCACGTCGATGCCACGCACATCGAGCAACGCCTCGCCACCACGCGCGTCGAGCTCCTTGCGCGGATGCGTCTCGATCCGCCCGCCCAGATAGACGCGGCGCACCGTCGGATCGCGCATCACCTGATCGGCGGTACCCTCGGCGATCCGTTCACCCAGATACATCGCCAACACGCGATCGACGATCGCAGCCACGCTCTTCACGTTGTGATCCACCAGCAGCACCGCGCGGCCATCGCGACGGAACGCGTCAATCAGCTCGCTGAACGTCGCCACCTCGCTTTGCGTCAGACCGGCGAACGGCTCGTCGATCAGCACCACCTTGGGATTGCGTGCCAGCGCCTTGGCCATTTCCAGGCGCCGTAGATCGGCGAACGGCAGCGTCGATGGGCGGCGGCCCAACACACCGCCAAGGCCAACGCGCTCGGCGATCTCGCGCGCCTGTCGTTCCACATGCGGCTCAGCTGCCAATTTGAACAGCGAGTCCGGCAGCAGCGCGAGCGAGATATTTTCCAGCACCGTCTGCCGGTGCAGCGGACGCGAGTGCTGGAACACGATGCCGACACCGCTGCGGGCGATGCGGTGCGTCGGCCAACCGGCGACCTCCATGCCAGCGACCTTCACACTGCCGGCGTTGGGCCGCTCGATCCCCATGATCAGCTTCATCACGGTGGACTTACCGGAGCCGTTCGGGCCGATCAGACCCAGGATCTCGCCGGGCGCGATCTGAAAGCCGATGTCGCGTACCGCCACCAGCCCACCAAAGCGCTTGGTCAGGCCCTCGACTTCCAGCAAGGGGGCGGCGTTTCGCATCGGCGTCCGGGCAACGTCGTGCATCAGCGCGGATCCCGCGGACGCAACAGCCACCCCAAGGCGCCGTCCGGGAAGAAGATGATCACCGCCAGCGCGATCGCCGACACCACAAAGGTGTTCAGCTCGCCAAGCGGACGCAGCAACTCGCCGAACAGGATCAGGAAGATGCCGCCCAGGATGCCACCCAGGATCGTGCGCCGCCCGCCGAACACCACGGCAATGACAATCTGCACGGTGATCGCCAGGCTAACCACGGTGTCGACCGACGCAGTGCC
>Ga0210386_10005440_pt1 | contig 10369 bp, 16 predicted proteins | sample IncBWH32OmetaG_FD_160091 | JGI IMG/M metagenome (GOLD analysis project Ga0210386, IMG submission 160091) | Forest soil microbial communities from Barre Woods Harvard Forest LTER site, Petersham, Massachusetts, United States - Inc-BW-H-32-O ... | reverse complement strand
CCTCGTAATACGACGCAATGCAAGCCTCTGCCTCCATCCGTTTGCTCGGCTTCCTACGGTAGACGTCGTTGAAGTAGATTTTTTGGAGGGGCATCGGGGTGGGTGGTGATAGTGAGAGCGAATACGAATGATGAAGACGGATAAAAAGAGGGCGCGAGAGGATGTGGGAGACGTGAAAAATGTGGGAGGATGCGAGAAAAGTTGACGAAGTTAGCGCTCGTACTTTTTTCACACACACTCACCGTTTCCTCACGTCGACGGCGACTGGTAAGACCTTGACAGAAGTAGCTAGTATTGATCAAGATAACTAATAAAAAATACTCGTGGGCCACGGTGTCTACGCGACGGAGCGGGGAAGATTGTAGTGCCCATTGCCGAACTTCTTTCGGTGACTGGTACAAGTATGACCAGCGAAGGTGGGAGGACGAAGTAGGGGAGACGGATAGTAGCCCAGGCGTTTGACAAATGAATTAATGAAGAAAGCGAGCAGATAAACAGTGAACCTGTGGAAGTCTGACCCCGAAAGCTTGTTGATTCCCATGTTCCGCACGTTTGAGAAATGCCCCCAATTCCAGTGATCGAAACCATCCCAATGTGCAATGACATCGCGTACCGCCCGAACCCAACTTCTCCACACCTTCTTGTTGGAAAAAAAGTCTGCGTTGACACCCCCCCCTGACGGGTCCCACATCTCCACGATCTGATCGATTTCAAATCTTTGACTTATCCATCGCTTCTCGAAAGTGGTTGGGAACTGGAGGCGTTCCATTTCCTTGATCTCCTCATACGTGTGAAATGAATTGAGGTAGTAAGCAACCATCTGGCGAATGTCAGTGTCATCCGCCGTGGCCAACTGGACGTCGCAACGGCAAGACAACTGGCTTGTGGGGTTATAACAACCCGCAGCAACAGCGGCACTGCGCTCATCGCCGAAAAGGAGAGTGCAGCCGTACTTCCAGAATACGTTGGGGTCAAAAGTCGATGGATTATTACCGTCGGGCTTGGGCCACTGCTTCTTCCAACCTGTGTCCCCTAGAATAGACCTCCATTCTTGGGTGGTGAGGGGCGGGAGGTCGCGATCGGGTCGATTCTTGATTTCATTGAAGAGCAAGAGGTAATGATAGAAGTAGATACGTTGGGTCTGAGGCTCGCCACCCCAGAAGAGATGGACAGGTGGAAGCGCGAAGCGACGGGGTGATGTTTGGGAAGCAAGGTCGAGATGGCCAACGTGGTTCATGGCCGTCTTCCAGACATCTTGTATCTCCGGGAACCAGTCTGGCACTGCTCCAGCATCGGTAAGGCGTCTCACCTCCTCATTATTTGGTGAAGGAACCAGAGAGGCCACGCTCATCTTGGCTTTTTTGGCTCGGCGGCTAGCTATACACGGGTTATGAGCATGAGTCAAGGAAGGTGCGAAACGGGCTTACCATTCTCAGCCTTCCTATTCTCCATTTCGTCCTGCTTACGTTTGAACACCTTCGTTGGGTTGAGAGTGTCCAATCGTTCCGCGTAACCACGGGCAGCAGTTTCCAGCTCCATCACGAAGTCATGTACGAGTGGTGGATAGTACCAAAGAGCGAGAGAGTGAAGGGGAGGGTCGACAGACATGGGTTGTGACTTGCACAACGTGCGAGGTGACAATGCAACTTGCTTTGAGTGATCGAGCACAAAGGTGGACCTATGGACGAGAAGAAAAGCCCCAACGGACCAACGCGCATAATTCTCATACAGCCGAACGTCTTCAAAAATGGCGCCCCGTGTTGGTACTCGAATGGGACATTGAAACTTGTCACCGGCGCGAATATCCTTCCACCAATCCAAAAAGGCAACGAGCTCCAAAAGCGACCGTTGAAAATTTCGAAAGACCTCGACGAAATCTCGCCATGCCCCGAATTCCTTCTCCATCCGACTCAAGGCTGCAAACGCCCTGATATACGCTTCCTTCGGGTGCCGAACAGACAAAAAAGATGGGTCAGAAGAAATTTTTTTGAATGGATCTTCTAGGGCAGCTTTGATGGACTCCCATTTCTTGGTAAGTTTGTCCAACAAAGGACCACTGATAACATGGATGTTCGGCTGGCTGGGCTGAGCCCTCCACATCGACTTGTCAACGGAAGTATGGATGTCGGAGGGATCGGAAGTATTTGGCCGGCACAGAGGTATCCAGGCGAGGTACGGAAATTCACGGCGATGAGGCTGTGGGTACACTGTCCACTCGTGAGCTCCCCAGAAACCATCTGCACCGATAATGACTTGGGACTGGGGGGGAGGAGTCGGGATAGAGTTGACGTTGGCACCTAGGATTACGAATCCAGGTCGCCAGTCGTCGGCATCTGCCCAGCACGTATAGAGAGGAGATGACATGGTTCTGCTCATCCAGAAGTTATTTGGGACCAACGCGCAAGAAAACGGGATGACGAACATGATAATCTGCACGAAGAAAGACTCTACGTGAACAAAGAAGGTGAATAGTAGAAGACCAAGGACGTTGAGTCAAACAGGAATGAAATGATAGCGGGAGTTAAAATACCTCAACTGTATAGCGCACCCGAAGCTGCACAAGGCGATACGTTTCCGGAAAAAATGAAGCCAAAGGTTGGAAGGACTTGACAGCGACAACAGAGCGGAGATGAGCAACAGCCAATCCACCCAACGCAGCCAGACAACGAGTCAAAGCTGCTTGAGATGAAACGCGTGCGGGAAGCAATGGAATACCAATCGTTCGAAGGCCTAAATGCATTGTCAACGCCAAGAGACCAACGGGCAGGACAACGGAAAACTTAACGAATACAACTAGACGACCAGTTGACTTGGCCGTGGCTTCTCGAGATATTTTGTGAAGTCGCAGCTGGTGAATCTTGAGCCGAGAGGGAGGTAGAAGTGGGTGATCGCAACAACCTTGCAAGCCAACTCGGCCCGGTGAACAACCTTAAGTTACCTTAGTCAGACTTAACCAAACTTAAGCATACTTAATAGCTTAAACTGTTTATTTTGTACTTACGTAAAACACAATTTTCTAAGTAATGCATAAGTGACCCTAAGCCCATAAGCATTAAAAAGTACACTAAGAATATACCAAGAATATGCTAAGCAGAGAAAAAACCCAAAGTATGTCTAAGCAGAAAGGTTCTCCTCGGGCTGCGCTTGTTCTCCAGATGATGAAGTGTCTGCTGGAACACGGACAAGTGTGGCGTGTTGCTGGGAGTATGCTTGGACTTGCTGAGCTTTTCCAAGATCGTTGTCTGAGTGACGCTGAGTCGCTCTTGTCGCACGTGTCTTTGCGCAGCTTGAAAACACTGCCAGGGCATTGGTTAGCTGTGGGACTTGTGACTATGAGGAAGGTGTCATGTGGACGCAGCGGGAACTTACTGGTAGCCGCATGACTTGCGGGCAACCTGGAGGTGGTGGGTGACCTGCAGGACTTGTAGAGCGCAGCGGTGATGTGTTGCTGGCAGTGGCATCAACAACCCACCGAGAAGCTGAGGACTTGAACATCAACCTCACGCTGCGGGTCAACAGGAGCACCTCCTTGCAGTGTGCTTGGGCTTGTCCAGCAGCCGCTGCGCGAACCTGGCTTGCTCCGGGTCCAGCAACAGTGGGAGGAGCACGGAGCGCCTGCGCCATCACTTGGTTTACCTCAGCTTTCCGGATGATCTCTGGAGGTACGCCTCTGAATTGCCGCAAAGGCGTCATTGGGCTCCACCTACGAAACAATAAGGTTCAGGTCGCACGCAGAAAGGGCGCATAGAGAGTGGCGAAACTAACATTCGTTTCTCAACCATTTTTCACATATCAAGAGCAGCTCGTGTGGGCACTGCCCATCTGCATTTGAGGCAGATCTCATAGATCGCACGGAGAACGCTAAGGTAGGGGCAGTCAGTGTATAAATAAGATAGGGTGACCATATGACGGAAAAACGTACCGCCCCGCCGACTGCTGAACGAACACCATGTCTGTAACCAAAGCAAAACCTGATAGAAGTAGTCAGAAAAGAGCAGACGAACATCGGCCATGTAGCGCCACGACGTTACCTTCGAGTTTGAGCTGTGAAATGTAGGCTTGCAGCAGGACGTTGATCTTGGCCACAGGCTCCTCAACACTTTCCTTAACTGGAATCGGCATACGTTCGAGTAACTTGCCAGGTTCAAGCTTCTCCTAGAAAAACGTAACGACAGCGTTCAATGACAACGATCGCAGGCCCCGGAGAGAGCGGACTTTTGCTTACCTCTTGTCAAACGGGAATAAGCTTGAACTCGTTCAACAGCGCGAACACGCAGAACAGATTGTAGATTTGCGTGCCCTTGATGATGGCCGCGTGCGCTGGCAAGTTCACGCCCCACGCAAGCGTCACAGTACACACCAGCACCTGAATCGAGCCGTCCGCGAACAGTTCTTCGACAAGACCACGGTCCTCGCGAGTCATCCCTGCATGGTGAATAGCAAAGCCAAAAGGTAGCAAGTCCCGTAGATTCCCGTCCTTGACGTTGTTGGCCTCTTCGGTCAGGATTTCGTGAACAGCAGAGTCAGGCTTGACGAATTGGGTGATCATCTCTTTCTCGATGGCCATATCGCGGATGAACTTGGACGTCTTAGCCGTCTCTTTGCGCGAGTGAACGAATACGAGGGTCTGGTTTTGGCCAGCTTCATCGAGCACCTTTTCGTAGCAGACCTCGTTCATGACTTGATAACGCTTGATGGCCTTCTTCTCAGTCATGCTGATGAAATGTTACTGGAGAGCGCAAGGGCGATATGACGCGTCAAAGTAGAACAAACCCTTGGATTGGTCAACGCGGAGGAAAGTGGCGACGTCGTGGTAGTTGGGTAGAGTTGGCGACAGGCCAACGAGACGGACGTAGTCTGAGGTTTGTACCATCCGCCGAATTGTCCGTGCGACGATACTCTCAAGGACAGGACCACGCTCATCATGAAGTAGGTGAATCTCGTCGATAATGAGTAGGCGAACGAGGTTGGTGTAGGAAGTATCGGAATTCTTGCGGGTAATGACGTCCCATGACTCCCATTTCTCTGGTGTTGTCACGATCGATGATCTAGGTTTTAGGATCTACTAGGTTTTAGGCGACGAAGTCGACACGTGGATTTTCTCTTCCAATGACGTGACGCGTGACGCGTGACACTGCACCGCGCGGCCTATTTCGGTGGTGGCCTATTCGGTGGTGATCACATCCGAATATGGTACTCTTCCGGTTATTCGACACGTGTTCACTCTATCTGCACAATGCCCCTCACGAGAAGCCTTGGCTCGTTGCCTGGCTGCTTCGGTGGGAGCGTTCGATGCCCCTCCCTTCCGACTCTGTCAACACCAGATTCCATTCGACACGTGTTCACTCTATCTGCTTTGGCTCGTTGCCTGGCTGCTTCGGTGGGAGCGTTCGATGCCCCTTCCTTCCGACTGGCAACACTAGATTCCATTTGACACGTAGCTAACTTACTCGTATCGGCATGTCGCCCTCACGGCTTGAAGCGCTCTATCCTCTCCTCCCGAAGTCGTAATGTGAGTAATTCTTTCCGAGTGAGTCTAATTCTGTATCCGTTTGCTCTCCCCGCTAGATGACCTCAAGTGACTCGCACTCCTTGCAACGCGTACCACGTACCAATAGTTTGGGTTGCGCCAATTCCCCGGTAAGCACACCCAACCTTATCACAATTCGATAAGATCACATCGTACGAAGAAGCAGGGTGATCACCTGGTTGAATTTACTTGACATCGTAAGTCGTAGGATTTGTTCAATAGGTTGAACATGTATTCGTTCCTCACAAGTCCTGCAGAGTTCTTGTCGATGGACGCTATCAATCTAGTTGCGCAACGACGTTCTTAGGGTCAAGGCGGTGGCAGGTGCAGGTGGGTGGCGTGTGCCAGCGGGTGGGTGGCATGTGCCAACAGGTGGTGGCGTGTGCCAGCGGGTGGGTGGCGTGTGCCAGCGGGTGGGTGGCGTGTGCCAGGCAGGTGGGTGACGTATACGGTGTGCCAGCGGGTCTGCTTCTGTATTTTTCTTTTTTCCTGTCGTGCTCGTGTGTATGTTTCCGCCACTTCTGAGGTGCTAACGTCTATTGACCTCCAGATGTGACAGACCTCTGAGTCGATTTTCTCCATGTGTAGCATGCCGTCGAAAGATCGAAGCTCCAATTTCCATGGTGCGTCCTAATGGTGCTTTGTTCCCATCCAGACTGTTGTTTAATTGTTTTCTGTTACAGCTAAGGTGGTGTACTGGTATACCCGTCGTGTTGTCGTTTTGTATAAATATGATTGTGAACATCGTTTGATTGTCCAAACTTTCATTCCATGCCTCGTCCGAACCGCAAAGCTCGAACCCAGCTTTCTCCTCTTGGGCAGGCTGGCGGCTCACAATCTTTGCCTAGACAGCGCTCCCGCTCCGGTCCTGCCGCCGAAGAGGAGTTTGATTTAGACGTTGTTGGCGGTGACGCTGACTATCTCGACGACGACGACGACGACGACGACTCGACTCGTGCTCGAGGCGTACCAGAAACGACCGGACGAAAAACCAAAGTCAATGTGCCCGGACCCCTCAAACCGGAAAATGAAGGGCCACCCGACATAGTGCACTTCTACGGTAGCAGAAAAATAAGAGCAACACCTCCAGTGACATGTAAGATGTGCAGGTAAGCGTCACCGCACGGTCCACCCCATCTTTTTGATTGCTCAACTTAACCTCACAGACTGTTGTACAAAGACTTAATTGACGAAAAATGGGTAGAAATTCCTCCCGATGATCCCAGATACATAGATCCTTCCCGGAGGCCTCAATACGAATATTCAAAAGGTACTTCCACCACCATCCTCCGGAACCATGCAACGAGGCTACACTTAGGCGAGTATAAGGCAAACGGTTTTGAAACGGGATCGAAATCCCAATCCCAATCCCAAGTTTCCACCGGTTCCGGTGCACGCGCAGTGCAAGACGCACGCGAGGATTTCAATGAACGCAATTTTCACAAACGACTGGTGGACTTCATCGTCGCAGACGATCAGGTATGTTTGCATCACATGGCATTCGGTCTTTTTACTGATCTATCATCCAAGTCCATTCGTCTTGTTGAGTGCCGCGAGTTCCGGGACCTTCTCCTCCTTCTGCGGAGCGATCTCAGGGATTCTATGATACCCCATCGGAGCAAAGTACGGGAGCTGGTCCTCAATTCATGGAGTATTTATTTCGCTCAACTGCGGCTCAACCTTGAGGTAAGAGTCCTTTCTAAGCTTCTTTGGCGTGCTAATATACCCTGTCCAGCATGCTGTGGGCCAAATATCGTTCACATGTGACGTATGGTCTGATCAAAACAGACGATCTTTTCTCGCCCTTACCGCTCATTGGATTGCGCAAGTGGGCGAGACTCTCGAACTCAAAACGGCTCTCATTGCGTTCCAAGCGCTTACTGGTCGCCATACGGGCGAATTACTTGCTGAAACCGTTTTGTCACTTCTGGATAGGGCGCACGCCACAAACAAGGTAAGCACGACCACTCAATATCAGCGTTTACGAGTAACATAGCTCCAAGGTTGGTCACTTTACGATGGACGGCGCGAGCAACAACACCACCATGATGGTGAACCTCGAGGCCCTACTCAAGCGTCGCGGTATCCGATTTGATGCAAGCGATCGCCAGGTCGTTTGTTATGCGCACTGTATTGACCTTGCGTCTAAAGCGGCCATCGGAAAACTGCCCGACGAAGACGATCTAGAGGTCGATGAGGGAGCTATCCTACGCAACCCTGTTACCCTAGCTCGCGCGGTAGTCCGAACCATCCGAGGGTCCAATCTACGTCGAGAAGCATTTAACGATTGCATCATTGAGGGAAATATGAAGGGGTGGTTTCAGCGTGACGGCGAAGCTGCCGTCGTCAAACCGTTGCAACTGTTGCGCTCCGTCCAAACTCGGTGGGACTCGTGCTATCGTATGTTCGAGCGGCTACAGATGTTGCGCCCGGTATGTGTTTATACCCTGAAGTTATTTTTCGTCTAACTAACCTCCACTCGACAGGCGATCGATCATTACCTTGCTCTTCCGAACAACCGAGAACTTCAAAAATACAAAATATCGGAGGAAGATTGGGAATATATGGAAGAGTTGCAAGTCATTTTGGGGGTAGGTCGTGATCCAGATCTTTCTAACGTAACTGAGCAGTCGTATCTAGATTCCGCACGAAGTACAACAAATTATGTCCAAGGAGTCCAACCCAGTGTTGTCGTGTGCCATTCCGTCATTCGAGATATTCATGTCACAATGGGAGACGCTCGTCGATAACCCGAGTAACTCGTCGCGCATGAAAGCCCACATAAAGTCCGGCCTCGCCATGACACACAAACACTACAAGCGGATGGACCGCACAAAAGTGTACATCATTGCGATGCGTAGGTGACTCTATTATCCTCTTTCTAACCAGCTAATATACATCAGTTCTTAACCCCTCGATCCGGATGACCTGGCTGGCTGATCATTGGGGCCAGGATTATATTGAGCACGCCGAGAAATTGATTCTCGAGACAGTGAGTCTCAGTTCATCGGACATCAACATTTAATATAACGCGGACAGATGAACGAATACTGTGAACGTGTTCCCTCGAAAGTGCCGGCACAGCCGCCACCCGAATCTCGCAATGTGAACCTGGGACAGATCAAGAATCTAAGGGAGAAATTCGGTCTAAAAAAACAGCTGCAAATCGGTAGATCGGAGGCAGATGCGGGTAAATCGTCTGTTAAGGATGAGTATAACGCATACACCTTAGGAAATCTGTCGGGACCGGACATGAACATTCTTAGATTTTGGGAGGTGCGCAGACCAGCAACACTTGCTTCGATCTATCGCTGACCGGTTTTCCCAGGTGCACCGCGGTCAATTTCCCACTCTCTTCGCCATGGCTATGGACTACCTTCCTGTACAAGCTTCCTCTGTGCCTTCCGAGCGCGTTTTTTCTTCCAGCGCGGAAACTGACACCAAGCGACGAAATCGAATCAACCCAATCTTAATGGAGGCGCTCCAAATCCTCAAGTTTCACCTCAAGAAGGAGCGGCTCAGCTTCACGTCGTCTTGGATGACAGGGGAGAAGGACATGTCCACTGATAACCCAGAGTCCGATCTCCTTGGTGCGATGATGAAGATCGGTGAAGATCAAAGCGCCTTCGAGAAAATTCAAGAAGCCATCATGAAAAGCATCGACGAGTACGAGGGGTGAAAGTTGAAGCGGTTGGCGTCACGAGCGATGGTCCGTGGGCCGTGGCTTATATGAATCCATGTATACTGTATAGTCAAACGAATACGCGCGCTGTTGTTTCAATATTATCTCATACGACTATCTTAATTTGCTGAGGGTTTGTCATCGTGATCTATTATCAGGCCAGGCCAACTTAATCACGTGAGCTTTTGCCCACGTACGTTCCACGTCAGAAGTGTTTTCGACTTTTGCTTGTACCATCTCGTCTTTATTCCCATCGCATTAACCCTCCTGTTGTATTGTGAGTGGATTCTACATCAGTCCATATGCAGTCTAATCTCCTCCCCACTAGTTGTTCTGTACGGTCATGAAGCTCCATCGCATCAATGGTAGTTATAGGTTGCAGAGAAAGATTGGGTCTGGGACTTTTGGTACGCAGACTGCTCCTTCCACCAATATTTTTGGCTTAGCAATCGATAGGTGAAGTATATTTGGCACGCGACTTTCTGTCGGTACAAGACGTTGTGGTTAAACTTGAATCACTGAAAGCAAGACATCGTGTCCTGGAACACGAGTATCATGTGTACCAGAAGCTTTCCGGAGTGACTGGCATTCCGCGCGTCCGTTGGTTTGGCACAGAAGGTGGCTTCGATGCAATGGTACTCGATTGCTTGGGTCCGTCACTTGAAGACTATTTAGCGCGCTGCCGCTTCAAATTCACGTTGCAAACCGTTCTACTCCTCGCTGATCAGCTGGTATGTATTTTTTCTCTTTCAATAACGGGTTTCTTATCTGCGGTTCTAGCTCTGTCGCCTGAAGCACATTCACTCTCGTAACTATGTCCACCGTGATCTCAAACCCAGCAACATCGTCATGGGCATTGGGATGCAGTCCACCGTGGTGTATCTCATCGATTTTGGTCTATCAAAGGAGTACAGGAATCCCAATACCTATAAGCATATCCCCTGCAAGAGGAACCTCGGCCTCACTGGAACGCCCACTTTTGCCTCCATTAACAGCCACCTGGGCTTGGAGCTGGGGCGGCGAGATGACCTGGAGTCACTCGCCTACATTCTCATTTACTTCCTTCGTGGCAATTTACCCTGGCAGGGCTTGCCGTGCGAATCAAGGGACATCATCAAACGCAAACAACAAACAGCACCAAGCAAATTGTGCCGCGG
>Ga0210386_10005438_pt1 | contig 10371 bp, 8 predicted proteins | sample IncBWH32OmetaG_FD_160091 | JGI IMG/M metagenome (GOLD analysis project Ga0210386, IMG submission 160091) | Forest soil microbial communities from Barre Woods Harvard Forest LTER site, Petersham, Massachusetts, United States - Inc-BW-H-32-O ... | reverse complement strand
AGATCAGCGAGTAGATCCGCGGGCTGTATTTATGCCAAAGATTATCAAAGGCCCGAGTGTCGCCGCTCTGCGTCAGGCGAACCAACGTTTCATCGTCGGGCAAGTTCTGGTCGTCCATTCAACCTTTACTCTGCAATAGCGGATCAAACTCCAAGCAGGCAGAGAAAGAAAGGGAAAACGGGCGTTCAGATTCTACAATTAATGGACGACGCCAATCTCGACCCTGCGATTTTTTGCCCATGCGGATTCGTCGTGGCCGGGGTCGGCGGGCATTTCCTGGCCAAAACTCACAGTCTGAATGCGGCTTGGCGAAATCCCGAGGGAAAGCAGATAATTCCGTGCGGCCTGGGCTCGGCGTTCCCCGAGCCCGCGATTGTATTCTGGCGTGCCACGCTCGTCAGTGAAGCCGGCCAAAATGATATTATTCCGCGAGGTCTTCATGAAACTCCCAATCTGCCGGAGCTTTTCGCCTTCATCCGGAGCAATTTGGAAGCTGTCGAAAGGGAAATAGATCGGCTTGAACTGTCCCTTAACGACATTGTTGCTAAAAAACGAGGTGCCTTCCTGGCGTGGTGGAAGCGGCGTGCCGGTCACGGTATCGCCATCCACTCCCGCATACTCCTGCTTTTGTTGTTTTTGACAAGCGACTAGAGTTAGGACCAGCAAACAGCAGAAAACTTGAATTTTGTTCATTGCAGAAAACCAGGCGACTTCAACGGGACCAACTCGGCTCGGAGATTTGTCCTAGATCACTTATCAGGCGTGTCTCGCGACCGGTGACAGTGTCAAATAAATAAAGACCAGTCCCTTTGGAAAAAATAATATGGCGGGAATCCGGGCCCCAAACGGGATTGAGTCCCTCGGCCACCGCCCCGTGGGTTGAGCCGGAGTCAAGATCCAGAATTGCGACTTGAAATCCGCCTCCACTCCGGACATTGAAAGCGACCTTGCGGCCGTCCGGCGACCAGTTTGGTTGGGTGGTGTAGCCAAAGCCGGTCGGCAATTGTCGGCTCGAACCGCCTTCAGTCGAGATCCGATAAAGCTGGGGTCCTCCCATCTCGTCGGAGGAATAGATGAGTTCTGACCCGTTGGGCGACCACGTCGGGGACGATTCCACGCCGCGGCTCCGCGTTAGCCGGCGTGGCGAGTCGCCGCCAATCCCGGTCACGTAGATTTCGGGGTTCCCGTCTTTGCTCAGGGTGCATGCGATCCGCGATCCGTCCGGCGAAAATGCGGCTCCGGAGTTAGTTCCAGGGAATTTGATGATCCGATTGCGCGCTCCGCTGGTTAGGTCGACCAGGTAAATATCGGCATAGCCGCTTTGATAACCTGTATAGGCGAGGCGACGGCCATCTTCGGACAATGCCGGGCTCACACTGATTGCTCCGTCGTGAGTGAGTTGGAGCGGTCGCCCGCCATCGTAATCGCAGGTGTAAATCTCTTTGTGCCCGGTTCGATCGGCCACGAAAGCGACCCGAGAGAGTGCGATCCCTTTTTGGCCGGTCACTGCTTCGATCAGGTCATTGGTAAATTGATGAACTGTGTGACGCGTTTCTCCGGAGTAACTCTTCTTCAAAACTACGCCGCCCGCCTTTTCGGTCGCCAGTGCGTCAAAAGAACCTGCGGCGGCTGTGCCGCTGACGATGATCGTGGACGAGTTGGCGTCACCGAGCGCTAAAGCACCGGAAAGCTCAATATCATTTTTCAAAACGCTTGCCGCCGCCGCTCCTTCCGGACCGCCGATCGCTTTTACCGCGACTTGTTGTGAGGTCCCTTTCCGGACCGTAATCACAGGCTGATTGGGATCTTCGCCCAACAGGGTCGTTACCAAACAGAGGGAGAAAACAACTAATACCGAGACGTTCATCTTGCTTGCCGCATTTGAGCTCATTTACGCGCTCAACGCTCGAAGTCAATCGGAACGGCCCCGCGTAGTTGCCATCCGTCTGAAGGCCAAACGTATTTCTCGCCCTGAAGCCATGATGGCCACTGATCTCCTCCGCGACCCTCCGTACCCTAATTGCTTTACACTCGATGTCTTCGCCCGGTAGGTTCCCATCCTTTGATGAATCATCGTGTTCGTAAGGCGTTCGTGCTCGGCGCTGGCCTAGGGACTCGGCTGCGGCCATTAACGAAGCTGCTGCCGAAGCCATTGCTGCCAATTTTCGGGAAGCCCCTGATCACGTTTGCTCTCGATCACTTGCGGCAGGCCGGTATCGAGCAGTTCTGGATTAACTCCCACCATTTGCCGGAAAAGTTTCGAACCCAATTTCCGGAGGGCAATTATAACGGCGTACCCCTCGAGTTGGTACATGAAGCCGACTTGCTGGAGACCGGAGGAGGCATTAAAAACATCGAATATCGGATCGGCGACCAAACGTTTATCGTTTACAGCGGTGATATCCTGACCGACTTGCCAATCTATCGCCTGGTGGAGGAACATTTTTCGAAGCGAAACGATGTCACTCTGGCGTTGCGGACCACGGGATTTTCAACCAGCATTTATTGGTGCAGGCAAACCGGTCGCGTGCTTGACTTGCTCGGGGCGATGGGCTCTGGCAAACCGGGCGAATTCGATTTCGCAGGTATTTCAATCTGGAATTCCTCCGTTTTTTCCAGAATACCGCCGGCCACCAGGATGTCGTTCGTCCCGGTTATCATCGATTGGATGAAATCCGGCGGAAAAATCGGAGGAGTGCCCCTGGAAGGGGGCCGTTGGTTCAACCTTGGCTCGAGGAAGGAATACCTGGCTGCGCACCGGATCATTGCGCATGACCGATGGGTGCCTGACTACCTTCGCGGAGATCCGTGGCCGATCCAGGCCGACCCATCCGCTGAGATTTCTCCAGAGAGCAAAGTCGAAGGGGCATCGTACCTGGGGGCCCGGTGCAAGATCGAGGGAAACGTTTTGGTGGAAGATTCGATCCTCTTTCCAGGGTCGTTTGTTCCCCGTAACACCACTCTGCGATCCTGCATCGTCGCGGGCACCAAGATCGATCCCGGCGTTTACGTAGAGACCGATTTCATATGAGCCTTGAACGACTGATCGACCAAACACGCGCCCGTTTTCCACATTTGAACGAATCCAGAGTGGAAATCCTTCCGCTCGAAAAAGGGGGATCGGACCGGCGCTATTACCGGGTGCGCTTTAGCGCGGAACACTCATTGATCCTGGTGAAGTACAACTCCGAGAAGACAGAAAACCAACGGTTTGTGGCCATCGCGAATTTTCTGAACGGAATCGGAGTCAATGCGCCAATGATTTACTATCATGACCAGGAGCAGGCCCTGATCTGGATGCAGGATCTGGGCGAGGAAGATCTCTGGCACCATCGGAATGAACCATGGTCCGTTCGTCGTCTCTTTTATGAATCAGCCTTAAACCAGCTGGCGGTGTTGCACCGGTCGGAATCGGTGATGGGCGTGGAATCGAACGGGCCACCCGGATTCGACGAATCGCTTTATCTGTGGGAGCAAAATTACTGCCTGGAAAATTGTCTCGGACTCTATTTTCAGGTTCCGCAGTCTGAAATAAATCTGCTGCGGGAACACGCCGCATTCAAGAATCTTGCCCAACGCTTGGCGTCTTACCCCAGGGTTTTGGTCCACCGCGATTTTCAGTCGCAGAACATTATCATTTGGGACGAACAAGCCTACCTGATCGATTTCCAGGGAATGCGTCCGGGATTACCACAGTATGATCTGGCTTCCTTGCTCTTCGATCCGTACGTGACGCTTGCGGACCAGGAACGCGCACATCTGTTGAGATACTACTTTGAGCGGAATGACCAGGGCTGGACGTTCCCAGAGTTTGAGCGTGTCTATCTCGAGTGTGGGATTCAGCGTCTGATGCAGGCACTGGGTGCCTACGGAGTGATCGGAATTCTGCGAGAAAAAAAGGAGTTCCTCCGCCATATCCAACCCGCTATAAAGACATTGATCGATGTTGCTTCCCTTGCAGAGAACTTTAACTTCTTCGCAACATTCTTAAACAGTCTCCCGGATAGACCCAAACCCAGGATCCGACTCGCGTGACCACAAAAAAAAACGACTTGGAACGGTTAGCTACCGTTGTCATTGAAAACGTTGACCCTTGCATTGACGGAGGCCGATATCCGATCAAAAGGGTGATCGGACAAGAGCTGAAGGTTTCAGCCGACATCTTCAAGGATGGCCATGAGCAGATCTCCGCAAATCTCAAGTGGCGAAAAGCGACGAATGCGGACTGGAATCGGACACCGATGAGTTCGACAGAGAACGACCGCTGGGCGGGCGTTTGTCATTTCATCGAGAATGCACCACACGAGTACACGATTGAGGCATGGGAAGATCACTTTAAATCTTGGCAGGTGGAGTATGGGAAAAAATATGGCGCCGGCAACACGGACCTGCGAACTGAACTCGACGAAGGTTCAATCCTGGTGGAACAAGCCGCCAGCCGTGCCACCCGGTCGGACGATAAAGAGCGCTTGGCTCTTTTCTCCAAACAATTGAAGAATGCGGATGCTCATTTCGGAGCTCAATTAGCTAAAAATCCTGAATTGACTGGGTTAATGGGAGCGTGGCCTGATCTTCATCTCAGCACGGAGTTCCAGCCCTATTTGCGAGTTACCGTGGATCGCTCAGAAGCACTCTTTGCGGCTTGGTACGAGTTTTTCCCAAGGTCCGCGGAAGGAAAGCCGAATTCGGGATCGAAATTTCGCGATTGCCTCGGCCGGATCGACGATGCCAAAGCGATGGGCTTCGACGTGATCTATTTTCCTCCGGTTCATCCGATCGGTTTTACCAAGCGGAAAGGGAAAAATAACTCGGTAACCTCCGAACCAGGGGATCCAGGTGTTCCGTATGCCATTGGGAGCCAGTTCGGCGGCCACAAAGCTGTGGAGCCGGAGCTTGGCACCATCGATGATTTCGATTGGCTGGTAGGTGAAGTGAAGGCCAGAGGTATGGAGATCGCTCTGGATTTTGCGATCAATTCCTCACCAGACCACCCTTATGTAAAAGAGCATCCGGATTGGTTTTTCCACCGACCCGACGGGTCCATCAAGTACGCGGAAAATCCGCCCAAGAAGTATGAGGATGTTTATCCGCTGAATTTCTACAATTCTGATTGGAAGAATCTCTGGCACGAAATGAAGGACGTCATGCTCTTTTGGGTACGTCACGGTGTTCGCATTTTCCGGGTCGATAATCCTCATACGAAACCGAACGCGTTTTGGGAATGGGCGATTTCGGAAATTCAGAATGAATATCCGGATGTGATTTTTCTGGCCGAAGCTTTCACTCGTCCCAAGATGATGAAGGCGCTCGCGAAGGGGGGATTTACCCAGTCCTACACCTACTTCACCTGGCGCAACAGCAAGTGGGATCTGACCGAGTACATGACTGAATTGACTCAGACAGAGATGAAATACTACTTCCGGGCGAATTTTTTCCCTACCACACCGGACATCCTGCCTTTCTTTCTGCAAACAAGCGGCCGCCCCGGATTTCTGATCCGATCCGTTCTCGCGACGACTCTGACGACGGTGTATGGGATCTACAGCGGCTTCGAGCTCTGCGAAAATGTCGGAGTTTCGGGGAAAGAAGAGTATCTTAACTCCGAAAAATACCAGTTCAAAGAACGGGATTGGAACGCTCCCGGCAACATCAAGGACTACATCACCAAGCTCAACGCGATCCGGCGTCATAACCGCGCTTTGCGCGAGTATGAAAATCTCCGGTTTCATACCGTCGAAAACGAACAAATATTGTTCTATTCCAAGGCGACGGAGGCTCTCGACAGTATCGTCCTGGTGATGGTCAATCTCGATCCATATAACTCCCAGAGCGGGTTTGCCTATGTTCCGGTTGAAAGTTTTAAAATCGACGTCGCCGAGCCTTACCAAGTCGAAGATTTGCTAACAGGCGAAAAATTCACTTGGCGCGGTCGTCGTAACTTCGTGATCCTCGATCCGCATTCTCGCCCTGCACATATTTTTCGGGTGCGCCGTTTGATCAGAACGGAGGGAACGCAGATGGTTTTCGCATGAGTAAGGCACTCTGGCTTAGTATTCTTGTTACCGGATTTCTATTTGGGTGCGGCCAGTCGAAAGAGCAGGTGGTCCAAGAGTTGGAGAAATTGAACGTAAAGTTCACTCCGGATGATTTCGTGCGGTCGGCGGAAAAAGGAGATCTAAAGGCCGTTGAATTGTTTTTAGCCGCTGGCATCGATTTAAATGCTCAAAATGCCTCCGGGCTTACGGCTCTCATGGCTGCCGCCAAGAATGGGCGAGTGGAGGTCGTGAACAAGTTGCTCGACCAGAAGGTGAATGTGGACGCCCAGAGCAAGCAGGGAGTGACGGCGCTCATGCTAGCGGCGGAAAACAATCAAGGCGAGATCGTTGATCTCCTTCTCAAGAAGAACGCAGACCCGAACTTGCAGGATCAAACTGGGTGGTCAGCTTTAATGAAGGCTGTCTATCAAGGGAACGGGAGATGCGTTGAAGCTCTTGCCGCGCGGTCGCGCCAAGAGGTCAATCGGGGCCTGCTGGTTGCCGCATTGACGGGGCACCGGGAGATTGCGAAGATATTGCTCGATAACGGCGCCGAAGTCGATACGCGGGCAGATGACGGGCGAACTCCCTTGATGCTTGCGGCCGGCAAAGGTGAGAATGATCTGGTGGCCTTTTTGTTGAAGGCCGGTGCGGACCCAACTCTAACGGACAAATCCGGTGCGGCGGCAGGTTCTTTGGCGAAGGCCAAGGGTTACAAAGAAGTGGCAGATCGTTTGCAGCAGGCTGCGCCGCCGCCGCCGCCGAGAGCGGATGCTTCTGCGCGAAATGGGGTCGCCACCCCTAGTCGTGCGGAAGATTCCGGTGCGACGTCGGATAAGGAGCTCCTCTTGCGACCAGACCGGGCAATGGGCGCTGCTGGTGATTCTCGGGTTGTCACGAGCGCAAACGGCTCAGCGAACGCGCGGAGCGAACCGGCACAAGGGAAGTTGGCGTCTATTGTGGAGATCCAGCAAGAGTTCCTGCCTGTGATGCTGACCGAAGTTAACGGCAAGCAAGCGAAGATCCGCGCCGTCGGTGGGGAAGAGTATACAGTTGCGATCGGGGATCAGTTGAAGGGCCTTGACTATAAGGTGACCGACATTGAAGTGCGCCACACGGAAGACAAAGACGGCAATCCGGTGGATGACTCGCTCATCGAGCTTCGCAATACCAAGTCGGGGCAGGCGGTTGCCTTGATTAAGGGAGTACCTGCCCAGGAACATCCCGCTTATGCCATCCTGGCTTTTCCTGATTCTGAGCAGACGCTGAAAGTGGAAGTGGATCAAAGTTTCTCGATTCCAACTGATCCGGGCCACACCTACAAAGTCTTAGATATTCGCCCGGCTCAGGTCATTGTCAGACGGATCGAAGACAATCGCGTCACCACGTTGGTGAAAAAATCGCAAAGCTAGATCGTGCTTATGAAAATTCCTCTGGAAGACTTTTTCGAAGATATCGTTGGGAAATCGCAACGCGGCCTCCGGCTTAGTGACCAGGAACTCTGCCAGCAAGCTCATCTGAGCGTTGAGGAACTCCGGGCGCTGAAGAAAGGCTCAGGGACTTCGGCGGCTCTACCCGCGCTCGCCGAAGCTCTTGGCTTGGAACCCAAAGCGCTGGCCGCCAGTTATTCCAAGAATTGGTATCCGACGAATGTCCCGATATTCGACGGAGTGAGACAATTCAATACGCCGCTGCTCGACATGACGGTGAACGACTATTTGGTCTGGGATCCCGAAACCAAAGAGGCAGCGGTGTTCGATACCGGAGCCGACGCGAGTGAGCTTTTGGCGTTCGTCGATTCTGCGGGACTCACCGTGAAGTATCTGTTCCTCACTCACACGCACCAGGATCATGTTGCGGATCTTGGGGCGATCGTGAAAAGGACGCATGTTGAGATTTATTCGCCCGACCTGGAGCGGTTGCCCGAGACTAAAACGGTACGCGAAGGCGAGCAGTTCCGTCTCGCCGAGCTCCGGATTGAAGCAAGGTTGACGAATGGACATTCTCCCGGTGGTACCTCGTATTTCATCCAAGGTTTGCAACATCCAGTCGCCGTGGTCGGCGATTCGTTATTCGCTGGATCGATGGGTGGCGCTCCGTACGATTATCAGAAGGCTCTTCGCAACAACCTGGAGAAGTTGCTTTCTCTTCCCGGGGACACTTTGGTCTGTCCCGGTCACGGCCCTCTGACGACCGTCGCAAACGAACGGGAACACAACCCTTTCTTTGCCCGGTAGAAATGGAATTGTTACCGCCCAGCATTCTCGAACCGCTCTCTTTGCGCGAAATCTTTTCCACCGATCGGCTGATTGAAGTCGACCTTGGGTCAGGCCCGGGGAAGTTTTTGGTGGAATCAGCTCTAAAATTCCCGGAGCGAAATTTTCTAGGCATCGAGCGTCTCCTTGGCAGGGTGCGCAAAACATGCCGTGTCGCGTCAGAGATCGGACTGACCAACCTTCGGGTCTTACGATTGGAACTCGATTATACCGTTCGCTATCTCTTGCCGGGTAATTCGGTTTGGCGGTTTCATTTAAATTTCCCTGACCCTTGGCCAAAGCGCAGGCATCAACTGCGGCGGGTCGTCGACGGTGAGTTCCTGGAAGCCATTTATCGCAGCCTGACTCAAGAAGGCGAACTCTGGATCAAGACTGATTATGAAGCCTACTTCCAGCAGATCACGAAGGCGGCCGCCAGGTCTGACCTCTGGGATTCAATGGAGTGGGGGGACGAAGGTTATCCGCTGACCGATTTTGAAGAACAGTTTCTGGCCAAGCAACTGCCCATTTACCGGCTCAGGTTGCGCAGGCGGAACTCGGATCCGCGATAACTCCGAATCACCAGTTCGCGATTGCACAACGCCGTTGTAATCGCGCCCTCCTGCTTCACATAAAAACATTTCGTCGTTGAAGGACCATCGCGGGCGTTGGCAACAACTTCTGGTTTGGTGCCGTTGAGCACCAGTATCGAGGGCGACAACTTATTGACCATTAGGTCGCGAGGAAAGCTCCGGTTGCCAAGTCGCCCACAGTAGACCACATCGGCATGATCGCATTTCAGCGCGATCAAGCTTGCCTCCGTCACCGCCGGAAGGATCAAGATCCGGAACTCTTCCAGGTGGACGAGGATCGCCGCGACTACAGGTTTTCCCCTGGACGTCTCGCTAGGTGCGGGTTGGTCTGCAAAGAGAATTTCCACGGGGTAGTCCTTGGCGGTCGCATCCACGGAAAGTTGACCCTGGCCGACCGGGGGAATATTCATCGGGCCTTTGGCCTTCGTTTGGGAGGGCCATGCGATTTGGGCAATCGGGAACGCGCTGTTCACCAGTTCCAATATCGACTCCACGTGAGGGTATGCTTCGCAAAGAACCAGTTTATCCAGGCGATTAACACCCCGAAATTGGAGATACGGTTCGGTGAGACGGCGCCACTGGGAGAGTTTGCCGGTGTTGATGAGCCAATCATGGCCCTTGACGTGAAGGTGGATTACATGGTCAGACCCTTCTGCCAACGCGGTGACGTGATCCGGTTGCAGCAGGCTGAAAGGAGAAACGTTCACGGAATGGCAGGGCATCAAGGTCGCGGCGTGGAGTATCAACAGGATGAGCTTTATCAGCAGCCAACTGGTATTGTTAAGGCACGCCGCGATTGAGATTGAGATAATTCCTGTCAGAAGGCCGGACACCGCTAGAAACATCACCACGGTGGCAATCGGTACGACCAGGAGGTTCGCGAAGATCGCGACGAGGGAAAGACGATGCTCTTGATAGATCAGGATCGGTGCGGTCGCGCCCCAGCAAACGGCCGAAAGGCTGAGGACCTCGCAGGTGTGGCGCATCGCCTGGTGCCAGGTTCGTTGCCAGGGAGATAGCAGTCGCATCGGCAAAAACGGATCAACCTGAAAGGGGCGATAGAGCAGGTGACCGAACGGACGCGCGGCAATCAAAATGGCAAGAACAGCGGCAAACGAAAGTTGAAACCCGGTTTGGAACAACTCCTGGGTGTCGTGACCAAGGATCAACAAACCGGACCCGCAGAGCGAGTTCACCGTCGCTACCGGGCGTTCAAGAGAAGCTCCGATCGCGATGAAAATCGCCATGACCGTGGCGCGGACGGTGGCAGGATGGAACCCGGTCAGGGCGCAATAGGCGATTGCCACGGGAACGACTGCCAGGGCCAGCGATCGCCGAGGTAGCCGAACGTATCGGAAGCCAGTCCAGGCGAGTCCGGTAAAGAGGCCAACCTGCAGACCGCTGGCTGCGAAAAGATGGATTGTTCCAGTGTCACGGAAGAGCTTTTTCAATGCTGGGCTTGTTTCTGCCCTGGCGCCAAGGACCATT
>Ga0210386_10005436_pt1 | contig 10373 bp, 10 predicted proteins | sample IncBWH32OmetaG_FD_160091 | JGI IMG/M metagenome (GOLD analysis project Ga0210386, IMG submission 160091) | Forest soil microbial communities from Barre Woods Harvard Forest LTER site, Petersham, Massachusetts, United States - Inc-BW-H-32-O ... | reverse complement strand
GGCATTTTGTTCGGATCGTGATTTTTCTCATCAATCGTTGCTACGATTCTTGAGCTGCTGAACCATTCCGGTTTCGGCGCGAAGTTAGAAGATGTATCGCCCACTCCATCCGACGAATCCCAAACAGTCTGCCCGGCTGCGAGCCGAAGTTGATTGACCAGATCAACCACGGGGATGCGCCCAACTTGAGCGACTTGTTCGAGGCTTGCAACTCTTGCAATCGTTTTGCGAAGAATCGGATTCTTTAGTTTCTGAAATGCAGGAGCGATACGAATCAAAACATCCTCGAGTTCGGGGAGTTGGTCGAGTAGCGCTGCAATTGTCGTCGAAGGCAAGATTGGAGACGCGGATCTCTGGTCAATATTGTCGGGCATCAGGGCCCCTCATTCTTCCAAACGATCCTCATGCTGATTGAAAAATAAATTTCAGTTCCCGGCTTCGAGCTTCAGCTCTTCATCCTTTAGAAGGATCTTGGCGATCCAGATGGAGTTTGTGCCGTCTTTGGTCCGATACCCGGTGATGGTGATATCGTCTCCCGTTTTTAGGGACTCTTTCGTCCAGCCGGTTCGGATCAAATGGTTCGGGCTGGTCAACTCCGCCTGCCATTGCTCCGCTTCGCCCTTTTCGTTGGCGACCTCAAAAAATACCTGACAATGTGGGTTTATGAAGTTGAATTTTGTCACTTTTCCTTTGACTGTGATCGTTTTTGACATGTCATACGCCGCTGTCCCATGGTGCGCAAACGCCGCGGCTGAAACAAAAATCAGGCCGAGACCAAGAGCCAATAGATAAAGAGCTTTGCGTTTCATTCGTAACCTCCTTAGAGAAATCCTGCGTGAAATGGAATTGAAAATTAAGTGACTGAAATCATGCTCGCGCCATTGGCGGAAAGAATCTGTGATCTGTGTCGCATGGGGATGTGACCGCCCTCACGTAGCAGGGTGCTCCCAATCACATATTTCTGAAATGAAAGAGCGCAACGTGTCTCCCATGTTTTAAGTCCGGAGGCGTCCGGCGCCACTTCTTCTGCCATCCCATATTTCGTTGTGCACAGACAATCCGGCGGCAGAGCCGACGCTGACCCAAAAGTTCCTCTTGCGAAAATAGGGAAGGAGACTTCATGCACCTTTTTGAATTGTGCCAATGGTTGCAATCCACGTCCTGGGCGACGGGGATTCGAGAATCGCTCAATCTATATCCCGCAATTTACACCCTGCACATATTCGGTTTCGTGATTATGGTTACGGCCACCTCCGTGCTGGACTTGCGCGTTCTTGGCTTGGGGCTGCAGAGCCGCTCGATTTCCGATATTGCGTATCTTACGCTGCCATGGGCGCGCGCGGGACTGATCGCAAATCTAACCACTGGGTTCCTTGTTTTCGCAGCTCAAGCGGTGGATATGTTCACGAATACAGCGTTTCGTTTCAAGATCGCAATGGTCCTGGTGGCCGGGCTGAATATTTTTATGCTCGAAAGAGCTATCAAAGGAAACGAAGGAAAATGGCAAGAGCCGGGGAAAACACCGTCCACAATCAAGTGGAGTGCCGTGATTTCTGTTCTCTTGTGGTTTGGAATCGTGGCGATGTCCCGAGTAATTGGATTTACCGGCGCACGCGAATAGGCCAATGCAATGATTCTGAGTCAAGTTGGTTGGCGCTGCTTGCCTGAAAAAAAATAAGGAGAAAACAAGAATGCTCGACCCGATCGCAATTTGTCACTGGCTCGAGGGCACATCCGTGGGAAGCACGATCGCGACATCCTCTTGGATGTTTCCTGCAATTGAGAGTATCCACATGTTTGGGATTGTCACGGTTGTAGGAGCCACTTCCATTCTGGATTTGCGGCTAATGGGCGTTTCCTTACGCAATGACCAGGTCTCGAATGTGGTGAACGGCACATTGCGATGGGCGTTATATGGTTTTGCTCTAATGCTCACTACTGGCGTACTGATGTTCGTTTCCGAGGCTACTCGCTGTTACACGAATACAGGATTCCGCTGGAAGATGCTGCTGCTCGCTGTTGCGGGACTGAACGCGCTGGCCTTTCACTTTTCCGCTTACCGCAGCGTTGATAAATGGCAAAAGGGCGGCACGCCATTTGCCGCAAAGTTCGCAGGCGCGTTTTCGATCTTGATGTGGTTCGGAATCGTTGGGATGGGCCGGTGGATCGCCTTTTTTTAATCGCGCGCATAATTGAGGGAATAGGCAGAACGACAGGCTTTGCGGTGATAATATGATTTTATTGTGCTCAATAAATGAATGGTGACCCTCCGCCTATCCGAGTCTGCCGGGCGAGGATCGTCTAAGTAATTATGGACCGTCGAACGTTCGTGAAAACCGCGATCACTCAGCTAAGTGCTCTGGCTGTGAGCGCTGTGACCGTGGGGACTCCACTCTCTGCCACAACATTCGGCAATCCAGAGGAACCACAGAACGGAATAATCAGTGTTGCTCCAAATCGGCCGCCGCCTGCGGAAACCCTTCGTGAATTTTCTTTAGTCGCGGAGCCCACCCAGTTTGAGATTCCTTCCCTTGGTATTTTTGAAAAATGGCTATATAACGGAAAATTTCCGGGCCCAGAAATTCGCGCAAGGGAAGGCGAGCGATTTCGCCTTTCCATTCAAAACAATCTCCCCGAAGGAACCACGATTCATTGGCACGGGATTCCTTTGCACAACGCCATGGACGGGGTTCCGGATATAACACAACCTGCGATTCCTCGTGCTGCGAATTTCGTCTACGAGTTCGATGCAGCGCCTTCAGGAAGTTTTTTATATCACTCGCATTTCGGCCTTCAGCCCGACCGAGGGCTTGTCGGCCCTTTGATAGTGGAAGAGCAAAAAGCGCACATTCAATATGACCGCGAGTACACGCTGACCTTAAGCGATTTTTTAGCCGATGCACCCAAGCCTTTGGGAATGGAAATGAATGCAGGGGGTGGTCCGATGGTAGCGCCTCCTTACGTAAAGCTTCTCATCAATGGGCGCCCTCCCGAAGCGCCCTCCGTCGTTGCCATAAAAAGCGGAGAGCGCGTTCGCCTGCGGCTTATCAATCTTTCCGGGGCAACTATTTACCGCTTTGCGATTGGTGGCCATCCTTTGTTCATCACACACACAGATGGAAGGCCGGTCGAACCGTTGCGTGTCGATGCGTTAAATTTGGCACCCGGCGAACGCTACGACGTTTTGGTGGAAGCAAAGAATCCTGGCGCGTGGCCGATCGCCGCTTCTTCCGATAATGAATTGCCGCCCGCACGAGCAGTGCTGCGATATTTGGATTCGAATGAAACGCGGCCGCGCGAAGGCGCTTCGCCCGAGGGCTTGAGCGGCGGGCAGTTGCTCAAATTGGAAGACCTGCGCGGAATGGACTTGCCCGAAATGCGAAAACCGAATCGCACATTTAACTTCACGTTAGCCGGCGGAGAAATGAAGCCGGGCGGGATGATGAGCTCGCCAGGAATGATGACTCAGCAATGGACGATGAACGGTCAGGCCTACCCAAACGCTGAGCCTCTCGAGATTCATCAGGGAGAAGTGATTCGCATTCGCCTCGACAACCAAAGCGCAATGCCGCACCCGATGCATCTTCACGGTCATTTCTTTCGCGTCGGAAACATTTACAAAGACACGACCATAGTTTGGACGCATTCCAAACGCGTGGAATTGGATTTCATCGCGAATAATCCCGGGTCATGGCTCTTTCATTGCCACAATCTGTATCACATGGAGGGTGGCATGACTCGTTTGGTTCGATACTCGCCTGCATAGAATTCACTTCAGATAAAATTCAACTTTTCACTTGGGCTGTGACAGTGGTCACGCCCTGCTGTGACGCGGAATACTGACCTCCCGTGCCCGAAAGTCTACGGTGTCTCTCTGAATCGGACACCTATTCATTTATGCGAGGTGAGACGGGTGCGAACAATAACAATAATGATTCTCTTGCTGGCAAGCTCTGCCCTGGCGGATGCGCCCACGTTTCAGCCAGTCGGTACCAATCTTCAGGTGATGAAAGCGATGGTGATTCCATCGTCGGACGTGCTCTTTGCAATTTCGGCCAATGCTCCGAAAAATGACAAGGAATGGACCGCTGTACAAAACAGCGCCCTGATTCTAGCTGAGTCTGGAAATTTGCTGATGATGACAGGCCGCTCAAAAGACAACGGGGAATGGATGAAAGATTCGAAAGCCCTCGTTGACGCAGGCAATGCGGCGTTCAAGGCGGCCAACGCAAAAGATTTGAACAAACTCGGTGATATCAGCGACGATATTCTAGCGGCTTGCGAAACTTGCCACACAAAATACAAACCGCAATAAGTTGTGGCGCCGGCATCTTGCCGGCGGTTTTCCTATCAACACTCCTACTCAAAAACCGCCGGCGGGACGCCGGCGCCACAAAGACTTACAAATCAAAGCCCTGGGAGAAGAAACCCACCGTCGACGGTTAAAGTTTGCCCCGTGATGTAAGAACCCCTATCGGAAGCCAACAGCAGCGCCAGCTCTGCAACATCCTTCGGCTGCCCGATTCGCTGAATCGGTTGCTCGGCCAGCACGCTTTCCCTTTGCGCTTCGTCCTTCCAGTAATGTTCGCTGAGCGCGGTTTGAATCAGACCCGGAGCGATTGCGTTGACGCGCACTCCCTTGGCGCCAAGTTCGAGCGCATAGGATTGCGTCATCATGATGAGCGCAGCCTTCGTCATGCTGTAGAGCAGGCTGTGCAACTGCGGTCTAAGCCCCGCGATGGACGCGATATTTACGATCGAGCCGCTCCCGCGCTCGCACATTCCCGGCGCCACGGCTTTGATCAAGCGGAATGCGCTCTTCAAATTAATTTCGATCATCTTGTCAAATTGGGCTTCGTCGATTTCAAGGCACGGGCCGAAAGAAACATTCGTCGCTGCGTTGTTCACCAGAATGTCGATGGGGCCCAGCTCGCGCGTCGCGGTCGAAATCAGGTTTTCAATTTGATCGGCTCGGCCAACATGGCACGCAACGGGCAACACATTCGGTCCGATTTCTTCAGCGACCTGATCGAGCGTTTCCTGCTTGCGCCCGCAAATCACCACCCGCGCGCCTTCACGCGAAAATATTTCCGCAATGGCGCGGCCGATGCCGCGGCTCGCACCCGTAACGATCGCAACTTTTCCGGTTAAGTCTCCCAAAATGTGCTCCCCCTGAAAATTACTTCGCTGGCTTAACTGCTGTTTCCAGTCCCGCCAGCCTCATGGCCAGCGCGATGGACCGTGACGGGTCGTACGCGCGGAACATGGCCATTTTTTCCGCTTCAATCGAGCCTTCGGCATGCACGGCCAGGACAGCCTGGTACCCGCCATACAGCCGCGTGGTTAAGTCGCTGATCAAATTCATGATGGCCATGCGACGGTCCGCAGGCCATGCACCCGGCAAATATTTTTCCAGCACCGGCCGAACGTCGGGAGAATTCCAATCCATGCCGCCGGGGCCGGTTACAAGCAATCCACCCGCGAGATCCTGCACGGTTTCGATGGCCTGGTGGAATTCGCGCGCGAAAGTCCATTTGGCCATGTTGGTTGTAAAAACGTCGGGGTACGCGACTCCGTTTTCGGTTTTGCAGCGAAGTGCCGCGAGTTCCGTGAGGCCGCGCACGGTTTCCGCATACCCCCCAAGCCAGGTCAGTTTGTCGCGCACATGTCCCGCGCGATCGATGCCGTTGGCCTTGGCCATCACGATTCCCGCGCCCACCATCGCATCCAGTAATGGAAGTTTGTAGCTCACGGCGGTGAAGCGGTGAAATTCGACAAAAGTGAGGGCCGTGGCGCCGGCGAGGTCCGGCCGGTCCACAAAAAACACGCGCTCCCACGGAACGAAAACATTTTCAAACACGGTGAGAGTTTCCACCATTTTGTGAGTCGTGGAAATAGGACGCGTGAACGGATCGTCTGTGCCGTGCAGATAGTCCGAGGCGTAAAGGCGAAGGCCCGGTGTTGCGGTGGGAATCGCAAACGCGAGCGACCACGGCTCATCGCCCGGTCCCATCGAGCGGCTGGGCAGCACAATCACTTCATCCACATACGGCGTGCAGGACGTGTGAATTTTTGCGCCGCTAACGATGATTCCGTCCGCGCGTTTTTCCACGACGCGAACGTACATGTCAGGATCACTTTGCTCGCAGGGTCGCTTGCTGCGGTCGCCCTTCACATCGGTTTGCGCGACGGCGAGCGCAAGATCTTTTTCGCGGCAATGTTTATAGAAAGCTTCCACGCGCTTGATTCCGTCGGCGTCGCCGCTCCGGCCGAGAACGCGTGTAAGGGCGAATAAAGCGTCCGTTCCAATTTCCTTGATCAGCAGGACCAGCGTGGCGCCCTCGGCCGTGCCAGCTTCGATCAGCTTTGAGCGGGAGAGCAAATCCTGCGCATTGCGCGGCACGTGGTAGTACGCAGAATATTCTTCAGAGCCTTCGCGGTGAACCGCCAGTTCGCGAAACTTCGGATTTTCGGCCATTTCAAAATCGATGGAAGCATGACGCGCTGCGACGCCGAGTTCGGGATGGTCCACGACACTCGAAACTTTCTCTCCCCGGTAATAAACTTCGCGGTTATCGCGCAATCCCGCGAGAAATTCAGCAGCCGTTCGTAACGCCATTTCAGTGCCTCCGGAATAGAAATGCGAATTGTATTAAATCGTGAGGGAGTGCGCTCATCTTAAATGAAGCCACCTGGCCTCTTGACATCCTCAAAAAATGGCCAAGTTTGCTGTAGCCCGCCTCTTCAGTGGCGGGGAGTTAGATGCCCTCGAGGCTGAGTCGACGTGTGAAATCTAAACCCCCGCCTCTTCAGAGGCGGGCTACGGCAAATCGACAGCGGAACTGGGAACGTCAAAAGAGCCAGATGGCTTCATCTGAGACATTGGATTATTTTACTTTGCGGATTTCTTCCTTTTCCGTTTGCCGGCTCAATCTTTGTCGCAGCAAATATTTTTGAATTTTTCCCGTGGAAGTTTTGGGAAGCTCCTCAAAGCGAATTTCTCGCGGCGCCTTGAACCTGGCAATCCGTCCGCACACAAATTCAATCAACTCTTCTTGCGTCGCTTCCGCTCCCTGGTGCAAAACTACAAATGCGACTGGAATTTCCCCCCAGCGTTCATCGACTCGCCCAACCACGACCGCTTCCAAAACCGCAGGATGCTCAGCCAAAGCTTTTTCAACTTCAACGGAGGCTACATTTTCTCCACCGGTAATAATGATGTCCTTGGCGCGGTCGCGCAGCTCGATATAGCCATCGTGAAAGCGGACGCCGAGATCTCCGGTGCGAAAGTAGCCGTTCGATTCCGCCGCGCGCGTGGCCTCTTCATCCTTGTAGTAGCCGATGGTCACGTTGTTTCCGCGGATCGCGATTTCACCCATCGTTTCGCCGTCCGCGGGGACTTCGCGGCCCTCCGCATCGATCACCGCAATATCTTTTGTGACCACGTTGCCGACACCTTGCCGCGCATTCAACCGGGCCTTTTCGTTTTCAGACAGGGAAGACCATTCCGGCTGCCAGTCGTTGAGCACGGATGGGCCATACGTTTCCGTCAAGCCGTATAAATGCGTCACCTGCAAATTCAGCGCGGAGAGTCGCGCAAGCAACGCGGGCGTCGGCGGAGCGCCACCTGTAAACGCGTGAAGTGCACGGCCAGGCTTCTTGCCGTGGGAAGACGACGCGGCCTCGGCAATCATTGTCAGCACAGTAGGCGCTGCGCAAAGATGCGTCACGCTGCCAGAGCAAATCGAGCTCCAGATGGCTGCCGGATCAATCTGCCGTTCGCAAATGTGCGTCGCTCCGGCGGCAGTTACGGCCCAAGTAAAACACCAGCCATTGCAATGAAACATGGGGAGCGTCCACAAATATGCGCTGTCCTGCCCAAGCCGCGAGTGAAACGCCATCGCTAGTGCTTGCAGGTATGCTCCGCGATGCGTATACATCACGCCCTTCGGGCGGCCCGTGCTTCCACTCGTGTAGTTGATGGCCAGCAGAGACATCTCGTCCATCTCCGACGTACGGCAGGGCTCGGAAGACTTCAATAAATCTTCGTACTCGCTAGATTCATCGCCCGCGACAATGAGCCGCACGCCCATTGAGGAGGAAATCGCGTGGGCCATTTCCGTAAATTCATGCGTCGCGATCAAAATGCGCGCGCCGGAATTTTCAAGGATGTAAGCAATCTCCTGTGAGGAAAGGCGAATATTGATGGGGACAAGCGCGCAACCGGCCATAGGCACGCCGTTGTGCATCTCCAGCATTACATGGCTGTTAGTGCAAAGAGCAGCGATGCGGTCGCCTTGCCTGGCTCCTGCTTTTTGCAATAGGCCGGCGAGGCGATGAGACCTTTCTCCAAACTCGCCATATGTAAAACGGCGATCGCCATCCACGATGGCCGCGCGTTCCGAAAATATTTTCGAAGCGCGATCGAGGAAATACGCCGGATTCAAGGGAGTAGCCGTGCCAAAAGACATTTCCCGCTCCGATTGTAGTGCGCCTAAAACTATCATCAACGCAGCGCTGGCGGGAGAATTTCCAGTAGCGCGGGCTTCAGCCTGCGGGTTTTAGGTTTTGCAAGGCCAAAATTCTACAGGCTGAAGCCTATGCTACGGGATGCACTCACAAATGAAAAAATGAAAGTATGCCCAGCGCAGTAAGGAAAAGTCCATACATCCGCGCAAGCCTGCTGGAACGAGAGCGAATGGCAACGCGCGCGCCAATCACGGAGCAGGGAATAGAGCCGAGCGCCACGAGACCCGTAACTGTCCACGAAATATGTCCGAGATACGCATGAACGATGGTACCGGGCACGGCCAGAGCCGCGGACACAGCCAGCGAACAGGCAAACGATTTCTTAATCGGCAGTTTTAACAGCCGGATATATGCAGGAGCAAGTAAGAATCCTCCCGCATTTGCGAGCAAGCCCGAAATGAATCCAACGCCGGCGGCAATAAGTGCCAGCCGCGTCCGGGAAAAATTTGCTTTTTCTTCCTCGATTAGTTTAGGCACAGACGCGGCGGATTTTGTTTCCGTTGGCGAAATCAAAAAGGAAAGACCGAATCCCAGCACAAAAATTGCAGTTAAAATCAGCAAAAAACGTGCCCCGGTAAACTTGGTGATCAGGGAACCAATAATCGTGGCGGGAATTCCGACGCCGATGCTCCACGAGACGACTTGCCAGTCAATCAGTTTGTGTTTCCAATACTGCGCGGAAGCAAGCAATGTTCCCGGAATTGTGGCAGGCAAAGGAGACGCGACCGCGATAAAACCTGGGAAACCCACAATGGCCAAAAGAGGCGTTGCAATGGCGCTGCCTCCTTTTCCGAATAATCCGCCAAGAAATCCAATAATAACTCCAACCAGGAGGGCCCCTAAATGCTGCAATTGACCGCCTTTCGCGATTAAAAGGACGAGAAATGTTCTGCCAGACGAAGCGCAGATTGTCCAGTCAGTATTTGAAGATGCAGCGTTATTGTTTTCTACACAGTTTCAAATTGAGTAAAGGTTTAAATGTGGAATAGAAAGAAAGCGCCCAAAGCGGCGAGCACCAGTCCATAAACCCGTTCTAGACTGCTGGATTTTGTGTGAATGGCAACTTTTGCGCCAAGATAAGAAAAGGGAACCGATCCCAGCGCGACAAGTCCCGCAACTGCCCACGAAATATGCCCCAGATAGGCATGCACAATCGTGCCGGGAAGCGCCAATATCGCAGAGACCGCGAGCGAGCACGCGAATGACTTCTTGATCGGTTGTTTCAGAAAGCGGGCATAGGCCGGGGCAAGCAAAAAACCTCCAGCGTTCGCTAGCAGGCCCGAAATGATTCCCACTGCCATGGCAACCAGCACAAGCCGCAGATGCCAAAATGATGGGCGGGTTTCGGCCATCGGACGCGCCATTACTACTCCGGATTTTTTCTCTCTGGGCGATAGCAAAAATGTGAGCCCAAACCCAAGAACCAGAAGAGCAGTGAGAATCAACAAGGGCCGTGCGCCAGTGAATTTAGTTAGTAGAGAACCGAGAGTGGTTGCTGGAATTCCAACGGCAATGCTCCACAATACGATTTGCCAATCAATTAGATGGGAGCGCCAGTATTCCGCGGAAGCGATGAGCGTGCCGGGAATCGTGGCGGGCAGCGGCGAAGCAACGGCAACGAATCCGGAAAAGCCAATGAGGCTCAAAAGAGGAGTGGCGATTGCGCTGCCTCCTTTTCCGAATAATCCGCCAAGAAATCCGATAATTACTCCAACCAGGAAGGCCCCTAAATGCTGCAATATTATGCCTTTCGGTTTCGGAGATGGTTTTGCGTTTCATGGAAACATGAATGAAATTTGCCAATGCACTTGATCTCAAGCGGCGCGGGCTACTGCGCGCCAAAA
>Ga0210386_10005435_pt1 | contig 10374 bp, 9 predicted proteins | sample IncBWH32OmetaG_FD_160091 | JGI IMG/M metagenome (GOLD analysis project Ga0210386, IMG submission 160091) | Forest soil microbial communities from Barre Woods Harvard Forest LTER site, Petersham, Massachusetts, United States - Inc-BW-H-32-O ... | reverse complement strand
TGTCAATGTGCATCCGTCGAAGACCGAGGTGCGCTTCCGCCAGCCAAGCTACATCCACGACTTTGTGCGCGACAGTATTCGAAACACGCTGATCAAGGCACGTCCTGCGGCCGAATTTCTTGCCGCGATGAGCGCGAATCCCCACGCGACGCCGGCGCTGCAGCCCGCCACATCTCCCATCCCGGCGCAAGGAGATGCAGAAGCTGTGCAGGATTCGGAGCCGGGTGTCAGCGCGGCCGATGCTGTGCCATTCACGCTGACGGAACGCGCGTCCGAGCCGACGGCGGAGAGCCTTCCTTTTGCGGCGGTACCGCAGCAACGGCGTGCGACGCCGAGTCCCGGTCACAATTGCGAGCCGGAGTGGAATACGCAAAGCTTTCCCGATGGGGGGGAGCCGGCGAGCCTGAACTCGCTCGCGTCGCTGAAGCCCCTGGGGCAATTGCGCGAATCGTTCATTCTTGCGGTCAACGACGAAGGTCTGTGGATCGTGGACCAGCATGTTGCCCACGAGCGGGTGCTCTTCGAAAAGATTCTGCGCGAGCGCGAAGTGGAGAGCGTGGAGCGGCAACGGCTGTTGATGCCTCTGCTGGTCGATCTGCAACCGCACCAGATGGTCCTCTTCGCGGCAATCGCGGAGGAACTGGAGCGCAACGGCTTTGAGGTCGAGCCTTTTGGCCCACACACGCTGGCGGTCAAGGCGGCGCCTGTGGGGCTCGAAGGGCGGCAGCTCGAGCGGATGCTGATGGAGGTGCTGGAGCAGGCGGGGAATCCCACTCAGTCGGAGAACATGGGCACGATGCGGACACGTATTGCGGCGTCCATCGCCTGCCATTCCGCCATCAAGGTGAACATGCCCCTCGACCCACGGCGCATGGAGTGGCTGCTGGCGGAACTCGCCCGCACTGAGCATCCGACGAGCTGCCCGCATGGTCGGCCCATCGCTTTACGGTATTCTTGGAAAGACATCCAGCGGGCCTTTCAGCGGATCTAGATTCGCTTTTCCGCAGGACGAAGAAGGTCTCCTTGACAGCCGAACAGCTACAAGCCGTGCGCTCCGCGCGCTGGCGGCAGAAATCAGATCCCGTGCTTACGCGCGAAGACGCGTCAGCGTGGATCAACAGCAGCGGCCTTTGCCTCTATTTGCCGCGCCGACATCAGTTTCTGGCTCCCGCGCCTTCCTTCGTCGAAGCCACGATCGGCGCACCGAGCGAGACGCCCGCGCCGGCGGCGATCGCGAACGCCCGCGGACTGATGATTCGTGTTGTGGAAAGCGGGGAGGCCCTGCCCCTTAATCTTTTCGGAACGATTTCGGAACAGCCGGATTTCCTGGCGTCGCGCGAAGCCTTTCCCTATATCTTCACCCTGCGCGGCGGCCGGAACTGGAAGACTCCGCCACCGAAAGCATCGCCACTGGTGACCGCGATATGGAAGCTGCTTGAGGATGGCGCGTCTCTTGAGGCAACGGAAATTCAGGCCGGGCTGGGGCATGAGATCACCGAGTCCGCTGTGCTGCGCGGGCTGATGGATCTCTGGGGCGGCCTAAAGGTCATGCCGCTATACGCAGAGGATGGCCCGACGCGCTGGGAGCTTACGCAGAAGCGCTTCGGAGATGCGCTAACGGCAGCCAACAAAATTGCACAGACGACGGGACTGTCGGCACTGGTTTCGCTCTATCTCGAATCAGCCATAGCTGCCACGCCGGAGGAGGTTGAAACCTTTCTCTCGCCGCTCACCGCGCGGTCGAAGGTGCGTGAGGTGGTGAACGGGCTCGCAGCCACGCGCCAGATCGCAATTGTTCCGGTGGGAACGCAGACGATGTACCACGTGGCCGGATCGCTTCCGGAGTTCGCCGAGCCGGAGCCGGTCGCGCCATCCGAGCCCGTGGCCCGTCCTACATTCAACCGCGAACGACCATCCCGGCAACGACTCACCCCGGAACGGCCAACCCGGGAATCGCGGGACTCGGAGCGGAGTCCGACCTTCGGGCGCGGACGCGTTGGCGAGCGGCCTCGCACTGGACCACCGCGAGATCGTTTCGCTGCGGCGGGAAGCGATCGCGCACGTCCTCGCTCGACAGGTGGCGCAAGACCCGGTGGCTCAGGCGGCAGCGGACGCCCGCTGCGGAGCGGCACTGACTCGCGCGGGAACTATCCGCCGCGCCGGAAGCCATTCGGTGCGAGTGCCGGCCGTCCGCCTCGACCCAGGGGCGAAGGGGACCGTCCTCCGTTTCGAAAGTTTGAAGAGGGCAAGCCGCGAACGAACTATCCGCGCAGGGAAGAAGGCGCCGGCGGTGATCGCAAACCTTTCGCAAAGCGACCATTCGGACAGCGCCCTGACAGCAGACCGTCCGGCGGCGAGGGCCGTGCGGACTTTCGCCCTGGCGGCAAGTTTCCGCCGAAGAAGTTCGAAGCAGGTGGGAGGAAGTATCCTCCCAAGAAATTCGGAACCGGTGGGGGCAAATTTCCCGCGAAGAAGTTTGGAGCAGGGGGCGGAAAATTCGCGCCGAAGTTTGGCAAACCGAAATTCGGTGCTGACACGGCGCGTCCGTGGAAGGGCGAGGAGACTCGGCCCCCGCGTGCCGAAGGCTCGGAAGGCCGTCCGTTCAGTCCACGCGGTCAACGGCCTGGTCCGGGATCTGGTCCACGATCCGGTCAACGATCTGGCACGGGATCTGGCCCGCGATCTTACGGCGGCGCCGGCAAGCCGCGGGAAGGGCAAAAACGCCCGTTCTTCCGCGATAAGCCGGGCAAGCCGGGGGACAAGGTAAGCGACCGGCCAAGTTCTGCCGAACGATCCGGTTCATCTCAGCGCGAGTGGAAGCCGAAGCCGTCTGGTTTTGGGAAATCAACAAAGCCCGGATTCGACAAGTCCAAATTCGGCGGGAAAAAATTCGGGGCGGCTCGTCCTGGCGGTTCGAAATCTGGAGGGTCGGGCTTCGGCGGGAAGAAGTTTGGGTCCGGCGGAAAGAAGTTTGGCGGACCACCGTCCCGAGGGAAATCGGGCGGAGCGAGGCCGGGCTTCAAGTCAGGATCAAAACCGCCCTTCAGGAAGCGGAAGGATCAAGGGGATAGCGGTAAGAGTTCCGAATGAATCGACGACGTCTGATTATTGCCATCGACGGGCCGGCGGGAGCCGGCAAGAGCACCGTAGCCAAACACCTCGCCGCTCATTTCGGCCTGCTGAATCTGGAGACGGGGGCAATGTATCGCGCCTTCGCGCTCAAGGCGCTGCGCGGCGACATCGATCCCGACGACTCGGCGGCGCTGGCGCGTCTCGCGGTGTCGACCTCGATTGTTCTTGAGGCAACGCCGGCGGGGAATCGAGTACTTCTGGATGGAACGGATGTGACGGGGAGCATTCGCGACCCGGAGGTGACGCAGGCAGCGTCCAAGGTGAGCGTGCATCCCGCGATCCGGGCGTGGATGGTCGACCTGCAGCGCGAAATGGGAAGGGCGGGCGGAGTTGTGATGGAGGGCCGCGATATCGGAACCGTGGTCTTTCCCGATGCCGATATCAAATTCTTCCTCGATGCCTCACCCGAGGCGCGCAGCCAGCGCCGCTATGAACAGGCCAGCGGCCCGGTTGCTGTTGAAAGCGCTCCGGCATCGGAGGACGTTTCGCAGGCAGTAATCACGCGTGAGCTGCGCGAGCGCGACGACCGGGACCGCAACCGCGCCCAGTCGCCCCTGCGTCCTGCGCCCGATGCGGTGATTGTCGACTCGACCTTTCTCACACTCGACCAGGTACTGGAGCGGATCGAGTCAATCGTGCGGGAGCGGTTGGCGGAGCAACACCTTGGCGATGAGCACCTGGCTACTGAACGGCCCCGGTCTACTGAACGGCGCGGGGCTACTGAACGGTTGGTTCAGGGGTAGGCGACTTCGGCGCTGCCAGATGCCGCGGTGGAACTGGCGGTCTCTCAGGTTTTTCAGGCTTCTCAGGCCTCTCTGGAGCCTCGGGTCGTTCAGGCGTCTCCATGTGAGCCGAACCCTGCTTCAGGCGCAGGTTGCCGTGCGTGGTGCTCAGATCGAGCCGGACTCCTCCGTGCCCCACAGCGCCCTCCGCCGAGCGCCGGTCACCGCTGGTGGATTGCTGCAAGGGAAAGTCTGTTTCGAGTTCATCGTCTTCCGTCGTGCTGGCCGCGACGGTGAAGTTCGAATTTTCCGGCACACTCAGCGACAAGCCGCCGGAGCGATTCGAGATCTGCACGTTGCCCAACGGAACCGCAGCCACGACGTTCACGTCACCGTCGCTGTTCTCGATGTGAAGATCGCCGGCAACTTGGGACAGGTCGATATTCTTCGAGCGCGTGATAATGCGGACTGGTCCGGAGGCCTGGTTCGCAGTCAGATCGCCCGAATCCATGGTCAGGTCGCCGCCCAGTTTGGGAATATCGAGGTCGGTGCGGGTGGTGTGGAAGTGAACCGTCGATCCCACCTGCTCGAGATGCGTGTCGCCGAAGAATTCGCCTTCAAGCACGACGGGACCCTTGATCTCCGACAGCGTCACGTCGTCGACATGGCCGTCCATGAAGGCGTGTCCGCCGACCTGGTGCGCGGAGAAGTCCCCGTGATCCATGCGGGCGTGCACATCGCCGGTGATGCTGTCGAATTTGACATCGCCATGGCTTGAGGTCACGTCGGCATTGTTCTTCAGGCCCTCGATGGTTACATCGCCGTGATTCGTATTTACGGTGGTGGAGGATTTTTCGGGTACCTGTATGGTCAGGTCGACGCGCGCCCCGTTGCGGCCGGGTACGGTGATTGCCGCGCTGGAGTTCGACGACACGACCTTCGGCTTGATCTCGTCAAAGATCTTCGCCGCGTCCTTGTCCGACGAATGCACGACCTGGTGAGCTCGGATGTGCATCTGGCCGTCGGTTGACACTGTTACCGTCACGTCGCCGCGCGGGTTCTGAATGTTCACGCTCGCGTTGTCACCGATTGCCTCGTCCATCTGGACGTCGTTGTCGTGCTCCTCGCCCATCATGGAGAAGAAATCGTCGCTGTTATCGAACTGGTCGCTGAACGGCCGCCACCAGCGCCCGTTGGCTCCCCATCCGACCATGGCGAGAAGGATGATGAGAAAGACCACGCCGCCGACCGACCGCCGTCCAGCGTAAGGGTCGTTGCGGTCCCAGAAATATTCGGCGAGCGATACCAGACCCACAGCGATCAGGAGAAGCGGCCACCAGCGCTCGTACCACATCCAGAAGCCGCTGACGCTGATGTGCCCAGTCTCAAGCAGCAGGGCGATGATACCGATGCTGAGCAGCAGGACGGGGCCGACGACCGACGGCCGGCGGTTTCCGTACCAGTGCCGCCAGTAACGGCGCTGCGCGCGCATCTGCTCGCGCTGGGCGCGTGCCCAGTCACGTGCCTGCCGGCGTGCGTCCTGCGGAGAATAAGGGGGCGGATACGGTGGAGGATTGACTGCCATCGCGCTACCTCCCCTCGCCCGAATCGAAACGGCGATCAGGGTCGGTCGGCAGTGCGGGAGGCGATACCACCAGCGAAGACGAGGCGGGCGGCACATTGGCGGGCGGTGTCACACCACCGGCTCCCGGAGCGGCTCCCTGGGCGGCGTATTGACCCTGTGCATACTGTTGCTGTTGCCACTGTGACCATGCCGCGCGCTCGGCCAGCTGAAGGACCCCCAGCACGATCAGGTACAACGGCCAGCTGCGGCCGAAGGAGATGATGTCCCACTCGTTGAGCAGCGCCGTGATGCCGAAGACCAGGAGCATCGCTGGTCCCTTGATGCGATGGATAAACAGGTATGGATTCATTGCCCACCTCCCGCTGGCGGCGCCGGAGGAGGCGGCGGAGGAACTCCGCGTGTTCGGCGGAACAGCAGCCAGGCGCCGAGCACGATGATCAGAATCGGCCACGTGTGTCCGAACCAGTCAAAACGGAAGACGCCCAGAGTGTTGAACAGGAACAGCAGTCCCAGCCCGATGAGCACGATCGCGCCGACCGGCTCACGTCGCCGTACCGGGGCATAGGGGTCGGGCTCGAGCGGGGGGACTGGCCCGCCTGGCGGCGGCACAGCCGTATAGGGCGGATATGTCGTGTAGTCGGCCGGAGGTGTGTAGCCCGCTGCCGGGGGAGTAAAGTCTGCTGCGGGAGGAGGAAAGCCAGTGGACGGCGGAGGGACGGGAGGTACCGTGTATGCCTGGGTCGCCTGCGGCGTCGTGGGCGAGTTGGGAATGCCGATCCTTGATCCCAGCTCGTTTAGGCCGAAGGGATCGGGGAGTGGCAGCCCGTCGCGCCGCGCCTTCGCCGTCTGGTGCGCGTCGAAGACCTGATAAAAGATCCAGGCGGCGATGAAGAGGCCGAAGATCGGATGGTTGTTGGTGATGCCGATCAGGATGACGAAGACCAGTACGTGCACCAGGGCTTTCACGAACTGCCCGTTGTACATCGCTCCCACGCCGGGGATGAATCCGAGGACGGTCGCTGTGCCGGGATTGGGGCCGCCGGACGTAATTACGCCGGGCACAGCATAACCGACGCCGCCAGGTACCGCCCCGGGGACTGTGTAACCTGCGCCGCCCGGCGCAACATAACCGCCGCCGATTCCCAGTTTGGCCGCGAGGCATTGCTCGCAATAAATAACACCGGAGACCGATCGCACGCACTGCGAGCAAAGAGCCTTTCCGCAATTCTGGCAATATGCAGCTACCGGGTTGTCGGGATGGTTAACGCAATTCATGCCAAGCCTCTTTCTGCCTGGTCACGTAGGAAAGCGACCAATGTGTCTACCTCTTCTTCCTCTTCGTTCTTTGTATTCTTGACCTCACCAACCAGCGTGTAGAGCGATTGTGTTTCACCGGACAGCGAACCGTGAACGCTGGCCAGCATTTTCTTTCCGAAAATTACATCCGGTTGGGGCACCATCGGTGCGGGCTCGAGTTTGCCGCCATTCTTGTGCGGGTTCGCGGGAGAGTTGCCGGCGGGCTGAGTGGTTTGCGGCGCAGGCGCCTTCTGTTCAGGCTGAGGAGCGGGGCGCGTATCTTCATCGCGGCGCAGCTCGCGCATCTTCGACTCCACCTCGTAGACGAAGCGCAAATTGTCGTAGTAGCGCACTGCCTGGGTCTTCGCAGTGTAGAACTGCCGCGTGAGGTTGTTTTCAAGGCTCGCGGGAGTCAGATCCGAGAGCCGCAAGTCGGTCAGCCGCACGCCGGCCAGGTTCAGGGTGAGGGCGATCGAGAAGAAGGCCATCGCCGCCGTCATCATCAGGCGGGTATCCCAGACAAAGCGCCGCCGTGGCAGGGCCATCACATTCGGGCCGGCGGCAATGGGTGCTCCGTATACAGCCAGCGGCCGCTCCGCTACAGCGCCGCTGGTGCGGCCAAGAATGCGCTCGACCAGGTCGGACGGCATGTCGGGCTCGGCGTGCAGGAACTGCAACCACTCCTGCCCCTGGCGCGATTGGGCCAGCAGCCCGGCGCAGGTTGCGCAGTCGTGGCTGTGTGCCTCGAAGCTTGCGCTGTCGCCGGCCGGCATCACGCCGTCCAGCGCATCGGCCAGAAGGGCTTCCCACTCCTCGCAGCGCAGCTCCCGGCCGGCCCCGTGTGCTCTCTCGGGACCCTTGGGGTGCTGTTCAAATGGATTACGCTCCGACATCTAAACCACCTGTCCTTTATTACGTTCTAATAACCGCGCCAGTTCCGCCCGGCCCCGGCTGATACGGGACTTCACCGTACCCTCGGGGATGCGCAGAACCTGTGCGATTTCTTTGTAGTCCATGTCTTGCAAGTCACGAAGAATAACGGCTTCTCTCAACTCAGGTGAGATCTTTGTCAGAGCCTCCTGCACCATGCGCGCGATTTCTTTCTGCGCGGCGCGATCGTGCTGGGTTGGGCCGGTCGCGGCGAGACGGTCGGCCATGGGAAGCTCTTCGGACTCGTCCCAGCCCGCGTCCATCGAATCTGTCACGCGCTGCTGCTTAGTTCTACGAAAATGATCGACCAGAAGATTCCGAGCAAGCGTGGTGAGCCAGGTCTGAAAACTGCCCCGGGCCAAATCAAATGAGGTCAGATTTCCGTAAACTTTGATGAAGACGTCCTGGGTCAGGTCCTCGGCATCATGCGCAGAGCCGGTAAAACGATAGCAGAGAGAGTAAATGCGGCGATGATGGGACTTCACCAACTCGGCCCAAGCCACCGAGTCGCCGTCGAGGCACCGTTGTACAACGACCTGCCAGTCGGCTTCCAATACTCTCCCTGCTCCCCGTACCTCTGCCCGGTTCCCCGTTATACCGGGAGCGCCGGCCTGTGAATGCCCGGCTCTGCTTCCCGGCCACTGTCCCGACCCCGAGCGCATCTGTTCGACCGGGGCGGTGGCCGGCTTCGTCTTCGAACCCGCTGCCTGGCGCAGTTCCGGATGCTCTTGAGGCATCGGACGCGGCTCCGGAGCAATCCCTCCTGCTCTCGGCCGGGTCCGGATTACCCGGAAACCGTCCATCTCCCACGTCATTGCCCCGGCAAAACTCATGGCAATTCATACGCATTAAACACAGGGCCGGTTCCGTGGGAGGGGTCCGGCAGCCTTTCAGCGCCGTGAAGTCGCCAGAATACAGGAAAATGGGGAGGAATTCAGTCCTATGAAAAAGCAGGGAGGTGGCAGGGTAAGGCTGACGGATGGTTGCCGATCCCATCTGCTGGTTTGCCCGCTGCGGAGCGGGCGCTTCCTGATTTCAGGCAATATAGGGGAACCGGTAAACGGCAGATCTGGCCAATCCGCAAACATGGCCAATCCGCAAATATGGCTAATCCCAAATATGGCTAATCCGTGGACACATTGGTGGACCGATTCTGTGCCGCTGCTGCATCAGGCGACCTTTCCGCGCCTGCTGCTGGCCCTGATCCTTGGCGCGTGTGTGGGTGCAGAACGGCAATGGCGTCAACGGGCGGCCGGCCTCCGCACCAACACACTGGTGTGTTTCGGGGCCGCAGCATTCGTCGATCTGGGATCGACGATCGCGCCGGGAACGACCCAGGTGATCGCGTACGTGGTTTCCGGAGTCGGGTTTCTGGGCGCGGGGCGCCATCATGAAGGACGGCGGCAGCGTTCGCGGACTGAATACCGCGGCCACGCTCTGGTGTTCGGCGGCGGTGGGCGCATGCGCCGGAGCGGGCGAGATGCTCGACACCATCTTCGTCTCAGCATTATTGATTGCGATCAACCTGCTGCTGCGTCCGATCTCCCGCTATATTGACCGGCGCTCGCTGGCGATTCTGGACACGCATGTGATTTACCGGCTGAGACTCTTCTGTGAGACGGAACACCAGGCCGAGGCTGAATATCAGGTCACGCGCGCCGTGGCGGCTCGTTCTCTCGTGCTGCGTGACATTCGCGCCGAGCAGGTGGAAGAAACCGACCGCTCTCTGGTTCAGGCCATCCTGGAATCGGCGACTCGCGACACACATCTTCTGGATGCGATGGCAGAGGAACTGCGGGCATTTCCCTGGGCGCAAGCTGTGGAGTGGACCGAAACCGGCGCCGAAGCAGAGTAAGTGGGAAACATGACGATTCACAGGGTGGAACTTCCCGTCCCGGGAATAGAAGAACTTCGGGCCGAAGCGTTCACCGAGGGATTCGACTTTATTGAGAGGCTGATCAAGGAATGGTCGAGCGGGGAGAATCGCTTCGACAGGCAGGGAGAGATTCTTTGTGGCTATCTGGATCACGGACGAGTCGTCGCAGTGGGAGGCCTCAATCGCGACCCGTTTAGCGCTCCCGGACATAGGTCGTATCAGGAGGGTCTACGTGATGCCTGGTTGGCGAGATCAAGGCGTCGGAAGGAGTCTTGTCACTGTTCTCATCGAGCACGCCCGGCAGAATTTTCGCTGTGTGCGTCTTCGCGCCGACAATCCCAACGCAGCGCGGCTTTACGAGAGCATTGGCTTCCTACCGTGCTCGAACGCAAATGCGACCCACACTCTGACGCTAGCGACCGAACGTTAGCGGCTCCAAAAACTGAACCGGCGAACTGAATTGGCCGGATTTCGCCCACTACGACTTCGCGGCGACCGAAGTTACCGTGATGGTGTCGCCTTCGACCGTACCCTTGATGGTGACGTTCTGGCCGGCAAGGCCCTTCACGGCGGCATCTTCGCCCTTGAGCTTGTAAACCTTACCCTCGCTCACCAGCACCGGAGCTGCTCCGCGCGCAATACAGCCCTTCACGCACTTGGTAGCCGAGGCGCTGGGCGCTGCATGCGACGCGCCGCACTGATCCTCGCTGATGAAGCCATTGATGGTTTGCGCCGACTGGGCGGAGAGGAAAGAAGCTGATATGGCCAGCAAAGATGCTGCAGCGAGAATCTTGATTGACATCCAAAGACGTAAGAAAAAGATACGAGTTGAA
>Ga0210386_10005433_pt1 | contig 10375 bp, 8 predicted proteins | sample IncBWH32OmetaG_FD_160091 | JGI IMG/M metagenome (GOLD analysis project Ga0210386, IMG submission 160091) | Forest soil microbial communities from Barre Woods Harvard Forest LTER site, Petersham, Massachusetts, United States - Inc-BW-H-32-O ... | reverse complement strand
CATGCTGTAACTGATCCTCCTGTAGTAGCACTTAAACCTGTAGCAGGAGCCCATGTGTAAGTTATTCCTGATTGAGGCCTTTTTATACATATAGCGTCCAGGGTAACGCAGCTTCCCGGACATATTTCAGTAGAAGCCGGTAAACAAATAACAGGAAGAGGGTCAACGGTTATAGTACCTGTTGCAGTTGCTGAACACGCTCCGTTACTTCCCGTAACAGTATAGGTAGTAGTTGAAGTTGGGCTTTCGGTAATGCAAGTTGTTGTAAGTACAGGATTTGTGCTCCATGTATAACTTGTTGCTGTTCCACTTGCACAAATAGTAGCACTATTACCAATACCGGCACACATTGTGGCAGATGAAGCATGTACAATTGGAGGACCAACTGAAAGTATATGTACAATGGTAGTAGAAGTGCAGCCAGATGCATCAGTAACTGTAACGGTATGATTACCTGCACATAAACCAGAAACAGAAGCAGTTGTTTGTGCACCCGGAGTCCAGCTATAGGTGTAAGGTGCAGTACCACCTGTTGGGATGGCGGTTGCTGTACCGTTACATGTTTCTATACATGTAGGGGTTGAAGAAGTTGAAACTGTAAGGTGAGATACCGTTACAGTAGCTGTAGCAGTTGACTTACATTTACCAACTGTTGCCGTGACAGAATATGTGGTTGTAGTTGTAGGGCTAACAGAAATGCTGTTTGTTGTTGTTGTAACACCGGTGCTCCATGAATAAGTAGCACCTGCAGTAGCAGGGCTTACTGTAAGAACAGCCGATCCGCTATTGCAGATGGTGGGTGAATTAAGAGTAATAGGAGTAGCAGTTGTACCAAATGAAAAGTCATCAAGCCCGAAATCGTAACCGCTTGAGCTTTTACCACCTATACCAAATACCCGTATCAGTGCACTGGTAACACCCGTTGGTGCTGTCCAGTTGAAACAAACATGGTACCAATTTGCATAGAATGTGGAAGGGTCTATTACATCCTGAAATAATGGAGTTAATCCATTAATAGATATAAATACGGTTGCATTATTTGTACCGAGCCCATCAAGAGATTTTATCCATCCATCAAATACATATTGCTGACCTGGTACTACGGATACAGTTTCTGTCCATGGTATACAAGTGTCGCCAGGTGTATTTAATGTTGATGGAGAACAGTAGTGATTAGCGGCAGAAATACAATCATAGCATTGGTCTGAAGGACAGTCAACAGCCATAAAATATGAACCGCTGTGTGCAGTGCTGCCAAACATGCTTTTGCCAATACAATAAATATCTGTAAAATCATCGTATAGTTCGCCACACGTTGGGAGGCTTCCTCCAAAATTATTTCCATTGTAACGCATATTAGGTGATGAAATGCAATAACCAAGCTCCGGTGCAGCTACAGGAGTTTGCGGGAATAAATAAGAAGCGTCAGCATACCTTACTGGTGTACCGGTAGGGGTAGCCCATGCAGGGGTAGTTTCAAAATCTCCGTTGCAAAGTAAATTAGGCCCGCATAATGACTGGGTGCATGAATTTAAAATAGCATCAGGCATATTGCTTTGGTTCAGGCCGAAATATCGTGCGCTTTCGTCACCAGGTTTTACGGTGCGGGTAACCTTTATATAATAGGTTTGGCCCGGTGTTAAATTCAGCACCTGCATTCCCGGAAGCGAATCGCTCAAAATAGTATCGTCGTGTGAGGTTGAATACTTCAAGGCTTTAAGGCCATTGCATGTGCCGGCATAAAGTATTAATGAATCTACACGTACAAGTGGCGTATCCTGCGCTAAAACAGGCCTCATAATCTCTATCTGCATTCGTGCCGATGCAGCAGTGATAGAGAACCAGGCTACATTTAATTTAGGTTGGAATGAAAAATCGGCATAATTGCCCTTGCCCGGAATAACTGTAGCACTAGAGCAACTGGTGCCCTGCGCGTACATTTTAGTACTCAGCAAACAGAGAATACTAAAGAGTAAGAAAAAGAGTTTTTTTGTTTTCATGATTTTAATTAGAGATTGATTTTTAATTACGGCGGCGAAGAAAGCATTGTAATTTCGAAGCCGTTCATTGAAATGAGTAATTAACATACCCTAATGAGTAGTTCACATAGTTTCGTCGCAAAAGGCGAGGCTTTAGTATATACTATTTAATAATTGGTGTTGCCAATTGTCGTTTTTAATGCTCTCTGCCATTGCGAGGCACGAAGCAACCGCGCAGCGCTCACGAATTCATTATTGAAATAATTAGAGTTCATGAGTAATCATACCAGCTTGTCATTATATCTATATACTCTATACTAATATCTAAATACTATTTTGGGCGTTCCCCTGCGGGTCGGGCTTTACCTTACAACTCCGCGCTGCGCTTGCGGGGTTTCCACTGCAACGCGAAGCCTCATGAGTTCCTCGAAGAATAAATGTGATACGAATAACCCCTAACGCAAACACACTAAACACTTACGACTGTCGGCTAACAAAGCAGAAATGGTGGGCGCGGGTTAGTCCCGAGTGCTCGGGAGCAAGCAGGGAGCAAGAGTAGCACCGCCAAAGGAGCGTAAAAATAATTATGAGCAAGTAATCTAAAAGGGTTTTAGGCTAATTGATGTGACTACACCAAAGCCACAATTTTACGGGCAAAATCTCCGTCGGTTATTCTTTTCAACGATTCTTCCGGCTGCGAAGTTTTATCAATAAGCTTATGTGACGGGTATTTATTTACTATCTCAAGGTATTTATTGGTGTTGGTATATGCACAAATTGCTTTTACGCAACCGGCATTTTTAAAAGAGGTTAATCTTTTTTCCAGTTCATCTTCCGAACTTTCTCCTGAAGTTATGCCCACCAATTTATTTCCGTTTGCCAGCACATCAAAAAAATCTTTGCTGCCATATAAGCCTTCTCCTATAAAATTCATGGCCTCCGGTTTGCCAAAATGTCCTTTTACCTGGGTATAACCAGCGTTCAGTAGTAATTGATATGCAATGTTCAATGTGCTCGATTTTCCGCAATCAGCCGATCCGTTTAGCGCAATTACTTCCATAAGGTATATTTAGATTTTTCGTTTTCTTAGTATATCATTTCAAAGCTATGCTTTTTTCAGCTAGCAGATTTGGCTTCAGATGGTTTCAAATACTATACCATAGCTGCAGATGGGGTAATAGCTGATTGTTTGCGCTACTACAATTGAAGAAGACAGAAAAGTGTTTAATTCTTATTTCTGAATGACCAGCTTGCCGTCAGCAATTAAACTGCCTGTTGTATTCACAATTCTATATAAGTAAATACCGGCAGACTGGTTGCTTAGGTCAATGCTATAGTCGCCCTGAGCCTGTCGAAGAGTTTCATTATAAATTCGCTTCCCCATTATATTATAAATTTCCAGCTCATTCGTAATTCGTAATTCATAATTTTTAATTGCAAGGGAAAACTTTCCGTTAGTAGGATTCGGAAACGCTATTACTTTCGGCTGGTTATCTGCAATTGAATTAACACCGGCAGGGGAGTAGGCAAAATCTATAGTATGACAAACCGAGTCGGACCCGCAACTATTTTTAACAGTTAAGCAAACCGTATAAAATCCCGTGTCGGCATATACGTGCTGAGTGTTGACAGCTGCTGAATCATACGTACCATCACCAAAGCTCCATTTCCAGTGGGTTGCATACGATGAAAGATCCACGAAACCGTCTTCATTATAGCAATAAAAACCTGCTTTAGGTGGCTGGCAAATACATGCATTATTACTTGTATCCGAAACCGGTAATGCAGTAATATTTATTACGCTGTCGGTTGTATTTGAAAATGTTGAAAATGTATACCCGCTATTCACAAAAGATATAACCCCTGATGACGTAGTGGTAGAGTTATTACTTGTATCGCAAATGCCCCTACCTGCACTATCGGTTTTTAATAAATAAAGATTATGAACGGAGTCACCCATGCCATAATTGTCGGTAGAACAAAAGGTTGCTATTCCTTTGTCAGTTGTAGGTATAATACAGGTTGAGTAATTAGTTTTTGGCCCACCAATAACTTCCGACCATTTTACATTTCCGCTTGCATCTGTCATAAATTCCACAAAGTTTCCCCCCGGAGCTACCGGCAGCAAATAATTGGTAAAAACAATGTCCTTCCCATCCGAAGAATACATACATGATGTTGGATATACTGCCGATCCCCAACCAGATGCACCGGTTGAAAATGAGAATGTATTAAGAATATTACCATTAACATCAAAGGAGATCCAGTTCTCAAAAGGGCTTTGAAATGAAGTTCCATCGTCGTTAATATTTACCAATAACCCTGTTGTTGCATTAGTAGGGTTTACTGCTAGCTGGGCATAATTACCGCCATAAAAATAAGGAAAGCTCAGATGCATTGTTTTACCCCAAATTCCATTTCCTTGCTTATCAAGCTTTCCAATTAAGGTGTCTTCATATAAAACATAATAACAGGAATCAAACTTCGATTGCACAATATCAAATATGCCGTTGCTGCCCGGGTTCTGACTTGTCCAGAGAATATTGCCCGATGTATCAACCTTTGTAAATGCGGGTGCAGTTGCCGAGCTGAGAACATAACCTCCTGAAGTTGCAATGATCTTGGAATAATTCACACCAAATTTTTTCGCCCAGGTTACTGCTCCGGTTTTGTCAGTTTTAAGGAGAATATTTCCACCGCAAAGTAAAAATCCTTTATCAGCTGTTTGAATCATAGCTCCGTTAACATCATAATTAGCGCTCGTGTTTAAAAAGCCAGGAATACTATACTCCGCTGACCATTGCTTATTGCCGGCAGAGTCGGTTTTTACCAGGTACGGGTAATGATTGGAATTATTGGTAACGCCCAGCATTGCAAACCCTTTATCACTTGTCTGTATTAAAGTCATGGGTATTTCTCCTGTCTTATTGCCATACGAAAGCTGAAAAAAATTTTGTGCAGATAAAGAACAAACAACAAAAAACAGAATTAGAGCTATTGAATATTTTTTCATTGTGGGTTGATTCTTATCTCTGAAAAATAGATTTTTTCATAGTGGTGAAATTTATAAATGTGAAGATACAACAAAGTAATCTATTCAATTTTTGTCACTTTGGTTCCCCTGATTTTTATAAAACAATGATACTAAGGATATTTCAATTATTGTTGCGTATAAATACGTACGTAAATGTCCGTAAAAACCATACCGCCTAAACCGATTTATTTTGCGGTTCTAAACCAAATATTAGGCTGTTTATCGAATAAAACGAAAAAAGCATGAAAAGTATGGGCAAATTGCGTAAGTTTTTAAAGAGTATTAACCATTACTGCTGGTGATATGAAAGATGAACTTAAAAAAATACTGAGCAAGGATGATAACTGGAAATACATCCTCAGGAACGATAGTAAAGAGCTCAAGGATGCAAGATTAGTCAGCCTTGACATTGTGACAATTGATGAAGAAGATAAAATAGTATACTTCGATGCGTCGATAGTATATGGCTCGGACAATGGAGTACAAAGGCAGGCCTATGAATCGGGTGCTGTAACCGTAGAAGAAGGCGGAAGTATTAAAATGGTGAAGGACAAAGCACGGAAACAAAAATCTGTGAAAGGAGTGAAGTAGTGTAAGGTATTCTCTATCATAATATTACGTATTCTTGCTTGCGTAGTGATCTCTTCAGGTTAAGGAAAATTAATGGGTTATGTGATATAAATCACATTATTTATGATTAAAGTCATGCTTGAAAAGGGTTGATTTTATTATATTTGCCCAATAAAATTGACCACACAATAGTAAGTTGCTGATTTTTAGGTGTTCTTACAGGGGAGACTTGAAGTTAGGGAATGATAAGGTGGTTCAACTTATAATACCCTGTATAATGGAAAGAACATTTTCAATTAAAAACCACGCGGAAATTAAGGCTGTAATTTCCTAATCCCCCTCCATAAATTAATAATGCAGAACAAAATAACTATCGCAGTTGTAGATGATTGCCCCTTCATTCACGATGATCTGAAAGAGTTTTATTGTAATTCATCATTAGTTGAAATAAAATATAATTACACAAACTCTGCCGACTTTATTAAAACAGTACACACTATTGAGTTCGACCTGTGCATATTAGATATTAATATGCCCGGCCTTAATGGTATTTCAGTTGCACAAATGCTTGGCCAGAAACCATTTATTTTTTTAACCGCCAGCGAAGATAGGTTAAGCGAGGCATTGCAATTGAACCCGATAGACGTGGTTACCAAGCCCTTTCTGAAAAAGCGGCTTGACCAGGCATTGGAAAAAGCAACAAAGTTGTTGCTCGAAAAAGTTGAATACGCTTTTTTTAATGTGGCTGAAAACAAACACAAGGTTAAAATAAGGCTGGCCGACATATTATTTGTGCTGGTTGATGATATTGACCCGCGCAATAAACAAATTACAATGAAGGGCGATGTTAACTATACACTAATGGGATATTCCTTTAATGAGCTGAAATCGTTTGCCCCGCATCTTTTGCAGGTAAACAGGCAAAATATGGTAGCCATTGAATGCATTCATGCAATAGGATACGATGTGGTAAAAATAAATAGAGCCTTGTGCAGTAAATTACCTGAAGAGGTTACTCTTTCAGCTTCGTTTAAGGAAGAGGTGTCGAAGCGGGTGTTCTATACATAACCTGTTTTTAATTTGCGCCTGCCTGTTTCGGACAAGCGTTTGTTCCCTTACTAATACTTTTAATAACGCAGTTCAGTAAGTTAGTTATATATATAACAGTGGTGGGTACTACATTCTCCATAACGGTTTTTTCGGCGCTGCCCATTACCTTTTCAACTTTAGGTAAATAAACAGGCAGTGTAACTAGCAGTACATAGGCTGTATATAATACAGTACGGTTTCTATTATAGGTTTTCATGCGTGGAGGCGCTTGAGCCTGGTTTAAAAAATCAGTAATTGAACTACGCCTACCCAAACAGTGCTGCCTATAAGGTAATTGCCCCATATTGCTCTTTTTTTTATGCACTGTGCTTCATGCTTGTAGCCTTTCAGGTAAGCAGTGCTATGCTTTAATGAAATATCGGCAATATGTAGCTCTTTGTCCTTAACTGGTGAAACAGAGCATATAAGTGCAGGTATAACACCAAGCACAGGCGTACCAATAAGTGTTGTAATTAATACGGCTCTTTTGCCCGATCGTTTTGCCGTGTAGTTACTATCGGCTGCATTACTGCCCGAAAAATAGTCATCGGTTAAAGCGTTTACGGCAGCCTTTGTCGATATGGCATTCATGTTAATGTCAGCAAAATGGTTGTCGTTGCGTTTCAGTAAAAGAGCTTTGCCCTTATATGTATAAGAACCGGTATCGAGGTAAGTGGTATTTAATGATATGATAAAGGCATCCTGTGATCTTGCTGTTTCAGGCACCAATACAATGGTTGCCAGTAAGGCTGCAGAAAATAGTATATGTGTGGTTTTCATGTGTTGGAGGTTTAATGGTTATATGATTACATAATTATTTTAAGATAGATGCTGTGCTTTTTAATGGCGCTGCAGGCTGACAAGGTGCGCAAGGAGCAACTGTGTATAATTTAACAGGTAATGTGTCTTTGGCAATGCCCCACACATCTCCGGTTACAGCATAATAATTACCATCTATTACATAAATAGTAGCATGGGTAAGGTAACAACCGCCGGGTACTCTGCTTATAGCTTGATTAACAGCCTGGTCAATATTTTCGGTGCACAGGTATTTAACCGTTTTTTTGTTCAGTGCAGGGCTTGTTGCCAATAGTGTATAATTACGTGTGGTATCTATTGCATGGCTTGTAAGCAGGCTTACAGTTCCTATTGCATCGTATATAGTTGCGCACGATGCAAGTAAAAGGCTATTAGCAACGAATAAGGTAATGATTTTAAGAGCAGGTGATTTCATTTTGTTGGAGGTTAATTTGATTTAAATGTGAGGGAGTAATGTTGTGGTTAAGCAATGAATACAACGAAAGCTGACAGTATTAAAAAGAATACAGCCAGTGTTACCAGTTCCAGCTTGCCATCGTTGTTTTGTTTGTAGGTTGTGCTCATGTTATTGTTGTTTATATTGTTTATGAATTAATTACGATACAAACATATCTTTCGTAAGGGGGTAGGCCGCGGACAGTGTAACGGATGTTTGCCGGTTATGTAACGAACCCTGAAAATTGAGTAATGAATGATTGATGTGAGAAATGAAATGTGAGGCGTAACACCGCTGGTGTGGCAGCAACCGGTGGTTATTACGTACGTAAAAATACCTAGTTAAAACAGGTATTTATACCGATACTTTTTGCTAAATAGATGATGTATTTTTGTGCACATATTCTCACCCCATATATTTCCTCAATTTATATACTCCCCCTCTGCCCCCAGAGAGGGGGGGTGAGAATTTTTTGCCACAATGGTGGAGGTTTAATTTGAGCACACATTACACCTATCCACCGTTCGTTTTCATTTCTTTACCGAGTAGGCGCAGGCTTGTTTTGTTGTTTAACTTAAATTGCAAACAGAAGAAACAAGTAGTAACCTTTAAATTAAAGAAGTATGAAACGTTTTTGGTTTAAGATAGAAGATGATATACTTGGGCCTGTCCGGGAGATTACTGAAGTACCTGCGGGTTTTATTGAATGCGATAATACTTTCGGGCCCGATGCTATTTACTATAAAATAGAAGGCACTGTAATTACCGAAGTGATAAGTGAAGCCATGCATGAAGAAAAAGCCCGCGAAAGGGCCGAAGATTTCGTTTCGCGCCTGAATGTTAATGTGTTTTAATGGGGCGGCACGTATAAAAAATTATGCTCAGTTTGTCCTTATAGTACAGGACAAACCGAGCATAATAAAATTGTGAGCGTGCTATAGTTTCAGGCTTGGTGCTGATGCCGAAGCGCCCAATGCATTGTACATTGTCTGACCGGTGGTCAGGTCAATATATTCCGATTGGCTGGCATAGTTATATGCAGCGGCATATACAGTAAAATAAGCAGGTGTGCCTGTGCTTAATCCATTCTGGTAAAGACTGTTAAGGGCTATGCTGCTTGAAAAAGTAGTTGCGTTTGCATTAACTGTAACTGTATAAACACCTGCATAATTACCTGGTGTAAAGCTTACAGTTGGGCTGCTGCCGGCAAACACTGCTATGTTTCTTGGTTGCGATGCCGGTGCTATAGTACCGTATATTACCACAACAGTATCGGTAGATGTTTTCTTCAACGAATCACCGCTAATAGTGAATGTGAAATCGGGTATGTGCGACAGGCTGATATCATCAGCTATAGTTCCGCCACCGGTAAACTGAAAGGGAACGCGGTATGATTGTCCGTAACCTGTGTCTCTTGTATACGCTGTGTAATCGCCAGCCGGCACATTGGTAATTGAATAATGGCCTGTTGCATCGCAATTTACTGAATCAACCCGGTTGCCCGATGAGTTATATAGTGTTACACGAACCGATGTGCATTCGGTGTAAGGCTGCTTATCTCCATATTCGTTATACAAGGTAACAATACCGTCAATGGTTCCGTTAGGTAGTGTACCGGCAGGGCCTTGCGGGCCGGCAGGGCCGGTAGTTTTGCTACAGGCGGCTAGTAATGTGCTGATGGCAAGTGCAAAAAGAATGTTTGTTTTCATATGTAGTTTAATTGTGAAATTCAAAGTTATACAAAAGTAGGAGTGAGGCTTCGTTGTTAATTTTTTTTCGGTAAACACCTTTCCCTACCATTTAAAAACGGAATTATACCCTGCGAAATCTCCAACAGGTTGTAAATTAATTTCGTATTTTCAACCTTTCATACTCCCCGATAGAAATGTTATTCAGCCACAAACAACCAATTGCATTTGCGGTATTGAGTATTGCAATACTAGTTACAGCCTGCAAAAAGAAAGATGCCACATCGCCCCAACCTGTCGCTAATAGCGGTACGCAATATGTAATAACTACCATAGCCGGTAACGGCGCCAGTGGATATAGTGGCGATGGTGCTGCTGCTACAGCCGCCAATTTAAATGAACCAACTGGGTTGGTTACAGACGCTGCCGGCAATATTTATATATCTGATAAATTCAATAACTGCATACGTAAAGTAAACACTGCCGGAATAATTACAACTGCTGCAGGTAACGGTACTGCCGGTTTTACCGGCGATGGTGGCGCTGCCACAAATGCAGAATTAAATAACCCTTATGGTATTGCAATTGACCCGCATGGCAATATATATATTGCCGATTATAAAAATGCGCGCGTACGGGTGCTTGGTAACAGTGGCAATATAACTACCATAGCAGGTAACGGAATTAACGGATATTCAGGTGACGGAGGCGCAGCCACGGCTGCCGAAATAGCGCCTATTGCAGTTGCTGTTGATGATTC
>Ga0210386_10005430_pt1 | contig 10379 bp, 9 predicted proteins | sample IncBWH32OmetaG_FD_160091 | JGI IMG/M metagenome (GOLD analysis project Ga0210386, IMG submission 160091) | Forest soil microbial communities from Barre Woods Harvard Forest LTER site, Petersham, Massachusetts, United States - Inc-BW-H-32-O ... | reverse complement strand
CGAGACCAAACAGGTGTGCCTCAGGGTAAGCCTGCGCCAATTTGACGAGATTGCGCCCGGTGCCACAGGCGATCTCCAGCACTTTGTCGCCCGGAGCTGAGTGAAGGTGGGCGATCGCTTCGTCGCGTCCGATCAGATAGAATTTGCGGCTCAGGTCATAGATGTGGCGCTGACGCCGATACATTCGGTCCATCAGCGCCGCGGCGTCGGTCATGCGTCAGGCGCGCCTTTTAGCGTGTAAAGGTGGAAAGCGCCGTAGATCGACGACCTATCCTGGCCGCTAAGCTCGCGGCTCAGTTGCTCATCGTAGCGCCATGCGTCGAGCTCGTCGTCGGGCACCCGGCCGGGCAACAACCGCTCGGCCGCGGCGGTGCGGAAGATCACCCTCGCGCCGGGCCGTGCGGTGCGGGTGATCTCGGTCCAAAGCGCCGTGAGCTCCGCGTTGTTCATCCAGTCTTGCGCATCGAGCAGCGCATAACGATCGAAACTCGCCGGCGGCGAATCGCGCAGGACGTCGGTGAACGACCGCTGGACATAGCGCACGCGGCTTGAGCGGCTGCGGACCGCCTCGAAGTTTTCTCTCTGCAGATAGGGCGGCACCGCGGGGTTCGGCCCGGGTGCATAGCGGCGCCCAAACGCCTGCCAGGCGAAATAATTCTCGCTGACGTCGAAGCCGCAGGCCAGCCGCTCGAGCCGTTCGCTTAAGACCGCGCCAATCCCTTGTGGAGAATCGGCTGCGAGCGCCCTGTATTGGGCCGGCGGAATCCCAAGCCCATAGAGGGACGCGGGCTGCTTCAATAGCCAGCGTACGAGCGGCTTGTCGAAGATCGGGGCGAGGCGCTTCTCGTAGAGCGCGCGCTGTTCGTCGAGCGTCTTGGCCCTAAGCACGATCGAGGGATCGAGGCCGTGCAGGCGCGCGAGCGTATGGCCGGCGCCGAGCACATGCCCCAGCAGGCCGTGGCGATAGAAGTTGTGAGCGAAAAGTCCAATGCGGCGACGACCGAGCGCCGTCCGCTTGTCCCAGTAGGCGCGCGCGGCTGGGTCTAGTTTTGTGCGCAGCCGACGATCGTAGGCCGCGACATTGGCGCGCGCGTCGGCGCGGCCGAAGAAGCGGAAGAAGCTCTCGTAGTCCGGCAGATTCTGAGCCGCGCAGATCTTGAGCCGACCGAGCGCGATATGCGCGCCGTTGAGATCGACCGCCGTGACGCCGGTCGGGTCGGCCATCAGGTAGGAGAGCACGTTGCAACCGCCCGAGGCGATTGCGATCACCTCATGCCCCGAGCCAATGTCGAGCGCCTTCATGTCGACGACTGGGTCTTCCCAGATCTGAGGATAGACCAGACGCTTGAACGCCATCGTGAACAGGCGCTCGAGCACGCCCGCCCGTGACAGCGGCCTTGAGCGATGGACCGCAGCCTTGAGCCCCGCGGTCGTGACGTGATGCGCATTGTTAGTCGGTCGCCGCACGTGGTCTTTTCCCATCAAACGCCAGTCGAAGCGCGTTAATCGAGTCGCATGACGAGGGCGTGACGGGGCAGGTCCGGCCTCCGTGTCATTTGGCGCCAGATTGTGGCGCTGGGCCTATCAATCCATCAATTCGCGAAAGGAAAGTTTTCAATATCGGCGAAGAGTTGCCCTTGCGGTAGCCGATCATCAGATCGAGCGTTCGCTCCTCGCCCTTGAGACGGCGGCTCACGATGGACACCGAGCTCAATCCCGCCGCCGGCGAATGGGCCGTTTTCCCAGAAGGCCCTCACCGCGCTCAACCGTTATGGCAGCGTGGACGACGTGGCGGCCCTGGCCGCGTTCATCGCTGGTCCCGAAGCCTCCTACATCACTGGCGCGAGCCTGACGGTCGACGGCGGCACGAAAGCTTGAAGACGCCGCGGGCTGCGCGCGCCTCCGAAGCGCGCGCCTACCCTAGCCAACCTTGCAGCGCGATCCCGGCGAATAGGATCAGCCCGGCGTCGCGGTTCGAGCGAAAGAGCTTCAGCGCCGTCGCTGCGTGCGCGCCCTCCACTTGCGACGCCTGCCAGGCGAGATGCGAGCAAAAGGCGAGCCAGCCGATCAGCGCGATTGCGCCCCCGCCGACGGCTTCGATCGCCGCCAGCGCCAGCGCCGCGCTTGCGGCATAGAAAACGCCAACCCAGAGCTTGACGCGCGGGCCGAACAGGCGGGCGGTCGAACGGATGCCGACAATGGCGTCGTCGCGCGCATCCTGCAGCGCATAGATCGTGTCGTAGCCGATCGTCCATGCGAAAGCGGACGCATAGAGCAGGATCGGGGCGAGCGCGAGGCTGGCGAAGGTGGCGCTCCAGCCTATCAGCGCCCCCCACGAGAAGGCGAGGCCGAGCGCTGCCTGCGGCCATGAGGTCACCCGCTTCAACAGCGGATAGATCGCGACAATGCCGAGCGAGGCAATTCCGAGCCAAATCGAGAACAGGTTGAAGCACAAGAGCACCGCTAGGCCGACCAGCGCCTGAGCGAGCAGGAACGCTGTCGCCGCGCCGATCGTGACGCGCCCCGACGGCAAGGGGCGATTGCGCGTGCGCTCGACCCCGGCGTCGAGCTTGCGGTCGAGAATGTCGTTATAGGTGCAGCCCGCGCCGCGCATGGCGATCGCGCCGATCAGAAAGAGAACAAGATGCCAGAGGGTAGGTCCTCGATGGAGAGCGAGGCCAGCGAGCCCAGTCGCCTGCCAACACGAAGCGAGCAGCAACTGCCATCCGGCTGGCCGGTCGAAACGCGCGAGCTGAACGAAGGGAAGCGCGAAGTCCGGCGTCAGCCGCACCACCAAGCTCATCGGCCGGGCGTCCGGCAAGCCGGTCGCCCGCTCCGGCGCGACGGTCAAAGAGGTCCGGCGGGCAACGGCTGAGCCTGCGGCCCGGCGCCGCCGCCCTGCGCCGCCTGCTCCTTCATCTTTTTCATCTGCGCCGCGACAGTGCAGGCCTTATTGGTGAACTGCGTGTTCTTGACGTGATGTTCCTTGAGTTGGCTGATCGCTTCGTCAGGGAACGAGCACCAGTCCTTGTTCTTTTCCATGTACGCGATCAGCGCATTCTCAGCGCGGATTAGCCCTCCCGATTTCGCGCAGAACGCTTCCGGATCTAACGGCTTGCCGTGAAAAGCCTTGGCGAAGTTATTTACAATTTCTAACTGAATATTGCGCTCCTGGGCAAGCTTTTGCATGTCGGAGCCGCAATCCGCGTAGGCCGATCCGGTCAATCCGACGGACAAAAACAACCCCGCCCCCAACCCGCCAAGTCGTTTTCCTACCACCGTGTCAGCCTCGAGTCGCGCCGCGCCCAATTTCCCGGGACAAACCTCAAAAAAAAGGCAAAAACGCGGCTAGAAAGCCACATTCGAGCCTCCCCCGATGGGCGACGCCGGACTTCGAACGAACCCCTGAGGTCGATGCCTAGACCCACGCGCGGGATCCGTAATCGACGCCGTAGCGGTCAGGCGCCGAGGCGATCGCCGCCATTCCGACCAGCACCGCGTCCTCCCGCGTGACGAGCCGGGTCGGAATGCGCTTGGCGAGGCCGTCGACCGGCGCCTTGGACTCGAAGGCCTGACGGAACGCGGCCTCGTCGAGAAAATCCACCACTCTCGGAAGGACGCCGCCGGAGAGCGTCACACCGCCGGTTGCCACGAAGGTCACCGCCATGTCGCCGGCAAAGCGGGCGACGATATGCCAATAGAGCCTCAGACTCACCGCCTCTTCACCTTCCGGGTCGGCGAGCGCGGCTGCGGTGACGGCCGGCGGCTCGACGTGCGGATCGGCGAGTCCCTGCGTCATCCTCCGCGCGCGGTGCACGCGCGCGAGGCCCGCGCCGGAAATGACGCTCTCGCTGGTCACGCGCCCGTGCGCGCGCTCGAGATGCGGCCAGAGCGCGAACTCTTCCGGCGTGACAGGGCCAAAATCAATATGGCAGGCCTCCGACGACACCGGGGTAAAGCGTCCGTCCGCCTCGACCAGCGCCGCGACGCCTAGTCCCGTGCCCGGCCCGAGGATCACTTGTGGACCCTCGGCCCCGAATCGCAGCGGGCCGATCCGTCGTTCCCAAACCTCAGGAATCGTTGGCAACGACAGCGCCTGGGCCTCGAAATCATTGAGCAGCAACCCTTGACTAAGGCCGGTGCGGCGCGCGGCCTCCGGGCCGTCCATCACCCAAGGCGCGTTTGTGAGCTTGAGCGTCCGCCCCACGACTGGCCCTGCGCCGCACGCGATCGTCGAGCGCGGCCTCGCGCCGAGCTTGGGGACCGCCGCCTCGATCGCCTCCGCCAGCCCCGGATAATCGCCGGTGTGCAGGTGGACGATGTCGCTGAGCCGGGCTCCGGGCTCGCCGACGAGCGCGAAGCGCACGTTGGTGCCGCCGGTGTCGCAGACGAGAGCCGGAAAGGGGAAGGCGAAAGCAGTCATGGGTGGCTATAACGCAGGACGCTGGGCCCGGGGTCAAGCGACAAGGCGACCGAGCCGCGCCGTTTCCCATCCGCCGGGACGAACAGCGCTGATTGTGTTGTATTGCGAGCCGGGACGCGTAGCAACGAAGGGAAGGGTTCGCGAGTGCAGCTGCAAGCATTTGAAATCATTGGGCCACGAATCGAACGATTTCGCCAAATCGAGTGTTGCAATGGCTTATAATGCGGCGTGCTCCATAACGCGGAACGCTGGGTCCGGGGTCGAGCGAAAAAAGGCTGCGGGTCAAGCGGCAAACGCAGCGTCTCGGTCCTAGCCAGCGTGCGAAGGCTTGCAACTGGATGTTGGCTAGCTATGATGAACAGAGAGAGAACAGTTGTATCCGCCGATGACACTTGGCGTTGCCAGCAGCGTCAATCGCGTCCACAACCGCGGCAGTCATGCCCTGTTTGCGCTCGCGTCGTGCAGCTTAATTTGGTCGTAGGAATCAGTCGCGAACATGCTCGAGCGCACATATCTCGAATTCTTCGCCGGCGGCGGGATGGCGCGCGCCGGCCTTGGAGAATCATGGCGCTGCCTGTTCGCCAATGATTTCGACCAGATGAAAGTCCAGACATACCAGGCGAACTGGGGCACGGGAGACATTAGGCATAAGGACGTTGCAAGCCTCGCGTTGTCGGACCTGCCCGTCCACGCGGTCGACCTCGTATGGGCATCGTTTCCATGCCAAGACCTGTCGCTCGCCGGAAGCTATCGCGGGCTTGGTCGGGAGCGCGACAAGGTAGCGACCCGGTCCGGTACGTTTTGGCCCTTCTGGAAACTGATCCGGGGCCTGGTGCAAGACGGACGCGCACCGAGCGCGATTGTTCTTGAAAACGTTTACGGGTGTTTGAAGTCGCGCGAAGGAAGGGATTTCGCGTCCATCGCTTCAGCGCTGGCCGAGTTGGACTATAGATTCGGAGCCGCAGTGATTGACGCTGCGCATTTCGTGCCGCAGTCGCGGCCGCGGGTCTTTTTCATGGCATTTCGCGGGGACCAAGCCATTCCGCCCTCACTGATCGCCGAGGGTCCGCAGGAAAGCTGGCATCCCGAAGCGCTCATAGAGGCTTATGCCGGCATCACGACGGCGGCGAAGCAAAATTGGATCTGGTGGAGCATCCCGTGCCCACTGGCGCGGAACTCCACCTTCGCTGAGCTCATCGAAGACGCGCCGACTGCAGTGAAGTGGCACGCCGCTGCTCACACGAACTACATTTTGGACCTCATGTCGCCGCTCAATCGCAATAAGGTGGCTGACGCGATCAGAAGCGGCCGCAAAGTGATCGGCGCTTTGTATAGACGCACCCGCCTAGACGAAAATGGGATCAAGCGCCAGCGTGCTGAGGTTCGTTTCGACGATGTGGCGGGCTGTCTTCGCACGCCAGCGGGCGGCTCCTCGCGTCAGGTAATCTTGGTGGTTGAAGGGAAGACAGTGAGGTCGCGCCTGCTGTCGCCGCGCGAAGCGGCGCGCCTCATGGGATTGGAGGACGATTACTTGCTTCCCAAGCGCTATAACCACGCCTACCACGTCTGCGGCGACGGCGTGTGCGTGGCGGTCGTGCGGCATATCGCCGAGCACGTTCTTGAGCCTGTGCTACGGGACTGCGAGAGCTTGGAGCTCGCCGCGGCGGAGTAGTGGTAGATGGCGATCGACCTACCTTTTCGTCGCCGCGCCGTTCGTACGCCAACAAAGGAAATCGGCTGCTATGTACTCTGTGACCTCGATTAGGTTCCGATCTACGTTGGTCAATCGGTCGATGGCATTCGCTCGCGCGTGAACCGCCATTTGGCCTCGGCTAGAAGCGACATGATTGGGAATCGTCAGATCGACGTTTGGAGATCGCATGGGTTTGGGCCTATCCGGGTCAAAAACAAAGCAGAGATCAGCCCTCTCGAAGACGCGTTGTTTCATGAGTTTTCACGGACGATCCACGTTGATGACGGTGAGGCACCGAAACCCCGAGCGAATCAATTCAATCCGACAGACCCGTCCCAAAAGGTCCAGGTAATGTCCGATGCCGAAATTGCAGAGAAGAAGGACCCCGCACTTCGTCTTCCGCGGTCTTCCGCGGCAGGCCGAACATTATAGTCAGATCGTGGGGCATTTTCTCGTAGTAAAGAACTCAAGGGGGATCGCCGCAGCGATCCACGCACATTTCGAGAGGCTGCAAAAATATCATAGGCAGCGGCTCGGCTTGGCGACCGATGTAGAGGGCGACAGCGGCGAGGATTGATTCTGGGCGTCGCAGGGCGGGTGACCGCGTGACCTACGACCGCTCCGCAGTCATGCGTGCGGTCAAATCGCGTGACACGAGCCCGGAGCGCGCAGTTCGCGCGCTTCTGCGCCCGATGGCGCCGGGCTACCGGCTGCATCGGGTCGACCTGCCGGGAAAGCCGGACATCGTCTACGCCTCCCGCAAACGGGCGATTTTCGTTCACGGCTGCTTCTGGCACGGACACGACTGCGCGCGCGGCGCGCGCATGCCCAAGACCAACACCGCCTATTGGCGCGCCAAGATCGCCCGCAACCGGGCGCGCGACGAAAAGACGCTCGCCGCTTACGTCACGATGGGCTGGCGCACGCTGGTCGTCTACGAATGCGAACTCAAGGATAAAGGCGCGCTTAGCGCCCGGCTCGCGGAAGCCCTGCTGCTCAAGTAGAACGGGCGGCGCCGGAAAGACGCAAATCGCGCCGGATCTGCCTATCTTTCAGGCTTGCGCCAAAATCTGCCGCAGTGCAGCATTGGTTGCAACACTCGCCACGGATGCGCCCGATGGCCCGCACCGCCCGGATCCAAAACCTCGTTCCTCCCTCGACGGATGACTCCGACAAGGACGTCCCCCTGCGCGACGACATCCGCCTGCTTGGGCGAATCCTCGGCGACACCGTCCGGGAGCAGGAGGGCGAAGAGGTTTTCGAGCTGGTTGAGCAGATCCGCCGGGCTTCGATCCGCTTCCATCGCGACAACGAGATCGCCGCGCGACGCGAGCTTGAGGCGACGCTCGACAGCTTGAGCGCCGACCAGACGCTCGCCATCGTGCGCGCCTACAGCTATTTCTCTCATCTCGCCAACATCGCCGAGGATCAGCATCACATCCGCCGCAACCGCGCGCACGCGATCGCCGGCTCCGCGCCGCGCCCCGGCTCGCTGGCTTACACCTTTCAACGAACGCGCGAGATGGGCGTCGAGCCGAGCGCGCTCGGCGAGTTCTTCGATCGCGCGTTGGTGAGTCCGGTCTTGACCGCCCATCCGACGGAAGTGAGGCGCAAGAGCACTCTGACGCGGGAGCTTGAGATCGCAGAGCTGCTCGATGAGCGCGAACACGTCGCCGGCGACGAGGCTGAGCTCGGGCTCAACGAGGAGCGCCTCAGGCGTGCCGTCTTGATCCTCTGGCGCACGAACATGCTGCGGCAGACTCGCCTGACCGTGATTGACGAGGTCGCCAACGGCCTCTCCTACTACGACTACACGTTCTTCCGCGAATTGCCCCGGCTTTACGCGGGAATCGAGGATTCGCTGATCAAACTGGGCGCGAGTAGGGATGGTAAGCCGATTCCCTCCTTCCTGCGCGTCGGCTCCTGGATCGGCGGCGACCGCGACGGCAACCCCTTTGTCACCGCCGGCGTGCTCAGCGAGGCGATCCGCCTGCAGAGCGCTCGCGCTCTCAATTATTACCTCGAAGAGCTCCACGAACTCGGCGGCGAAATCTCGCTCGCCGGCAGCCTGATTAAGGTCAGCGACGAACTGAATGCGCTCGCCGACCGCGCGAGCGATCCCTCCCCCAACCGGCGCGACGAGCCCTATCGTCGCGCCATCACCGGCATGTATTCGCGTCTCGCCAAGACCGCGCGGGATCTCGATCATGTCGTCGCGCTCCGCCATCCGCTGATCGATGCGCCTGCCTATGCGAACGTCGAGGAACTCGCCGCCGACCTGGACATTGTCGCCTCGTCGCTCAGGGCGCATGGCGGCGCGATCCTGGCGCGCGGGCGCCTGAGAGCGCTGCAACGGGCGGTCGACGTGTTCGGCTTCAGCCTGGCCCCGATCGATTTGAGGCAGAACTCCGACGTGCACGAGCGCACCGTCGCCGAGCTCTTCGCCGCCGCGACGCCGGGCCTCGACTACAAGGGCTTGAGCGAGGCCGAGCGCGTCCAATTGCTGCTGCGGGAATTGACCTCACCCCGTCCGCTGATCTCGCCCTTCCTCACCTATAGCGACGAGACGGCCGGCGAGCTTGGCGTCTTCAACGCCGCCGCGGCGATCCACAGGACCTACGGCCGCGGCGCGATCCGCACTGCGATTATCTCCAAGACCGACAGCGTCTCAGACATGCTGGAGCTCGCGCTGTTGCTAAAGGAGACGGGCCTTATCCGCGCCGGCGAGGCCTCGCTGCATCTTGCCCCGCTGTTCGAAACGATCACGGACCTGCGCGCCTGCGTGGACGTGATGGACAAGCTGCTCGCCATCCCCGAATACCGCCTGCTTGTCGATTCGCTCAGCGGCGAGCAAGAGGTGATGCTCGGCTATTCGGACTCGAACAAGGACGGCGGCTTCGTTACCTCGGGGTGGGAGCTTTACAAGGCCGAGATTGGCCTCGTGGAAGTCTTCCGCCGCCATGGCGTGCGCATCCGATTGTTCCACGGCCGCGGCGGCTCGGTGGGACGCGGCGGCGGTCCAAGTTACGACGCCATCCTCGCACAGCCGGGCGGCGCAGTGCAGGGGCAGATCCGCATCACCGAACAGGGCGAGATCATTTCGAGCAAGTACTCCAACCCCGACGTTGGGCGGCGCAATCTGGAGACGCTCGCTTCGGCGACGCTCGAAGCGACGCTGCTGCAGGACGAGAGCGCCGCGCCTGACCCTGCTTTCCTTGAGACGATGGAGGAATTGTCGCTCAGCGCCTATAACGCCTATCGCGGGCTCGTTTATGAGACGGAGGGATTTGAGCGCTATTTTTGGTCCTCGACCGTTATTACCGAAATCGCCAGCCTCAACATCGGCTCGCGCCCGGCCTCGCGCAAGAAGACGACCGCGATCGAAGACCTGCGGGCGATTCCGTGGGTGTTCTCGTGGGCGCAATGCCGGCTCATGCTGCCGGGCTGGTTCGGCTTCGGTTCGGCGGTGAAAACCTATGTCGACGCCCATCCCATGGGTGGGCTCGAAGCGCTCAAGGAAATGTATGTCCGCTGGCCGTTCTTCCGTACTTTGCTCTCCAACATGGACATGGTGCTAGCGAAATCGAGCCTCGCCATCGCCTCGCGCTATGCGCGGCTGGTCGACGACGTCGCTTTGCGCGAGAAGATTTTCGCCCGAATTTCAGGTGAATGGCGCGACTCGGTTGAGGCGCTCAACGCGGTCATGGAGCAGTCGAAACTGCTGAAGAGCAATCCGCTGCTCGACCGCTCGATCCGCAACCGCTTTCCGTATCTCGATCCGCTCAACCACGTGCAGGTCGAGCTTCTCAAGCTGCATCGTTCGCGCGCCGCTAGCGAGAAGGTGCTGACGGGCATCCAACTTACCATCAACGGCATATCGGCGGGTTTGCGGAACAGCGGGTGACGATCAAGCCACGCTAGTCTGAACGATCGAGGGGACCGCCGCATCGGTCGTCTTGCGGCGTGGACGGGAATCAATAAAAAGCGAATACTGGTAACCGGAGGGGTCGGATTTCTGGACTCGCACCTCTGCGAACGGCTCCTGAATAACGGGCCCGAAATCCTGTGCGTAGATAATTCCTTCGCTAGTACGCAAATGAATATTACTCATCCACTTGAAAATCCGAACATGGAGCTGATGCGGCCCGACCTCATTTTTCCACTCTATGTTGAAGTCGACGAAATTTTCAATCTAGGACGTGTGGACGAATTTTGGAGAAATGACGTTTTTGGGATTCCTGAGCTGAATCAGACATGATTCAT
>Ga0210386_10005426_pt1 | contig 10381 bp, 6 predicted proteins | sample IncBWH32OmetaG_FD_160091 | JGI IMG/M metagenome (GOLD analysis project Ga0210386, IMG submission 160091) | Forest soil microbial communities from Barre Woods Harvard Forest LTER site, Petersham, Massachusetts, United States - Inc-BW-H-32-O ... | reverse complement strand
CTGAGCCGTTAACTATAATGCTCAGATTCAGGCGCTCTTTGCTTTCCGCCCGTCCAAAGTTGATAGCAACCATGTTCTTTCTCCGCCGGCAGACACTCTCATGCTCATGATCACTGCTTGCGCTCGAAGCGTTGCTGCTCGAACTCCGAGTACTCGTCTGTCGTTCCTCGTCTACATATGCAATCCGTTTGCCGCGACACAACCCAAAAAAGATTTGAGTTGTAATGAACTCAAAGGATTTATGAAGTGGCCGTTGCTGCGGTATTACGTTGGCGTCGAATCCCTGACGTCAAGGCAGAAGTGCGTCTTGACACGCGGTGTAGTGAGGTTTCATTTTCGGCGTCTCTGGATTTTCTTCCCGGGTGTAACGCCTGTGATAATTTTTCTCTCATTTCTCAGTCAGCGGCTTTCGCCATGTAAAGACTTAGCTTTTCCAAGGCCTTCGCTCTCTCCGTCGACGATTCTTGCGGTGCACCCGCCACCGTCGCCTTCATAATCTTCACTAGCGCACTGCGAAACTCGCGCGAGTGCAAAGCCGCAGCCTTCACGGATAGCCGCCCCGCTTCGATCACCGGTATCCACCAGCAACCTTCTTCCACTGGGAATGACAGGAACAGCCAAGACGAAGCCATTTGCACTGCAGGAATCAGTCTCCTCCCACTTCCGTCTGCGAGCTTAAATTTACTCAATACCACTCGAAACGTTCGCTCCTCCATCGCCGCCAGCGCTTCCTCGCACGATGCCGCGTACCTCCAATCGCACTGAAGCGAACTCAGAGCTCGCTTCACGGCTGCGCTCGGCACCGGAGTGTCGTCTACAAGCAGCACTCCAACCTCTCCTGGATTCATCTTTTCCCCCGTCCCATGACTCCCAATCTTGTTGTTGCGAACCCTTCGTCGCACAAATGGCAGTCGGATTGAGTCTCATTCGCTTGCATATAGAGATGTCCGCTGCCGTGTTTCGACACGTCCATCTCTTTCGACCCATTTGTCATCTCCCATGAAATATTCATCTCTTTCGAGATGCTCACTTACCTCCTTTTTTGTTCGCTTGAAATTGAGGTTGACTTTCCGGTGACCGCGCCCGCAAAGAATTTTGGAATCTAATATCCTTTTAATTTTTCGCGCAGAAGATTCGTGGGAATCAGCTCGGCCGTGCTTGCAAACGCCGACTGATTTCCACGAGCATTTTCCGCAAAGCGTGCTTGCATAGAGGAATGTCCACACTCAAGCCAAAAGCGGACTTGACTGGGCTATCCGCCAAACCCACAAAGATCCAGGACTGCACATGCTTAGACAGCAGTCCGGGTGACTTCGACGCTCTTTCCTGAATCGATTCGCTCGCCTCCCAAGGCGCTGAGGACCTCATCGGCGGTGGCTATCTCGCCGAACCACGCACGGACCACGTCGAGCGAGCGGGAGTGGGCCTCGTCGCTGTCGGCGGTGCAGGCGTCGGAGACGACGATTGTTCGGTATCCTAGGTCGCATGCGGCGCGTGCGGTGGATTCGACGGCGACGTCGGTGGCGATGCCGACGAGCACCAGGGTGTCGACGCCTGCCTGACGGAGAATGCTGTCGAGTTCGGTGCGGTCGAACCCGTTGGCCCCCTGTCCCCTGACGACCGGTTCACCGGGCCGCGGGGCGAGGTCGTCGATGACCTCGACCGCGAGAGTGCCCTCCAGCAGCAGGGAAGGTCCATTGTCGATGAGCGTGCGGAACAGTCTGGAGTTCCGGGTGACACCTGGGTACCCGAGCTGGTACGTCACTGCGGTGTAAACCACTTTCGCGTTGCTTTTCGTTTTGCCCGTGCGGAATCCGTCTAGCAGCCGTGCCTGGACTCCGATGATTCCTGTCTTCTTGGCTCGAGGCCGGAAAATCCGGTTGAAGGGGGTGTCGACCTCTCCGGCCACCCCCTTGACCATATGCACTAGCACCAGAGCTGTCCTGGCGGGATCTAGCGTGTCCATCGGTATGTCCTTCTTCATTGGATATATCCCCTCATACAAATATTTGTGAACTGTTCGCTGCGTATCCGAGAACGTCCACGCTCTTTACAAGTGCATGGCGAAGGCCAGGAAGCCGAGTCAGAAGATCGCCTGAATTTAAAAGGGTTATGAAATGGCGAATCTCGCGGGGATTCGTTGCGCGTCGAATCCCTGACGTCAAGGCAGAATACAGATCGACGCGGTACGGGCACGACCGCAACGCGGATAGATACGAAGAGATCTAGGTCAGCTACAATGACTTTTAGGGGTGCGAAACCAGGCAGCAAATGCTGTAGTGCTATTCCACCATAAGGGCGCAATCGAGGGATGTTTAATATCTGACGAGCATATCTACTTCACAACGGATGAGTTAGCGTGATGGAGCGCTTCTGCAAAAGAGCCGATCCGATCATTTTGCTTTAAACTTTATCGCACAACGTGGTACAAAAAACCGTCAGGTCAATGCCTGATCGCCCATATATATGTGGCGACAGTCCGTCCGATTAAGGTCAGTGGGCCTGTACGCTCGGTTGAGTGGCAGTCGCAGGATTTACTATCGCACGTAGGCGGATCAAGGACGAGACATCCTAGATTGCCTGAAAGCTCGGGTTGTAGCGACGGCGGAATTCAAAATCATTATGGAATTTTCAGAATATTCTCTAGAACCCCTACGCGATGATCAAGAATTCATCCTGTACAGGGGCCACGCGAGAGAGGCAAAAGGTTCCTCGGTCCTCATGCTCGCACCTCTCTCAATTCGACCCGCGTTAGAAACTCTCAAGAAAATGAAGCACGAATGCTCATTCGCGAATGACTTAGACCCAAGATGGGCAGTTCGGTCGCTTTTTCTCTCCGAGTACAATAAAAAAGCGGTACTCATATTGGAAGATCCCGGCGGCCAACCTCTCAGTTCCCTCATTAATGGGTCCGTGGAAATAACCGAGTGTTTGCGTGTTGCGGTTGGTTTATCAGCAGCGCTTAGTCACTTACACGAGCGGAATCTGATCCACAAAGACCTAAAGCCATCGAATATTCTGGCTGAATTCGCGACTGGACGTGTCTGGCTGACAGGCTTTGGTATCGCTTCACGCCTTCCCCGCGAGCGCCAGTCCCCTCAGCCTCCCGAGTTCATCGCTGGAACACTCGCTTACATGGCGCCCGAGCAAACCGGGCGGATGAATCGTTCGATCGATGCACGCAGCGATCTCTACGCTTTTGGAGTGACGCTTTACGAAATGATCACAGGTAGTCTGCCCTTCACCGCGTCGGAGCCAATGGAGTTGGTGCATTGCCATATCGCACGACAAGCCGTACCACCCCACGAGCGGTCGCAGAAGGTGCCGGTCCCGGTCTCGGCAATCATTATGAAGCTGCTTGCCAAAGCTCCCGAAGAGCGTTATCAGACCGCGGCGGGCCTTGAGAGCGACCTCCGGCGTTGTCTTGCCGCATGGGAGACGCGACGCGAAATCAACGATTTCCCGCTGGGAGAACATGACAGGCCAGACCGCCTTCTGATTCCGGAGAAATTGTACGGACGTGAGCTGGAAGTCGTGACGTTGCTCGCCGCCTTCGACCGCGTCGTTAAGAGTGGCACGCCGGAGTTGGTACTGGTCTCCGGCTATTCCGGAATCGGGAAGTCCTCCGTAGTAAATGAACTGCACAAGGTGCTCGTTCCACTGCGCGGGCTTTTCGCGTCAGGCAAATTTGATCAGTACAAGCGAGACATTCCTTATGACACTTTGGCGCAAGCCTTTCAGAGCCTTGTTCGTTCGCTTCTGAGCAAGAGCGAATCAGAGCTCGCCATCTGGCGCGAGGCCTTTCATGAGGCGTTAGGCACAAACGGATTGCTTATGCTGGAGCTTGTGCCTGAACTGAAGCTCATCATCGGAGAACAGCCTCCGGTTCCCGATCTTCCGACACAGGACGCGCAGCGCCGCTTTCAGCTCGTCTTTCGGCGATTCATCGGAGTATTTGCACGACCGGAGCATCCGGTTGCTCTCTTCCTCGATGATTTGCAATGGCTAGATGCGGCAACCCTCGACTTACTAGAGGATCTTCTGACCCAGCCGGATGTGCGGCATTTGATGTTGCTCGGTGCATACCGAGACAACGAAGTTGATCCTTCACATCCCCTGATGCGCAAACTTGAAATCATCCGCAGAGCGGGCGCGACCGTGAAGGAAATTGTGCTTGCGACGCTGCATAGCGAAGACCTGGAGCACTTGCTTGCGGATTCTCTTCACTGTGAGGTCGAGCACGCTGCACCACTCGCGCAACTGGTGCACGCAAAGACCGACGGTAATCCATTTTTTGCCATTCAGTTTATTTCTGCGCTGACCGAGGAGAGTTTACTTACATTCGATTATGGCGAAGGGCGGTGGTCATGGGACGTGAACAGCATTCTTGCCAAGGGCTATACCGACAACGTTGTGGACCTCTTGGTGGGAAAGTTGAACCGTCTGCCCTTCGAAACCCAGAGAGCACTGCAGCTGCTGGCCTGTATGGGCAATAGCGCGGAGTTCGACGTGTTGGAAACGGTTTATCAGAATTCGAACCACGACATCCACGGCGACCTGGCGGCGGCGGTTCGAGTTGGACTGCTGTTTCAGACGGAACATGCCTATCGATTCCTTCACGACCGCGTCCAGGAAGCGGCGTATTCGTTGATTCCACAAGAAATGCGTGCCAAGGCGCACCTCCGAGTGGGAAGGCTGTTGGCAGAGAGAACTCCTTCACACGAGCGCGAAGAAAAGATCTTCGAGATCGTGAACCAGTTCAATCGCGCCACACACCTGATTACCTCCAGTGACGAGCGGAGGCGCGTCGCAGAATTCAACCTGATCGCGGCCGGGCGGGCGAAGTTCTCGATCGCCTACGCCTCAGCTCTTTCTTACCTGGCGACGGGTCGGGTGCTAATGTCAGAAGAAAGTTGGATCACCGATTACGAACTTATCTTTTCGCTCGAACGCATGAGAGCTGAATGCGAACTGCTGACCGCCGATATGGAGTCTGCCGAAAAGCGCCTGTCGATGCTCGCCGCGCGTGCCAAGAGCGCCCATGATTTGGGTCGTGTCACGTGCTTGCAGCTAATGCTATACACGGCGCTGGAGCGTCTCGACCGTGGCGTCGAGATTTGCCTTGAATATCTTGGGCGTGGCGGGACGAAATGGTTGGCTCATCCGAGCGGGGACGACCTGCAACTCGAATACGATCGGGTTTGGTCATTGCTCGGAGACCGGAAGATAGAGGACCTCCTTGACGCGCCCCTGGTCGCAAATCCCGATATTCTGGACGATTTAGAGGTACTGACGGAGTTCCTTACTACTGCGGTGTTCTTCGACCTAGACCTGTGTGCGCTCGTAGTTTGCCGAATGGTAAATCTTAGTCTCCAGCACGGCAATTGTGACGCGTCATGCCTTGCTTATCTGTGGTTTGGAATGGTAGTCGCGTCACGCTTCGGGAAGCATGAAGATGCCGTTCGATTTGGTCAACTTGGTTACGACTTGTTGCAAAACCGTGGGTTGAAGCGCTATGAGTCTCGGATATGCTTGTGTTTTGGGAGCATTGTTGTCCCGAGCTCGAAACACGCACGTCATGGCCGCGACTTAGTACGTCATGCTTTCAATGTGGCGCACCAGATGGGTGATTTTACATACGCGGCATACAGCCTAACGCAAGTGGTCATGAGCCTTCTGGTCGTCGGAGATCAACTGGCCCAGGCGCAAATAGAAGCTGAAAAAGGGATCGAATTTGCAAAGAAGGCGCGGGTTGGAATCGGTGCTGATTTGATCGCGTCGGATCTCCAGCTAATACGGAACCTGCGGGGATTGACAAGTGAATTTGGCTCCTTTAACGACGACAAATTCGACGAGATTGCGTTTGAGCGCCACCTAGCGAGTAATCCCGCTCTCAAAGATGCGGAATTCCAATACTGGACTTTAAAGGCGGAAGCACTGTTCTTTGTGGGCGACTATGCCTCTGCCGCCGATGCATCATTGAAGGTACGCCAACAACAACCTCTGACGATAGTACATGAACCGGCTATTTTTCACTTCTATAGCGCTCTCTCTCACGCTGCGTCTTGGGATTCGTCCCCGCCTGATAAGCAGAAAGACCATTTCGAAGCTCTCAGAGCTAGTCATCGGCAACTAATAATTTGGTCTGAGAATTGCCCAGACAATTTTGAAGACCGTGCCTCACTCGTGAGTGCTGAAGTCGCGAGGATAGAAGGCCGCATAGTCGAGGCCGAAAGCTTTTACGAAAAAGCCATTCGTTCTGCGCACGCAAACGGATTCGTTCACAATGAAGCGGTATCCTACGAGGTTGCCGCGCGTTTCTACGCAGCTCGTGGTTTCCAAACGTTTGCAGATGCTTATTTGCACGAAGCCCGGTATTGCTATCAGCGTTGGGGGGCTGATGGCAAAGTAGCGCAGTTGGACCATTTATATCCCCATCTCAAAAAGGAAGGACTGATCTCGACGCCAACGAGCACAATCTTGGCACCTGCTGAACTCCTAGATTTGGCCACGGTGATCAAGGTCTCGCAGGCAGTCGCGGGCGAGATAGTTTTGGAAAAACTGATTGACGGGCTCATGCGCGCGGTGATCGAGCACGCTGGTGCTGAACGATGTCTCCTGATTCTTCCGCAAGGGGATGAGCTGCAGATACGGGCAGAAGCGACCACTAGTGGAGAGGATGTAACCGTCCATCTGCGAAGTGCCACCGACAGCACAGCCGCTTTGCCGGAGTCCGTCGTTCGCTACGCGATGCGCACTCGGGAAACGGTGATTCTCAACGATGCATCATCTCAGAATCTATTTTCTGCCGATCACTATATGGTTCAGCGCCGCCCTCGCTCCATTCTCACTTTGCCATTGATTAACCAAGGCAAACTCATCAGTATTCTCTACCTTGAAAACTATCTGACTCCTCGCGTTTTCACTCCTGACCGCATCACCGTGTTGAAGGTGCTCGCGTCGCAAGCAGCCATCTCGTTCGAGAATGCGCGGCTTTACCGTGATCTCGAAAGCAGTGAGCGAGAGCTGCGCGAAGTTATTGAAACGATTCCGTCCATGGCATGGTCCGCCGGAGCAGATGGTGCTGCTGAATTCTTCAACGGCCGCTGGCTGGCTTACGCTGGTCTCACAGCAGACCAAGCGCAGGGTTGGGGCTGGACAGTCGCAGTTCATCCGGGTGATCTGAGCGTACTTGTGAATTACTGGCGAACCCTAATGGCTTCAGGGCAGTCAGGTGAATTCGAAGCGCGCTTGCGCCGTTTCGACGGTGTATACCGCTGGTTTCTGTTCCGCGCGACTCCATCCGTCGATGACAACGGAACGGTTGTCAAATGGTACGGGACAAATACCGACATCGAGGAACGCAAGAAAGCAGAGCAAGCTCTCAAACGCAGCGAAGCTTACCTCGCGGAAGCGCAGAGGCTGACACACACGGGCAGTTGTGCCATGGATGGCGCAAGCCGCGAAACCATGTACTGGTCTGAGGAAATGTTCCGACTTTTCGGTTTTGACCAACAACAGGGTTTACCGATGTCGAGCCAATGGCTGCAGCGGGTACACCCCGAAGATCGTGACAAGGTCAAGCTGGCAACCGATAGAACCTTCCTTAAGAAAGTGGATTGCGACGTTGAGTTTAGAATCGTGAAACTGGATGGAACAGTTAAACATATTCATGGCATCGGCCATCCAGTCTTGAGTTCCAATGGAGATCTTGTTCAGGTGGTCGGCACGATGGTTGATATTACGGAACGCATATGCTCCGAGGAAGCTTTAAAGCGGAGTGAAACTTACCTGGCGCAGGCGCAGCGAGTGGCACACATTGGAAGCTGGGTTTTCAACACCGTTCGAATGGAACCCCTGCATCTTTCCAAGGAATGGCATCGCCTGCAAGGCTTCGATCCAAAAGAGGGAATGCCCACGTGGAAACAAAGGCTGCAGCGGATTCATCCCATGGATCGGGAGAGATATGAACAAGCATTCAATCGAGCAATAGCCGAAAAATCGGATCTCGACGCGGAGTTCCGAATTCTGCTACCGGACTCGACTGTCCGATACATTCGTTCTCTTGGCCACCCTGTATTGGATGCATTTGGCGACGCATCACAAATGATGGGAGTGATAATGGACGTGACCGAAAGCAGACAGGCGGAAGAAGAGCGCGAGAGATTACGACAAGAACTGGCGCATCTCGCCCGTCTGAACCGAGTCAGTACTATTGGAGAACTTACCGCCTCTTTGGCCCATGAGATCAAACAGCCCATTGGAGCGGCGGTGACAAATGCTCAGGCATGTTTGCGATTCCTCAACGACGGTCAGCCTGATGTGTCAGAGGCGCGCGAGGCTGCTCTGGAAATGACCAGAGATGCTACGCGCGCAGCCGATATCATCGACAGTGTCCGCTCGCTGTACCGGAAGAATTCACCACATCAGGAGATCGTCGATGTCAACGGAGTGATCCGAGAGATGGTTGTTATGCTTCAGGGTGAGGCGAATCGGTATTCGGTGGAAATGCGCACTGGGCTTGGCGAGAACCTTCCAGATGTGGTGGCGGATCGAGTGCAAATCCAGCAGGTGCTGATGAACCTGATCAATAATGGGATCGAGGCGATGCGGGACGCGGGCGGTGAACTTAGCGTCAAGTCGCAGTTGGCTGCGGACGGTCAACTGCTGATTTCAGTCAGCGACACAGGTGTTGGCTTGCCTTCTGGAAAGGAGGCCGAGATTTTCAATCCGTTCTTTACGACGAAATTGCAAGGCACGGGTCTAGGATTGGCGATCACACGGTCGATCGTCGAGGCGCATGGTGGCCGCGTTTGGGCAGGCGTCAATTCCGGGCGAGGCACAACGTTTTATTTTACACTTCCCCAAAAAGCGGCGGCGCACGCGTGAACCCTGCAGACGACGCCACAGTATTCGTCATTGATGATGACGCTCGCATGCTTGCAGCGACGGAGCGTCTATTGAGGTCCGTCGGCTTGCAAGTCGAGTTGTTTGCTGCGCCGAATGATTTTCTGACTCGGAAACTCCCCGATGGCCCAAGTTGTCTGGTTTTAGACGTGCGACTCCCGGGGATGAGCGGGCTGGATCTCCAGCGAAAGTTGACCGCGGCAGGTGTACAGATTCCGGTCATTTTTATCACCGGTCATGCCGATATTCCCATGACGGTGCAAGCGATGAAGTCTGGAGCCGTGGAATTCCTGGTAAAACCGTTCCGCGATCAGGATTTGCTGGATGCGATCCAGCAAGCCCTGGAGCGGGCAAATGAAACTCTGCACCAGCAGCGCGAGGTTCAGAAACTGAAGGAACGCTATGATAATTTGACTGCGCGCGAACGAGAGGTGATGGGACTGTTGGTTTCCGGCATGCTCACGAAGCAGATCGCATCGAGACTCGGGACCAGCGAAATCACGGCGCAGGTTCATCGCGGCCACGTGATGCGCAAAATGCGTGCTAACTCCCCCGCTGAACTCGGACGAATCGCAGAAAAACTTAAGCTCCCGGCAATGAAGTAGATCCCGGTCCTCGTCAGCTAGAGCCGGTGGTCCCATATCTCGAAGTTCAATATAGATGCATATAAGAAGTCTTATCAAAAGTCATAATTGTATTTGGCACCCCGCGTCTTACACTTCTGTCTCGATGGCTAGAGAAAGAAGAGTAAAAATTGTTGCGGTTGTCGAAGACGATGCCTCGTACCGGCTAGCGCTGCAGCGTTTGCTTAAATCGGCGGGCTTTTCTGTCCAGTTGTTTGAATCTGCAGAGGAATTCCTGAACTCCGGCCAACAACACGAGACCGGTTGCCTTATTGCCGATATCCGTATGCCTGGGATGTCGGGGCTGGACTTGCAGGCTAGGTTAACCGCTGATCACTGCCCGATTCCGATCATTTTCATTACGGCGCATGGGGACGAACAAATGCGGTTGCAGGCCATGAGAGGCGGCGCAGTCAAATTCCTCGGAAAGCCGTTTGATTGCGAGATTCTACTCGAGAGCGTTCGAGTAGCTTTGGGAAATGATGGCTAAAACCGAGTAGAGACATTTTAGTGGGGGATTGTTGTGGGGACCCTTGAAAGAATTCGAACCGGCGACAAAAACGACAGGGATCGCCAATTCGACCACATCGTTGGCAACAGTCCCGGACTTGAATCCATTCTTAAGAAGGTTGAGCAAGTAGCGCCTACCAGCGCCACTGTGTTGATAGAGGGAGAGACGGGCACTGGCAAGGAACTGCTTGCGAAGGCGATTCACAACATCAGTCCGCGCTACGATCGCCCATTTGTAAAGATTAATTGCGCTGCGATTCCTTTAGATTTACTGGAGAGCGAGCTCTTTGGCCATGAGAAGGGAGCTTTTACTGGAGCTATCGCACAAAGAATCGGCCGGT
>Ga0210386_10005424_pt1 | contig 10382 bp, 7 predicted proteins | sample IncBWH32OmetaG_FD_160091 | JGI IMG/M metagenome (GOLD analysis project Ga0210386, IMG submission 160091) | Forest soil microbial communities from Barre Woods Harvard Forest LTER site, Petersham, Massachusetts, United States - Inc-BW-H-32-O ... | reverse complement strand
CGAGATGGACCGGACCAGGCCTCTCCTGTTGTGCGACTCGGAAAGCCTCGCGCACGATCGAGGGGATCGTCGCCGGGCTGAGAATCTGATGGGCCATCTTGGTCAGCGGCTTCATCGTAGACACGATATCCACGACTTGAAAACTTGCCTGCTTGCGGCTCAGGATGCCTTTCTGACCCGTTATCATCACCATGGGCATCGCGCCGAGAAGGGCATGGGCTGCACCCGTCGTCAGATTGAGCGCGCCCGGGCCGAGGGTTGTCAGGCAGACGCCCGCTCTGCCCGTTAGTCGGCCGTGTGTGGCTGCCATGAAGGCGGCGGCCTGCTCGTGACGAGTCAATACCAACTTGATGCGGGAGTGACGCAGCGCTTCGACGATGTCGAGATTCTCTTCTCCGGGGATCCCGAAGACTTGCTCGACACCCTCGTTCTCCAGCGCGGAGACGAGCAGTTCAGCCCCGTTCATCAGACACCTCCTCATCGACGGGCGAGCCCATAGTGGCGGAAACAGCGGGCGCCTGGAGGCGTCGGGTAACTGCTTCGGCGAACTCGCGCGTGGATGCGCGGCCACCGATGTCGGGTGTTCTTATGTTGTCCTGGTTGAGTGTGGTCTTGATGGCAGCGCGCAGACGATCCGCCGCCTCCGACCGCCCGACGTGTTCGAACATCAAGCCGGTGGCCAGCAGCAACGAGACTGGATTGGCAATTCCTTTTCCGGCAATGTCCGGCGCGGACCCGTGCACCGCCTCGAAAATCGCTGCGTGCTCGCCGATATTCGCGCCGGGCGCGAAGCCGAGCCCGCCGACCAGTCCTGACATTTCATCAGAGAGGATGTCTCCGAACAGGTTGGTCGAGACGATTACGTCGAACCGCCACGGATCGGTCACGAGTTGCATAGCGCAGGCATCGACGATGCGGTCGTCCATCTCGACGCGGCCTGCGTACTCCTTGGCTACTTCGCGGCCCGTCTCGAGGAAGAGGCCCGTCGACACTTTGAGCACATTCGCTTTGTGGACGACCGTGACCTTCTTGCGCCCCTTGCGCAGCGCATACTCGAACGCGAACTTGAGGATGCGTCGCGCACCCGCCCGCGTGTTCACAGCAGAGGCGATCGCCACGGCGTGCGGGTCATCGTCGATGGGAACGGAGTGCTCGAAGCCAACATACAGGCCTTCGAGATTTTCGCGGACCAGCACCAGATCGATATTCTCGTAGCGCTGCCCGGGAATGAGGGTCAGCACCGGGCGAACGTTGGCGTACAGTCCGAATTCCTCGCGCAGCCGCACGTTCGCCGACCGGAATCCACCGCCGATCGGCGTGGTCAAGGGGGCCTTCAAGGCCAGCTTTGTACGCCGGATGCTCTCGAGTGTTTCAGCCGGCAAAGGGTCACCGAATTTCTCGATCCCTGCCATCCCAGCCTGCCGTATATCCCAGACAAAGGGCGAGCCCAGCGCAGCCAACACAATCTGCACGGCTGCGACGATCTCGGGCCCGATACCGTCACCTGGAATCAAAGTCGCTTCCACGCGGCTGCTTTGATGTTTGTTAGTCATTCTCATCGCTCCTTTTCATTAACTGCAGGTCGCCGCGCGTTCTTTGCGATCCCACGCAGCACATAGTTCAGGATGCCGCCGTTGCGGTAGTGGGTGACTTCTTCCAGGGTGTCGATACGGCACTCCAGCGGCACGTGAAGATCGCTACCCGTCGTCCGACGAACGACCAAAGTCAATTCCATGCGCGGCTGCAGTTCCCGATCGAGCCCAAGGATGTCGATCGCTTCCTCACCGGTGATACCGAGCTTCGTGCGGTCCATTCCGGCCTGGAAGGTCAGCGGCAATACGCCCATGCCAACGAGGTTGGATCGGTGGATGCGCTCGAAGCCTTCGGCGATGACCGCTTTGACACCGAGCAATGCGCTTCCTTTGGCGGCCCAGTCGCGCGAGGAGCCCATGCCATATCCCTTGCCGCCGAATACGACCAATGGGACGCTTTCAGTCCTATACCGCATGGCGGCGTCATAGATCGGCATCTGCTCACCGGAAGGATAGTGCTTCGTGACACCTCCCTCGACGCCCGGCACCATCTCGTTGCGGATGCGGATGTTGGCGAAAGTGCCACGCATCATAACTTCGTGGTTGCCGCGCCGCGAGCCGTAGCTGTTGAAATCCTTCGGCTGAACCTGATGCTGGATTAGGTACTCACCAGCAGGCGAATTGCGCCCGATCGAGCCGCCTGGGCTGATGTGGTCAGTCGTGATGTTGTCACCGAACACGGCGAGGACGCGCGCGCCATGGAGGTTGCCAACGAGCGGGAGCTCTAATGTCATACCCTCGAAATAGGGCGGGTTGCGCACGTAGGTGGACGTGTCCTTCCATCGATAGGTCTTGCTGCCCGGGTCCAACTGCATCGCGCTCCATTGCGGGGGGCCGTCGAAGACGTTGCGGTAACGCCCGACGAACTGCTCACGGGAGAGATATCTGCGAGCCGCATCGGCGATTTCTTGATCGGAAGGCCACAGGTCGCGCAGATAGACGGGCTTGCCCTCGGCGCTCGTGCCGAGTGGCACAGATGTAATGTCCTCGTTCATCGTACCGAGCAGCGCGTACGCGACGACGAGCGGAGGACTGGCCAGATAATTTGCGCGCACATTCGGATTCACACGGCCCTCGAAGTTGCGGTTACCGGACAGCACCGAAACGGCGACAAGATGGTTGCTTTCGATCGCCTCGGCGATCGGCTCCTCCAGCGGACCGGAATTGCCAATGCAGGTGGTGCAGCCGTAACCAACGAGCTCGAAGCCAAGGGCATCGAGATCTGTCTGCAGGCCAGAGGCTTGCAGGTATTCGGTTACTACCTGGGAGCCCGGGGCCAGGGAGGTCTTCACCCACGGCTTCGGCTTGAGGCCCGCCTGGTTGGCTTTGCGCGCCAGCAGTGCGGCGGCAAGCATCACCGACGGGTTGGAGGTGTTTGCACAAGAAGTGATCGCGGCAATCACGACGTCGCCGTGACCGATCTGGTAGCTGCGGCCCGCAACCGGCACCTTCCTGCCGAGTTCGGCTGCAGGCGCACCGATGTCTTGGGCGAGCTCCGCCTTGAATGCGGCGGAAGCGCCTCTCAGCGATACGCGGTCCTGCGGCCGCTTAGGTCCTGCAAGGCTCGGCTCGACGGTCGAGAGATCGAGTTCCAGGGTGTCGGTAAAGACGGGCTCGGAGATGTTTGAATCGCGAAACAGACCCTGCGCTTTGCAATAGGCTTCGACCAGCGAGATCCGCTGCGAATCGCGCCCGGTGAGCTGCATATAATCGAGCGCGAGTTGGTCGATCGGGAAGAAGCCGCAGGTGGCTCCGTAGTCGGGCGCCATGTTGCCTATGGTGGCGCGGTCCGCAAGGGGCAATTGATCGAGTCCCGGTCCGAAGAATTCGACGAACTTGCCCACCACTCCGTGACGGCGGAGCATCTGCGTGATGGTCAGCACAAGGTCGGTTGCGGTTGCGCCTTCAGGCAATCTGCCGCTCAACCGAAAGCCGATGACATCGGGGATCAGCATCGCGACCGGTTGGCCCAACATGACCGCTTCTGCCTCGATGCCTCCTACACCCCAGCCCAACACGCCGAGACCGTTGACCATCGTCGTGTGGCTGTCGGTACCAAACAGCGTGTCCGGGTAGGCAAAGCTACGGCCACCGAAATCTGAGGCCCAGACAACTTGCGCGAGGTACTCGAGGTTGACCTGGTGGCAGATTCCCGTGCCGGGCGGAACCACACGGAAATTGTCGAAGGCGTGCTGACCCCAGCGCAAAAACGCGTAGCGCTCTTCATTGCGCTCGAATTCGACATCCACGTTCTTGAATAACGCGTCGGGGCTAGCGTAGAAATCCACCGTGACCGAGTGATCGATCACCAGGTCCACCGGCACGTGCGGGTTGATCGTCTCGGGATTGCCATCGAGGCGCGCAATGCCATCGCGCATCGCCGCGAGGTCGACAATCGCCGGCACGCCAGTGAAGTCCTGCATCAGGATGCGCGTGGGGCTAAACGCCACCTCTTGGGTAGAGGTGCGCTTTTTCTGCCAATCCACGATCGCCTGCGCATGCTCTACCGTGTAGACGCGCCCGTCCTCGAATCGCAGAATGTTCTCTAGGAGTATCTTGAGACTGATCGGCAGGCGCGAGATATCACCGAGCCTCTGTGCCGCCACGGGTAGCGAGAAATATTCATAGTCTCTATTCCCGACCGGCAGCGTGCGCTGCGTCTTCAGGCTGTCTTTTCCGACTGATGTCATAGATGAATGGTCCTCACGATGTCAAAGCAATGAACGGCGTCATAGCTTCGGTTGCGGTTTAATAAACATGCGTACATTCACGACGATTTGCGAATTGACATGGAATTTGTTGCATTTGTTTTCTCTATGCAGAGTGAGTTCAGCCGAGGACGGGTCCTACAGACACGTTGCCACGCGTAGCCTTCGCATACGCATTTCGCACAGAAGCTCAATGAGTCGCTGCTTCGGTACTCTCCAACTCTCCACTCTTGTGTTCCGAGTCTTTCGGGGGCCATCCAAGAATCTTTCCAAGTGCATTTAGTAGGTGCGTCTCGGCACTTCTGACGTAATTTGCGCCCTCATGGGCTCGCCACGCGACATGACCGTCGGGGCGTACAAGCAAACAGCCGGCTTCGTCTACTTCACGGGCCTGCGCCCATTCACCATAGAGATCTGTGAGATCGCGACCCGGGCCGATGACACAGGATTCAACCGGTATCCCAAACTGCCTTTCGGCCGCGGCTGCTGCAGTAATCCAAGCCTCGCCGCCTATTCCCGTGATCACCGAGAATCTTCCCTTACCGACGATATCGAGGGTGGATACGGGCTTACCATTTCGCTGCAACCAGATGTGAGGGAGGCGCGCTCCAGGCAAAGTCGTCCGATGGTAATAGAGTTCCGGGTCGAGTTCAAACACCGGCTGGGTTTCTTCCGATATCACTGCCGTGGAGACATAATGCTGGTTCATCTCAACGCCATGAGCGTTGAATTCATAGTCCTTCGCCGCAACAGCCTTCCGGAGCTGCACACGTTGCGCAGCCGCCTCCGGTGTCGCCAGTTTAAGCGATTCCATATTAGCGCGCGACCGAATTGGATCGGCAGAATCAATAAGGCCTAGTGCTTGAAAGATCGGTCCATAGGATTCGATGCTCTTGTTGGCGCGCAGGACGACCTGTCGTCCCACGGGCACCCGTTCGGGATTGTAGCTTTCAAGTAGCGCTGGGCTGGCTTTGCCTTGTATGACAAATGCCAGTTTCCAAGCCAGATTGTAGGCATCCTGAATGGATGTGTTTGAACCCAGGCCGTTGTTCGGAGGATGCCGGTGCACGGCGTCGCCCATGCAGAAGACGCGTCTGGAGCTATAGCGTGTGGCGTACAAGTTGTTTATCGTCCACAATGATGTGGATTTGATATGTACCCGTATATTCTGATCACCCACCAAATCCTGGACGATCTTTATTGCCTCCACGTCGGTCAACTTTGGTTCACCTCGGTTGAGATCGTATCCCTTGATGAGCATCCATTCTTTCCAGGGCCGTATCATGCGAACTACGCCAATGCCGACGCCATCTTTTTCCAGCTCCGGCTGAAGGATCATATAGAGCACTCCTGGCCTATATGAGACGTACCTGGTTAGATCCGCCTCAAACACAATATTCATGCTGCCGGCCAACGCCATGGAACCCTCTATGGGCAAGCGAATATCTTCCGCTACTTTGCTGCGCCCTCCGTCCGCGCCAATCAGATATTTTGCTCGAATCTGGTAAGTATCCCCGCTGAGACGGTCTTGCAGGGTTGCGGTAACGCCGTCCTCATCCTGCACGAGCGAAACGTATTCCGTATCAAAACGCGCCCGTGTACCCCGCCCGGCAGCGTTGCCGAGAAGCACTGGCTCAAGTAGATTTTGCGGGAGGTCAGCCATTCCGCATGGACTCGAAAGAGAATAGTCGGCTCGGCGCATGGGGTGATTTCCCATGCCAAACATGCGTGCCCACTCTTCTCCAGCAAGAGAAGAACAAAACACGATATTTTTGATCGCCTCCTCGGGGACAGCAAAGGTTCTCGCCTCTGCTTCAACACCCAAATCGCGTAGGATCTCGAACGTGCGCTGGTTTGTAACATGGGCTCTTGGAGTATCAGCGAGCCATCGGTGCTTTGTCACAAGGACGTTAGAAATCCCATAAGTACTCAATGCGAGTGCAGCAGTCGAGCCTGCGGGTCCACTGCCTACAATAAGAACATCAGTTTCGATCATTAATCTGTCGCTCCTTGGCTACGGACGGTCTTGCCGATTCACCCACACCTATCTTCAGCGTCCTTTGGTTTATTTCAAGGCCCCAGATCGTCACTGCTGCTGAGGCTCTCATCCGGCTGTTGCCTTTGTGCTGCCTTACCCGTTCGCAGAATGCAGCACATTGCCGTTCTTAGGCCCTTTGAGGATCTGAACGAACACTGTCTGAAGTAATTGCCATTTGAATCGTTCCTCATTTTTGGAGATCTGTCTGCTCCAGCTTCGAAATTAGATATGCAGGTATCATGCCAATTGCCAAGGTGTTGAAAAGAGACAGGGCCAGCATCAGATTCATGCTGCACGCTCGGCGAAATGACGAGCACTCAGCAAAGCGGTGGAATCGAAGATCGATTGGCGACGGATGGACTAACATCTCGAAGTGGTATGGTCCAAGGACGAAAAGAGAATCTGATGGCAGAAACCGGCTCGTTGGAAGCGAGAGCCGTCCCAATACCAGTCGTAGTGCCGGCCGAATTAGGGATGAAATTCGTAGCGCGGTTTCCAGTTCTGGGTCCCCGGATCCAACCGTCTGCTCTTGCCGGGGCTTCAAAGGTCGCCATTGATGAGTTGCGCTTGGGCGCTTTGCTGCTGCGGCGCATAGGCATACGGGGCTGACTTTGTACGCTATATGGAATTAGGGCAACAACACGTGCTTTCCGCTGGCTCACCGACGGCGGCCGCGTGCGGCGATGGTACGTTATTATTAAGTCGCAGCAATTAACTCAGCGCTGTTCTTCCTCGCATAACGAATTTCCTTGACGGCGGTACCATCCGGAGCATTCCAGTTTGCTTCTCCAACAACAACGCCTCCTAGACGATCATAGAAACGCCTTGCGGGAAGATTTTGCTCAAAAACCCAAAGGTATAGACCCTTGTTCGGGTAATCTCTATCACACCAGCAGGCTATATCGCGGACCAGCTTACGTCCTATGCCTTTGCCCTTTTGAGACGGTAAGACATGGAGATTGTCGAGCATTGTTCCCAACAGCTCATCTTCGTGGCCAAAAGCGCATGCAAAGCCGACAATATGACTTTCTTGCTTCGCAAGAGTAACGTACTGATTCTTTTTGGAAATCCGAGACGTCGTTTCCAGATGGAAAGTCGTTCTGATTCGAGCTTTTCATTGAGGTACTCATCAGAAAGTATTCCGCGATAGGAGCTTCGCCAGCTAGCAGCGTGGACCGCGGCGATTGCTGCGGAATCCTCTTGCTGAGCAATTCGGATGCTCGTTCCTGCAGCCGAATGAAGCACGCAGACTCCTTTAGAGAAATTGTTACCTGTAAACCTATTGTAGATCGGCTAGAATGCACTGCCTCTCCGAGTGGCAGACGTGGATGCTTGCATCGCCACTCTCAAGCCCTTTGACGTTCTCGCGAACTTCTGCCATTTCGGAATTAGATCAGCAGGTATGATGCCAATTGCTAGGGTGCTGAAAAGAGACAGCGCGCCATCATCAGTTCATGCTGTGCGCTCAGCAAAATGACGAGCACTCAGCAGAAGATGCTGGGATCGAAGATTGGCCGGCGAAAGATGGACTTACATTTCGAAGTAGTTTGGTCCAAGGAGGGGAATGAGAATCTGATGGCAGAAGCTGCTCGTCGGAAGCAAGAGCCGTCCCGATTAGGAGGATTGACGTTTCCGACCGTACTTGTTGATTCCCAAACGTCTGATTTTCGATTCAAGCGTCTGTCGCGGCACTCCGAGTTTCGCGGCCGCGCCTGAAGGTCCGGAAATGCGGCCATGGCTGTCAGCCAGAGCAGATTCGATCATTTCTACTTCACGATCTGCCAACGCCAAGAGACCTTCGCTCGACTGCCGAGACTCTGCCGATTCACGTTTTAGCCAGCTCTGATCAACAAAGAAGGTGTCCGTTTCACTCAGGATGACCGCCCTTTCCACGACGTTCTGCAGTTCACGGATATTACCCGGCCAGTCGTAGGCTGTTAATTGCTCCAAGGTTTGCTTATTGATATGTCGGATTGTCTTGCCGGACGCCTTCGCGTAACGCCCTACGAGATATTCGACGAGCAATGGAATATCCGCCGCTCGCTCGCGGAGCGGTGGAACGGCAATCGGAACAACATTCAGCCTGTAGAAAAGATCCTGACGGAAGGTTCCGCCAGCAACGGCAGCAGCCAGATCCCGATTCGTGGCTGCTATTAGCCGGACGTCTACAGAAATCGGTTGATTGCTTCCCACTCGCTCAAACTCGCGCTCCTGTAGCACGCGCAGGAGCGCGATCTGCGTCTCCATCGGGAGATCGCCGATTTCATCCAGGAAAAGTGTCCCGCCGTCGGCGGACTCGAACCTCCCCGCGCGTCGCTGCAGGGCGCCCGTGAAGGCCCCCTTCTCGTGCCCGAAAAGTTCAGAGGCAATCAGCGATTGAGGGATGGCGGCGCAGTTCACGCGGACGAAGGCTCTCGCCGCGCGGTTAGATCTCCGATGGAGCGCGCGAGCAATCAGCTCTTTACCCGTTCCGGTTTCGCCGAGGATGAGAACGGTCGCATCCGACGGCGCAACTTTTGCTACCTGTTTCAACACCTGGCGCATGGATTCGCAAGAGCCGACAATTTCCTCAAACATTGAGGAGCGATCAATTTCTTCACGCAACGCAACGTTCTCGTCTCGGAGGCGCTGCTCAGCCACTTTGCGATCATCGATGTCGGTCCCCGCGGCATACCACCGTTTAATGCGTCCTTGGTCGTCCCGCATGGGATTGAGCCGGAAATGAAACCAGCGATATTGGCCGTCTCTTCTCTTTAACCGAACTTCGGCCTCGAACGGGAAACCGTTTCGGAATTTGCTTGGAAGTTCTTTCAACGCACGTTCCGCGTCTTGTGGGTGAACCCTCATATTCTTATCCGTGGTCCGCCACTCCTCAAGAGTAATTCCGTAATAATCGAGCGCGGCCTGGTTTTGATAGAGAGGAACTCCATCAGGCCCAAGTTCCGCGATGTGTATCGGAGAGAGATCGAGGAGTTGTCGCGCTTCCCGCTCGCTTTGCCGGAGCCTCTCTTCACTTCGCTTCCGGTCGTCGATGTCGGTTGCGGTTGCGTACCAGCGGGTAAGCCGGCCTTGTTCGTCTTTCAGCGGGTTGTACTGAACGAGGTACCAGCGATACTGTCCGCCCTGTTGCAGAACACGCGTCTCGTGTTCGAAAGGGGCTCCACGTAAAAGTCCCTCGTGACGCTCGGCTCTGAATCGGTCTATGTCGTCAGGATGGAAGGCGCGCGCACGGACGCCTTCCTCGTTCATCTCTTGGATCGTTAGTCCGGTCTGCTCGAGAGCCACGCGATTCGCGTAGGTGATAGTTCCATCCGGCGCAAGGACTACGATGGATTGGCGAATGGCATCAGTGATGTTGCGCGCGATGCTAGACCTGTCGATATTGACCCCATACCAACGGACAACGTTGCCCTGTTCATCACACACAGGTACCGCGCTCATCTGGAACCAGCGATATTGCCCGTCGAGACGCCGAAACCGGGCGTCCGTGTCGCCGGGTTCTCCAGACTGCACGAGACTCCGCCACCAGCTTTCCAGGCGTCCGATGTCATCCGCGTGAACGGCCGCTTTCCACCCCGATCCACACATGTCCTCGAGAGAAAGACCGGTGTACGTATGCCATTGTTCGTTGAAGAATTCTATCGAACCATCCGGCAGAAGACACCAGATAAGGGCTGGAAGCGTATCGATGAAAGTGCGAAGTTGAGCCCCCGCCCCCTTTGGGGCATCGAAAGCGTCTTTCAGCGTCAGACGGCTTTGGCCACTAATCGCATCCATAGGGTGGTCCTACGAGCAGGTAATTTCGAGCATAGGACCTCTGCGCATGCCGTATTATACCGTTTTGCGAACAATGAACCACCGGTCTCCAATATAGTGAATTCATGCTTATCTAATCCTGAAAGAGGTCTACGGCGAGACCGGCGAAAGATGGACTTACATTTCGAAGTAGTTTGGTCCAAGGAGGGGAATGAGAATCTGATGGCAGAAGCTGCTCGTCGGAAGCAAGAGCCGTCCCGATTAGGAGGATTGACGTTTCCGACCGTA